>Ga0256841_1002917_pt1 | contig 13154 bp, 13 predicted proteins | sample 356308metaG_FD_185971 | JGI IMG/M metagenome (GOLD analysis project Ga0256841, IMG submission 185971) | Hydrothermal vent microbial communities from Mid Atlantic Ridge, Atlantic Ocean - 356-308 | ecosystem: Environmental > Aquatic > Marine > Hydrothermal vents | place: Atlantic Ocean: Mid...
ATGGGTAAGGGTCACTACCATTAAGTTAAGAGCATTTGCAATTTTGTTGGTCGGGTTAACGGTAGCGTAATCTGACAAAATCTAGAAAATGTCGGGTAAGGGTGAGGAGAAATAGGAGGTTTCTCCTCATTTTATTTTTTTGGATGCGATATTTCATGGTCTTTATTGACCAATAGACCTGATCGAAAAAAACTGTTGCAATAGACCATTTTCAGATAGCCCCACCAAAAAAAGGTGATTTTCATCAACAAAAACCCCATCAGTTCCGGAGATCGACCACCTTTGAACGCCGCTAACTTTTTCCTGAAAACTAATCTGATCTGCCGTCGCAGTTAATAGTATAACCCCTGCGGGTTCAACCGCTTGTGCGATAACCACTTTTTTACCTCGTTGTCGCTGAATAATTTGCGCTTCACGCATTACAGGGGGGAGCTTTTTCAGAACATTTATCAATTCTCCAGTTTTGGAATATAGTTGGGCAAATCCTTCGCCTTTACTATTAGTGCCGGAGACCAAAAAACGATCCAGCGCTGATAAGTAAGCTACGTTATAGGTATAGTATTTAAGTTTGTCGGCAATTTGTATCGGTTTTTTAAGCATCTCGCCCGTTATTGGGTCAAGTACAGCCATCATTAACTGGCTCCAGGTTTCTTTATCAACAAAGCGCTGCCAGACCAGCATTGCTGTTTGTTTCGATCCAGCGGTCAATGGCCACCAGTCACGTGTTTTTTTTCCAACTGCAACAGCGACAGTGTGTTTAAGTTCTCCGTTACTACTATAGATTTTCGCCAGAACATCATTACCGGAACCCAGATTATCAACGCCACCACCTGTCACCCATTCGTCAGAATAAAAGACAACAAACCGATTTTTGACAGCTGTAACGTGACCAGAATGGCCGCCGTCATGCACCAGTTGGGGATAGGGTTTTACCGGTTTTAAAACCGAATCATAAATTCCGTATCGTTGTGCCACATTTCGCTCGGTATTCCAGCCATCTTCCATGGTAACCATGATATGACCATCATCTGTTATTGCAGAACTGGCTGGTTCCTGAGCCTCAGGGTTGGAAATCAGAGTGGTTGGACGAATAATAGGTTTTTGTGGGTTAATTAAGGAATAGTAAATATCATGTGTCCAATTACTATTTTTGTCCTTTCCAGTGGGTGGGTTGCCCGAACTGGACCAAATCATAAGCCATTGTTGGTCAGGGCGCTGCAAAAAATTAATTCCATGTTGAAAGGAGCGGGCATCTTGGGCCGAGCTGCTATTTTGGAAACAAAACAACAGGATGAAAATGGAAATTAGTTTATCCGGAAACATTGAAATAATTTGATGATGTTTCATAAACAACAATAGATTTTTTATTCAGTAAAGGAGAAAACGTAAGAGATATTGGATGCAAAATAGTTCAATAACTGGCACTCAAGTAGCAGAGGCATTAGCCGTGACCAAAACAAAATCGTGGCTAAGGCCTCTGCTGCATAGAATCAGCAAGTTTTAGTGCAGTCTGATAGAGCGTTCTTTTTTTTAAGCCGGTTAATTCAACAGCAATAGCAACAGCTGATTTGATGGAACATTCTTTTAATAAAGTGCGTAGTAGTTTTTCATGTTCAACCGAAATATCCTTGTTTTTATCCTCGGTTTCTGCACCAGCAACTATTATGACAAATTCGCCTCGAAGCATGTTTTTGTCTTGTTCAAAAAGCTCAACGGCTTGACTGATCGTGGTATTGGCTATGGTTTCATACATTTTAGTCAATTCTCTGGCGATTACGATGGGACGTCGAGCAGGTAAAGTTTCTGCCATATCATTCATTGCTGCCTGAATACGATGACTTGATTCATACACAACCCAGGTGTAAGGATAATCCAGTTTATCCTGAAAAAAACTTTTACGTGCTGAAGAAGTGCGAGGTAAAAAACCATCAAACATAAATCGGCTGACAGGCAAGCCTGAAGCTGAAAGAGCAGCGATTAATGCACAGGCACCGGGTATGGGTGAAACAATAATTTCAGCTTGATGCGCCAGCTTGATTAATGGCAGGCCAGGATCACTGATTAATGGTGTACCCGCATCAGAAACCAGGGCGATGGAAAGCCCCTGCTGCAATTTTTTAATTAATATTTTGGAAGCCTCAGCTTCGTTATGTTGATGCAGGGAAGTCAGTTTGTTAGTGATTCCATAACGCTGCATTAATTGGCGGATATGCCGTGTATCTTCAGCCGCAATTAAATCAACTGATTGTAAAATTTCAAGGGCACGATGGCTAATATCAGATAAATTGCCTATTGGGGTTGCAACAACGTATAATTTTCCGTTTTGTACTGGCATTGCCATAGTATACTTCCTGTGTCCAACTTGTGCGTAGCTGCTGTTTGTTAATTTTTATGAAATCTCTTTATATTGTTATTTTTGCGTCATTTTTTTTAGTTATTTCCGGATGCGCAAGTTCGTCTAAAAAACTGCCTTCTTCAAAAGAACTAGCAACTGCCGAGAAATTGATGCGCAGTGGTAAACCCAAAGAGGCAACAAAATATTACCAGCGGCTTGCCGATCAGCAGTCCCCACATCAGAATCAATATCGTTTGCTGGTTATCGAATCCTTAATCAAATCAGGTAAATCTGATGATGCGCTGGCCTATGCAAATACCATAGATGCTGCACGATTAACCCCGCAAGCGCAAGATAAACTTAAATTACTATATGCACAAATATATTTGAGTTCCGGAGATACTGAAAGAGCTTTGGCAATGCTGGATAAAATTTCTTTGCAGAATTTTAATCGGGATGACCAGATCAACTATTTTCAATCCAGGGCTTTTGCCTATTCTTTGGCCGGGGATTTGCTCGCGAGTGCCAAAGAGCGAATCAAGCTGGCCGAAATTCTTCAGGATCCACAGAAGATTTATGAAAATAATACTGCAATCCTTGAAACCTTAAGTTTACTACCATCACATGCACTGCAAACAACTGATGATTCGCATGATACTTTGAGTGGTTGGATAGCCTTGACACGGCTGTTAAAGCTTAGACATTCGCCCGATTTCAATGCCGCCCTCAATGAATGGTATCAAAAATATCCGAACCACCCGGTGACCAACTCTGCTTTTATTGAGGAATATCTGGTAAGTTCCAAACACGTTTTTGAATTACCAAATTCAATTGCTATTTTACTTCCGGAATCAGGTCGTTATGCCAGAGCGGCTCAAGCGGTCCGGGAAGGTTTTATGGCTGCGTATTATAATCAACCAGATAATGGCGATAAGCCAGATATCAGATTTTATGATACTGCAACAAATAACATTGTTGCGATTTATCAGCAAGCGGTTGCTGAGGGCGCAGAATTAATTATCGGCCCTTTAAGCAAAGATAAAATCCAAACTTTAGCCTCATCAGCCGACTTGACAGTGCCAATTCTGGCCTTGAATCATATTCCTGGCCTGCATCATCCTCAGTTATATCAATTCGGCTTGAGTCTACTCGATGATGCCGGTCAGGTTGCAACCAAGGCCTGGCTGGATGGTCATCGAAAAATACTTATATTGACTTCAAATACTGGCTATGGGCGGCGGATTGCTAAATATATTGCTGGGGTCTGGAAAACTATAGGCGGTACGGTTCTGGAATCCCAGACTTACGAATCGAAACAAACAGACTATTCGAAACCAATTAAAGCCTTACTCGATCTTGATGAAAGTGAACAACGATATAAGAAAATTCGGCGGTTAGTTTCTACAGTCCAATTTACTCCCAGAAGGCGGGCTGATGTCGATGCCATTTTTATTTCAGGTTATCCACGATCTGCACGGTTGATTAATCCACAACTCAAGTTTTATAGAGCCAAAAATATACCAGTCTATGCTACTCCCAGAGTCTACAATGGCAGACCTAATCCAGGCCAGGATAGTGATTTGGATGGCGTCCAGTTTTGTGATATTCCCTGGTTACTTGATGATGATTTTGAAGGCGAACTGAGTATGGATACTTTACGAAATACCTGGAAACAATTTCCCAGTATTTATTTGCGACTGATTGCGATGGGTATTGATGCGTACAATATCGTTGCTCACTTGGGGAAAATGGATGGTATTCTCTATCAGGGCGCCACAGGAAATCTGTTGCTCACAGGAGATAATCGCATCAAAAGGCAGCTAATGTGCGCAACATTTATTGATGGTATACCTCAACAAATGGAATTTCCTGACAATAGCAGCATCTATTATGAAAATATTTTTGAACAGACTGAAACAACTGAAGCTGTTCCACAGGATGAATGACAAACCGGCACATCTTGTTCAAGGTGAAAAGGCGGAACAGAAGGCACTGCAATATTTGCAAGATCAAGGTTTGGCAGTCGTCGGCCAAAATTTTCGATGCAAGCAAGGTGAAATCGATTTGATCATGCGCGATAATAATTTTCTGGTTTTTGTTGAAGTCAGGTATCGTAAGAACAGTCAATATGGAAATGCACTTGAAACTGTAACCCCAAAAAAACAATCCCGTATAATAGCAGCGACACAACATTACCTTGTCAAAAACAATTTATCTCGGCAGTCGGTTCGTTTTGATGTTGTGGCGATGACGGGAAATAATCAATTGAATTGGGTGAAAAACGCCTTTCAGGTAAATTTTTAACGAATGAGCATACAAAACAGAATCATCAACCACTTTTCCGACAGTATTCAGGCCAAGCAGGATTCCATGGAGCATTTGCCGGAAAGTATCGAATTTGCCTCCCAAAAAATTGTCAATGCCCTGCTCAATGATAAAAAAGTGCTGTGCTGCGGTAACGGTGGTTCGGCAGGAGATGCCCAACATTTTTCTTCAGAAATGTTAAACCGCTTTGAGCGGGAACGACCGGCATTGCCGGCTATTGCCTTGACAACGGATACTTCCACCATAACTTCGATTGCCAATGACTATCATTTTGATGATGTTTTTGCAAAACAGTTAAGGGCGCTGGCGCAGGATGGAGATATTTTGCTGGTTTACACGACCAGCGGAAATTCCGGGAATATTGTCAAGGCAATTGGGGTGGCCCATGAAAAAGAAATGAATGTGGTTGCCTTGACCGGTAAAGATGGCGGGGCAGTTGCAAATTTGCTGAATGAAAATGATATTGAAATCAGAGTGCCGTCGCTTTCAACGGCTCGAATTCAGGAAGTACATTTGCTGATTTCCCATTGTTTATGCGATTTGATTGATTTTCAGCTATTTGGTGGCTAATACGATGAGGGCGGTATTTTTATTTTTGATGCTGTTATTGTTATCGGGATGTTCTTCAATTGTTGCTACTGGCAGTGCTGAAGCAACAGGGCTTGCTTTGTTACATGATCGCCGTAACAGCAACGCAATACTACTTGATGAAGCAATTGAAATGCAGGCAGATATTGAGCGTAACAAGCAGGAAGTATTACGAAAAAATACCCATATTAATGTCACGGCATATAATGGCAGGGTATTAGTGACAGGTGAAGCGAATAATATTAAATTGCGGAATCAAGTGATTAACCAGATTCGCCGTATCAAGGGCGTTAAAATGGTTTACGATGAAATTACCATTGAACCCTCCAGTTTTCTAAGTGCTCGTAGCCATGACGCTTTTATCACCACAAAAGTAAAAAATGCAATAACACAAATCAAGCACCTACCCGGTTTTGATGCAACGAGAGTTAAGGTAGTCACTGAAAAAGCTGTTGTTTACTTGATGGGCTTGCTCCACAAAAAAGAGGGCAAAGCTGCGGTCGAAAAAGCGCGCCGAGTCGAAGGTGTAAAAAAAGTCGTTGCTGTTTTTGAATATATCAATTAATTTTTCCGGAAATTTGATTATTGCCACTTTCTGTACACGACAAAAATAATTGTAACTATTCAGCATATTTGATTTATCAAAATCACTCAATATCAGTGGCTTATGGAAGAAGTGTATGTGTCATGGATGACACAATCAAGCCTACAGGGACGTGTTTACGGCGTCTTCTGGAATAAGTCACTGATATTGAACCAATAAATACGCTGCATAGTTACAAATAATTTATCTGCTTTTCTGCAACTTTTGTCATACACAAAGTCACCGCGAATCAAGAAAATTCATTACCTCACGCCACCAGGTGTTATCTGGAGCAAACGGCAGGGTATTGTGCCCCGCTTCGGGGAATGTCCAGATTTTTTTAGAGGCATGAAGTGAGTTGTAAAGATTTAATGTGTTGGAATTTGGGATAACTTCATCCTTTCCAGCCATAATAACGGCAATTTTCTCATTAAAGTGTTGAAGATTTTTAACACTGTTGAAACGATCCAGTAGCAGCACTTTTGGTAATAGAAACCAGTAATGATGTTGGGCAATATTTGCCATGCTGTCAAAGGGAGTTATTAAAGCAATTGCTTTTACCGGAACCTGTATTTTTCTGACAAGTTCTGATACAACGCCAGTACCCAATGACTCTCCCCAAAGAAAGAGTGGCCCATCGAAATCATCAATAGCTTGTTGGACTGTCCGTGTGGCTTCCTCAAGTATCGTTTTTTCTGATGGTGTTCCGGTTTTGGCGCCGTAGCCTGGATATTCAGCCAGGATAACTCGATAGCCTATTTTTTCCAATGCATCTCTAAAGTAAACCCTGCCATTGGCTGAGCCAGCATTGCCATGAAAAACGATTATCGTTCCTTTGTATTGATTAAGAGGCTCGGCAGAAATCAGGCCAAAATAATTTTCATCTTCCGTTGGCCATAATTTAAGTTGTAATTCTGATGTTAGCTGTTTTTGCTCATTGATAGTCAGCGTTTGCGGGAAATAAAGGATTTTCCTTTGAAAAATAAAGACAAGCAACAAGCAAAGTAAATAAGGAAAAAGTAACGATAATACAAATTTCACGATACTGTGTGGTACTTCTGTTTGGCTCGGGTTTGCCAAAACTCTCTGGCTAAATCTAAAGCATGTTTCTGATTGTCAATTTTTCCTAAGGCTTTTAGGGCAATGGCTGCGGTGGAAATAATGGCCGATTCACCATATTCATCTTTTTTTGCACCTTGCCAGATGTATACAAGATCAGAAGGGTCAAGATGTTTTGGTTTAATATGTCTTCGTTTGAAAAGTGCAGGCCATTGCTCATCAACCATGGTTCCTCTTTCCACACTCTGGACAAGGGTATCCACATCGGGATTACGTTCTGCTTCTCCGCCTTCACCTCTAAACACAGTGATGTTATCGCTTAAAAGTAATGCTGCCTGTTGATGAACAGGGCGATAACCTGGATGAAATATACCTTGTATACTGGCCTTAGCATGTAATGGGTTAAGCATTCGTGCTAGGGTATGTACCGGTGATCGAAGTCCCATTAATCGACGCAATTCAATCATTTCATTAAGCTTGGGGCAAAAATGTTTGAGGCTTAAGTAACTGAAATGGTTTTGTTTTAGTTGATTGGCCGATTCTTGAAAAGAACGAGCTGGTTTGATTCCAAATAGCGGCAAAATGTCTTCGGTATAGATTCTGTTTTCACTATGGCCTGATGCCCCGTGCATGAAGACGCCAATATTATTGTCAGCCAATAATAAAGCAGATAATAAAAACCAGGGTAAATGACGTCTTTTTCCGGCATAGGAAGACCAGTCCAGATCAACGCTTATAGATTGGCCGGGTTGTTCAAAAGAATCTCGTGCTGCTTTGACAAAGCCAGCCAGTTCTTCGGCGGATTCTTCCTTCACTCTCATTAGCATCAAGAAAGCGCCTAATTGTACTGGTTCAACTTTGTTGTCCATGATCATGGACATGGCGGCGTAGGCTTCTTCGTGAGTTAAAGAGCGTGAACCTTTTTTCCCTTTCCCGAGAACTCGAATGAATTGTGCGAATGGATGTTCTTGGTAGTGATTAGTCATGAGACAAATATATCAAAATGTACTGGAATGGACTTTCTTTTCTTGACTCTGGAATTGATTGGCTAAATTTTATACACTGTTGTTTCAAGATGGTTAGAAATAGTAGCAATGTAATAATAATTTAAAGAGGGTAATAATATGAGAACAATTATTTTAGCAAGTTTTATGTCAGTATCTTTGGGAACGGCCAATGCTGCAGTATATAAATGTGAATCAGATTCTGGCGTAAGTTATCAGGATTCACCCTGCATTGGATATAAAAATTCAAAAAAAATCACCCTGACTTCGATTGATCCAAAGATTGTAAAACAAGCTCAGGTGAAGCTTGAAAAGGAATTGAAGCAGCAACAGATTTTAGAGCAGCAAAGAGCAGATGCGGAAAGAAAACAGCGAATTTTAAGAGCCATGGAATTAAAAGCCAGCGCAGAGCAAGATCTGGTTTATGAAACTCGTATGCAAACTTACGCGATTAATGACAATACCCGCGCTATTGACCGACATACCCGAAATCAGTATCGGGGTGGGGTGATTTACCGCAGTTATTAATTAAGTCTTGAATTCGTGACTTCACTACGGCACAGACGGCAAGTTCTTGCCTCCTGTTATCTGCATTGAAGTCACGGATTCAAGTAAGTTTTAATGCAGAAGAGAAAAACACGTAAGCGTAATGATCAATGAGTAACGCAGCGAATAGGATCATTAAATAGATAATTGAAAATCCAAAAGTTTTCATGGCAGTTTTATTATCCTTTTGACGCATCATTTTTATCGCATAGTAGATAAAAATGATGCCGAGTGGTACTGCGGCTGCCAGATAAATCAAGCCACTCATGCCGGTTAGGTATGGCAGTAGCGTTACGATAAACAACAGGATGGTGTAAAGTAAAATCTGTAACCGGGTAAATTCGACGCCATGAGTCACTGGTAGCATAGGAATATCCGCCTTCGCATATTCTTCTTTTTTGGCAATCGCCAAGGCCCAAAAATGAGGTGGAGTCCAGACAAAAATAATTAAAAACAACAGCAGTGCATGTGGATGGACCTCTCCTGTTATAGCACACCAGCCTAAAACCGGTGGCGCAGCTCCTGCTGCGCCTCCAATAACAATATTCTGTGGCGTAGCATGTTTAAGGTAAACGGTATATAAAATGGCATAACCGACCAAAGATAAAAAAGTCAGGATAGCTGTTAGCATATTAACTTTGGTGACCAGAATAACCATGGAGACTGCCCCAAGAAGCAAGGCAAAACCAATAACTTTTCCAGAGCTGAGGTTGCCTTGTGGTAAAGGCCGGTTTTCGGTTCTTGCCATTTCAGCATCAGCTTTTTGATCAAGATAATGATTAATCGCAGCTGCCGATGAAGACGCCAGGGCAATTCCTATAGTACTCCAGATAAAAAGATCAAGAGGTGGTTGTTCAGGCGTTGCCAATAACATGCCGACGATGGCAGTAAACACAATCAATAACACAACTTTGGGTTTGCATAGTTCCAGATAATTTTTCCATGAAAGCGCCGCAGTTTTATTTACCATCGTTTTTTAAACAGATTCCAATTTTTATTGTATAGAATAGACAAGGGTATGCATTTTACTTCAGTTTGTTATATTGTTGACTGTTTTTCCCAGGAATTATTTGAGATTACCATAGTCTCATCGCACAATGCTATTAATCAAGGTTAAAGGAGAACATATGAAGTTACAACGATTCATCATCTTATTGCTGATGTTTCCTGTTTTCAGTCAGGCGGCTGAAGTTAAAGTACAGGAACACATGCTCAATAACGGCTTAAAAGTATTGGTAAAAGAGGATCATCGCTCGCCAGTTGTGGTAACACAGGTCTGGTACAAAGTCGGTTCCAGTTATGAGCCTGGTGGCATTACAGGTATTTCACACATGCTGGAGCATATGATGTTTAAGGGTACAGATAAACATCCAGTTGGGGAATTTTCTCGAATAATTGCCGAAAATGGCGGTAATGAAAATGCTTTTACCGGTCGTGATTATACGGCCTATTTTCAAACTCTTGAGAAATCCCGTTTGCCAATCAGTTTTGAACTCGAAGCGGATCGAATGCGTCACTTACATTTGCTAGAAAGCGAATTAGTCAAGGAATTGCAGGTTGTGACTGAAGAACGCAGGATGCGGACTGATGATAAGCCCAGAGCAAAATTACAGGAACATTTCAGTGCAATGGCATATTTGAACAGTCCTTATAAAAATCCGGTGATTGGTTGGCCGGCAGATATTGCAGCTTACACCGTAAAGGATCTTCAGCAATGGTATGAACGTTGGTATGCACCGAATAATGCGACTGTCGTGGTTGTGGGTGATGTGGTTCCTAAGGAAGTTTTCAAATTAGCAGAAAAATATTTTGGACCATTGAAACCCAGTGAACTTGACCCGGTAAAACCACAAACAGAAGTCAAGCAACTTGGCGTGAAGAAAATGACGATAAAGTTGCCAGCAAAGCTGCCGTATATCCTGATGGGCTATAAAGTGCCGGTTTTGACAACAGCAGAAAATGAATGGGAAGCTTATGCTCTAGAAGTTTTAGCAGGAATTCTGGATGGAGGAAATAGCGCACGACTTCAATCCCAATTGGTGCGAGGGCAACAAATCGCTGTGGCGGCAGGAGCAAGTTATAATTTAACAACAAGGTTGTCGAATTTGTTTATGTTGGATGCTACACCTGCAAAAGGAAAAACTGTTTATGATATGGAGTTTGCTCTGAAGCAACAAGTTTCTGATTTGAAAACCAAAAAAGTAACTTCGGAAGAATTGGCTAGAATCAAAGCTCAGGTATTATCTGGGGCAATTTACGAACGTGATTCTAATTTTTATCAGGCCATGCAATTAGGGATGTACGAAACAGTTGGTCTTGGTTGGCAAAAAGTTGATGAATATGTTTCCAAAGTTAATCAAATTACCGCAGAGCAAGTTCAACAGGTGGCTCGGAAATATTTAATTGATAACCGTTTGAGTATTGCTTATTTAGACCCTCAATCCATGAAAAAAAATCAAATTAATAAAACTATGACAGGAGGTCGTCATGCGCGCTAAATTTTTGTTGTTGTTTCTTTTTGTATTTAGTCAAAACAGTTTTTCAGCCGCTAAGATTGAAACCTGGAATACCGATAAAGGTAGTCGGGTTTATTATGTTCACACTCAAGGGCTGCCAATGGTTGATATCCAGGTGGTTTTTGCTGCGGGTAGCGCCTACGACGGCAAACAGTTTGGTGTGTCTGAATTAACTTCAAGTATGCTTGAAACGGGCGCCGGGAACTGGAATGCTGATGAAATAGCCCAGCGTTTTGAAAATGTTGGCGCTCAATTTGCTGTTGGAAGTTCTGTGGACCGGGCTTGGTTATCTCTGCGTACTCTAACTAAGCCTGAATTGTTCAATGAAGCATTAACTACCATGCAGACAATTTTGACTAGCCCCACGTTTAGTCAGCAAGATTTTGACCGGGAAAAGAATCGTACCCTGGCAGGTTTAAAACATCGGGAAGAATCACCCGGTGCACAGGCGTCCATTGCCTTTAACAAGGCTTTGTATGGCGATCATCCTTATGCACACCCGGGTACTGGCTTTATCGAGACTGTGCAAAAATTTGGGGTGGAAGATTTACGAAATTTCTATCAGCAATATTATGTTGCAGCAAATGCTATGGTTGTGATTGTTGGAGATTTGACTCAACAACAAGCCAGAGAAACAGCCGAAACTCTGCTAAAAGATTTGCCGGTCGGGACAACGGCTGAACCGCCTCCACCTGTTTCGATGCCTGGCAAAGGCAAATATCAACATATTGAATTTGAATCCACTCAAACCCATGTGCTTTCTGGTTTACCTGGAATGCACCGAAAAGATCGGGATTATTTTCCATTATATGTTGGAAATCATATTTTGGGTGGCAGTGGTCTTGTTTCCAAGCTTTTTAAAGAAATCAGGGAAAAAAGAGGTTTGGCGTATAGTGCGAATAGCTATTTCTTGCCCTATTATAGAAAAGGTCCATTTAGAATGAGTTTGCAAACTCGTAATGACCAGGCTCCAAAAGCCCTGGAAGTGTTGAATCAAACGATACGTGATTATGTTAAGCAAGGTCCAACTGAACAGGAACTGATTGCCGCCAAGAAAAATATCAAAGGTGGTTTTGTAATGCGTTTTGATACTAACAGCAAGCTGACCAGTTATGTGTCCATGATCGGGTTTTATCAATTACCATTGGATTATCTCGAAACATTCCCGGAAAAGGTTGATGCTGTCACGGTGGAAGCAATTAGAGATGCCTTTCAACGTAGAATCAAACCGGAATTACTCCAGACGATCACTGTCGGGAAAAGTGAAAAATAAACTGCGAATTATCGGCGGACAGTGGCGTAGCAGACAGTTAAAATTCACCGAAACACCGGGGTTAAGGCCGACCCCGGCAAGGGTTCGGGAAACCTTATTTAACTGGCTGCAATATGATGTCGCTGGAAGCCGCTGTCTGGATTTGTATGCTGGAAGTGGCGCTCTAGGATTTGAAGCCGCCTCCCGAGGAGCAGTTAAAGTTGTACAGGTGGAACAGGATAGGGATGCCTGTCGTCAATTACACACTAATGCAGAAGCATTGGCTGCACAGCAGGTGAAAATTATTAATTCTGAAGTTTTCAGATTTTTGGCCGGGAATGCGGAGGTTTTTGATTTGGCATTTCTCGATCCACCTTTCGCCAAGGGTTTAGCAATCCAGACTTGTCAGTGGTTGGAGGATAAGGAATGGTTAGCGGAAAACGCTAAAATATACCTGGAGACCGAGCAAAATTTGTCTATACAAGACATTCCTGAAAACTGGCGATTAAAAAAGGAAAAGCAAGCCGGAGAAGTTAATTACCGACTATTTGAGCGAAATTAGCTGCTTTTTATCTTGATTTTAGTATAGAATTAGCCACTTTTTTTCAGTCGACTAAAGTTTTATGCAGATAACCGCTATTTATCCAGGTACCTTTGATCCCATTACCAATGGTCATCTGGACTTGATTGCAAGAGCCTCAAGAATCCATTACAGGGTCATTGTGGCCGTGGCAGAAAACAAGGATAAGCAGCCCTTGTTTTCTTTGCCGGAGCGAGTCGAAATGATAAAGCAAGTCACGCGGGAGTTTAACTCGGTTTCAGTTTTGGGGTTTGATAATTTATTAGTTGAATTTGCCAAGCAACAAAATGCGGACGTAATTCTACGAGGTCTTCGAGCGGTTTCAGATTTTGAATTTGAGTTTCAGCTCGCTGGTATGAACAGGCG
>Ga0256841_1002918_pt1 | contig 13150 bp, 6 predicted proteins | sample 356308metaG_FD_185971 | JGI IMG/M metagenome (GOLD analysis project Ga0256841, IMG submission 185971) | Hydrothermal vent microbial communities from Mid Atlantic Ridge, Atlantic Ocean - 356-308 | ecosystem: Environmental > Aquatic > Marine > Hydrothermal vents | place: Atlantic Ocean: Mid...
CATCCCGTACCGGGGCACCAGCCACAGGTTCAGCCCCACCGCCGCCGCGCTGCCCGCCGCCGTGCAGTGGATGAAATACTTCGTCTGTTTCTCGATGTACGCCCCCGCCGAGAAGTTGTAGTACCATCCCTGAAACACATAGCCGAGCAGGGCGGGCGGCACGATGAACAATCCGAGCCAGTAACTCTCGGCCACCAGTCTCCGCCCGCCCGGAAGCGGAAACGCGACCAGCTCCTGCGCAAAGAACGAGACGCCGAGGAAGACGAACAGGCCCACCGCCGTATAGAGCGTGAAGACGCGGGCGAAGAGGGGCCGGGCGTCGGGGTCGCGGGCGTGCTGAAGGAAGAACGGCTGCCACGCATACCGGAACATCTGCGTCACGAGCATCATGAAGACGGCCAGCTTCAGGCAACCGCTGAAGACCCCCACCACGTAGTCGCCGTAGGCGCCTTCCGGGGCGGCGGCAAGGGCCGCGAGCGTCTCCGGCGACAGGCGGTCGCCATAGAGCGCCAGCACCCGGTGCGGCGGCATGCTTTCGAGGAAGAAGATGTTGACCCGCTCGGTGACGGCATAGCCCAGCCCGCCCGGCACGAACGGCAGCGCGAAACCGAGCATCCGCCGCCACAACGCCCGGTCGAAGCGCAGGCGAAGCGAACCGACGAACGTGGGCGCGAGCAAAAGGAGCGCCGTCGCCGAAGAGACCACGTTGGCGAGGAAGACGGCCTCGATCCCCATGCGCAGGCCAAAGATGAGCCACAGGTTCATTCCCACGTTGACGACGGCGCTCGCAAGCCGTATCGAGGCGAAACGCCAGGGACGGTTCTGCAGGCGAAGTTCGGCGAAAGGCACCACCGCCAGCGTGTCGAGCACGAGGATGAGCGCGGCATAATAGAGCAGAAACAGCCAGTCCGCCTCCAGCCCGACGACCGCTCCCACCGGACGGCGCGCCACGAGCATCGCCGCCGAAAGCATCACCGACGTGCCGAAGAGCGACCCCATCGCCGTGCTGAAGGTCGTCCCCCGCTCCTCCGGCGCTCGGTCCGCCGCAAACTTCATGTAGGCCGCTTCCATCCCGTACTGATAGAGCACGTTCAGAAAAATGAACGCGGTATAGACTACCGAGACGATGCCGTATTCATCCGGGAGGAAGACGTGCGAATACACCGGGAAGAGCGCATACCCGATCATCCGGCCCACAATGGAGGCGACCCCGTAGACGGCGGTCTCCGAGGCGAGTTGTTTGATCCGGACGAAAAAACTCATGGGATGCGGGGGAGATCGGAGGCGCGGCGCGCCGTCATGTGGCTCGGGCGCGGCGGGTGCGCGCGGCGGGTCACATGCGTTCGGGGGTGGAGATGCCCAGCGCCGTCAGGCCGTTGCGGAGGACGTGCCGCGCCGCCTGCGCCAGGTGCATCCGCGCCGTCGCCAACGCCCGCTCCTCACCGATGATGCGGCAATGTCCGTAAAACTGCGTAAAGGCGACGGCCACCTCGCGGAGGTAGTTCGCCACGCGATGCGGCTCTTTCGCCGCGGCCGCCCGACGGAGCACCTCCGGCAGTTCGAAGAGCGTCTTCATCAGGCCCGTCTCGGCCTCATGCGTGAGCAACGTCAGGTCCGGCGTCTCCCCGAACGTGAAGCCCACCTCCTCCGCCTTCCGGAGGATCGAACAGATGCGGGCGTGGGCGTACTGAAGATAAAACACCGGATTCTTCTCGCTCGCCTCCTTCGCCAGGTCGAGGTCGAACTCGAGGTGCGTGTGGGGCGAGCGCATGAGGAAGAAGAAGCGCGTCACGTCCTCGCCCACCTCATCCATGAGCTCGTCGAGCGTGACGTAGGTGGCCTTCCGGGTAGACATCTTCACCGGCGCGCCGCCGCGCACGAGCGTCACGAACTGATAGAGGATCACCTCCACCCGATCCGCATCATATCCGAGCAGGCGCACGGCCGCCAGCACGTCCGGATACGTGGCGATGTGGTCCGCCCCGAAGACGTCGATCATCCGGTCGAAGCCGCGCTCGAACTTGTCCACGTGGTACGCGATGTCGGGCAGGCGATACGTCGGTTCTCCGCTCGATTTGATGAGCACGGTGTCCTGATCCTTGCCGAGTTCGGTCGTCTTGAACCACACCGCGCCGTCTTTCTCATACACGTACCCTTTCTCGCGGAGCGCCTCGACGACCTCCCAGACCTTGCCGTTCTCGTAGAGCGTGTGTTCGTTGAAAAAGGTGTCCATCTCGATGCCGAGCCGCCGGAGCGTGGCCGCGATGTCGGCGAAGATGACCTCCTCGGCGGCTTTTTTGAACGGCTCCACGTCCTCCTCCCCGAGGGATGCGCCGTGCTCGGCATAGAGCGCCTCGGCGATGGCGATGATGTAGTCGCCGAGGTAGCCGTCGTCCGGGAAGCTCTCCGGCACCTCCACGAAGTCGTCTTCGCCGCGCTTGATGCGCTTCACGGGCAGGTCGGGATCGACGAGGGCGCGGTAGCGGGCGCGCACGCTCTCGCCGAGGACGCGCATCTGCCGCCCGGCATCGTTGAAATAGTATTCGCGCGTGACGGCCCATCCCGTCCATTCGAGCAGGTTGGCGACGGTGTCTCCGAGGACGGCGTTGCGCCCGTGACCCACCGTGAGCGGCCCCGTCGGATTGGCGCTGACGAACTCGACGAGCGCGCGGCGGCCGCGCCCCTCATCGATCTTCCCGTAGTCTTCTCCGGCGGCAAGGAGGTCGGCGAGGCGGTCGGTGAGGTAGGCTTCGGCAAAGCGGAAGTTGAGGAAACCCGGCCCGGCCACCTCCACGGCGGCCACGCGCGCGGGATCCACGCGCGCGGTCAGACGCGCGGCGATCTCCTCGGCGATCTGACGCGGGGCGCGGCGGAAGTGCCGCGCCAGCTTGAGCGCCACGTTCGTGGCGAGGTCGCCGTGCTCGGGGTTGTTCGGCTTCTCGAACGCGATGGCGAAGTCGTCCGGCGCACCGCCCATGTCGGCGAGTACGGCGCGGAGGTGCTCTTCGAGGTACGCTTCCATCGATGCGCGGGCGTTTGGTTTCACAGGACGGGGCGCGCGTGCGAAACCGGGACGGACGCGACGCTTCCCGAAGCGGGATGCGCAAGATACTCCCTTCTCACCAAAGACGAGCCCGCCGCCATCCCTCGCCCGACGAATTCCGTGAAAAATCCGGAGATCGCCGCCGGGCGGCCTGCCCTCATGCGCCTTCGTCGCGCTCGGCGCACCGCCCGGATCGGGCCCCTGCACAAACACCCCCATAACTTCCTGAAAAACAGGACTCAAAACCTCGACTCGCTCACCCAATCCCACCCGCGGCTTAGGGAAGCCGACCTCAGCCCGATACTCAAGGGGATCGATCCCGGACGGTTTGCCCGAGGCAGGCCGGCGTCGCCCGTGATCGATCCACAGCGTCGCTTTCTCACAAAGACGGGAAGCGCCGGATGCGCCCGCAGGCGCACATGACCTCCGGCGAAGTGCTCCCTGGCGGGTGTTCCTTCGCCAATGGAAATCCAACGCAAGGGTCTGATTCGCCGGTGGCGCGTCGTGCTGTTTTGCATGGCGGGCTGCCTTGCCGCTCCGGGCTTCGCCGCACCGGGCGCGCCGCCGCGCGCGCCGGACTCGACCGCCGCGCATCTCCGCACGCGCCACGCCGAAGCGAACGCGCCGTGGGACGTGGTCGTCGAGGAACCGCTCCGGTGGCGCGAGACCTTCCCGGCCGAGCGCTCGGGATGGATCAAGGGGCTTATCGTCACGCTCTATCTGATCATTTTCCTGCTCTGCGTTTACACGGCGCGCCATTACGTGTTCACGTTCAACCGGCTCTTCGGGCGTCAGCGGCACCCGTACGTCCCCATCGACACGACCGACTGGCCTCCGGTGACGGTGCTCATCGCGGCGCACAACGAGGAGGCCGTCATCCGGAACATCCTCGAAGCGCTCCTGGTCGTCGATTATCCGGAGGACCGGTTGCTCATCATGCCGGTGAACGACCGCTCGACCGACGGCACACGCGCCATCATCGACGCCTATGCGGCGCGGCATCCGGAGCGCATCCGGCCCTTCCACCGGACGGACGGCAAGCCCGGGAAGGCCGCCGCGCTGAAGGACGCCGTGGCGCTCGTCGAGACGGAGTTGATGCTCAACTTCGACGCCGACTATCTGCCGGGCCGCCCCCTCATCAAACAGCTCGTCGCCCCCTTCCTCGACCCCGAGGTGGGTGCGGTGATGGGGCGCGTGATGCCTGCCAACACTCCGCGCAACCTCCTCACACGCCTGCTCGACCTCGAACGTTCGGGCGGCTATCAGGTCGATCAACAGGCGCGGATGAACCTGGGCTTGATCCCGCAGTATGGCGGGACCGTCGGCGGCGTGCGCCGGAGCGCGCTCCTCAGTTCCGGCGGATGGCGGGACGACTCGCTGACCGAGGACACCGACATCACGTGTCGCCTGCTCATGAACGGGTGGAAGGTGGCGTACTCGAACTGGTACGAGTGTTATGAGGAATCGCCCGAGGAATGGCCGGTGCGCATCCGGCAGATCATGCGCTGGGCCAGGGGGCACACGGACGCCGCCCTCCGATACACCGCCCGGATTGCGACGAGCAAGCACCTGCGCCTGCGCGAGCGCGTCGACGGTGTGCTTCTGCTGGGCGTCTACCTCATGGCGCCGGTCCTGCTTCTGGGCTGGCTGACGGCCATCGCGCTGTTCTACCTCGGCCTCCAGACGATGCACGGCGTGCTCGCGCTGCTTGCCGTAGCCGCGTACAACACCATCGGCAACTATGCGGCCTTCTTCGAGATCGCCGCCGCCGTCCACCTCGACGGGGCGTCGCGTCGTCTTCGCCTGCTCCCGCTGATCCTCTTCGGCTTCCTCATCAGCATGATCTCCGCCTCGCGCGCCGCGCTCTCGCAGTTTCATCCCCGCGTGCGGCGCAAAGACATCGTGTGGGACAAGACCAAACGTTACCGTCACCGGAAGCCCGATCCTCCCTCCGATCCCTGACGCCATGCTTTTCCTCCTTGCCGTCGTGGCTGCATTGTGGTTTCTCCTCGCCCTCGCGCCCGCCTTCGCCGAGCTGTGGCTCCGGCGGGACGCGGCCTCCCCGACGCTGTCCGACGAGTATGAGGAGGATCTTCGCCGGGCCGCCGCCCGCTTCGAAGCGCGCGTGCGCCCTCACCTCGACGTCCTCCGCGAAGCCGGGGAGGACGCTCCCCCGTCGATGCCCGGCATCCACGTCCTCTGCTCCGAGACGGCCGTCCGTACCGCGCGCATGATGCTTCCGCCGGCCCCGTATCTGCTCTCGCCCGCCCGCGAATGGCGGCTGCCCCCGCGCTTCATCCTCGACCGAGAGCTGTATGCTCCGGGCAGGCTCCGCTGCGGACCCGAGAGCGATTTATTCGCCGTTTTCGGGGAAGAGGAGATCGACCTCGGGCCGGGCAGTATGGTGCGCCGGTGGCTCCACGGCCGAGGGCGCGTGACGGCCGCGCGCGGGACGCGCCTGCACGGCAACGCCTCATCCGAAAGCGCGCTCCACCTCGCCGCCGGCTGTGCCTTCGAGCGTCTTCAGGCGCCCGCCATCGTTTTCGGAGGTCAGGCTCGGGGTGCGTCTCCGCAAAACCGGAAGTCCGGCGCGCGCATCCTCTACCGCCCGCGCGGGTGCTTCCACGAGACGGCGGCGCGGACGTACGTCAGAGGCGACCTCCACGTCCCCGAACGCCACCGGCTCGAGGGCAACGTCGTCGTGACGGGACGGCTCCGCCTCGGCGCGGGGGCGCACCTCACCGGCAGCCTCAAGGCGCACGGCGACGTGATCGCGAGCGAAGCGGTGATCATCGACGGCAGCCTGTTCGCCGCCGGGGACGTGCGTCTCGGCGCGCGGAGCCTCGTGCGGGGCGTCGTCTCTGCCGAGGGCGCGCTCGTCATCGAGACCGGCGTGCGGTTGGGCGCGCCGGAGCACCCCACCACCGTCAGCGGCGCGCGTGTCCACATCGCTGCGGGGGTGCGGGCGCACGGCGTGGTATGGGCGCTCGAAGCGGGACTCGTGACGGATGCGACGGGCCGCGCGCCGAGACGCACGCCCGGCCGGGCGCATCCCGCTTCCGACGCCGGGCCGCGCGCGCGCCGGGAGAAACCCGCACGCGCGGAAAAGGCCGAAACGGAACGGAACGGCGCATGACATGCGGAAGATTTTTCTCTTCATGCCCCACCCTCTCCCGGGAGATCGTCCATGCGCCCCCTCGCTTTCCGGCGTCGCGGTTCGAGCTTCCACGACTTGCCCTCGCGCTTTCCTTTCCGGGCAGATCATGGGAAATATTCCCGGTTTTGCTTTTTTCCTCTCACGCGTTCGCCTGAAAGGTGCGCTGCCTTCGCCCGGTCCCCGCCCCGGGTGCGCCGCGCGTCCTCGCCCGAAACCTTAATGCGGCACGGTAACTGCCGATAATCTATCCCGACGCTCGTGAAGCCCTCGTCGTCTTCCGCAGCGTGCTTTTCGCACTTCGTACTGTCTTTCCTTTCCGGGCTTTTCCGTGTGAGTGGTCCCGACGGACCTCCGCCCTCCGTGGCGACCGTCCCTGATCGACTGATTCAGACCACGAAGACCAGAGAGACCGTATGCGCGAAAAGGTCGTGCTCCTGAGCATGGGCACCCGGCCGGAGATCATCAAGATGGCTCCGGTTTATCATGCGTTAAAAGATCTGCCCCTTCGTCCCCTGGTGCTCCACACCGGTCAGCACGAGGACCTCGCGTGGCCCCTCTACGATTTTTTTCGCATCGAACCCGCATTCGAGCTTGATCTAAAGCGGGAGCGTCCGTCGCTGGGCAACCTGAGCGCGCTTTTGATCGACCGGATCGATCAGGTGCTCGGGACGTGCGACGTGGCAGCCGTCCTCGTCCACGGCGACACCTCTTCGGCGCTCATGGCGGCGCTGGCGGCGTTTTATCACAGGCTCCCGGTGGGGCACGTCGAGGCCGGGCTGCGTTCGTTCGACGACCACAATCCTTTTCCCGAGGAGAAGAACCGTCAGCTCATTGCCCGCGTGGCGCGCTGGCACTTCGCCCCGACGCGGCAGGCGATGACGAACCTCGCCTTCGAGGGCATCTCTCCCGGCGCCATCCACACCGTCGGCAACACCATCGTCGACGCCACGCGGTGGGGCATGCGTCACGTGCTGACGTACTTTTCGCAGATGCCCACGAACGAGGCCTGCCGGTTGACCAACCTGGTGCAGCGCGCCGAGCGGGGCCGGCTGTTGCTGGTGACGGCGCACCGGCGCGAGAACTGGGGCGCGCCGATCACGGAGATCACCCGCGCCGTGCGCCGGCTGGCCGAGACGCACGACGACCTCTTCGTCGTCTGGCCCGTCCACCCCAACCCCGAGGTGCGGCGCACGGTGGAGGCCGCCCTGACGGACCTGGCGCCCGACGCCGCCGACCGCCTTCTGCTCACCGAGCCGCTCAACTATCCGCAGATGCTCTGGCTGCTCCATCACGCCTGGCTGGTCTTGACCGACTCCGGCGGCCTTCAGGAGGAGGCGGCCACGGTGCGCACACCCGTGCTCGTGCTTCGCGAGACGACCGAGCGCCCGGAGCTCATCGAGGCGGGGGGCGGGGTGCTCATCGGCGCCCACGGCGAGGCCATCCGCACATGGGTGACGCGCCTGATGCGCGACGCGGATCGCTACCGCGCCATGACCGCCATCGAGAACCCCTACGGCGACGGACGCGCCGCCGAGCACATCGCGGGCATCCTCTATCACGAACTCGCCTCCGCCGATTCGTCTTCGCTGACCTATGCCGCCTGACCTCCGCCTCTCGCCCCTTCCTCCCCCGCACGGCGGGCGGCGCCTCGCGCGCGTCTGCGCCGGGGCGCTCGCCTGTCTGTGTCTGGCGATGCCGCTCCGCTCGGCGGCGCAGACGCGCGACCGCATCGAGGCGGGCATCAGCGCGCAGGCGCTCACCGGCGGATACGACGGCTGGCGAGGCCTCCACCTGACCGGCGTGCGGCAGGTGGGCGCGTACGAAGTGTGGCGCGTCGAGGCGGCTTTTCAGCAGCGCTTCGGCGATCAGGGCTTTCTCTACAAAGCCGTCACCACACGCGGGCTCTCCGAACGCTGGTTCGGGCGCGCGAGCCTCGGCCTGAGCAGCGGCGGCTTCTTCAACCCCCGCCTCAGCCTCGACCTTCAGGCGGCGCGCCGGTGGCTCCCCGACCACCGCCTCGTCACGCTCGCGAGCCTGAGCCTCTTCGACGGCAAAGACGTGCACCGGGACTATGCCGTGACGCTCGAAGCCCAGTATTACGCCTCGCCGTCGTGGGTGCTTCAAGGCAGCGTCCGGTGGAACGTGAGCACGCCCGGCTCGGCCCTGGCCGCCTACTATTTCCTCGCCCTCACGCACGGCTACCCCGGGCGCTACTATGCGGCCTTCCGCATCGGCTTCGGGCGCGAGAGCTACGTGCTCGTCGATCCCCTCACCTTCTTCGCCGACTATCGAAGCGCCGACCTCATGTTCTCGTGGAAAAGGTGGGTCGGGAAAGACTGGGGCTTCCACGCGGGCTTGACGGGGTACGCCAACCCCTTCTACCGTCGCGCCGGGGTGCAGCTCGGTTTCTTCAAGCATCTATAAACCGTCCTTCGATGCCCGTTTCCCCCGCCCATAGCGCCCGCCCGCCATATGCGAACGCCGCGCCCACGTTTTTGCACCGGCACCGCGCGATGGCGCGCCTGCCCCACGGACGGACGAGCTTGCTGAAGGCGGCGGCGCTGGCCTTCGCGATGACCGGCGGGTGGCTCTACGGAGCCGCGCCGTGGGTCGCCGTCTTCTGGGCGCGCGTCTTTGCTTTCTGGCGCGATGCGCTCGGCCTGCCCGCCCGCGTCGTGCTCACGCGCTACCACGGCGCGTTCGACCTCACGCTCGCCATCCCCCACCTCGAGCTCTCCGCCGGCGAACCCGCCCTCACCCTCCGGCTCCTCACCGCCGCCGTCGCGGGCGCGCTCCTCGTCGTCTCATTCGCGCTGCCGCCGCGCTTCACGCCCGCCGCATACTACCTCCGCGCCCTCATCTTCATCCAGGGCACCGCCCTCACGTACTTCTTCCTCTTCCCCGGCGCGTTCCCGTACACGCTCGGAGGCTATCTCAAAAGCATGACCGCGACCAGCTTCTTCGTGCTCTCGCTCGTGCCGCTCGTGCTCGGCTTGACGCACTATCTCCTCGACTTTTCCCTGCCTCGAAAGATTGCCCTCACCTTCCTCATCATGGGGCACCTGACGATCTTCATTCCCCTGAAATACACCCTGCAAGCCGCTCTCCTCCACTACGGCTCGATGCTTTTCATGCCCGTGCTCTATCTGATCTTCGGGCTGTTGCTCGACGTGCTCGTTTTCATCGCGCTGTACGGTTGGGGCATGAGCCGGCGAGCGCGGAGGCCTCACGCGGGCACGACCCCCGGCGCGGCGGCGCACGACGTCCACGCGCTGTACGACGTCCCCGCTCGCCCCTCGCCCGCCCGCAGGGCCTAAACCGATCACCTTGCTCGTCCACACCGCCATGAACCGTTCTCACGTCTCCCATACGGCCTTGCCCTTCGCCCGGCTCCGCGCGAGTTTCCGGGCGCTGTGCTCCCTCTGCGCGCTCCTCGCCCTGAGCGCCGCCGCGCCCGACGGCGAGCCGCGCCCCCACCCCCCCCGCGCGAAGGAGGCCGACCTCTCGCTCACGATGACCGTGGACCATGCCGCTCCCGTCGAGGCAACCGACGTCACCTTCACGATCACCGTGGAGAACAGCGGCCCCGACCACACCAAAGACGTCTTCGTCACCGACCTCCTTCCTCCCGGTCTGACCTTCGTCAGCGCCGACCCGTCGAAGGGCACGTACGACGCCGAGAGCGGCGTGTGGGACCTGGGCAAGCTCAACAAGAACCGCTCGCAGACCCTGACGCTCGTCGCCCGCGTCCACACCACCGCCACCGTCACGAACACGGCCGAGATCACGAATGCGAAGGAGGACGACCCCGACTCGACGCCGGGCAACGGCGACCCCGCCGAAGACGATCAGGCGAGCGTCACCCTCACCCCCATCCCGCTCGCCTCGGTGGACGTGTGCTACCTCGTGGCCGACGGCGGCGACGAACTTACGTGGGTCGTCCGCGCGACGGGGCAGGAGACGGACCTCGGCCCGGTGGGCGTCTCGCGCATCGAGGCGGCGGCGTACCGGCCCGCCACAGGCGTGCTCTATGCCGCCGACGCCGACCGGCTCGGCACGCTCGACCTCACCACGGGCGCGTTCTCGGCGCTCGACTCCTCCTTCGGCACGGGCGCCGGCGCCGAGGGAAGCGTCACCTTCAGCGACGTCGACGGCCTCGCCTTCGACCCCTTCACCGGGTGGCTCTACGGCGCCCACCGGCGCAACGGCCCGGACGACCTGCTCCTCGTCATCGACCCCGAGACGGGCGCGCACGTGCCGGACGCCTTTGGCGCGGGCGTGGACTACGTCGTCGTGCCTTCCACCGCCGCCGTCGGCTTCGAAGACCTCGACGACCTTGCCATCGATCCGGTGGACGGGCAGCTCTATGCCATCGCCAACAACGGCGGCACGGGGGATCGCCTCATCCGCATCGACAAACTGACCGGCGCCGTCACCGACGTGGGCGCGCTCGGGCAAAACGACATGGAGGGCCTCTCCTTCGACGCGCTCGGACAACTGTACGGAACCACCGGCGCGTTCGGCGGCCCCCACGCCAACGGCTATTTCACCATCGACAAAACCTCCGGAACCGCCGCTTTCGTGACTGAACTTGAGGCGGGCTCCGACTATGAGTCCATCGCCTGCCTGACCGACGGCGTCAATGAGATTGCGGGCAAGGTCTTCCTCGACGTCGACGCGGACGGCCTCTTCGGCGGCGGCGACGCGGGCGCCGAGGGCCTCACCGTGCGCCTCTACCGCGACAGCGACGGCGACGGCGCGGGCGACGTGCTTGCGACCGCCACGCGCACCGACGCCTCCGGCGACTATGCCTTCCCCCTCGCCGCCGACGGCGCGTTCTTCCTCGACATCGACCCGGACGACGTGCCCGCCGGCGCCGTGATGACGACCGACAACGCCGAGACGGCGGCTTTCTCCGGGTTCGGAAACACGGATGCGGGCCATGACTTCGGCTATACGCAGTCCGTCGATCTCGCGCTCACGATGGACGTGGACGAGCCTGCCCCTGCCACGAACACGAACGTCGTCTTCACGCTCGCCCTCACCAACGACGGCCCGAACGACGCCACCGGCGTCGGTGTGACGGACACGTGGCCCGACCCGGACAGCCTCGCCTTCGTCTCGGCCGCGCCCACGCGGGGGACGTACGACGCGCTCACCGGCGTGTGGGACGTGGGCAGCCTCGCCGTCGGAGACACCGTGCGCCTCGAGCTCACGGCCACCGTCCTCGCCGAGACGACCCCGCAGATCAACGTCGCCGAGGTGACGGCCATCGACCAGACCGACCGCGACGCGACGCCCGGCAACGGCGACCCGACCGAAGACGATCAGGACAACGCCACCGTCTCGCCCACCGGATCGAGCGGCGGCGACGACAGCGGCCTCGAATCGAACGGGAGCCTCGCCCGGACGCTCGCCCGCGTGCTCTATCGCCGCCGTCTCTTTGCCCGGACGAACCCGCCCGCGAAGGCCCCGCCCTTCGAGCCCGCCCGCGAAACCGCCGGGAAGACCGGGGCGATCTCCGAGTTGATTGCCTTCATCCCGCAGACGGGTCCACGGCAGAGCCGCGCCTTCGTCGTCTCCCCGTCGGACCTGCTCCCGGTGACGAACGCCACGGGCGTCTTCGCCGTCGATTACGTGCGTTCGGACGACGTCCGCCTCGGCGCACTCTTCGCCGCCACCACACCGCCCGGCCAGATCTACGAGCACACGAAGGTCGTCTGCGACCGGCTGCGCGGCGCGGCCCTCGAAGCCGTCAGGCTCCTCCCGGTGGACGGACATCCCTTCCTCCTCGCCCAACTCCGCCACGAGAACGGCGCCGTCGACTACGCCGTCAGCTTCGTCGTCTATCGCGCGGGCGACGGCTTCACCATCGACAGCCGCTTCCGGCACGACGAATATGCCCCGCCCGCCGGCGGCGACGAGGTCTATAATTTCCAGGTCTGGTCGGTGTCGAAGGCGTACACGCGGGACCTCGTCGGGCGCATTCTGAACGCGCTCTCCGGCGAGGCGCCGCTCACCTTCCGAAACACCGACGAGACCCCGCCCGGGCTGCCGCGCGTCTTCGTCCGGCGGGGCCGGTATGCGCAGGGCCGTCTGACGCTCGAGGTGGTCAATGGGGCGGGGGCAAAGACGCTCCGGCTCACCGGCGGGGCGGTGGCGCGCACCGAGAGCGGCGCGCAGGAGTTCTTCGAAGCGGAGCTGCCGTTGCCGAAGCCCGAAGCGGGCGGCGCGCCGGTGGCGACGGTGGAAGCGCCCGTCGGTCCGGTCTTCGACGCCGCCTTCTTCATCGAGACGGAGCAAGGCGGCGCGCGGGATCAACTCTACCTCGCCGACGGCGCGTGGAGCTATGCCCGCGACGTGGAGAACGCCCGCGTCGACGACTTCGAGATCTTCGCGCAGGAGCCTTCGGCACTCGATGCGCCGGGGCGGTGGATCGTCGAGCGCGATGCCCGCCTCACGGGCGAGGTGAAGACGTGGGCCGCGCTCTTCCGCTACCTCCAATCGAACGCCCGACCGCTCGACCTGAGCGACTATCGGTACCTCGAGTTCACGGCTTCGGGCCGGGGGCAGGTGCGGCTCCTCCTCGAAAAAGCTTCCATCAATACGGCCAACCACTTCGGCACGATCGTGCGTCTCACGCCCGAGCCGAAGCGTCACCGCATCCGGTTCCGCGACCTCCGGCGCCTCGACGGCGGCGGGGTCTTCACCGCCGAAGACCTCGTGCTCCTCTCCTTCTACGTGATGGGCGATCAGGCCCACCTCCGGCCCTTCGATCTCGCGGTGGCGGACCTCCGCTTCGGCGGCGGCCCGGGCGACGCACAGGCCGACCTCCCGGACTCGTATGAACTCGACCAGAACTACCCCAACCCCTTCAATCCGGAGACGACCATCGGCTTCAGCCTGCCCGAAGCCGGTCCCGTCCGCCTCACGGTCTTCGACCTGCTCGG
>Ga0256841_1002919_pt1 | contig 13145 bp, 9 predicted proteins | sample 356308metaG_FD_185971 | JGI IMG/M metagenome (GOLD analysis project Ga0256841, IMG submission 185971) | Hydrothermal vent microbial communities from Mid Atlantic Ridge, Atlantic Ocean - 356-308 | ecosystem: Environmental > Aquatic > Marine > Hydrothermal vents | place: Atlantic Ocean: Mid...
CCGGGCGGTACTGATCAACACCCCCCACAATCCCACCGGCACGGTGATCCCGCGCGAGACCATGGCGGAGCTCGTCGCGCTGTGCCGGCGGCACGGTCTCTGGCTCGTCTCCGACGAGGTCTATGCCGGGATGGTCTACGGCGGCGGCCATGTCAGCGCCCTCGCCTTCGCCGACCGGCACGAGCGCATCGCCGTCGTCGAGAGCCTGTCCAAGAGCTGTGCCATGACCGGCTGGCGCGTCGGTTGGACCGTCACTCCGCCCGACCTCGCCCACTATCTGGAGCATCTGGCCGGGGTGATGACCTATGGTCTGCCCCCCTTCATCCAGGAGGCGGCGGTGGAAGCGATGGCCCGTCTCGACCGTTTCGAGGGGGAGATCGCCCGCCTCTACGAACGGCGCGCGGCGCTGGTGTGCGGGGCTCTGGCCGCCGATCCCGACCTGCTGCTGCATCCGCCGCGGGCCGGCATGTTCGTGGTGCTGGGGGTGGGGAGGCTCGGGCTCGACGGCGAGAGCTTCGCCCGCCGGCTGCTGGAAGAGGCCGGGGTGTCGCTGCTGCCGGGCGAGAGTTTCGGCCCCGGCGCGCGGGACTGGGTGCGCCTCAGCCTGTCCGCCGACGAGGACGATCTGGCCGAGGCCTGCCGCCGTATCCTGCGCTTTACGGCGGCGCTTCGCGGGGCCGCGCAGCGATGAAGGACGCGGCCAGGGTGGCCAGCGCGGCGAGCGCCAGAATGCCGGTCATCGGCCGCGCCGTCCCGTCATAGAGCGCGGCCACCACGACCCCTACCGCGGCCGCCACCACAAGCTGGATGAAGCCGAGCAGGGCCGAGGCCGCACCCGCCCGCTCGGGAAACGGTCCGATGGCCCCGGCCATCGCCGCCGGCAGCACCAGACCGGCGCCGAACATGAAGAGAAAGACCGGCAGCACGATGGCCACGAAACCGGGCGGCACCCGCAGGGCCAGGAGGAAGCCGAGGCCGGCCGCCGCCACCGTGATGGTCGAGCCGCCCAGGAGCAGACCGCGGATCGCCAGCCGGCGATTGAGACGGCCGCCGGCAAATCCCCCGAGCATGTAGCCGAAGGCGGCGGTGGCGAAGGCCAGCCCATAGAAGCGCGGGCCGAGACCGGCGAGCTCGATCAGCACATAGGAGGAGCCGGAGATGAAGGTGAAGATGCCGCTGTAGACGAAGGCGGCGGCCAGGGCGTGGGCACGGAACACCGGGCTTTCGAGGATGATCCGGCAACCGCCCAGCAGTCGCCGCGGCTGCAAGGCATCCGGGTCCCGCAGCCGGTTGGTCTCGGCCAGCAGACGGGCGCTGGCGGCGAGGACCAGAACGCCGAACAGCGCCAGCGCGTAGAAATTCGCGCGCCAGCCCCAGCGCTCGGTGAGCCAGCCGCCGAGGATCGGACCGGCCATCGGCGCCAGGGCCATGGCCGAGGCCAGATAGGAGAGTACCCGCGCCGCCTCCTGCGGTGCCCAGAGATCGCGCACCACCGCCCTCCCCAGCACCACCGCGGCGCAAGCGCTGGCGCCCTGGAGCAGACGGAAGAGGATCAGCAGGCCGATGGAGGGGGCCAGCGCACAGGCCAAAGTGGAAAGCAGATAGGCTCCGAGCCCGGCGAGCAGTACCGGCCGCCGGCCGAACCGATCGGACAGCGCCCCCCAGAAGAGCTGGCCGAAGGCGAAACCCAAAAGGAACAGCGAGAGGGTGAGCTGGACCGCCTCGATATCGGTTCCGAGGTCGGCGGTGATCGCCGGTAGCGAGGGCAGATAGAGATCGGTGGAAATGGCCTGGAAGGCGACCAGGGCCGAAAGCAGGACGACGAAGGCCCGGCCCGGCCGCATCGCCGATGCGCCCGGCTCCCCCATCGCCGCCGGGATTTCCTCAGAGCTGGGCGGAATAGCCGCCATCCACCGGAATCGCAGTGCCGGTCACGAAATCCGAGGCCGGGCTCGCGAGGAACACGGCGATGCCGGCGAGGTCCTCCGGCACGCCCCAGCGTCCCGCGGGCGTGCGTTCGACGACCTTGCGGTCGAGCCCATCCACATCCCGCCGCGCCCGGCGGGTGAGCTCGGTGTCGATCCAGCCCGGCAGCACGCAGTTGACCTGGATGTTGTCCTTGGCCCAGGCGGTGGCCAGCGATTTGGTGAGCTGCACCACCCCGCCCTTGGAAGCGGCATAGGGTGCGGCGAAGGGAGCACCGAACAGGGAGAGCATCGAACCGTTGGTGATGATCTTGCCGCCGCCCGCATCGCGCAACGCCGGGTATGCCGCGAGGCAGCAGTTCCAGGTGCCGTCCAGATTGATCGCGAGAATGCGCCGCCATTCCTCGGCGGTATAAGTCTCCGGTGGCTTGCGGATGTTGATGCCGGCATTGCAGACGAGAATGTGGAGACCGCCCAGTCGCCGCACCGCGGTCTCCACCATCGCCTCGCAGGAGGCGGCATCGGCGACATCGGCGCGGATGCCGATGACGCGGGCACCTTCAGCTTCGAGTGCCGCCACCGCGGCTGCGCTCTTGGCCTCGTCGCGACCGACCAGGGCGACCGCCGCGCCGGCCTCGGCGAGACCCCTGGCCATACCGAGGCCGATGCCGCCATTGCCGCCGGTGACCACGGCCACCCGGCCGGACAGATCGAAACGAGCGGACATCACCTTCCTCCCCCCTGCTCCGGCGAACGGAACATCCCGCGCCCTTCTAGCGCACCGCTCCGACCGGCTCCAGCCTCGGCGGGCGTGGACAAAGCGGGCGGACCGCCTACATTCGGCCACCGCCGGGTGACGGCAGCAACGACAGAACACAGCCGACGGAGCCGCCATGTTTCCGCTCACCTTCGGGCCGACCAAGCGATTTTCGGAACTTTCCGAACGCGAGATCCTCGCCCTCGCCATCTCGCTGGAGGAGGAGGACGGGCGGATCTACAGGGATTTCGCCGAGGCGCTGCGCGACCAGTTCCCGCATTCGGCCAAGGTGTTCGAGGAGATGGCCGCGGAGGAAAGCGAGCACCGCCGGCGACTGACCGAGCTCTACCGCCGGAAGTTCGGCGACCATATCCCGATGATCCGGCGGGAACATGTGCGGGGGTTCATCCGCCGGCGCCCGGTGTGGCTGATGAAGCACGCCAATCTCCAGACCATCCGCCACATCGCCGAGGATATGGAGGAGGAAACCCGCAACTTCTATCTGAAGGCGGCGGAACATGTGACCGACGTTTCCCTGCGCCAGCTCCTGGTCGATCTCGCCGAGACCGAGAGCCAGCACGCTTCGCTCGCGCGCCGTCTACGGGAGCAGTATGCGAGCGGCGAGGCGGCCACCGAGGAGGAGGTCGCCGCCCATCGCCGCTTCGTGCTGCAGTACGTCCAGCCGGGATTGGCGGGCCTCATGGACGGCTCGGTCTCCACCCTGGCGCCGCTCTTCGCCGCCGCCTTCGCCACCGGCAACAGTTGGGAAGCGTTCCTGGTCGGCATCGCCGCTTCGGTCGGCGCCGGCATCTCGATGGGCTTCGCCGAAGCGCTCTCCGACGATGGCGAGCTGACCGGCCGCGGTCATCCCTGGATCCGGGGCACGGTTTGCGGGGTGATGACCACCCTGGGCGGGATCGGCCACACCCTGCCCTACCTCATCCCCGATTTTCGGGTGGCCACCACCATCGCCGTCATCGTCGTGCTGTTGGAGCTCTGGGCGATCGCCTGGGTGCGCGCGAGATACATGGACACGCCCTTCCTGCAGGCGGCCTATCAGGTGGTGCTGGGCGGCTTTCTGGTGTTCGTGGCGGGCATCCTCATCGGCAACGCCTGACGCCCGGAGGCGCGGGATCAGATCGGCGGAACCCGGTCGAACCAGGGCGAGGCCCGTTCGATCTCGGCGGCCACCGAGAGAAGCAGCTCCTCGCCCCCCAACCGTGCCCCCAGCATGATGCCGATCGGCAGCCCTCGAGCGCTCACATGGAGCGGCAGGCTGATCGCCGGACAGCCCGAGGCGTTGTAGAGGCTCGTGAAGCAGACATAGGGCCGGTTGCGTTCCAGAAAGCGCAGCGGGATCAAGTCGTTCTGGTCGATCTCGCCGATCTTCGGCGGCGGCGCTGCACAGACCGGACTCAGGACGAGATCGAAGCGGCGGAACATGGTGCCGAAGGCGCGTGCCGCCTGCTGAACGGTCTGCAGGCTGCGCAGATAGGCGACCGCCGAGACCTTGCGCCCCTGCTCCACCAGCGCCAGGGTGCAGCGTTCCAGATGCTCCTCGTCCAGGCGGCGCCCGAGGCGCGTTGCCCAGGCCTCGAGATCGTTGGCGCAGTTGGCCGACACCACATCGAGAAAGGCCGCCGCCATGCGCTCGCCCTCGAGGGGAATGGTGGCCTCTTCGATATGGTGTCCCATCTCCTCCAGAAGCCGCGCCGCCCGGTCGAGGGCGGTCTTCACCTCGGGATGGAGAGGAATGCCCAGCGGAGCCCGCTCCACCAGGGCCACGCGCAGCCTTCCCGGTGACCGCTCGAGGCTTTCCCGGAACGGGGCGGCAGGCGGCGGACAAGCGTAGAAATCGCCGTTCTCGGGCCCGTGCACGGCATCCAGAAAGCAGGCCGTGTCCCGCAGGCTGCGGGAGATCACGAGGCCGGTGGCGAGACCGCTCCAGGCCTCGGCGACGAGCGGCCCCACCGGCACCCGGGCACGGCTCGGCTTGAGCCCGACCAGCCCGCAGTGGGAGGCCGGAATGCGGGTGGAACCGCCGCCATCGGTGGCGTGGGCCATGGGCAGGATGCCGGCCGCCACCGCCGCCGCGGCGCCGCCCGAGGAGCCGCCCGGACTGTGGTCGGGATCCCAGGGATTGCGGCAGGGGCCGTGCAGTACGGGTTCGGTGACGACGTTGAGGCCGAATTCGGGGGTCGTGGTCTTGCCGAACACCACCAGACCGGCGGCCCGCGCCCGGGCGATGAAAGTGGTGTCGAAATCGGCCACCACATCGCGCGTCAGACGGCTGCCGTTGGTCAGCCGTGTGCCCTGCAGGAAGGCGTAGAGATCCTTGAGCAGGAACGGCACGCCGCGAAACGGCCCCTCCGGAAGGCCGGCGGCCAGGCTGGCTTCGGCATGTTCGAGGTCCCAGACCGAGACGGCGTTGATCTGCTGCGCGAGTGCCCGCGCCCTGCCCTCGGCCAGCTCCAGGAGCTCCTTTGCCGTCACCTCACCGCGGGCCAGGAGTTCGGCGAGCCCGGTTGCATCGAAACTCCGGTATTCCTCGAATTTCATTCCGGTTTCCCTTCGGGGTGGGGCTCGGCGAGGCCGCCCGCCCAGGGCTGCCAGGGCTCGGCCACGGCCAGACGCGGGCCGCTGTCCGAGACTTCCAGTGCCGCCGAGGGACAGGCATAGGCGAGCGGGAAATGGCGGGGCGGACGCAGGGTCGGGGGATGGGAAGCGAGGGCACGCAGGATCTCCTCGCCGAGCCGCGGATCGGCCGTCACCCGATCGGGCCCGCTGACATCGATGCGTGGCTGATGGAACGCCTCTTCGAGGGACAGCCGGCGTTCGCTCAGGAACAGGGCGAGCTGCAGCACCGCCGGCAGGATCCGCCTGCCGCCCGAGGCGCCGAGGGCGAACCGGCCGGCGCCGCCCTCGCCGAGAATCGGGCACATGTTGGAAAGCGGGCGCCTGCCGGGGGCCAGGGAATTGGCGCGGCCCGGGCGCGGATCGAACCAGTAGATGCCGTTGTTGAGGATGAGCCCGGTGCGCGGCAGCACAAGACGGCTGCCGAACACCGAGAGCAGGGTCTGGGTCCAGGCCACCGCATTGCCGTGGCGATCGATGACGCAGAAATGCGAGGTGCAGGCCGGATCCCCTCCTTCGCCCAGCCGCTCCGCATAGGCCCGTCGCAGGGCTCCGGCCAGGCCCGCGAAGAAGGCGGCATCGGGCGGGCCGGAGGCGACCGGCAGATCGGCCAGGAGCTCGAGACAGCGGGCGAAGGTGGCACCGGCGAAGGGCCCCGGCATCGCCCAGAACCGGCCGGAGCCGCGGCGCACGGCGAGCGGCTCCAGCAGCCGCGCACGATAGTCGCGCAGATCGTCAGCGGCGAGCCTGGCGCCGAAGCCCCCGAGATCGGCCAGCAGCGCATCGGCGATCTCGCCTTCGTAGAGGCTGCGCGGCCCCTCCCGGGCGATCGCCTCCAGCGTGTCCGCGAACCGGCCCAGTTCGAGAAAGCGGGTGCCGCCCGCCGGATCGGGCCGTGGCGGCAGGCCGCGCGGCAGCCAGATGGCGGCGGTGGTGGCGAACCGGCGCAGCTCCTCGGCATGGGCGGTGACCATCAACGCCGCCCACCAGTCGATCTCCAGCCCCTCGCGGGCCAGATCCCGGGCCGGCGTCACCAGCTCCCTCCAGGGCATGCTGGCGAAGCGCTCGTGCAGAAGCCGCAGCCCGTCGAGCTGGCCGGGCACGGCGATCGACAGCGGCCCCTCGATGTTGCGGTCCTCCACCACCCCCGGCCAGGGAAAGAGGTCCCCGGCCGGGCGGCCGGAGAGGGGATAGTCCGCCGGATCGAGGCGCCGCGGCGCGATCGCCCCGAAGTCGAGCGCATGCAGCCCCCCTGTCCCGGCCTCGCGCAGCAGGGCGCAGCCGATGCCGCCCGGACCGCTCATCCAGGGCTCGGCGGCGCCCAGCGCCAAGGCCACCGCGATGGTCGCATCGAAGGCGTTGCCGCCGGCCTCGAGCACGGCGATGCCGACTGCCGCCGCCTTGCGGTTCTGGGCGGCGACCACGCCTCGCCTGCCCGTCGCCACCGGCTTGACCACCGCGTAATCGGCGAAGGCGCTGCTCTCTCGGGCTTCGACCATGGGTGCGCTCCTCATCCGGCCACCGGCTCCGGCGCCCGCCTGCGCATGGAGGCGAGGGTCACCAGAGCCACCAGCAGGAGGCCCGGCAGGGCCAGCAGGTTCATGGTCTGCCAGCCGAGAAGGTTCTCCAAGGCGCCGGAGGAGCTCGCCGACAGGGTGACGCTGGTGAACAGGACCAGATCGTTGAGCCCCTGCACCTTGGCCTTCTCCTCCGGCCGGTGGCAGCTCGTCAGCAGGGTCGTGCCACCGACGAACATGAAATTCCACCCCAGACCCAGCAGGAACAGGGCGATGGCGAAATTCTCCACCTCCACGCCGCTGGTGGCCACCGCCACCGTCAGCAGCATGAAGAGGATGCCGGCGAGGATGATGCGGCGGGCACCGAAGCGGGCGATCAGATGGCCGCTCACGAAGCTCGGCCCGAACATCCCCACCACATGCCACTGGATCACCCGGGCCGTATCCGAAAAGGCGTGCCCGCAGCTCGTCATCGCCAGTGGCGTCGCGGTCATCAGCAGGTTCATGGTGACATATGCCGTGACCGCCGAGAAGACAGCGGTCAACGCGCCGGGCATGCGCAGGATTTCCAGAAGCGGCCGTCCGCCGCGGCTGCGTTCGGCGAGACTGGGCCGCGGCATCCGCAGGAACAGAAGCGCGGTCACGCCGAGCATGCCGAGACCGGCGATGGCCAGATAGCTGCCGGCGAAGATGTAGGGCGGCAATGCCTCGCGGGTGGCCTTGGCGAGTTCCGGCCCCAGGATCGCCGCCACGACGCCACCCGCCATGACCCAGCTTATGGCCCGCGCCCGCCGCGCCGCCGCCCCTCCGGCTCCCCCGGCATCCGCCGCATCGGCTGCAGCGAAACGGTAATACTGGGCGAAGGCGCTGAACATCCCGTACAGGAACCCGGCCGCCACGAAGAGCGGGAAATCGCCGCGCCGGATGGCGAAGGCCCCGAGCAACCCTGCCAGCACGCCGAAACAGGCGCCGATCAGCAGCCCGCCGCGTCGCCCCAGCCACTTCATCAGATAGGATGCGGGCACCGTCGTCAGCATGGTACCGAGGAACTGGAATCCCAGCGGCAGGGTGGCCAGCGCCGGGCTCGGCGCGTATTGCAGGCCGACCAGCGGCGAGGTGCTGATGGCGATGGTATTGGCCATGTAGAAAAGGGCCTGGCAAATCGCCAGAAGGGTGACGTTGCGCAGAATCCGTCCCTGTGCCATGCGCTCCGCTTTAGCCCATCGCCGGCTTTCTGGCGAGGCCGCGCGGTGGCGTAGAAGGTCGCGCGGCGATATATGCGGCCCATGCCCCCGATCCGACCGGGAGACGACTCCATGAACATCATCGAAGCGCTGCTGGAGGCCCTGGCGGTGCGTGGTGCCGGCGAGATCTTCGGCATTCCCGGCGATTTCGCCCTGCCCTTCTTCCGCATCATGGAGGAATCCGGACGGCTGCCGCTCTACACCCTCAGCCACGAGCCGGGCGTGGGCTTCGCCGCCGATGCCGCCGCCCGTTTCCGCTCGGGACTCGGGGTGGCGGCGGTGACCTACGGCGCGGGCGCCTTCAACCTGGTCAATGCGGTGGCCGGTGCGCATGCCGAGAAATCGCCGCTGGTGGTCGTTTCCGGTGCGCCCGGCCGGCACGAGGGGCAGAGCGGCCTGCTGGTGCATCACCAGGGTCCGCGCCTCGACACCCAGATGCGGGTGTTCGCCGAGATCACCTGCGCCCAGGCCCGCCTCGACGATCCCCGGACCGCCCATCTGGAGATCGCGCGGGTGCTGGATGCCGCCCTCGACCGGGCGCGCCCGGTCTATATCGAGATCCCCCGCGATGTGGTCGGGCTGCGCTGCAGGCCGGTCCCCGAACACCGGCCGCGGCACGGCGATCCCGAAGCGGCCGCCGCCTGCGCCGAAGAGATCCTGGCCCGCCTGCAACGCGCCTCGCGCCCGGTGCTGATGGTCGGGGTGGAAGTGCGCCGCTACGGGCTCGAGGCCAAGCTCGCCGAGCTCGCCCGCCGCCTCGGCGTGCCGGTGGTGACCTCCTTCATGGGCCGCGGCCTCCTGTCGAGCCAGGAGGCGCCTCTGGCCGGGACCTATCTCGGGGTTGCCGGCGATCCCGCCATCACCGATCTGGTGGAGGGATCGGACTGTCTGCTGCTGCTGGGCGTGATCCTGTCGGACACCAACTTCGCGGTCAGCGCCGGCCGGCTCGATCTGCGGCGCACCATCCAGGCCCTCGATGGCGAAGTCCGCCTCGGCTACTATGTCTATCCCGAGCTGCCTTTGGCCGGGCTGGTGGAGGCGCTGCTGGAACGGGCGGTGCCGATCGGCGATGCGCGGAGGGCGCCGCGGCCCGAATATCCGACCGGGCTCGCGGCCGACGACGAACCCATCACCCCCACCGACATCGCCCGGGCGGTCAACGATCTGTTCGCCGCCCACGGGCCGATGCCGATCGCCGCCGATATGGGCGACTGCCTGTTCGCGGCGATGGACATCGCCCAGACCGAGCTGGTGGCGCCGGGCTACTATGCGGGGATGGGTTTCGGAGTGCCGGCCGGGATCGGCGGCCAGATCGCCACCGGCCGGCGGATGCTGATTCTGGTCGGTGACGGCGCCTTCCAGATGACCGGCTGGGAGCTGGGCAACTGCCGGCGGCTGGGCATCGACCCCATCGTGCTGCTGTTCAACAACCGGAGCTGGGAGATGCTGCGCGCCTTCCAGCCGCAGTCCCGCTTCAACGATCTCGACGACTGGCGTTTCGCCGAAATGGCCCCGGCGATGGGCGGCAGCGGCCGGCGGGTGGAGACCCGCCGCGCACTGCGCGAGGCGCTCGAAGAGGCGGTGGCCGCACCCGGCCGCTTCCACATCGTCGAAGCGATGCTGCCGCGTGGTGCCCTCTCGCAGCGCCTCGAGCGCTTCGTCGCCGGCCAGAAGCGGCACGCCCAGCGCAGTCGCGGCTGAGATGGCCCCGCGGCAGGAGGCTTCTGCGACGCGACCGTCTCCGGGCGTCGCCGGCCTGCTCCTCGATCGCCGTTTCCTGCCGCTGTTCCTGACCCAGCTCCTGGGTGCCTTCAACGACAATCTGTTCAAGGGGGCGATCGTCATCCTCGCGGTCTACCGGGCGGGCGGCGAGAGCGGCGCGGTGATGGCGATGCTGGCGGGCGGGCTGTTCATCCTGCCCTTCCTGCTGTTCTCGGCACTGGCCGGAGAATGCGCCGACCGTCTGCCCAAGCCGCTGCTGATCCGGCGCGTGAAGCTGCTGGAGGTGCTGATCATGCTGCTCGGGGCGGTGGCGCTGCTGGCCGTCCATCTGCCGGCGCTGCTGCTCACCTTGTTCCTGATGGGCACCCAGTCGACCCTCTTCGGACCGCTCAAATACGGCATCCTGCCGGAGCTCCTGGAAGAGGAGGAGCTGCTGCCGGCCAACGGCCTCATCGAGGCCTCGACATTCCTCGCCATCCTGCTCGGCACCATGGGCGGCACGCTGCTGGTGGCCCTGCCGCAGGGCGAGCGCCATGCGGCCCTGGCGGTGCTCTCGATCGCCCTCCTCGGCTGGCTCACCAGCCTCGCCATCCCGCGCCTGCCGGCGGCCGCCCCCGCTCTGGCACGGCGCTTCAACCCCTGGCCGGCGAGCCTCGAAGCGATCCGCCACGCCCGCGGCCGGCCGACCCTGTGGCGCGCCATCCTCGGCATTTCCTGGTTCTGGGCGGTGGGCGGCATCTATCTGGCCCAGATCCCCGCCTATGCCGCTCGCGAGCTGGGGGCGGCGGAAAGCGTCGCCACCCTGCTGCTGGGCATGTTCGTCCTCGGCATCGGCCTCGGTTCGCTGCTCGCCCGCCCGGCCAGCGGCGGACGGATCACTCTGCGGCCGGTGCCCTGGGCGATGCTGGCACTGGCGATCGTTTCACTCGATCTGGTGGCCGCCGCCGGGGCGCTGGAGCGGCAGCCGGGCGGGGGCGATCTCGGGGCCTTCCTCGCCGCTCCCGGAAGCTGGCGCCTGCTGGCCGATCTCGGGCTGGTGGCCGGCAGTGGCGGGGTCTTCGTGGTGCCGCTCTATGCCTGGCTGCAGGCCCGCAGCCGGCCGGCCTGGAAGGCCCGGGTGATCGCCGCCAACAACATCATGAATGCCGTTTTCCTGGTGGTCTCGGCGGCGCTCGCCGCCCTCCTGCTGGCGGCCGGGGTCCCGGTGCTCGGTCTGCTGCTGCTGACCGCCCTCGGCAATCTGCTGGTGACGATCCCGCTGTTTTCCTGGTGGCGCGCCGGCGAGCTCGAATGAGAGATCGCCGCCTCAGAGGAGCACCAGATCGTCGCGATGGATCATCTCGTCGCGACCGCGCCAGCCCAGCACCTGCTCGATCTGCTCGGTGCGACGGCCGGCGATGCGCCGCGCATCCTCGGCATCGTAGGCGGACAGGCCCTTGGCCACCGCCACCCCGTCCGGTCCCTCGACGATCACCGCATCGCCGCGCTCGAACCGGCCTTCCACCTCCCGCACCCCGGCCGGCAGCAGGCTGGAGCCGCGCTTGAGGGCCTGCACCGCGCCGGCATCCACCCGGATCCGGCCGGCCGCCCCGAGACTGGCGGCGATCCACTGCTTGCGCGCCCGCCTCGGGCTGGTGCGGGCGGGAAAGAAGGTACAGCGGGCACCGCTCCGCAGTGCGGTGAGCGGCCGCAGCACCTCGCCGCCGGTGAGCACCACATGGCAGCCGGCGCCGGTGGCGATGCGGGCGGCGACGAGCTTGCTGGCCATCCCGCCGGTTCCCACCGGGGTCGCCGCCTCCCCGGCCATGGCCTCGATCTCCGGGCCGATCGTCTCGACGCAGGCGAGATGGCGGGCATCGGCATGGTGGCGGGGATCGGCGGTATAGAGCCCGTCCACATCGGAGAGCAGGATCAACGTACCGGCCCAGGACATGACCGCCACCCGCGCCGACAGCCGGTCGTTGTCGCCGAAGCGGATCTCGCTGGTGGCCACGGTATCGTTCTCGTTGACCACCGGCACCGCGCCGAGTTTCAGGAGCGTCTCGATGGTGGCCCGGGCGTTGAGGTAGCGCCGCCGCGCCTCGGTATCCTCCAGGGTGACCAGGATCTGGGCGGTCTCCAGCCCCGCCCGGGCGAGGCTCTGCTCCCAGGCACGGGCGAGACGGATCTGGCCGACCGCCGCCGCCGCCTGCTTTTCCTCGAGGCGCATCGGTCGCCGCGGCAGGCGCAGCACCCGCCGACCGAGCGCGACCGCCCCGGAGGTGACGATGATCACCTGCCGTCCGGCCCGGCGCAGCTCCGCCACATCCAGGGCCAGGGCATCGAGCCAGGCGGTCCGTAGCGCGCCCTCCTCGTCGACCAGCAGCGAGGAGCCGATCTTGACCACCATGCGCCGCGCCGCCAGCGCACGTTCGAGCCGCTGCATCAGGGGGTCCCGGCGAGCTGCCTGCGGCCCCGGGCGACCTCCCGCATGGCGGCACCGAGGGCCGCATCGAGGCCGATCCTGCCGGCCGCGGAGACGGCGAACACCGGCTCTCCGGCCACTTCGCGAAGGGCCGCCAGGCGAGCCTCGATCTCCGCCTTCCCGAGGGTGTCGCATTTGTTGAGGCAGAGGATCTCCGGCTTGTCGGCGAGACCCCGGCCGTAGGCTTCGAGTTCGCGGCGGACGGTCCGCCAGGCCCCGGTCACATCCTCGCTCGTGCCGTCGATCAGATGGAGGAGCGCCGCACAGCGCTCGATATGGCCGAGAAAGCGGTCGCCGAGCCCCACACCTTCATGGGCGCCTGCGATCAGCCCCGGAATGTCGGCCAGCACGAAGCGGGAATCGCCGCGATCCACCACCCCCAGATGGGGACGCAGGGTGGTGAACGGGTAATCGGCGATCTTCGGCCGCGCCCGGCTGACGGCGGCGAGAAAGGTCGATTTGCCGGCGTTGGGCAGGCCGACGAGGCCGATATCGGCAAGGAGCTTGAGGACCAGCCACAGCCAGCGTTCTTCACCCGGATGGCCCGCGTCGGCCCGGCGCGGTGCCCGGTTGGTGGAGGATTTGTAGTGGCTGTTGCCGAAACCACCGTCGCCGCCGCGGGCCAGCATCACTTCCTGCCCGTCCTCGACCAGATCGGCGATCAGGGTCTCCCCGTCCTCGGCGAAGATCTGGGTGCCCACCGGCAGCCGCAGCACGATGTCCCGGCCGGACTTTCCGGTGCGGTTCCTGCCCATGCCGTGGCCGCCGCGGCCGGCCCGGAAATGCTGTTTGTAGCGGAAGTCGATGAGGGTGGCGAGGGCGGCATCGGCGCGCGCGATCACATGCCCGCCGCGCCCGCCGTCCCCACCGTCGGGACCGCCT
>Ga0256841_1002920_pt1 | contig 13144 bp, 15 predicted proteins | sample 356308metaG_FD_185971 | JGI IMG/M metagenome (GOLD analysis project Ga0256841, IMG submission 185971) | Hydrothermal vent microbial communities from Mid Atlantic Ridge, Atlantic Ocean - 356-308 | ecosystem: Environmental > Aquatic > Marine > Hydrothermal vents | place: Atlantic Ocean: Mid...
AGATCTCGAAGACGGGCTCCCCGTGGATCCCGAGTTGGACCTTCCGCCTCTCGTTCCCGGAGACGACATCGGTCCCGATGCCCTGGATCGGGAGCTTGCGGTGCTCACGGCTCAGGAGGCCCGAATCATTGAGCTCGAGCGCCAACGGCAGTTGGACATCCTCGCGAAACGAGCGCAACGGCAAGCGCGACGGCCCACGGCCTTCTCGAGGGCACTGCTCAGCGCCCTGACCGAGTTCCCGGAATTCACTTCCGATGAGGGCGCGGAGTCACCCGTCGCCGGGGAACCCGCGTTTCCCGATCGGGTGGCGAGAGTCCTGTTTCGCACCGGGGACTTCGCCGGAGCGCTCCGGAACTTCCGCAAGATCGCTTCCGACACGTGGACGCGGAAAGACACGTGGATGGTGGCCCGATGCCTGCAGGAGGTCGGAAAGAACGGCGAAGCCATCGAGGTCGTCGACCGCGCCCTCGAAGCGGCGGGTGCCGAGTCCACCGGATTCTGGTTGGAACGATTGAGAACACTGAAGAGCTTCTTGGAAAAGGACGCCGTCGTGTCGGAACTGTTGAAAGCGCCCGATGAGGAGGAGAATCGATGACCCCCATTGAGAACGAAGCGACGGCCGTTGCAGGCCCGGAAGCTCCTCCCCCGACGCGCCTGGAGATCCAACGCCTCGAGGAAAGTTTCCGTCAATTCACGCGGACGACACGCGATCTCGAGTCTGCATACAAGACCCTGTCTCGCCGGGCGAAGCGGATCGATGGCGAACTCCAGCGCACGAACTGCGAGCTCCATCGCAAGCTCGCCGAACTCGAAGAGGTGACGAGCACTCAAAAGGACATCCTCGACGCCCTCCCGGACGGGGTTGTCGTGATCAACGCGGCCGACGAGGTCATCTGCGTGAACCCGGCCGCCGAACGCATCTTGGGGCGCCCCGCCGAGGAGATCCGTGGGCGGTCGCGACAAGCCGTTGTCGGCCCGACGGGAGACACCCTCCTTGCCGGCGCTCTCGAGAATCGACCGCGCGGGCGCATCGAGAGAGACGTGACGACCCTTGACGGGTCCGTCCGCCACATCGTCTACACGTCCGCGCCCTTGCCCGCGGGATGCGAACTCCAGGTCTTGACCGACCGAACGGTCGCATCTCGCCTGCGTCAACAGATCAACCGATTGGACACACTTGCCGCGCTGGGTGAAATGGCCGCGGGGGTCGCTCACGAGATCCGGAACCCTCTCAACGGAATCGACGGATTCGCGGCGCTTCTGGGTCGTGAACTCACATCGGGCGGAGAGAACGAAGACGTCTCCCGTTACGCAGCTCGCATTCGCCGGGGTGTCAGCGAAATCAACGCCATCGTATCGAATCTCTTGGGATTCGCCGCACCTCAGGGTCTGCAGAATGGGCGCGTGGACTTGCACCGTCTCCTGTCTTCGGTGTGTACAGAAGCGCAGGAATTCGCACCCGAAGGTGTCTCCATACGCTTCCGCCCACAGGTCGAGCATGCGGTCGAGGTCGAGGGCGACACGGTCAAGCTCCGTGTGGTCTTCCTGAACCTCGTCCGCAACGCGGTGGAAGCCGTCCACGAAGACGGCTCCGTGGAAGTGACCCTCGAGGTCGAAGGTAACAAGCTGATCGTTCGGGTCTGCGACGACGGCCCAGGGCTGGCGCCGACGATGCGATTCAAACTCTTCCGTCCTTTCAGCACCACCAAGGCGCAGGGGACAGGACTCGGCCTCGCGATCGCGCACAAGGTCACCGCACTGCATGGGGGGACCATCGAACACGAGGAATCCGTAAGCGGGTGCACCTTCCGGGTTGAACTCCCGGCCGCCATCGAGGAGACGAACGAGTGAATCGACGCATCTTGATTGCCGACGACGACGCCCTCTCGAGGGACTTCCTCGGCGAAGTCCTGCGAAAGGCCGGCTACGAGGTCGATGAAGCGGCCACCGGGCGCGAGGCAAAAGAGGCCTTCGACCCGAACCGCCATGGGATGGTCTTCACGGATCTCCGCATGCCGGAGGGCAATGGCCTCGATGTGCTCAGCTGGGTGAAGTCCCGCAGTTCGGTCACTCCCGTCGTCCTCATCACTGCCTTCGGGGCCGTCGAAGTGGCCGTGAAGGCGATGCGCAACGGCGCCGAGGATTTCATCGTCAAGCCCTTCGGCATCGAGCAGATCGAGATGGTTCTCGAGCGAGCGAAGGCCAGGGAGCGCTACTCTGCTCAGGATGAAAGCGAACCCACCCCCGCTCGTCCTGTTGCGGCCGAGAATGACACGGGCGTCATCGAGCCCGTGGGCACCGACCCCGCCTGGCTCGCCTGCGTCAAGCTGGTGGAGCGCATCGCGCCCACACGGGCCACTGTTCTTTTGCGAGGGGAAAGCGGAACGGGAAAGGAGATCCTGGCCTCACTCCTGCACGCATGGAGCGATCGTCAATCGGGCCCCTTCGTCCGGACCAACTGCGCGGCCCTCCAGCCGACTCTCCTTTCGAGCGAACTCTTCGGCCACGAGAAGGGCGCGTTCACCGGAGCCGACGAGACGAAGGAGGGACGTTTCGAGCTCGCCAACGGGGGCACGCTCTTCCTCGACGAGATCGGCGAGGTGTCGCCTGAGATCCAGTCGAAGCTCCTGAGGGTCCTCGAAACCGGAGAGTTCGAGCGCGTTGGCGGGCGGGAGACCCTCAAGGTCCGTGTCCGCGTCGTCTGCGCGACCAACAGGAACCTCGAGCGGATGATTGAGGAAGGCACGTTTCGCGAAGACCTCTTCTATCGACTCAATGTCGTACCGATTGAACTGCCTCCCCTTCGAGCGCGCAAAGGTGACATTCCAGACCTGGCGAAACACTTCGTCGAACGCTGCTCCGCCGAAATCGGGAGAACACCTCCCGAGGTGTCACCAGAGGCGATCGAGGTCCTCGTAGCCCACGATTGGCCCGGCAACGTGAGAGAGCTGGCCAACGTCATGCAGCGCGCTGTCTTCACCAGCACGACCGAAGTCCTGCGGCCGGATGACTTCCCGCTCGCGAGACCAAGGGGCGTGTCGGGCGCACCGGACGACTTCGTCGGCCAGAGCATCGCGGACGTCGAGCGTCGTCTTATCCTCGCGACTCTACAGCGAACGGGAAACAACAAGACGGAGGCCGCCAAGATTCTCGGCGTCACGGCCAGAACGCTCAGCAACAAGATCAAGCTCTGGAAGGAGGGGGGGCTGCTCCCCCTGCGAGCAGGGCGTTGAGGGCGCGTCCCGCGGCGAAACGAGAGAGTCGCCTCGGACGCAGTCAGGAGAGAGAGAGATGGACCTTTTCAATCAGAACATCGACCTCGTTTCGCGGATGCTTTCCGCGAGCACGCGGCGTCACGAAGTCATCGCGACCAACCTCGCCAACATCAACGTGCCCAACTACAAGGCGCGGGAGTTTCGATTCGACGAGGCCTTCGAGAGCGCCTTGGCCTCCGGCGACGTGGACCGCGCCCTGGAAGTTTCCGGCGAAGTGGTGATCGACGATGACGCCCCCGTCAAGGCCGACGGGAACAGCGTTCGAATGGATCGAGAGTTCGGGAAACTCCAGAAGAACCAGCTCGCCTTCGGATTCTATGCCGGAATCCTCCAGCAACGTCTGGCAACGATGCGACGGGCGATCTCAGGGAACGCCTGAACGCAAGGGAGAGAACAGTCATGAACCTCAACGGAATCTTCAAAGGAATGACGCTGAGCGGATCCGGGATGGCGGCCGAGGCGGCACGACTCGACGTGATCGCTCGCAACATCGCCAACGCCAATGTGGTCGCCAACGCCGACGGCGAGCCCTACCGCCGCCAGGACGTGATCTTCGAAACCGTCATGGACGATGCCCTCGACCGCGACACGGTGAAGGGCGAGGTCCGCGTCGTCGAGACCGCGACGGACTTCGAGACTCCGCTCAAGGAAGTCTACGACCCAAGCCATCCCCTCGCCGACCCGAAGACGGGAATCGTGAAGCATTCGAACGTGAACATGGCCTTCGAGATGGTCGATCTCATGTCCGCAAGCCGGGCTTACGAGGCCAATCTGAAGGCTCTTGGCGCCTATCGCGACATGCTCCGACAGGCCCTGAGATTGTTGGAGGCGTGACATGAGCGCTCTCGATGTCAATGCGGCCGCGGCACGCATCCAGGCCGAATTCCAGAAGGTGGGGCGGACAGCGCCCAAGAGCAAGGGTGGGGACGACGCGTCGTTCGGGAAGATCCTCAATGAGGTCCTCACGGATGCCAACGCCAAGCAGCTGGAAGCGGACCAGTCCGTGCAGAGCCTTCTTGCCGGCGAAACGCAGGACGTGAATCAGGTCATGGTGGCCATGGCGAAAGCCGATGTGAGCTTCCGCATGATGCTGGAGGTGCGCAACAAGCTCATTGACGCCTACCAGGAAGTCATGCGGATGCAGGTCTGAAAGATAGGGGAATCCTGTGCCTGAAACCAACGACATGATGCAACAGCTCCGGGAGATCTGGTCGAAGCTCAGCCTCGGCCAGAAGACGGGCGCCGTCGTTATCTGCATCGCCGTGTTCGGCGGGATCCTCATCGTGACGACGATGGCGGGCGATCCCGAGTACCGGCAACTGGTTTCCGACCTGTCGCCGAAGGAACTCGAAGCCGTCGTCTCGCGATTCTCCGCGGACGGGATCCAGAAGTACAAGATCATCGGCATGGGGACGATCCTCGTCGATATCGACGAGCTGGAAGACGCGAGGCGGTCTCTCGCTCAGGGCGGCCTGCTCGGGGCATCGTCGGACGACACAGCCGAAGAAGGCCTCTTCGGCGGAACCGCGCTCAACTCGAGGGACCTTTCACTCAGAGAAGCCCGCAAGGCCGAGCGCCGTCTGGAGAAGATCCTGGTGGGGACGTTCGAGTTCGTCGATCACGCGAAGATCACGATCACACCCGCCGTTCGAAGTTACTACAAGTCCGGGAAGAAACCCGCCAAGGCCGCCGTGGTCGTGAAGAGTCGGGGCGTCCTCGGGAGGAATCAGATCGAATCCATCGCCAACACGGTCGCGAGCGCGGTGGAGAATCTCAGCCCTGACAACATCGCCATCTCGGACACGCGAGGGGTGCTCCTGCGTTCACCGCGCGTGGGCTCAGGCAAGGGAAATGACGGAGACCGAGGAGCTGATCTCGAATATCAGACCCAGCTCGAAGCTCAGAAGACGCTCCAGGCACAGGATCTCATGGACCGCTCTTTCGGCCCCGGCAAGATTCGGGTTCAGGTGAGTGTGAATCTCGACTGGAAGCGCCAACAGATCAAGAAGATGGAGTTCGATCCGGACAGCGCCGTGACGGTCGATCGAGAGAAGATGGAGAAGAAGACTCAGAGGCCTTCGAGAGCGCCGGGAGGCGCTCCGGGGAATTCCGCTCTGAACAACGGGTCCAACTCCACGTCGGCGGCCCTGGGGCGCGACGAGTCGAGTACGGTCAAGGAGAGCAAGAAGTTCAACACGACGGAGTCCCAGATCGTCGAGATGGGCGGCCGCATCCTGCGGATGACGGTCAGCGCCATCGTCGATGAGAGCCTGAAGGATCAGGTCTCTCAGATCGGGAAGGTGATCGCCAACGCTGTCGGCCTGGACGAGAAGGGCCGCGGCGACACCATAGAAATCATCGCAACCAAGCTCGAAATCCCAGAGATCGAAGACATCACGGAGTCGATCGAGGCAGCCGAAAAGCAGGAGAAGATTATGGCCTGGGCCCAGATCGGCATCTATGCCTTCCTCGGCCTGGCATTCCTCTTCTTCTCTCTGCGCACCATCAAGAGGGCCCAAGCCAGTCTCAAGGAGGTTCTCGAGTCTTCCATGGACGAGGAAAAGGAAGAAGAACCTGTCGCTCCGCCGACCCTCGAAGAGCAGATCCTCGAGAAGGCCAAGAGAGACTCGGAGCTGGCGGGAAGAACGCTGCGACGCTGGCTCTATGAAGGAGCGGAGGCATGACCGGAGTCGAAAAGGTCGCCGTCCTCTTCCGTGTCCTCGGCGCGGAATTCGCCCGCGACATGTGCGAGGGCATGCGTCCCGAGGAGGTTTCCATGGTGGGCGAGGCCATGGTCCGTTTTGAATCCGCGGCGCCCTCCGAAGAGGAGGTTCGCGTCGTCCTCGAGGAATTCCGGGACATGATGAGTTCGGGAGGCATTTTCGCGAACGTCAACGAGACTCTCCACGAGATCTTCCAGGCGAAGTTCGGCGAACAGGAGGGTGAAAGCGTCCTGGAGGAGGTACGCGTCAACGCACAGGTCGAATCTCCCTTCAAGGGTTTGGAAGGAATCCCCTTCGCCGATCTCGAACGCATCCTCTCGGAGGAGCACGTTCAAGTTCAGGCCGCCGTGCTCGCGAACATCGGTGCGGAACTGGCTGCCGGCGTGCTCGGCTGCATGGAGGAAGACCGACGGGCATCGATGGTCGAGCGGATCGCGACCATGCGTCAACCCCCGCCCCGGGTTCTGAGAGACATCGCCGACATGTTCATCGAGAAGACCCGGAAACTGCCTCGCTTCGAGCGCATCGATCCCTCGGGTCCTGACCCCAGCATCAAGACAGCCGCCGACATCCTCAACGCCGCCGCCGGCGGAACCAACGGGGAGATCCTGGAGAAGCTCGAAGAGGGAAGTCCCGAGTTGGTCGAGAAACTTCGAGAAACGATGTTCACCTTCAACGACTTGGCCGCCGTCGACCGGTTGTCGATGCAGAAGATCTTGGGGGGCATCGATACGCGGCTCCTGGCTCTCGCCCTCAAGTCCTGTCCGGACGATGTTTCAGACGCGATATTCGCGGCGGTGTCGTCCAGGACGAAGGACATGATCTTGGAAGAGAAGGACCTTCTCGGAGCCGTTCCATTGAGCGAAGTTCTGGACTCGCAAATGGAGATCATGCAAATCATCCGTGGCCTCATCGAAAGCGGAGAGGTGAAAGTCAGCGTGGGAGGGGCCGGTGAACAGATGGTGTCGTGAATCTCTGCGGTTGCCGCGTCCTGTGGCAAACGTGCGTCTTTCCGTGACCGATTCTCGCAAGGGGCCGGCCGGCCCGAAGCGGGGGGTCACGATCAAGGAGCTGCAACGTCGCGCCTTCGAGAGGGGGCGCGCGGTGGAACGAGAGGAATCCGCCGGCCTCGTCCGTGCCATCTCACAAAGGCTGGACGAGAGCACCGTACGACACCTCGAAGCGCTCCGGCAGGATCGCGAGCAGATCGAGGAGTTCGCGGTGAAGCTGGCGCTCCTCGTCGCTCGCAAAGCGGTCAAGACCGCCTTGGACTCCGAAGGCGTGGATGTCGAAGTCCTCGTGAGCGATGCCCTGTCGGAAATCGACTTCTCGTCCCGCAAGGGCGGCGTGACGGTCCAGCTTCACCCATCCGATCACGCTCTCCTCCTTCCCATCATTGCGGGAGGCGAATGGGATCCGCGAGAGGTCGTCTTCGAGGAGAACGCCTCCTTGAATCGCGGCGACGTGAGGATCACCGCCGGGCACGCGGAGTTCTTCTCGAGCGTCATGGAACGCCTTGGCAACATGGAGCGGGAGCTGACCCGGGAAGCGAAACATGACGGCGCTTGAATTGGATCGCTACGCATCCCTCGTCGAAGCCGCCCCGGAAGGGCGTTGGGTCGGTCACGTGACGCGCATCGTGGGCCTCACTCTCGAATGTCAGGGCATTCATGCTGCATTGGGTGAGCTCTGCTCCATCGTCGATCCTCGCAAGGGGGGAGAGATCCTTTCCGAGGTGGTCGGATTCCGCGAGGAATCGACCATCCTGATGCCCATCGAAGACACGGCGATGCTCTCGCCCGGAGCATCGGTACGCCCCCTGGGACGACGGCTCTCGGTCTCATGCGGGGACTTCATGCTCGGAAGAGTCCTTGACGCCCTCGGCCGTCCCATCGACGGAGGGCCCTCCTTACCGCGGGGAGAGTTGCTCGACATCTTCCGCCCCGCCCCGGGCCCTCTGGACCGAGTGCCCATCGACGAACCCCTGGAGACGGGGATGAGCGTCCTCGACGGTCTCTTGACCTTTGGCAAGGGGCAGAGGATGGGCATTTTCGCGGGCTCTGGCGTGGGCAAGAGTACGCTCCTCGGCGGCATCGCGCGCTCGAGCATGGCCGACGTGAACGTCATCGCGCTCATCGGCGAACGCGGGAGGGAGGTGCAAGAGTTCATTCAGAAGAGTCTCGGCCCTGAAGGACTCAGTCGCTCGGTCATCGTGGTCGCAACCTCGGACTGCACACCTCTCCTCAGATTCAAGGGCGCCTTCACCGCCGTGACCATCGCGGAATGGTTTCGCGACCAAGGGGCCGACGTCATGTTCATGGCCGACTCCATCACCCGCCTCGCGAACTCCGTGCGGGAAATAGGCCTCGCGTGCGGCGAGCCCCCCACCGTCAAAGGCTATCCGCCCTCGTTCTTCGGGACGATGCCGAAACTCGTCGAGCGTCTCGGAAGAACGGAAACGGGCTCGATCACGGGAATTCTCACCGTACTCGTCGATGCCGACGACATGAATGAACCCGTGGCGGATACCATGCGCGGCCTCCTTGATGGGCACTGTGTTCTCTCTCGTCGCCTCGCCGCGCGTGGGCAATTCCCGGCGGTTGATGTTCTCGAGTCCGCCTCCCGTGTCATGGACAGCGTCTGCGAGCGCGAGCAGCTGGGAGCGGCGAGGCTTTGCAAGGAACTCTTGGCCGTCTACGAGGAGGCGAGAGATCTCATCTCGGTGGGAGCATACCGCGAGGGTTCGGATCCGGAGATCGACCGAGCGATTCGAGCCCACGGAGCGATGATGAGTCTCCTGAAGCAGGACCATCTCGAACGCCGTACCCTGGAGGAGACGAGAGATCTCATGCAGGCCGTCGCTTCCGATGCCGATGGAGCCGCCTCATGAAGCGTTTTCGTTTCCGGCTCCAAAGATTGCTCGAACTCTCTCGGAAGAAGGAGGAGGCCGCACGCAGGCATCTTGCCCGCGCGCTCGCCGAATTGACCCGAGTCGAAAAAGAGGAACGCGCGGCCGAGGACCGGCTCGGAGAACAAACCGCGGCGTTTCTTCAGACAGCGGCGGGGGCGGAAGTCAATCCGCGCCTGCTCCAAGCCTATCAGCGGCACATCATGCTCCTGGAGGCCGGAAGGCGCGTGGCCCGAGAGCGGTGCGAGAAGATCGAACGCGACGTCGAAGACGCACGCGTGGCCCTGCTGGAGACGCGTCGCGAAGTCCTTGCGCTGGACAAGGCTCGAGAGCGGGCTCTCGAGACATGGAAATCCGAAGCTCTACGAGAAGAGCTGCAAACGATGGAAGAAACCGCGGCCTATAGAGCCCGGACCAAGGAGGATCAAAGATGAAGACTTTCCTCTCCATGATCGGAATACTCACACTGGCCCAGTGGCTGTTCATCGGCCTTCTTCACGCCTTCCTGGTTGCCCAGGACAAGCGGTCGCCGGAGACTCTCAACAAGCTCCACGACATGCCGATCGTGGGAGGCTACTTCCCCGCCGTGCCCATGCCGACTCCGGAGGACGAACAGCGGGAGGAGGCGGAGAAGAATCTGCTCCAGATCCTCGAAGCCAAGAAGTACTTCGAATTGCCGGCGGCTTTCAGCGCCGAGGAGCTGAGTGAGCTCATCCAGCAGATCCGGTCGCAGAAGGACGACCTGGAGACCCAGGCCCAAGAGATCTCGCAACGCCGAGAAGAGATTCAGCAGCTCGCCGAGGACTATGACCGAAGAGAAAAGGAACTGCTCGCTCGACAGAGCGCGTTGGAGAAAAGGGCCGGCTCGCTCCAAAAGACAGAAGAGGAGTTGGCCCTCAAGCGGTCCATCGTCGAGGACAGCGCGGACGCCATCGAGACCGCCAACCTCAAGAAGGTGGCGACCTGGATGAACGGTCTGCCGCCGGAAAAGGCGGCCAAGCTCATCGTCCCCGACTCCGTGCGGGGGGAAGGGGCGGAAACGCGCCGTCAGCGGTACCGAGACGCCGCCAAGCTTCTCTCCTTGATGGACGCGGAGGCGGCCTCGAAGGTGATCGCCAACATGGATCCGCTGGACTGGCTCGAGATCGAGAAAGAGAAACGTAAGTTACCACTGAAGAAGAAGTAAGGCCCCTCTCTCTCCCCTGGGCCGGGCATCCGTTCTTCTCCCTCCGATTCGGGTTTTACCCAAAGTATACATCCTGCCGATAGAGAGGAAGTCCACCCTCGGCAACCGCTCGGGGTGGCCCTTCCCGCGGGGAAGGGCTGGGCGGTTGGACACGATCGGCTTCGCCGACCGTGCCGTAGTTTCAGGGAGAACGGAGCATGGACATCGCCACGGTCGTGGGCCTCGTCTTGGGCCACGTACTGATCTTCGGTTCGATCATGATGGGAGCGGGCATCGGCGCGTTCATCGACGTCCCGTCCGTCATCATCGTCGTCGGCGGCACGATCGCCGCGGTGATGGTCTCCTTCCCCATGAACAAGTTCACGATGACGGGGAAGGTCATCAAGAAGAGCCTGATGTTCGTCCTTCCCGATCCCACGGAAAAAATCGAGGAGATGGCTCAATTCGCAGCGTTGGCCCGCAAGGAAGGTCTGCTCGCCCTCGAGGAGAAACTCGGCGCTTTGGATGACGCCTTTCTCGTCAAGGGCCTTCGACTCGTGGTCGACGGTTTTCCACCCGAGGTCGTGCGGGACATTCTGGAATCCGATCTCGCCGCGACGCAGGAACGACACGGCGTCGGCAAGGCCATCATGGACAAGATGGGTGAAGTTGCGCCGGCATTCGGCATGATCGGCACGCTGATTGGTCTGGTGACGATGTTGAAGAACCTCTCCGATCCGTCACAGATCGGCACCGGCATGGCCGTCGCCCTCCTCACCACCTTCTATGGAGCGTTTCTCGCCAACGTGATCTTCCTTCCCGTGGCCACGAAGCTCGAGCAACGCAAGAAGGAGGAAGCCCTGCTGAAGGAGGTGATGATCGAGGGGATCGTCTCCATCCAGAACGGCGACAAACCCGCCATGGTGAAAGAAAAGCTGAAGGCCTACCTTCCGCCCGCGCTCCGCGAAGCAATGGATGCGGCGGCCAAGAAGTAGGAGAGCCGTCCATGGGGAAGAATTCCGCTCCAGAACCGCCACCGCAGGGAGCTCCTCTTTGGATCGTGACGTTCACCGACATGAGTTCACTGTTGCTGACGTTCTTCATCCTTCTGCTCACGTTCTCCTCGATGGAAACGGAGAAACTTCAGCAGGCTACGGGAAACTTCGCGGGAGCCTTCGGCGCCATCACGAAACCCGGTCAACGGTCGCGTCCCGACACGGACACGAACGAGGCACGTCCCTTCCGCAAGACCGATCTGAACGGCGTGACGGACACTTCGCAACGGAGCGACCAGGTCAACGAACTCGTGAAGAAGATCCAGGACAGGAAGATCTTCAACGTTCAAATCACGCGGGAGGACACCGTCGAAGGCACGCGCATTCACCTCATCCCTCCCGGCAACGAGGAGGTGTTCTTCCTTGCCTCCGATCGGCTGAAACCGACGAGCCGCAGAGTGTTGCAGGAAATCGGAAAGATGTTCCGCACCCTTCCCGTGCGGCTCGTCATCGAAACCCACATCGATGTCGAAATGGGGCGCGCCCGGCGGGGAGTTTCGCCGAGGGATCTAACCCTGAGTCAGGCCCTGGCAGCCGCACGCGTCCTTCAGGAGGCGGGCATGACACCTGAGAATGTAGGCGCCGCGCCCCGAGGCGATCTTTACCCCGTCGACGACAACAGTACGGCCGAGGGACGATACAGGAATCGCCGACTGGACATTCTCGTGATCCCGTTCGCAAAGGACGAGATTCTCAAACGCGCGGCGGGGGGGCTCTGACATGGGAAAGAAAGCCGTCGTCGAAGACTTCCCCATGGGCGCCCCGCTCTACATGGTCTCGTTCGGCGACATGATCACGATTCTGCTGACCTTCTTCATTCTTCTCTGCTCCTATGCCGAGGAACAGCAGTCGGGTTTCGTCTCCGACGGGGTGGGATCGTTTCGCGCCGCCGTCAATGACTTCGGTCTTCCCGGAGCCCTGCCCGGAGACACGCTGCCCGTCGACCTGGGTGCGAAGCGAGTTCGATTCAAGCCGGTAGGCGCCCTGAACCCTCGTCTGCTCACCGAACCCGACGGGACCATTTCGGACCTCAACCGTGATGCCCTTCGGCAGGTGGTCAAGAAAGCCCTGCGTCAGGACAAGGTCACGCGCATCCCGGCAGAAATGGTCTTCGAGCCCGGCAGCTGGAGCCTGACACAGGCCCACCGGAGTGCGCTCGACGTGATCGCACCGCTTCTCGTGGGGAAGAACATGAAGATCCGAATCGAAGGATATGCCTACCAAGAGGGTGTGAGCGAGGATCTACGGCTCATCGCGGCGCGACGCGCGGAAGCGGTCGCCCTGTACCTCATCGAGGATCAGGGCGTCGACGCGAAACAGATCGAGACGGTGGGCTACGGCTCGAGCGGCCCGGGAGCCGAATCACATAAGAACAGGATCATCCAGGACCTGCTGGGGCGGCGAATTGCCTACATCAGTCTGGTTCCGGCGCCGAGGTAAGGGAGTCAGGACATGAAGATCAAGATCATCATCGGCGTCGTCGTCGTCGCAATCATCGCCGTCGCGGCTTTCGTCGTCGCGGGGGACGGAACGTCGGCCAACGCCGCGGAACTGGAAAAGATGAGGGGCACCGAAGGCTACTACGCCGACGGCGAAATGATGGTTGCGGTGGACCCGATGGGGGTCCCGAATCTCATTGCGAATTGCGCCGACGCGCCACGCATCGCGAAAATCGCCTTCGATATCCAATACAAACTCGGCAAGGAATGGCTGAAGACGCCGGAGATGGCTACTCAAGCCCTATCGAAACATGCCGTCGAGATTCGCTCGGCGATGATCCTCCTCATCGCTTCGAAGAAGTCGACCGAGATCATCACCGGCGGCAACGCCGTCACGTTCTTGGAAGAGGTGAGACGTATGATCAACGAGATCGTCTTCCCGAAGCAGATGGCGCGGGTCGAACGGGTTCTCATCAAGGAGTTGATCGTTCAGGGAGGGTAAGCCCCAGGTCCTCGAGCGTGTCATCCAGAAGTTTCAGGGTTCGCGGCGCCGCGTCGTAGGCCCGGAGTCGTTCCACG
>Ga0256841_1002921_pt1 | contig 13137 bp, 12 predicted proteins | sample 356308metaG_FD_185971 | JGI IMG/M metagenome (GOLD analysis project Ga0256841, IMG submission 185971) | Hydrothermal vent microbial communities from Mid Atlantic Ridge, Atlantic Ocean - 356-308 | ecosystem: Environmental > Aquatic > Marine > Hydrothermal vents | place: Atlantic Ocean: Mid...
GCCAGGACCGGGCCAGGACCGGGCCGGCAGGGGCGACAGGTTGCGCCCGTCCGCCGCGCCCGGCCGCTGCGCCCGTCCGCCGCGCGCGAACGGGAGGCGAACGGGGGCGAACGGGGCGAACGGGGGCGTAGGCATGGGCGGCGGCAAAGGCGTGGGCGGGGGCGAAGGCATGGTAACGCAGCGTGAAATCCGCACGGTCCCCGATCCGGTCGGGATGAGGTGGCGCGAACTGCTGCGCGAAGCCGCGCGCGCGCTGGAACAGGCCGGCATCGAGGGGGGCATGCGCGATGCGCGGCGCCTGCTGATGGCGGTGCTGGACATCCCGGCCGAACGGGTTGCGCTGATCGCCGACGACTGCCCGCAGGAGGAGCGGATCGACGCCTTTCATGCCGCCGTCGCGCGCCGCCGCGCGCGCGAGCCGCTGTCGCATATCGTCGGTCACCGGGCCTTTTACGGCCACCGCTTTTCGGTGAACGCGCATGTTCTCGATCCGCGCCCGGAGACCGAACATGTGGTGGAACAGGCGCTGGAATACCCGTTCCGGCGGGTGCTCGATCTGGGCACGGGTTCGGGCTGCATTCTGCTCAGCCTGCTGTGCGCGCGCCCGTTTGCGCATGGGGTCGGGGCGGACCTGTCGCTCCGGGCGCTGGAGGTGGCCCGCGGGAACGCCGACGCCCTGGGGCTGAGCGATCGCGCGCGCTTCGTGCTCTCCGACTGGTTCGCGCAGCTGCGCGGGCCGTTCGATCTGGTGGTTTCGAACCCGCCCTACATCAGCCGCCGGGACATGGCCGCGCTGCCCCCCGAGGTGGCGCAGTACGAGCCCGAGCAGGCGCTTTGCGGCGGCGCGGACGGGCTTGACGCCTATCGCGCGATCACTGCCGGCGCGGGCCGGGTTCTGGCCCCCGGCGGCCGGCTGATCGTCGAGATCGGGCGCGGGCAGGCGCCGGCGGTGTGCGCGCTCTTCGCGGCGGCCGGGCTGGAGGATATCGCCGTTCAGCGCGACCTGAGCGGCCATGACCGGGTGGTTTCGGGCCGCCGGCGGGCGGCGGACGCGCCTGCGCCCGCCTGAGCGCTCGGGCGGCGCGCGCAGGCGCGAAACGGGCAGGAAATTCGGCGATGGGGCAAATTTTCCCTTGTTTTCCTGCCGCTGTCGTGTTTATTCGGGGCAGACATCTGGCAGAGGTCTCTCTCTGGCGCTGTCGAATACGCCGAAAATCCATTGAACCCGGGGACAGGCATCCCGCCACAGGCGGCAGAGGTTCATCGCAAAGCCAAAAGGCTGGATCAAAGTACACATGAGATCGTCAAAAACTCGCTCGCGGTCGAAGAACAACCGCAACCGCTCTGTCGGGAATATTGCGAACCGCGTGTTCGACAGTTCCGGTCCCGAAGGCAAGGTGCGCGGCACGCCGCAGCAGATCATCGAGAAATACAACCAGCTTGCGCGCGATGCGCAGCTGAGCAACGACATCGTGGCGGCGGAAAACTTCCAGCAGCATGCCGAGCATTACACCCGGTTGCTGAGCGCCGCCCTGCGCGAACAGGAAGCCCGCCGCGAACAGCAGGAACGCGAGCACCGCGAACGTCAGCAGGCCCGCGCCGAACAGCAGCAGCGCCGCGGCAACGGCGGCAATGGCGGCAACGGCGGCAACGGCGGCGACAGCGCGCGGGCAGATCAGCCGCGCGGTGGCGAGCCTTCGGGCGACGCGCCGACGCCGGCGCCGGCGATGCAGGACCCGGGGCTGGGCGAACAGCCCGACATCGCGCCTGAAATCGGCGGCGGGGCGGGGCGCGACATCGGCGATGTGATCCTGCCCGGCAACGCACCGGGCCCCGGGCCTGTCGACTCGGGGCTTGTGGAAACGCCCGAGGAAAAGTCCTCGCGCAGAACGCGCCAGCGCAAGCCGCGCGCGCGCGCCGCTTCCGGCCCGGCGCCCGCCGCGCCGGGAGGCGATGCGCCAAAGCCGGACTCCCCCGAAGCGGCCGAATGACAGACGGAAAATGATGGCTGACGTATGGCCGTGGCCGGACGGTCGCGGCTGGACGACGGGTGCCGGCTGACGGCGGCTGGTGCCGGGCGCTGGTCACGGGGGCTGGCTGACGGATGACGGGCGCTGGTGACGGGGGCTGGCTGATCGTGGCCGGGCCGCCGGACTCCTGCCACGCGCCCGACGCTCGGGCGCCTGCCCGACATGGGCTTGGCCAGCACCTGCCGTTGGCACCGTTTGCGGGCTGGGGGCGCGGGGCCGGGGCGCGCGCTGGCCGCCCGCCGCCTCCGCCTGGCCGTCCCGGCCGATCAGCGCCGCAGGAACCCCCGCAACGATCGGCCCGAGGCGCGGCCACAGGATGATCCCTTTCCCGCCCCCGGGCGCGGCGGCGGCGGTGGCGCGGGCTCAGCCGGCCAGCGCCTGTTTCAGGTTCTCGTCGATCTTCTCAAGGAACCCTTCGGTGGTCAGCCAGGCCTGGTCCGGCCCCACCAGCAGCGCCAGATCCTTGGTCATGTGACCCGATTCGACGGTTTCGACCACCACGCGCTCCAGCGTCTCGGCAAAGCTCCTCAGCGCCTCGTTGCCGTCCAGCTTGGCCCGGTGCTTCAGCCCGCCGGTCCAGGCGAAGATCGAGGCGATCGAGTTGGTCGAGGTCGCCTCGCCCTTCTGGTGCTGCCGGTAGTGGCGGGTGACGGTGCCATGCGCGGCCTCGGCCTCGACCACCTTGCCGTCAGGCGTCATCAGCACCGAGGTCATCAGCCCGAGGCTGCCAAAGCCCTGCGCAACGGTGTCCGACTGCACGTCGCCGTCGTAGTTCTTGCACGCCCAGACGAACTTGCCCGACCATTTCATCGCGCTGGCCACCATGTCGTCGATCAGCCGGTGCTCGTAGGTGATGCCCTTTTGTGCGAAGGCCTCGGCGAACTCGGCGTCGAACACCTCCTGAAACAGGTCCTTGAAGCGGCCGTCATAGGCCTTGAGGATGGTGTTCTTGGTCGAAAGATACAGCGGCCAGCCCCGGTCGAGCGCGTAGTTCATGCTGGCGCGGGCGAAATCGCGGATGCTGTCGTCGCGGTTGTACATGCCCATGGCGACCCCGGCCGAGGGCGCGTCGTAAACCTCTTCCTCGATCACGGTGCCGTCTTCGCCGACGAATTTCATGGTCAGCTTGCCCGGCCCCGGAAAACGGAAATCGGTGGCCTTGTACTGGTCGCCGAAGGCATGGCGTCCGATCACGATCGGGTCGGTCCAGCCGGGCACGAGACGCGGCACGTTCCGGCAGATGATCGGGGCGCGAAAGATGGTGCCGCCCAGGATGTTGCGGATCGTGCCGTTGGGCGACTTCCACATCTTCTTCAGCCCGAATTCCTCGACCCGCGCCTCGTCCGGGGTGATCGTCGCGCATTTCACGCCAACCCCGTATTTCTGGATGGCATGCGCCGCATCGACGGTGATCTGGTCGTCGGTCTCGTCGCGTTTCTGGATCGACAGGTCGTAGTATTTCAGATCGATGTCCAGATAGGGCAGAATCAGCTTCTGCTTGATGAAGTCCCAGATGATCCGGGTCATCTCGTCGCCGTCAAGCTCGACAACCGGATTTTCGACTTTGATCTTCGACATGGGCGGACCTCGCGTGGGTTGAACAGGGATTGCGCAGCGCGTCTTAGAACAGATGTCCCCCGATGAAAAGACTGTATGCGGTCGCATACTGTCAGCGACGCCACCGCCCGCCCCACGACATGCGTCTTCTTCTGTCGCGAAATATCCTCGGGGGTGAACCGGCCCGCAGGGCCGGGAGGGGGCGGAACGCCCCCTGGCGCGCGTCGCCTCAGCGGCTGGCTTCGGTCAGGCGGCGGCGAACATAGCTGTCCACGGTGTTGATCATGGTCTCCATGTGGGGGTCCTCGAAGAAATGCCCGGAGCCCTCGATCTGTTCATGGGTGATGGTGATGCCCTTCTGCTCGTACAGCTTTTCTACCAGCGCTTCGGTATCCCTTGGCGGCGCCACCCGGTCGGCGGTGCCGTTGATGATCAGCCCGGACGCCGGGCAGGGGGCGAGGAACGAGAAATCATACATGTTGGCCGGCGGGCTCGCCGAGATGAAACCGGTGATCTCGGGACGGCGCATCAGCAGTTGCATGCCGATCCAGGCGCCGAAGGAAAACCCGGCAACCCAGCAGTGCTTGGCGTTCTGGTTCATCGACTGCAGGTAATCCAGCGCCGCGGCGGCGTCCGAAAGCTCGCCCACCCCCTGGTCGTATTCGCCCTGAGAGCGCCCGACGCCGCGGAAATTGAACCGCAGCACCGTGAAACCCATGTTGTAGAAGGCATAGTGCAGGTTGTAGACGACGCGGTTGTTCATGGTGCCGCCGAACTGCGGGTGCGGGTGCAGGATGATCGCGATCGGCGCATCCTTTTCGCGTTGCGGGTGGTAGCGGCCTTCGAGGCGGCCTTCGGGGCCTGGAAAAATCACTTCGGGCATCTTGTTTCCTGCGTCTTGTCGTCAGGTCTCCGGGAATTCTTGACGAAATCACTCGGACACCTTAGAACAGTTCTAACTCGGCCGCCCGATGGCGGTTTCGGCTGATGGTGAGGTAATCGCACCATGGGCGAAGGTCAACTTTTTTAAGGGTTTCGAAACATGAAACTCTCGACCAAGGGACGTTATGCGATGGTCGCGCTGGCCGATCTGGCCACGCAGCCTGCCGGTGTGCTGTCTTCGCTTGCCGACATTTCCAGGCGTCAGGACATTTCCTTGCCCTATCTGGAACAGCTGTTCGTGAAACTGCGCCGGGCGGGGCTGGTGGAATCGGTGCGCGGGCCGGGCGGCGGTTACCGGCTGGCGCGCCCGCCGAGCGAGGTGCGGGTTTCGGCCGTGCTGGAGGCGGTCGACGAAACGGTGTCCGCCCTGCATACCGGGGCCGGTGTCTCGGGCGGGACGTCGGGGACGCATGCCCAGTCGATGAGCAACCGGCTGTGGGAGTGCCTTTCGGCGCATGTTTTCGTGTTCCTGCATCAGACGCGGCTGTCGGATGTGATCGACAACGATCTGTGCCCCTGTCCGGCCGTGCCCGGGCTGTTCACGATGGTGGACGAGGAATGATGCGCCGACCGGGACCCATGCGGCCTGCGGCGTTGCCCCTTTTCGGGGGCGCCCGCCCGGGGGCGGGCGCGATGCCTCCGGCGGGGATATTTGCCGACAGAAGAAGAAGGGGAGGCGGGCGATGAGCGGACGGGTCTATCTGGACTGGAATGCCTCGGCGCCCTTGCGGGCGGAGGCGCGCGCGGCCTCGATCGCGGCGCTGGATCAGTGCGGCAACCCGTCGTCGGTGCATGGCGAAGGCCGGCGCGCGCGCGCGATCGTGGAGCGTGCGCGCCGGCAGGTGGCCGAAGCGCTTGGGGCCGCGGATGCGGAGGTGATTTTCGTTTCCGGTGCCAGCGAGGCGGCGGCGCTGGCGCTGGCCGGGCGCCGGCTCGACTGTAGCGAGGTCGAACATGCGGCGGTGCGGGCCTGGTGCAGGCCGGTGCTGCCGGTTTCGCCGGATGGGGCGATCGCGGTGAGCGCGCCGGCATCGAGCGCGGTGCAGCTTGCCAATGCCGAGACCGGCATCGTTCAGGCGCTGCCCAGGGGGGTCGGCTTGTGCGATGCGACGCAGGGTTTCGGCAAGCTGCCGGTGGCCTTCGGCTGGCTGGGCTGCGACATGATGATGGTTTCGGCGCACAAGATCGGCGGGCCGCGCGGTGTCGGGGCGCTGGTGGTGCGTCCGGGGGTCGAGCTTGCGCCCGTGGTGCGCGGCGGCGGCCAGGAGATGGGGCGGCGTTCGGGCACCGAGAATGTCTCTGGCATCGCCGGGTTCGGGGCGGCGGCCGAGGCGGCGGCGCGCGATCTGGCGAACGGGGTCTGGGAAGAGGTGGCGCAGCGGCGCGCCCTGCTGGAGCGTGCGATTCTGGACGCCGCGCCGGACACCGTGATCATCGGGCGCGGCGCGGATCGCCTGCCGAACACCACCTGTATGGCAACGCCCGGCTGGAAGGGCGAAACCCAGGTCATGGTCCTGGATCTTGCCGGCTTTGCCGTTTCGGCCGGGTCGGCCTGTTCGAGCGGCAGGACGCGGGCCAGCCCCGTGCTGCGGGCCATGGGGCATGACGAGACCATCAGCCGGGGGGCGCTGCGCGTGTCCATCGGTCCGGCAACCACTGACGAGGATGTCTTGCGTTTTGCCGACACCTGGGCCGCGGCCCGGGCCCGGCATGGCCACAAGGCGGCCTGAAACGGCCTGAAAGGAAGAGAGCGCGAACATGACAACGACCGAAAAACTCATCGCCAAGGACGGGGTCGATCAGGAGACCGTCGAGGCGGTGCAATCGATCTCGGGCAAGTACAAGTACGGCTGGGAAACCGATATCGAGATGGACTATGCCCCCAAGGGGGTGAACGAGGACATCGTCCGGCTGATTTCCCGCAAGAACGGCGAACCCGAATGGATGACCGAATGGCGCCTTGCCGCCTTTGCCCGCTGGAAGGCGATGAAGGAGCCGGACTGGGCGATGGTCCATTATCCGATGATCGACTACCAGGACCTTTACTACTACGCGCGCCCGAAAAGCATGGAGGTGAAGCCCAAATCGCTGGACGAGGTGGACCCGAAGCTGCTGGCGACCTATGAAAAGCTGGGCATTCCGCTGCGCGAACAGATGATCCTGGCCGGTGTCGAAGGCGCCGAGGACATGCCCGCCGAGGGGCGCAAGGTGGCGGTGGACGCGGTGTTCGACAGCGTGAGCGTCGGCACCACCTTCCAGAAGGAACTGGAAAAGGCCGGGGTGATCTTCTGCTCGATCTCGGAAGCGATCCGCGAGCACCCGGACCTGGTGAAGAAATACCTGGGCAGCGTGGTGCCGGTCAGCGACAATTTCTTTGCCACGCTGAATTCCGCCGTGTTTTCAGATGGGTCCTTCGTCTACATCCCGCCGGGCGTGCGCTGCCCGATGGAGCTGAGCACCTATTTCCGCATCAATGCCGAAAACACCGGCCAGTTCGAGCGCACGCTGATCATCGCCGACAAGGGCTCTTACGTCAGCTACCTGGAAGGCTGCACCGCGCCCAGGCGCGACACCGCGCAGCTGCACGCGGCGGTCGTCGAACTGGTGGCGCTGGAGGATGCCGAGATCAAGTATTCCACGGTGCAGAACTGGTTTCCCGGCGACGAGCAAGGCAAGGGCGGCATCTACAACTTCGTCACCAAGCGCGCCGACTGCCGCGGAGACCGCTCCAAGGTGATGTGGACCCAGGTCGAAACCGGCTCTGCCGTGACCTGGAAATACCCGTCCTGCATCCTGCGCGGCAACGATGCCCAGGGCGAGTTCTACTCGATCGCCATCACCAACAACCTGCAGCAGGCCGATACCGGCACCAAGATGGTGCATCTGGGCCGGAACACCAAGAGCCGGATCGTCTCAAAGGGGATCAGCGCCGGGCGCGCCCAGAACACCTATCGCGGGCTGGTCAGCATGCACCCGAAGGCGAAGAACAGCCGCAACTACACCCAGTGCGACAGCTTGCTGATCGGCGACAGATGCGGGGCGCACACGGTGCCCTATATCGAGGTCAAGAACAACTCCAGCCGGGTCGAGCACGAGGCGACGACTTCCAAGGTGGACGACGATCAGCTGTTCTACTGCCGCCAGCGCGGCATGGACGAGGAAGAGGCGCTGGCGCTGATCGTCAACGGCTTTGCCCGCGAAGTTCTGCAGGCGCTGCCGATGGAATTTGCGATGGAAGCGCAGCAGCTTGTGGCGATCTCGCTGGAAGGGTCGGTGGGCTGATGGCCAGGGTTCGGGCATCTGATGGGGGCTTTGAGACGAAAGCGGGCCGGATTGTTGCCACCCCGGGGACAGTCCGGGTGAACGGGCGCTCATTTTTGCCGCGCACTGCAGGTTTATATCGGAAAAATGCGCGGCTTGTGCCTTATATTCGCCCAGAAACCGGACCAGATTTTCCACGGGGAAGAAGTTACCTTGTGGGAATTTTCAGCGATGAACACGCACAGACAGCAGTTTCAGGAGCGCCTGCAACGCATTGCCGCTGGCGGTCCGAACACCATGGGTCAGCTGTATTGCGGCCTGCCCGAAGAAATCGAAGCGCCGCACAGGCGCAGGAAAAACCGCGGTGGCGCCACGGCAGCAAGCGAGGCAGCCTCCCGGCCGCGCTCCGGCGCCGGGGGCGGGGCGTTGTCCCGGATTGTCAGCGGTTTTCTGATCGGCGCCACGGCGGTGCTGGTGGTGCGCTATGCGCGTTTCCGGCTGACCGGCAGCGCGCTGGCCGGACCGGATGCGGACCTGTTGCTGGCCACGGACGTGGTGCTGGCCATGACACTGGCGATCATGCTTCGCGGGGTCGTACGCCTGCGCGGGCGCATTCATGGCGTGGCCAAGTTCATGGGCGTTGCGACAATGGCACTTGCCATGCACAACCTGGTGTTTTTGGCGCCCGGCGCCTTTTCACGGACATTTTCGCCCGAATGGGTGGACGAGGTGCTGAGCACGACGCAGGAGTTCAGCCTTCTGGGCACCACCTTGGTGATTGCGCAGGCGCCTCACGTCGCGCCGGCCCGCGTCATTCGCTAACACGCCGCCGCCGCCGTGCGCCTGCCGGCGCATGGCCCGGTCCCCTTTTTCGGGCGGGGCTGCGCGGGCGTGCGACCGCGCGCGGCGCTGCCTTTGTGCGTGAGCGCGTGCGCGCCCGGTTGCCCGTGCCCGTGCCCGCGCCCGTGCCCGCGCTTGCTGCGCCGCGGGGTCCTGCTCTGCCCGCTCTTGCTCTGCCCGCCCCTGGTCTGACCGCTCTTGCTCTGCCCGCTCTTCATGTGTCGCGCCGGCACCGGGGGCGGTCATGAGAGCGCCGGCGCAAGATCGCCCGCCGCCCTCGGAGCCGGTGCGCCTGCTGATGGCGGGCGCGATGGCGCTGGTCAAGGGGGGCTTGGTTGCGGCCATCGTGGTTGCGCCGTTCTTCGGGGTTGCGGCCGCGCCCGGCGCCGCCCTGGGGTTTTCCGTCTTTTGCGTCTGGCTGGCACACCGTGCCGGCCCGGGGAGCGGGGGCGCTTCTGCCGGCGCCGCGAACAGGAAATGAGGCCGCTCGGCAAGGCGGCGAAAGAAAAGGAATGAAAATGCTGGAAATCAAGAACTTGCAGGTCAAGCTTGAAGAAGAGGACAAGCAGATCCTGAAAGGGGTGGACCTGGCCGTGGGGGCCGGGGAGGTGCATGCGATCATGGGGCCGAACGGCTCTGGCAAATCGACGCTCTCCTATGTGCTCTCCGGCAAGGATGGCTACGAGGTCAACGGCGGCAGCGCCACGCTTGACGGGGCGAACCTGCTGGAGATGGAACCCGAAGAGCGCGCCGCGGCGGGGCTGTTCCTGGCCTTCCAGTATCCGGTAGAGATCCCCGGGGTCGGCAACATGACCTTCCTGCGCACCGCGGTGAACGCGCAGCGCAAGGCGCGCGGCCAGGAGGAGCTTTCGGCGGCGGCGTTTCTGAAGCTGATCCGCGCCCGGGCGAAACAGCTGAAAATCGACGCCGAGATGCTGAAGCGCCCGGTCAATGTCGGTTTTTCCGGCGGCGAGAAGAAGCGCAACGAGATCCTGCAGATGGCCATGCTGGAGCCGAAGATGTGCGTGCTGGACGAAACCGATTCGGGGCTGGATGTCGATGCCATGAAACTGGTGGCCGAAGGCGTGAACGCACTGCGCGACGGCAAGCGCGGCTTTCTCGTGATCACCCATTACCAGCGGTTGCTGGACCATATCAGACCCGATGTGGTGCATATCATGGCGGCCGGGCGGATCGTGCGCACGGGCGGGCCGGAACTGGCGCTCGAGGTCGAACAGAACGGCTATGCCGACATTCTCGAAGAGGTGGCCTGATGGCACAGGCAAGACCAGGGCGCGCAGTGGATGCAACCCGGGCCCGGCTGGCCCCGCTGAAACTGCCCGAGGGGGCCGCGCCGCTGACGGCGGCCCGACAGGCGGCGCTGGCGCGGCTGTCCGACATGGGGCTGCCGGGGCGGCGCGACGAATACTGGCGCTTCACCGACCCGGCCATTCTGAACGCGCCCGAAGCGCCGGCGGCGGCGGTTCTGGAAACCGACGAAGCGCCGGTTTTCGACGCGATCGACCGGCTGCGGCTGGTATTTGTCGATGGCGTGTTCGATCCGGCGCAATCCGACGATCCGGCGCTGGCGGGGGTGGAAATCTCGCGCCTGGCCGAGGTCGCCGACGACGACATCCACTGGGCGCACGGCCTTTACGGCACGCTGGAAGCGCGCGGGCAGGTTCCGGTTGCACGCCCGTTTGCGGCGCTCAACACCGCCTTTGCCGGTGACGGCGTGCTGATCCGGGTCACGGGCCGGGCGGCGCGCCCGGTATCGCTGTGCTACCTGCATCGCGATGCGCGCTCGGACATCATGCTGCACCACGTCGTCCGGGTGGAAAGCGGCGCCAGTCTGACGCTGCTTGAAAACGGCCCGGCCGCGGCGCGTCAGAACAAGGTTCTGGAGGTGGACATTGCCGATGGCGGCGCCTTTCACCATGTGCGCGCCCAGGGCCGCGACCACGAGCGACGCGCCATCACCCACATTTTCGCCCGGCTCGGCACCGAAAGCCTGTTCAAGAGCTTCACGCTGACTGTGAACGGCAGCCTCGTGCGCAACGAGGCGGTGATCGAGCTGACCGGCGACAATGCCACGGCCCATATTGCCGGGGCGGCCGTGGGCGACGGGGCGTTTCATCAGGACGATACCGTCTTCGTCACCCATGACGCGCTGAACTGCGAAAGCCGGCAGGTCTTCAAGAAGGTGCTGCGCAACGGCGCCACCGGCGTGTTTCAGGGCAAGATCCTGGTGAAGGAGGGCGCGCAGAAAACCGACGGTTACCAGATCAGCCAGGGGCTGATGCTGGACGGCGACAGCGAGTTCCTGGCCAAGCCCGAGCTTGAAATCTATGCCGACGACGTGGCCTGCAGCCACGGATCGACCACCGGCGCGATCGACGAAGAGGCGTTGTTCTACCTGCGCTCGCGCGGGGTGGCGCTGCAGGATGCCCAGGACATGCTGGTGCTGGCGTTCCTGTCCGAAGCGCTGGACGAGGTCGAAAGCGAAGAGATCGCCGGCGACCTGCGCGCGCGCCTCGAAGCCTGGCTGGAGCGGCGCCGGGGCTGATGGCGGTCGCGCTCGATATCCTTCGGGCCTGGCGGCATCCGCGCCGGGTGATGGCCCGCCATCTTGACGCCGGCCGGCGCGAGGACCGGGCGCTGATCTTCCTGATGCTGGGGGCCTTCCTGATGTTCCTGGCGCAGTGGCCCCGGCTTGTGCGCCTGGCCGCGCTTGAGCCGGGCACACCGCTGGACGCGCGTCTGGGGGGGGCGCTTCTGGGCTGGCTGTTCATCGTGCCGCTGGCGTTTTACGCGCTGGCCGCCGTCAGTCGCCTGCTGGCCCGCGTCTTCGGCGGGCGCGGCAACGCATACGGCGCGCGCCTGGCGCTGTTCTGGGCGCTGCTTGCATCGGCGCCGGCCTGGCTGTTGTATGGCGTTCTGGTGGGGCTGGTCGGGCCGGGGGGGCCGGTTCGGGCGGTCGGCGCGCTTGCGCTCGGGGGGTTTTTCGTGATCTGGCTGGCCTCGTTGTTCGAATCGGAAACCGGCGGAGCACCACAGCCGTGAACGAGTTTGCCCTTCTGCCCCTGCTGTTCGCGCGCGCGCGCGACACCTTCCGCGATCCGCGCGCGGTGGCGCGCTGGCTGATGGGGCTGCGCATCCCCACCGCCGAGCGCTGGCTGATCCTGGCGCTGATCGCGGTTGTGAGCGGCGCGCTGGCCCATGTCTCGATGGCGATCGTGGCCGGACCTTTCGCGGTGCCCGCGCCGATAGCGATGGCGCTGGCCCAGGGGGTGACGCTGTGGGTGATGGTGGTTGCGATCCACGGGCTGGGCCGCTGGGCGGGGGGCCATGGCACGCTTGACGATACCATCGTGCTGGTGGCCTGGGTGCAGGTGATCCTGCTGGGGCTGCAGGTGGTGCAGATCGTGCTGGCGCTGGTCGCGCCGATGCTGGCGATGCTGCTGGGGCTTGCGGGCATCGTCGTGCTGTTCTGGCTGCTGACGGTCTTCACCGCCGAGTTGCACGGCTTTGCGGCGCCGGGGGCGGTGTTTTTCTCGCTGTTTCTGGGCAGCCTGGTTCTGGCAACGCTGGAACGGTTCGTCTTCGGCCTTTTCGGCCTGTCCATGCTGGGAGCGATCTAGGAGCGATCGGGATGTATGACGTCAACGAAATCCGCGCGGACTTTCCGATCCTGTCGCGTCAGGTGAACGGCAAGCCGCTGGTCTATCTGGACAACGGCGCCTCGGCGCAGAAACCGCAGGTGGTGATCGACGCGGTCACCCGGGCCTATGCGCAGGAATACGCCAATGTGCACCGCGGGCTGCACCATCTGTCGAACCTCGCTACCGAGAAATACGAGGCCGTGCGCGACACCATCGCGCGGTTTCTGGGCGTGGCCGATGCGCGCCAGATCGTGCTGACCTCGGGGGCGACCGAGGGGTTCAACCTGATCTCCTACGGCTGGGGCGCGCAGGTGCTTGAACCGGGTGACGAGATCGTGCTGTCGGTGATGGAGCACCATGCGAATATCGTGCCCTGGCATTTCCTGCGCGAGCGCATGGGCGTCCGGCTGAAATGGGTCGAGGTGGATGCAGACGGCGCGCTGGATGCGCAAAGGGTGATCGACGCCATCGGGCCGAAGACGCGCCTGGTTGCGATCACCCAGCTGTCCAACGTGCTGGGAACGGTTGTCGATGTGCAGGCCATCTGCGAGGCGGCGCGCGCGCGCGGCGTGCCGGTGGCCGTTGACGGCAGCCAGGGGGCGGTGCACATGCCGGTCGATGTCGATGCGATCGGCTGCGATTTCTACGTCATCACCGGGCACAAGCTTTACGGGCCATCGGGTTCGGGCGCGGTGTTCATCCGCGATGAAAGGATGGCCGAGATGCGCCCCTTCATGGGCGGCGGGGACATGATCCGCGATGTCACCAGAGAGGCCGTGAGCTATGCCGATCCGCCGTTGAAATTCGAGGCCGGAACGCCGGGAATCGTGCAGACCATCGGCCTG
>Ga0256841_1002922_pt1 | contig 13137 bp, 9 predicted proteins | sample 356308metaG_FD_185971 | JGI IMG/M metagenome (GOLD analysis project Ga0256841, IMG submission 185971) | Hydrothermal vent microbial communities from Mid Atlantic Ridge, Atlantic Ocean - 356-308 | ecosystem: Environmental > Aquatic > Marine > Hydrothermal vents | place: Atlantic Ocean: Mid...
TCGGCGTAGAAGGGGGTACGGTCCAGGAACACCTCGACTTCCTGGCCGCTCTCGGCCCGTTCCACCTGCTCGCCATCGACCACGATGGCGAGGATCCGTCCCCGACCGGCCTCCTGCTCGTAGCCGATGAAGTCGGTCGGACCCACCTCGTCGAGGACTCGGCGGTAGAGCTCGGCGGCCGCCGCTTCGTCCCCACCCGTCCAGGCCCGCCGTGCTCGTTCGCGCTGCTCCTCCATCGCCGCCTGGAACTCTTCTTCGTCGACGTCGATCCCCTGCTCGGCGGCGATCTCCTTGGTCAGCTCGATGGGGAAGCCGTAGGTGTCGTGGAGCTTGAAGGCGACACGCCCGGGAAGCACCGAGCGGCCGCCCAGGGCCTGCAGCTCGCTGTCGAGGAGCTGGTGGCCCGACTCCAGGGTGCGACGGAAGCGTGACTCCTCCCGGCCGACCACGTCGACGATGAACTCGCGATGCTCGACCAGCTCCGGGTAGGCGTCGTTCATCGCCTCGACCGTGGCGTCGACCAGCTTCGGCATCACGAGGTCCTCGCCTCCGAGTTGCCAGGCATGCCGGACGGCCCGGCGGAGCAGCCGGCGCAGGATGTAGCCACGCCCGTCGTTGGAGGGCACGACGCCGTCGGAGATGAGGAAGGTGGTGGCCCTGCCGTGGTCGGCGAGGATCCGCAACGAGACGTCGGCCATCGGGTCGTCGCCGTACCGCACCCCGCAGGACGCGGCACCGGCGTCCCGGACCGGGCGGACCACGTCGATGTCGAACGCCGACTCGACGCCCTGGAGGATCATCGCCATGCGCTCGAGGCCCATCCCCGTGTCGATGTTCTTCGCCGGGAGATCACCGACGACGTGGTAGGGCTCGTCCTGGATGTTCTGCATGAACACGAGGTTCCAGATCTCGACGTAACGCTCTTCACCGCCTCCGATCGGGCCGCCCTCCTCACCGAACTCCGGCCCTCGGTCGTAGAAGAGCTCCGAGCAGGGTCCGCACGGGCCGGGGACGCCCATCTGCCAGAAGTTGTCCTTGCCTCCCCGCTGCACCCGTTCGGGAGGGACGCCGACCCCGTCGATCCAGATCTCGGCGGCTTCGTCGTCGGTCTCGTAGACGGTGAACCAGAGCCGGTCGGGATCGATCCCGAAACCTTCGGTCACCAACTCGTAGGACCAGGGGATCGCCTTCTCCTTGAAGTAGTCGCCGAAACTGAAGTTGCCCAGCATCTCGAAGAAGGAGAAGTGCCGGGTCGTGGTACCGATGATGTCGATGTCGACCGTGCGGGCGCACTTCTGCACCGAGGTGGCCCGCTTGAACGGGGGTTCCTCCTCCCCCAGGAAGTAGGGCTTGAAGGGCACCATCCCCGCGTTGGTGAGCAGGAGGGTCGGGTCGACCGGGATCAGCGACGCCGATGGCCGGAGGACGTGGTCCCGGGCCACGAAGAAGTCCGTGAAGGTGGTGCGGATCTGGTGGGCGTTCATGGGTGATGTCTCGACGGGCCCCGCCATCGGCGGGGCCGGGTCTTCTCGGTCGGGCGGCGTCGATGGTGCATGGTCTCGGGGGGTGGAGCGATCGTGCTCTCCGCCGGCGAGGTTAGCGCCGCGTGGAGGACATCCGGTTGCGGGGGCGGATCCCCCGAGCCGCGAACCTCATCACGTCGGATCCGGTGCGGGCGGCCGCCCGCCCCAGATCACGGGCAGTCGGCCGCCGACCGAGGGCGCGGACGGTGAGGATCCCCCCGGCGACGAGGCCGGTCACGAACCACCACAGTCGGTCGACCATGGGGCCAGGGTACACCCCCGTCACGACCTCCGACCGTCGCGGCCGAGACGTCGGTCGATCTCCGCGAGCCGCGCGGCGATCTCCGCCTCGGATCCGAGGTCACCGGGCCGGTAGAGGGGCCGGGGCTCGACGTCGTCGGGGAAATACCGCTGGTCGACGATGTGCCCGGGGGCGTCGTGGGCGTAGCGGTACTCGGTGCCGTGGCCGAGGACTTCGGCACCCGCATACCCCGAACCCCGGAGATGGGCGGGGACGACCGGGGTCGGCCCTTCGCGGAGGAGCCGCTTGGCCGCAGCCATCGCCGCGCCCACCGAGTTCGACTTGGGGGCCGTGGCCAGGAAGATGGTGGCTTCGGTGAGGTGGTATTCGGCTTCGGGCAGACCCACGAAGGCGAGGGCCTGGGCGGCGGCGACGGCGACGAGGAGCGCCTCGGGAGAGGCGAGGCCGACGTCCTCGGCGGCGAGGATCACGATCCGGCGGGCGATGAACTCGGGATCTTCACCGCCGTCGAGCATCAGGTGCAGCCAATACAGGGCGGCATCGACGTCGGAGCCGCGGACGCTCTTGATGAAGGCGGAGATGACGTCGTAGTGCTGATCACCGGCCTTGTCGTACCGGACGATGCGCCGTTGCAGGGCCTCCTCGACGTCCTCGAGGGCGATCCGGGTGACGTCGCGCCCCTGGGCGAGGACCGCAGCCACCTCGAGGGTGTTGAGGACGAGGCGGGCGTCGCCGCCCGAACGGGAGACGAGGCCCGCCCTCGCCTCCGGCTCGATGGACAGTCCCCACTCCCCGAGCCCGCGCTCGGTGTCGCCGAGGGCGCGATCCACCAGACGTTCGAGGTCGTCCGGCGGGATCGGTTCGGTCCGAAAGAGGGTGAGGCGGCTCATGAGCGGCGAGTTGACCTCGAAGAACGGGTTCTCCGTCGTCGCCCCCACCAGGACGATCGTGCCGTCCTCGACCCCGGGGAGGAGGGCGTCCTGCTGATTCTTCGAGAACCGGTGGATCTCGTCGAGGAAGAGCACGGTCCGCCGTTCGTCGGTCTCCAGGCGATGGCGGGCTCGGGCGAGGACCTCACGCACGTCCTTCACGCCGGCCGAGGTGGCCGAGAGGGTCTCGAAGGCGGCATCCATCTGTGAGGCCACCAAGCGGGCCAGGGTCGTCTTGCCGGTGCCGGGCGGACCCCAGAGCAGCATCGACACCGGGCGTCCCGCCTCGACCAGGCGACGGAACGCCGCGCCCTCCCCGACCAGCCCGGGGAGGCCGACCACCTCCGAGAGGTCGCGGGGCCGCATGCGGGTCGCCAGGGGCGCCACCCGGGCGAGGTGGCCCTCGGCTCGGGACGCGAACAGGTCTCGTGTCATCGGTAGCGTCGAGCCTAGAGCCGGGCCCGGGATGTGACGCCGGAGCGATGAACGAGGCCCCGTGGATCCAGAACTACACTCCGGCCGGTCCCTGTCGCCATCGGAGCGTCAACCGTGCTCATCGCCCTCGCCCTGCTCGTCCTCGGCCTCGTCCTCCTCACCATCGGCGCGGATCGTCTCGTCTTGTCCGCGGCCCGGGTCTCGACCCGGCTGGGCCTCTCACCGATCCTCATCGGTGCGCTCGTGATCGGGGTGGGCACGTCGGCGCCGGAGCTCCTCGTGAGCGTCGTCGCCGCGGTTCGGGGGACCCTCGACCTCGCCGTCGGGAACATCGTCGGGTCGAACGTCGCCAACCTGAGCCTGGTCGTGGGGTCCGCGGCCCTCATCAGTCCGGTGGTGAGCCGCGTGGAGACGCTGCGCCGGGAGGGCGGGTTGATGCTGGCGGGGACCCTGCTGTTCGCAGCCTTCGCCTGGGACCACCGCTTCTCCTGGTGGGAGGGGCTGGTCCTGCTGGCGGGGATGGGAGTGGCCGGGTGGCTCGTGATCCGATGGGCCCGGGCCGATCGACGGGGTGCCGCCCAGATCGAGGCGGAGGTCGCCGAGATGGAGGGGCCGATCCGCTCCGTCCCCTTCGAGATCGTCATCGGCGTGATCTCGATCGCGGCCACCCTGGCGGGAGCGGAGCTGCTGGTGCGGGGAGCGAAGACCCTCGCCGACCTGCTGGACCTGAGCGACGGGTTCGTGGGACTCACCATCGTGGCGGTGGGGACGAGCCTGCCGGAGCTGGCGACGGCGCTCGCCGCCGCCCGGCGCCGCGAAGGGGACCTGGTGGTGGGCAACGTGCTCGGGTCGAACATGTTCAACTCGCTCCTCGTCGGCGGATCGGCCGCCCTCGCCGGACCGGCGGCCCTCGTCGGCGATTTCCGCTTCCCGCTCGTGGCGATGATCGTCGTCTCGGTCCTCGCCGGTGCCTTCGCTCGCTCGGGGCAGCGGGTCGTGCGCCTCGAAGGCATCCTCCTGCTCGCCGCGTTCGCGGCGCTGGTGGTCGGCCTCCTCTGAGGCGGGTCAGCCCTCCGACGTCGGTTCCCGCAGGCCCGGGCGGAGCATGATCCCCAGCTCGGAGAGGTGCTCGTCGCCGACCGGGGACGGTGCCCCCGTGAGCGGATCGGCTCCGGTCTGGGTCTTCGGGAAGGGGATGACCTGGCGGATGTTGGGTTCGTCGCAGAGGATCGAGACGAAGCGGTCGATGCCGATCGCGAACCCGGCGTGGGGGGGAGTCCCGTAGCGGAGGCCACGGAGGAACCATCCGAAGCACCGCTCCGCCTCGTCGGGGGCGATCCCGAGCACCTCGAAGACCTTCTCCTGGACCTCGGGATCGTGGATCCTGACGCTTCCCGAGCCGAGCTCGGCGCCGTTCAGGACCAGGTCGTACGCCCAGGAGATGGAGCGTTCGGGATCGGTCGCCATCTGTTCCACGTCCACGGGGGCGGTGAAGGGATGGTGCGACGGCGCCCACCCGCCGTCGTCGGTCGGCTCGAAGGTGGGGAAGTCGATCACGAAGAGCGGCGCGAGCTCGTCGTGACCCCGGGGGCGTCCCAGCTCGACGCGGAGCTGACCCAGCACCGTCGCCGCCGTGCGCCATCGGTCGTCGGCGGCGAGGAGGAGGAGGTCACCCGGGCGGGCCTCCAGTGCCTGTGCGAGATCGGTGAGTTCGGACTCGGACAGGAACTTGGCGACGGGTGAGCGGATCGTGCCGTCGGCCTCGACGACCATCCACACGAGGCCCTTCGCTCCCAACTCCTTCGCTCGTTCGACGAGGCCGTCGAGACGCGAACGTGACGTCTCCTGGGCGCCGGCGTTGAAACCGCGGACCACTCCCCCGCGCTCCAGCGTCTGCGAGAACGCCCGGAACTCGGTCTGGGCGAACACGTCGGACAGGTCGGCGATCTCCATCGCGAATCGAGTGTCAGGCTTGTCGGTGCCGTACCGGTCCATCGCCTCGGCCCAGGTGAGGCGGGGGAAGGGTCGCTCCAGCTCGACTCCCCGCAGCTCCCGTACCACCTCGACGACGATCTCCTCCAACGTCTCGAGAACCTCCTCGCGCCCCCAGAACGATCCCTCCAGGTCGAGCTGGGAGAACTCGATCTGCCGGTCGGCTCGGAAGTCCTCGTCCCGATAGCACTTGGCGACCTGGTAGTACCGCTCCACTCCCGCCACCATGAGGAGCTGCTTGAAGAGCTGCGGCGACTGGGGAAGGGCGTAGAACGTGCCCGGACGGAGTCTGCTCGGCACGAGGAGATCCCTGGCGCCTTCGGGGGTGGAGACGATGAGCGTCGGTGTCTCCACCTCCAGGAACCCGAGGCGGTCCATCACTCGACGCATCGCTCCGACGGCTCGGGATCGGGCGACGAGGTTCGAGGCCATCGACGGCCTCCGCAGATCCAGATAACGAAACTCGAGGCGGGTCCGCTCATCGACGTCGACCCGGTCTTCGATCATGAACGGCAGCACGTCTGCCGGGCTCAGCACCACCAGCTCGGTCGCTCCGATCTCGACCCGTCCCGTCGCCAGCTCGGGGTTGACGGTCCCCTCCGGACGGGCCCGCACCTTCCCGGTGATCGAGACACAGAACTCCATGCGGAGCCGGTGCGCGTCCGGGATCTCCGTCGGATCGAGCACCACCTGGACGATCCCCGTGGCATCTCGGACGTCGACGAACACGATGCCGCCGTGGTCTCGCCGCCGCTGGACCCATCCCGCCACGGTGACCGACTGGCCGATCCGGTCCTCGGTCACCTCGATGGTGTGGACGGTGCGGTACTGGGTCGGTGGCATCGGGCTCACTCCTGGTCGATGAGGGTGCGAAGGTGGGAGACGAGATCGCGGCGTGCCACCTCGTCTTGGGCTCCGCGGCGGAGATCACGCACGGTAACGGTGTCGCGAGCACGTTCATCCTCCCCGCAGATGACGGCGAAGGGGATCCGCACCCGATCGGCGTACTTGAGCTGTTTGCCCAGCCGTGAAGGGACGGGCCGGGTCTCGGTGGGAATGCCCGCATCTCGGAGCTGGGCCCCGACCGAGAGGGCGTATTCGAGGCCCTCCGGGTCGATCAGGGTGACGAGAACTCGGGTGACCGCCGGGGACGGCCCGACCACCCCTGCGTCCCGGAGCTGCCAGAACAGCCGGGTGAGGCCGATCGAGATCCCCACCCCGGGGAGGCGGGAGGAGGTGTAGTACCCGGCGAGGTCGTCATATCGGCCCCCCGAGCAGACGCTGCCGATGCCGGGGTGGTCGTCGAGGGTGGTCTCGTAGACGGTGCCGGTGTAATAGTCGAGACCGCGGGCGATGGAGAGGTCGAGGGCGTAGGCGTTCTCGGGGACGCCGAAGGCGGCGACCGCTTCGAGAACCGTGGCCAGATCGGAGGCACCGGATGCGGTCTCCGGGTACTCGTCGACCAGGCGGTCCAGGGTGGCGAGGGCATCCTCGAGGCCCGTGGATCGGTAGGCGACGGTGGTGAGGAGACGGTCCACCGCCGGGCCGGGCAGGCCGAGGGCGACGAGGGCGTCGGCGGTCCTCTCCACCCCCCGCTTCTCCAGCTTGTCCACCTCCCGGAGGGCGGCCGATTGCCGGGAGGCGTCGGCGACCCCGAGGCCGGCGAGGAGGCCCCGCATCAGACGACGGTTGTTGAGGCGGATGGTGAAGGGTCCGACCTCGAGGTCGGTGAAGACGCGGTGGATCACCGCCGGGATCTCGGCGTCGTAGCGCAGATCGAGCTCGTCCCGTCCGATCACGTCGATGTCGCACTGGTAGAACTCACGGAAACGGCCCCGCTGGGGGGATTCTCCCCGATATACCCGCTGGATCTGGTATCGCCGGAAGGGGAAGGCGAGCTGCTGCTCGTGTTGGGCCACATACCGGGCCAGGGGGACGGTCAGGTCGAAACGCAGGGCGAGGTCCGGTTCGAGACCCTGCTGGCGGGCTCCGGTCGACTGGACGAAGTACACCTCCCGTTCGGTCTCCCCTCCCGTCTTCGTCAGCAGTACGTCGGCCAGCTCGATGGCGGGCGTCTCCACCTCGACGAATCCGAAACGCTCATATCCGGCTCGGATCGTCTCGAGCATGCGGCGGAAGGTGACCTGCTCGGCGGGGAGCAGTTCGAGGACTCCGGGCATCGTTCGCGGTGTGACCATGGGGATCTCGTTGGAGGGGGAACCGCAGGGTAGCCCGGGGCAGCGGTGGCGCGGTTCGTCACGGTCCGCACGCCCCGATCTCGTTCCCCGCCCGCTCGACCGGGCCTCAATCCGGGGCGAGTTGGAGCAGGAAGGGGTTGGTCCGTCGTTCCCGTCCGATCGTGGTGGCGGGCCCATGTCCGGGCAGCACCTGGACGTCGTCGGCGAGGGTGAGGACCTTGTCACGCATCGAGACCAGGAGGGTCCGGAGATCTCCGCCGGGAAGGTCCGTGCGTCCGATCGACCCGGCGAAGAGCTGGTCTCCCGAGAAGAGGATCCCCTCATCCCGGAGGAGGAAGCAGCAGTGGCCGGGGGTGTGGCCGGGGGTGTGGAGCACCTCCAACTCCAACCCGCCGATCGAGAGCCGCTCGCCGTCGGCGAGCGGCCGCCGCTCCTCCGGCGGTGCGTAGTCGCCGGGCGGCACCATGCCGAACAGCATCCGGAGCTGGCCGACCGGGTCGAGGGTGAGGAAATCGTCGTCCGGGTGCACATAGGCGGCGATGCCGAAGTCGCGGGCGACCGACCCCGCGCCCCCCACATGGTCGATGTGCCCGTGGGTGATGAGGAGGGCGACGGGTGTCACGCCGTGGCGGGCCAGGAGCTCGGCGACCGCGGGCGGATCGGGCGGGGCGTCGATCACCACGCCGAGCCCTCCCGGCTCGGTGGCGACGACGTAGGTGTTGGTCTCGGCGACCCAGAGGGAGGCGGAGGCGATCAACACGGGCTCACCTCGGCTCTGCTTCGGGCATGATCCGGTAGGCGGCGTAGACACCGTCGACCCCCCGCAGGTCGGAGATGAGACGCGGGACCTGCGTCGGGTCGGAGAGCTCGACCTCGTACCGCAGGATCGCGACTCGGTCGCGGTTGGTGACCGACGAGGAGGCGGTGATGTTGCCTCCCATGTCCGAGATCGTCGCGGTGACGTCGCGCAGCAGCTTGGTGCGGTCCAGGGCCTCCACCTGCACCCACACCGTGAAGTTCCCGACCCGCTCCGGGGGCCAGGAGACCTCCACCATCCGTTCGCGCCGATCCGCCAGCGCCGCGATGTTGGTGCAGTCGGCCCGGTGCACCGAGACACCGCGGCCCACGGTCACGAAACCGATGATCGGATCGCCCGGCACCGGTGCGCAACACCGGGCGATCCGTACCAGCATGTCGTCGAGCCCTTCGACGATGATCGCCGGCCCCGCCACGCCGCCGCGGCGGGGACGAGGCGGCGCCAGGAGGTCCTCGACCTCGTCTTCGTCGGGTCGGGCGAGCCGGACGAGACGCTGCACGACGGTGGTGGCCGAGACGGCTCCCTCACCGACCGCCACCAGGAGGGCGTCCACATCCTTCTTGTTGAGGTCCGCCGCCACCTCGGCCAGATGCGACTCCCGCTCGGCGGCGGAGAGTCCGAGGCCCTCCTTCCGAAGCAGGGCCATCACCTGCTCCCGCCCCTCGGCCAGGGCGGCCTCGCGGCGCTCCTTCAGGAACCACTGCTTGATCTTGGACTTGGCGCGGCTCGTCCGCACGAAGTTGAGCCAGTCGCGGCTGGGGCCCGCATCGGGCGACTTGGAGGTGATGATCTCCACGATGTCTCCCGACTCGAGCCTCGTGGAGAGGGGAAGCAGCCTCCCGTTGACCCGAGCGCCCACGCAGCGGTTCCCGACCTCGGTGTGGACCGCGTAGGCGAAATCGATGGCGGTGGCACCGCGCGGGAGGGTCTTCACGTCACCCGCCGGGGTGAGGACGAACACCTCGTCCTGGTAGAGGTCGAGCTTGAGGTGATCGAGGAACTCCTCGGGATCGGTCGCGTCCTCCTGGAGGCTCCGCAGATCCCCGACCCAGTCGAGCTCCTGGGCGTCTGCTCCCTCCTTGTACCGCCAGTGGGCGGCGATCCCGACTTCGGCGAGCCGATGCATCTCGGCGGTCCGGATCTGGACTTCCAGGGGTTTGCCGTCGGAGCCGATCACGGTGGTGTGGAGGCTCTGATAGAGGTTGAACTTGGGCATCGCGATGTAGTCCTTGAAGCGCCCCGAGATCGGCATCCACCGGGCGTGGATGAGGCCGAGCGCCGCGTAGCAGTCCTGCACCGTGGTGGTGATGATGCGGATCCCGATGAGGTCGTGGATCTCCTCGAAGGGAAGACCCGACTCCACCATCTTCCGGTAGATCGAGTAGTGGTGTTTCGGGCGCCCCGTCACCGTGGCCTCGATGCCTGCCTCACCGAGCATGCCTTCGACCTCGGCGACGATCTTGTCGATGAACACCTCTCGTTCGGGGGCACGTTCGGCGAGTCGCTCCTCGATCTCCGCATAGGGTCCAGGGTGGAGCACGGCGAAACTGCGGTCCTCCAGTTCGTGCTTGATCTCCTGCACGCCGAGCCGATGTGCCAAAGGTGCGTAGACGTCCAGGGTCTCCTGCGCCACCCGACGCTGCTTCTCGGGGGTGAGGGCACCGACGGTGCGGATGTTGTGGAGGCGGTCGGCGAGCTTGATGAGCAGGACCCGCAGGTCCTCGGCCATCGCCACCACCATCTTCCGGATCGTCGCGGCCTGGGCCTGCTCGCGGGTCGAGTAGGAGATGCGGTCCAGCTTCGTGACGCCGTCGATCAGGTATCCGATCTCGTCTCCGAACTCGTCGACGATCTGACGGAGATCGACCTCGGTGTCTTCCACCACGTCATGCAGGAGGGCGGCGGCGAGGGTCGCCACGTCGAGTCCGTAGTCGGCGAGGATCTGGGTGACCGCCACCGGGTGGGTGATGTAGGGCTCGCCCGACTTGCGCCGCTGCCCTTCGTGGGCTGCCTTCGCGACGGCGTAGGCCCGCTCCAGGGTGGCGGCTTCGCCGCCGGGATGATGGGCGAGGTAGGCCTCGACGATGCGGGCGAAGGCCCGATCGGGATCGAGGGGCGGCGTCTCAGTCGTATCGGAGGAGGGCATGGAAGGGAAGGCCGTCGAGTGCCGCGCGCCCATCGAGGAAACCCAGCTCGATGAAGACGGAGAACCCGACCACCTCGGCTCCGAGCTTCTTCAGCAGGCGGGACGCCGCCGACGCGGTTCCGCCGGTGGCGATGACGTCGTCGACCAGCAGGACCCGGTCGCCCGGGGAGACGGCGTCGACGTGGGCCTCGAGGGCGTCGGTCCCGTACTCCAGGGCATACTCCTCGCGGATGACCTCGTAGGGGAGCTTGCCCGGCTTGCGGATCGGCACGAAACCGGCTTCCAGCTTCTCCGCGATCGACGCCGCCAGGACGAAGCCGCGGGCCTCGATCCCCGCGACCTTTTGGATGCCCGCCTCGGCGAAGGGGGCGGTCATCTGCTCGAGCAGCTCGGCGAATGCGGCGGCGTCGCCCAGGACCGGGGTGATGTCGTAGAAGAGGATCCCCGGCTTCGGGTAGTCCGGTACCTCGCGGATCAGCTCACGGAAATCTGGCACCTGATGATTCTACCCAGAACCGGCCGTCCTCAACGGCGCCGCTTCTTCTTCTTGCGTTTGGGGGGCCGGAGCTGGGCCGGCGGCAGGGGCTTGGAGGGAGCCTTCGCCTTCTCCGCCACCTCCCGGAGCTGCGCCGCCTGCTTCTTCGCCTTCTCCGCCCGGCGTTCGAGCCGCCGACGCTGTGCGATCCAGTCCTCCTCCTTCTCCTTCCACGCCCCCAGCATGGGGGCTGCGACGAAGATCGAGGAGTAGGTACCGGCGGCGATCCCGACGAAAAGGGCGAGGGCGAAATCACGCAAGGAGGCCGCCCCGAGGATGAAGGACCCGACGAAGAGCAAGCTGCCCACCGGCAGCAGCGAGGTGAGCGACGTGGCGATGGAGCGGACCAGGACCTGGTTCATGGCGCGGTTCACGATCGTGGTGATCGTGTGCTGATCCCCCATCGACTCTTCCAGCTCCTCGACCTTGTCGAAGACGACGACGGTGTCGTAGAGGCTGTATCCGAGGATCGTCAGCACCGCCACCACCGTCGCCGGCGTCACCTCGAAGCCGGTGATGGCGTAGACCCCGAGGGTGATGATCAGGTCGTGGAAGAGGGCGGTGATCCCGGCGACCGCCATCTTCCATTCGAGCCTCCATGAGATGAACAGGATCGCCGCCGCCAGGAACACGATGAGGGCCTCGAGGGCCCGGCGTGCCACCAACGCCCCGAAGGTCGGTCCCACCGACTCGATGGAGATCTCGCTTCGCGGGCTCCCCGTCGCCGCCGCGACCGCCTCGATCAGCGCCTCTTGGGCATCGGCGTCGATCGGCTCGGTCTGGATGAGCACGGCGGCACCGTCGTCGACGAGCTGAATCCGGGCGTCGGGTTCCCCGACGGTGGCCAGGGCGTCTCGGAGCTGGGTGATGTCGGCCCCGGCGGGGTTGACGGTCTCGAGCGCCAGCCCTCCCCGGAACTCGAGGCCCAGGTTGAGACCGCCGCGGAGGGCCAACCCGGCCAGGGCGATGCCGATGAGGACCGCCGAGATGGTGAACCATCGACGGCGCCCACCGACGAAATCGATCGCCGTCTTCCCGGCGAGGGTCCGTCTCCAGGCGGAACCCGGGCTCTCGACGGTCTCCACGGCACTCATGCCGACGCCCCCGCTCTCGCCGCTCCGGCGATGCTGAACCCGTGTCCCTCACCGAGCCGACCCCGGGACAGGATCCACGCCGCCCGGCGGGTGTAGATGCGTGCCACGACGAGGTCGAGCACCGTCGCCATCCCGAGGGAGAGGGCGAAGCCCTTGACGGCGCCGACGGCGAGCGCCCACAGGAGGACCGCCGCCAGCAGCGAGACGGTGTCGGCGGTCAAGATCGTTCGGTAGGCGGCCTTGAAGCCGTCCTCCACCGCCGCCTGGACGGTCTTGCCGAGACGCATCTCGTCTTTGATGCGTTCGAAATAGACGATGTAGGAGTCGGCGGTGATCCCCACCGAGACGATGATCCCCGTCACCCCCGCCAGGGTCAGGGTGAGTCCCTGGAGACGGCCCAGGACGCTGAAGATGGAGATGAGGAACGAGCCGAAGACGGTCAAGCCCACCACGGCGACCAGACCCAGGGCGCGGTAGTAGGCGAGGAGCACGGCGGCGACCAGGATCAGCCCGGCGAGCCCGGAGATCAGCCCGATCCGCAGCGAGTCGGTCCCGAGAGTGGCGGAGACCTTCTGCACCTGGCTGCGTTCGAAGGAGACCGGCAGGGAGCCGTACCGGAGGGCGATGGCGAGGTTCTGCGCCTCCTGCTCGGCGTCGGGGTTGGCACCGAGGGTGATCTGTGCCCGCCCACCGGCGATGCCCACCCCGGGCTGGACGTCGGCGGCGACGGCCGGAGCGGAGAGCACCTTGCCGTCGAGGACGATGGCGATCTGGCGACGGGGATCACCGATCGGGTAGGAGGCGGCGTCCGCGGTGAGTCGGGCGAACTTGTCGCCGCCGTCCGAGGTGAGGTCGAGGGAGACGACCCAGCCGATCCCGGCTCCCGTGCCGGGAGGCTGGGGGATGGCCGAGTCGACGTCGGAGCCGAGAAGTGCGGCGGGACCGACGTGGAGGATCTGGGAGCTGCCGGTGGTGGGGTCGGTGTCGAGGAGCCACGCCTCCCGGGTGGGGTCGTCCTCGACGGTGAGACCGGTGACGGGATCGACCCCCTCGGGGACCTCCTCGGCGCCGGCCAGGGGGCTGGCGTCTCCCGGGAAGACCTCCAGCACGGGCCGGAAGGAGAGCTGCCCGGTCTGGCCGATCGCGTCGAGGGCACGCCGTTCGTCGGTGACCCCGGGGAGCTGGACGAGCACCGTGTTGCCCCCC
>Ga0256841_1002923_pt1 | contig 13134 bp, 11 predicted proteins | sample 356308metaG_FD_185971 | JGI IMG/M metagenome (GOLD analysis project Ga0256841, IMG submission 185971) | Hydrothermal vent microbial communities from Mid Atlantic Ridge, Atlantic Ocean - 356-308 | ecosystem: Environmental > Aquatic > Marine > Hydrothermal vents | place: Atlantic Ocean: Mid...
TAAAGCACTATTGAAACCAAAGGATAGTCCATGCAAATTGTCTGTATTGTCTTGATTAAGAATGAAGACCGTTTCATTGAGACCGTGCTTCGCAATATCGTTGATTTCTGTGATGCAATCATCGTCGCCGATGATTACCTGACCAAGGACAAAACCGAGGACATTGTTGGTCGGCTTATGGCTGAAGAACCGAAGATCAGCTATCACAGGATACGCAGCACCTGGACTTCGCATGAGATGATCCAGCCTTATGCCGGAACCGACACATGGCTTTTTGCCGTTGATGGCGATGAAATTTATGACCCGCAAGGCCTTGCTCATTTTCGCCCGCGGCTGGAATCCGGCGAGTTCGACAAATGGTGGTGTATTTTCGGAAACGTCCTTAATTTAAAGCGCCTGGATGAGCAACAGGGCACCGCTCAAGGATATCTGGCGCCGCCCTGCCGCAGCATGACGAAGCTCTACAACTTTTCCGCAATTGACGCCTGGGAAGGACCCTGCAGAGAGCGGCTGCACGGCGGCACGGTCAAGTTTCATTCCGGCTATGATGCATCGCTGCGTTGTGAACTTTACAAAGAAGTCGAATGGGAGAACGCCGATTTTCGTTGTCTGCACACCTGTTTTTTGCCGCGCAGCAGCATTGAAACCGACAAGCTCGGTTTTCGCCTCAATATTACAGATCGCACGGCATGGCCGTGGTGGCGGAGGCTGTTTGGAATCCGGAGAGGATATGTTCCGTGGAAGCTGCAGGCTTACAACCGCGGCAACCTGGTTCAGAAAGACGTTCGGGCCTTTTTCCCCGAAAAAAGATAAAGTACGTTTACACCCGGATCGAAAGATTGACGATGGAGAGCAAGCTTCGTCACTTCGCAAAGCAACTCACGCAGGAGAGCCGCAACGCCATGGTGCGTCTGGCGTCTCCCTACCAGCCTCTTCGGCCGACCCGCCTCGCCACCGTGGCCGTCAACATGTATCCCGCTTTTGGATCGTGGGGCGGGAGCAGCGCCTTTGTGCATCAGTTGGTCGCAGCCTTGCGGCGCTGTGGATTCCGTGCCGTGTTCGACCTCCGAAGAGATGTGGATGTCATTTTAATGATCGATCCTCGGGACGATCTTCAGAATAAAGCGTTCGGACTGGATGACATCAAAAGATACAGGGTTCGCCATCCCTGTGTAAAAATCATTCATCGCATCAATGAGTGCGACCAACGCAAAAACACGGCCTTCATGGACGATCTGTTAAGGGCCGCCAACGCCGTTGCAGACTATACGGTTTTTATTTCCGAATGGTTGAAAGAATATTTTATCGCACGCTGGTTTGACCCCGCCCGGGCCCATACCGTAATCTACAACGGTGCCGATCCGTCCGTGTTTCACCCTGTAGGCGGTACGAAATGGGAACCCGCTAAAGGGGCCCTGCGGCTCGTGACCCACCACTGGTCTCCCAACCCGATGAAAGGGTTTCCGGTGTACAAAATGCTGGATGACATGATCGTCGACGGTCAGCTCAGGGATACGGAACTGTGGGTCATAGGGCAATGGCCGGCGAACGTGCACTGGCGCGCGGCAAGGGCTTTTTCGCCGGCCGCGGGTCACCGGCTGGCCTCTATGCTGCGTCGATGCCATGTCTATGTCACAGCCAGCTTGTGGGAACCTTGTGGCATGCACCATGTTGAAGGCGCCCAGTGCGGGCTGCCGCTGTTTTACCATGAAAAGGGCGGCGGGATTGTCGAAGCCGGTGGAAGATACGGGATTGGCTTTCGGGAGGACAACATATTCTCATCCCTTGAAATTCTGCGTCGTGATTACAAAAAATTGCGGCGGCGGGTATTTGACTACATGCCGGACGGTACACGCATGGCGATCGAATACATACGTGTTGTCCAGCGAATTTTGGCCGGCGAGGCATGAACGGCAGGATACGGGTCGGTTTCATTGCCGACGGCCTGGTGCCGTCGATGTCAAACTGCTTTTCCCGAAGGACCATTCGTCCCCTGTTTGCCGGCTGGCCCAGCGGCAGTTCCGGTTTTAAGACAAGATTCAGTTGGGTCTCGGATCGCGTAAATCGTGAAAAAACCGGCCTTTGGTACGAACTTTTTCGTCCGCGACGGCGTTACCATGCGGTTGTTTTTCTGAAATCCATGAACGCCGCATCCATAAACCTCGCCCGCCATCTTTCCAAAAAAGACTGCCGTCGTGTGTTCGATCTGAATATCGACTACTTGACGCCTGCAACGGGGACTTTCTACTATGACGGGATGGCGCCGACTGCGGCCCAGCGCGATGAGGCTTTGGCCATGGTCAACACCAGCGATGCAGTGATCGCCGATTCCCGTTGGCTTGAAAAAGTGGCCCGCAGGTATGCTGCCCGCGTCTGCTGGGTTCCAGACAGTATACCGGATGAATTCATTCAAAACGGCAGCAATTGGCGCCCGTCGGATTCCGAACCGCTTCCCCTGCTGTGGTGCGGAGAGGCCGTCAAACTCTTTGACCTGCTGAGCATCGAACCGGTTCTCAGATCCATGAAGAAGAGACTGAAACTGCGCATCATCACAAATTCACTGGATGCACTGAAAAGAATTTACGAACCCTGGCGCAGCCGTTTGAGGCGTATGCTGCAGGATATCGACTGTGAAATCCTTCCCTTTAAGGGCCTGAAGCAGCTGATGGAGGTCTATGACCGTGGTGGAGTTTTTGTCTCCCCGCGGTTTCTGAACAACAGCTATAACATGGGACACACCGAGTGGAAAATCACCCTGGCCATGGCCCGGGGGCGGGTGGCACTTTGCAGCGCACAACCCAGTTACCAGGATGTCGCCGACCGGGCAGGCAACGCCGGCATTCGAATATGTCCGGATGTGGAAACCTGGCAGACAAGGCTGGAAGAGGTGTTTTGCGGCAACCTGGACTGGGAACTGGAACAGTCGGCGGCCAGCACCGTCGTACGGAATTACTACACAGCGTCGGTTGTTGCATTGGCCCACAGGACCTTCATGCATGAGGTGCTGGCAGCGGCATGAATGCTTTCGTCAGATTCAAGACCTTTTTACATTATGCATGGCTTTTCGCGGGGAGGGTGGTCAAAGAAAAGCGACGCTGGAGGGCCGTCAGCCAAAAAGGATACAACCAGGCACGTGTTTTTTTTGGGCATGAGCGGATCCCCGATCGCTCGCAAAATTCCGGTGGTGCGATCATCAAGTTGCAGGATTTAACCGATGTTTTCCCCAACACCCTGCGTGACGCCAACCTGCTTTACCTGATTAACAGCGCCATGCCGGTTTATGCCCCCGTCATGGTGAGAGAAGCCAGGCAAAGAGGCGCTCTTTTCGTGCTCAATCAAAATGGGGTGGCCTACGCCGGATGGCATGGGCCCGGATGGGAACGATTGAACAGGCCGATGCGCTATCTTTTGAGAAACGCTGATTTTGTCATCTATCAAAGCCGATTTTGCAAGTTGGGCGCCGATAAATTCCTGGGCACCTGCCGGGTTCCGTGGAAAATTCTGTACAACCCCGTCGACACCCGGGTTTTTGTTCCGCCCGATAAGAAACCTGCCGGTTTAAGAATCCTGCTTGCCGGCAGTCATCAGCATTTTTACCGCGTAAAAATCGCGATTGAAATGCTGGCGCAGCTGCGGGCACATTTTCCCCAAGCGGTTCTGACGGTCGCCGGCCGTTATTCCTGGAAAAAACCAGATGGCGAATGTGTTTCGGAGGCGAGATCGTGGGCCGAATCTTTGGGCGTCGGCAAAAATGTTGTTCTAAAAGGGCCTTACTCCCAAAAGGAGGCCGTGGCTTTGTTTCAGTCCTGCCACGTGCTGCTGCACACAAAGTACAATGACCCCTGTCCGCGGTTGGTGGTGGAAGGCATGGCCTGCGGATTGCCGGTTGTGTATTCTGCCAGCGGCGGCGTGCCGGAGCTGGTCGGCGCAGATGCCGGGATCGGAATCCAAACCCCGCTGGACTGGGAGATGGACCACCCGCCGAATCCCCAAAAACTTTCGGAAGCCGTGTGCCGGGTTTTGGAGAACCGGGAACGGTTCAGCCGGGCGGCACGCAAACGCGCGGCGGATCGTTTCGATGTGCGGAATTGGATTAAAGAACACGAATCGGTGTTTCAGCATCTCCTGCAAAAGCGATTGGCCCGCCGCAGACAAACCAGCACATGAAGCGTCTTTCAAACCAGGCGTCCAAACCGCGTGTTACGGTACTGATGCCCGTCTACAACTGCCGCCAATATGCAGCGCGGGCGGTTTCCAGCATTCTTGCGCAGACTTTTCGCGACTTTGAACTTCTGATCATCGATGACGGTTCAAATGATGGTACCGCGGAACAGCTTGGGCTGATCGCAGATCAGCGCATCCGCATTGTTGAAAATGGGACAAATATCGGCGTGGCGGGGTCTTTAAACCGCGGGATCGATATGGCGCAGGGCGAATATGTCGCCCGCATGGACGCCGATGACATCAGTCTGCCGGACAGGCTTGCGAAACAGGTCCGGTTTATGGATGAAAATCCCCGCATCGGAATATCGGGCGGATGGATCCGCTATTTCGGCAATGGCCTGCCATACACGTTGCGCGTTCCGCAAACCCATGACGAAATCGCTTCTTATATGGTATTCGAAAATCCGATATGCCATGTGGCGGTCGTAATGAGGAAGAAGACGCTCGACGACAACTTGCTCCGGTATGATGAAAAATTCAGCCGATCCGAGGACTACGAATTCTGGACCAGGTGCATTGCACGTTTTGAAATTGCCAATCTGCCACAAATCCTGGTGAAAGCGCGCAGAAACAGGAATAGCGCCACCTTGAGCCATTGGGAAGAGGTGACCTGGCAAACTGAAAAGATACTGAATCGGATGCTGAAAAAACTCGGCTTGAACCCGTCACCGGAAGAAGTTGCATTCCATTCCCGCATCGGCAGGGGATACCGCCTGAACACGATGCAAGAAGTCGTCTGCGCAGAGCAGTGGCTGCTTAAAATCAGAAATCGCAACCGTGATCAGGCAAAATTTAAATTGAATGCTTTCGACAGAGAAATCGGGCGGGTCTGGTTTCGTTCATGCGCGAACTCAACTCCGATCGGCTTGTGCATCTGGAAGAAATGGCGGGGATCGACGCTGTCAAGACCATATGCTCCCCGGAAGGAAGAGATGGCACGGTTTGTCGCTTCGATCGTCTGGCACCGTTTGAAGAAGCCGTTTCAAAAAAAAGGAGCCCTCGCAGCGTGAATACACTGAAAGCATACGCGCATCGGGCGGCATCTTTTCTCAGACTGAAAAGAATGACCCGTCGCTCACAAAAAGCGGCTCTAAACGGCCTTGCGGAACTGTCCTTCGGCCCGAGCTCACTGAACCTGATGATGGCAGACACCTGCAATTCGCAGTGCATCATGTGTGGGCACGACTACAAGGCCCGTGGCACGGGTGAACGCTTAACCCTGCAGGCCATGCGCACCATTTACGGCCACTTGAACATGGCAGAAGTGGTCGATGTCATCTACGGAGGAGGCGGTGAACCCTTTCTCAACCCGGAACTGGCGGATATTGCGGAATTCACCCGCGAAATCGACCCGGTCATTCAGCACACCGTTATCACCAATGCCATCCATGGCGATGCAGAGACGTACCGGCGCCTGCTTCGCTCAAGGGTGCATTTCCTCTGTTCGATCAATGCCGCCACCCCGGAAACCTTCGAGGCTGTTTCGGGAACCGGGCATTTTCACCGGGCGCTGGATCATTTGCGGATGCTCGTGGCCCTCAGGAAAGAGGTAAGCGCGCCGGTCGATATATCCATTTCCATGGTATTGATGCGCCGGAACATCGACGAGCTCTGCGATTTCATCCGGATGGCGCGCAGGGAAGGAGCGGACGGCGTCAAGACGCTCTACGTGCGCCTCTACCCTGACGCTTACCGTCACCGCTCAAATACCAGTTGCCGGATAACATCCGAGGATTCCTTGTTTTTTCAACAGGAACACAGCGACCGGGTCGTCAGGGAGGCCGCGGCCCTGGCCGGGCGCCTCAATCTCTCCTTCGACCATGAACCCTTTTTCGCGGATTCCACCTCCAGGTCGCGGGACTGCATAGATCCCTGGAAATCGTTATTCATAAATTTTAACGGGGACGCCTACCCCTGCCCGGCCAGTGAAATTCTTTTCATGAACAAGATCAACTCCCGCCAATATGCAAGCGGCAACATTCTGGAACAGCCCATAATGGAATTCTGGAACAATCCCTTCTGGCAGGCGCTGCGCAAAACCAACAGCGTCCGGGGAAGGCAGGAGATCGTCCCGGAGTGTCTGTGCTGCGGCAATGCCATGTGCTGGAATGGCGTTCGGGACAGATCCGCCCATCTGTTGGACTGGAGCCCGGCTGAACAATCCGACTTGCGTTTATAGCCGCCAAGCAAACCCCAAGAGCCCTTGGTGCCGGAATGTCTCTATCCATAACAGCGGCCGTTTGCACCCGCAACCGGAAAGCGTTTCTGGTCAAATGTCTTGACAGTTTGCTCAGGCAGACCCTGGCCCGGGAAGCGTATGAGATTCTGGTGGTTGACAATGGTTCTTCAGATGGTACCCGCGAAGTACTGCAGTCCTACGAGGCCCGGCACGGAGTGCGGTGGATATATGAGCCGGTTGTTGGGTTGTCACGGGCCCGCAACACGGCCTGGAAACATGCGCGCACAAATTACCTGGGCTATATCGACGATGATGCGGTGGCTGAAAAAGCCTGGCTTGAAAAGGCACTGGCGTGCTTTACAAGAGTCAGACCAGAGCCGGTCTGGGTGGGTGGCCCCATCGGTTTGGAATGGGAAGGTACGCCGGCTCCGTGGATCAACGAGGAGCTGTGCCAGCCTTTGGGAAAACTGTACTGGGGGGGTGCGGCGCGCTTTTTGTCCAAATCGGAACGGTTAGGGGGCGGAAACAGCTTTTATGCCGTATCATTTTTATCGCAGCTTGGCGGTTTTAATGAAAACCTGGGCCGCAAGGACGTCCTGCTCTCCGGTGAAGAGACTGAATTGCAGAAACGTGTGCAAGACCGGGGCCATGCCCTGTACTACCACCCCAAAATCGCTATCCACCACTTTGTTCCCAAGGGCCGCATGGAACCGTCCTGGTTTTATCGCCGGTATTTTTGGGGAGGCGTTTCAGACTATATTCAAAAGCGAAGCGAAGCTGGCAAATCTTGCAGCCGGAGGATGGAAAACAGCGGCTCTGCCGTCCGGTATGGAGAAAAGCCTAAGCTGTTGCGCCTGGTCGGAAATGCCTTGGATGCCGCTGGCTTGACATCGAATACCGGCAGCGTGATCCAGGCCAGGATTTACTGGAGCTATGTCTTGGGCCGGTTGGCCGGACCTGGGTACTTTTTACTGCAGCGGGATAGACACTGATGGGTGCGCATGCAGGCATCCCCTTTATCAGTGTTATCATTCCATCCGGCCGACCGCGCCGTGTGAAGCATACCATCGCGTGCCTTTTACGGCAGACGCTGCCTTCATCGCATTATGAAATAATCGTGGTGATCCCCGATCCGGCAGCGGCCTCCAGGCCATTGAAGGCTGCCGTGCACATCATCGGCGCCGGCCGCTTATATCCTCCGGGTAAAATGCGCAATCTGGGGGCAGAGGCCGCCGCCGGCGGATATTTGGCTTTTATCGATGACGATTGCCTGCCGCCACCGGAGTGGCTGTTTCGCATGGTGCAGGCCCTGGACCAGGATGAGAGAAACGGCGCTGTCGGCTGTCGTGTGGTAAGTTCAGACGGCGATTTCTGGAGCCGCTGCGCGGATTTTGCCCTTTTCGCCGACTACCAATACCGGCAGCCGAGGCGCTGTAATCTTGGCTCTGCCGCGCTGTGCGTGCGGCGTGCGGCCTTCGAGGCTGCAGGTGGGTTCGACGAAGACCTGAAAGCCTCCGAGGATTGGGATTTCAGCCTGAAACTGCAGGCCCGCGGGTGGCGTTGCATTTTCGAACCGGCCGTGGCGGTTTTACACGATCACCGCCGCGACAATCCCGCCAAAATCCTGAAATCCGCCTACCGTTCAGGAAAATTTTCCGGGCTTTGCATACAGCGCCGGCATTTTGAAAAAATGAGCTGGCTTGCCAGGGTGTCACTGCATGCCAAGGATCGCCACCTTTATGCGCTCATGGTCTTCCCCTATGCCGCCGCGGTTACATTGCAGCAGTTTTTTCACCTGCAGTACGGTGGCTCGGGAGCCGCATTCCCACCCTTCGTGTTTCTATCGAAAGTTGCCTTTCACATTGGTGTCTTGAGTTCCGATGAAGATCGACTGGCGGGCCGCCCATGGGGCTGGTGAAGGAGACGATACCGGCATGAAAATGCTCCCAAAAGAGCAGCTCTCGGATACCGACAGAGCTGCCGACACCGACCGGCTGACAGATGAGAAAAAGATCGCGGTAATCGTGCCGGCTTTCAACGAGGAAGAGTCCATCGGCCCGCTGATCGACGAGTTGCGCACAGCGGTTCCTGAAGTCGATATCGTGGTTATCAACGACGGCTCTTCTGACTTGACCGCCGAACGTGCGCGTGCCAAGGCGGTGACCGTGCTGGATCTGCCCTGCAACATCGGCGTCGGCGGGGCCGTGCAGACCGGGTTTTGCTATGCTTTCAATAACGGCTATCAGTATGTAATCCGCATCGACGGCGACGGCCAGCATCCGCCGGCGGAGATTCCCGAGCTGGTGCGCGCCATGACAAGCGGTTCGCATGACCTGGTGATCGGCAGCCGCTTTATTGTCAGCCACGATCGTGTGACCAGTGTTTTCCGAACCATCGGCATCAAGCTGCTGGCGATTTTCTTGTCCGGCATCTGCAGGAGCCGTATCACCGATCCCACATCCGGCTTTTGGATGATCAACCGGCAGTTGCTGTACTATTTTGCCAATGACTACCCCACGGAGTATCCGGAACCCGAGGCCATTGCCCTGATGCGCCGCTATGGATTCAGCTATACGGAAGTGGGGGTTAAATTTCGCCCGAGACGTTCCGGCCGCTCCTCGATCCGTCGCTGGGGAACGCTGTACTATATTTTCAAAGTCGGCCTGGCTTTGGTCGTGGATCGCATTCGGCCGATCAACCCGCGTTATCAAAAATCCTGTCTGCGGGAAATCCTGTGAATTTAACCGATCTGATCACACTGGCGATTGATTTTACCCAAAAGTGGATGGGAACCACACTGCCACGGATCCTGTCTGCATTTCTGGGGACGCTGATCTGTGTGCTCGCCGCAACCGCCGCCTGGGATCGTCGCATCCGGGCCGTCCCCACGGTTTTTCTGATGTTGTTGGGCCTGACCCTCATGGCTGTGGCGCTGGACCCCAGCTTGCCCTATATTTTTGCCGCCGCCAGCCATTTGGCAAAGCTGCGCGTCTTAATGGCGGTGTTGAGCTTCGTGGTCGTGGTGATTACCATCGAGGCGATTCGCAAATCCCACCTTCAGGAAAGATACGCGTTGTTGTGGGTGGCCACAGCCTTTATCATCCTGATCGTCGCTTTCTTTCCCAAAATCCTCGACTTCATGCAGACCATTTTGGGAACCCAGTATATCACCACCGTGGTGGGCATTGTCTTTACCTTTCTGCTGTTGATCGCCTTTCATTTTTCCATTGCACTTTCAGGGTACCAAAAGAAGCAGACTCAAATCGCCAGACGGTGCGCGATACTGGAGCAACGCATCGAGGAATTGTCCCGTGCACTGGGTGAAATGGATCCGGGCATCGACTCCCTGAAGCTGCCGGTACGAAGCGTCGAGATGGCGAGCAGTTCAAAAGCGCCGGCCCAACCGGAATGTGTCGACAGAAGACTGCACGGCTCCCAGGTGGTTGCTTTTCTGGTTATTTTTGCAGCGGTCACCAGCGTGTTGATGACCGGTCTGATGAATCCGCGGCCCATGGTCGGGGACGAAGTGACGCACTATTACATGCTCGTCGAGCAGGCCAAAGATCTTTCCCATCCCAATTTCTATGCAAGAATACCCACCGGATGGGGCAGCACGGAAGTCCGCCGGTATCCACATCCCTTCCTGTGGCACTATTTTGGGGCCGTCGTCTACCGTATTTTTGGCAAGTCGTTTGCCGCTGTCCAGATATACCAGGTTCTTTTCTGGGCACAGTTGCTGTGGATTGCATACCTATTGGCAAAGTCCCGCCAGGGCATTGAAAACCGTTCGGTGATCATTTACCTTTCTGTACTGGCGTCGCTACCCCTGTGTCTTATATTTGCGGTCACACTGTACCAGGATATACCTGCCACGGCCCAGGTGTTGACGGCTTTTTATTTCCTGCACCGCCGCAAGCCGATTTTAGCCACCGGATTCATGTGCCTGGCCATCGGTTTCAAAATCTCGATGCTCCTGTTTCTGCCCGCCTTTCTCTGCCTGCTGTTTTTGTGGGTATTAAAACATCAGGCATGGATGAAATCGCTGGCCGGTATGCTCGCCGCCGGTCTGGTGTTCATGATGTTTACCGCAAGCATGGGGTGGGCTGTAAAACAGTATGGCCACACCGGCTTTTACCCCCAGCAGAAACTCTCCCAGCTGGCACGGCGATTCAGCAAAATTGGAAAAAACAGCGGGAAAGCGAACCCTTCCGGCATGAACTCAGACCAGCATCAAGGCCCCCAGGACAAGCGTGGATTACTGGACCCGCCGGCCAACCGGCCGGGAGACCTGCGTATCCACAGAAATTATCTGGTTTACGGCGGCGGGGTGTTCTGGCTGGTGGCGATGCTGGGTGCAGTTTCTCTGGCTTTCCTTCGACGAAAAGGAAACGCCCGGTTTCGCCATCAAAGCAGTGCCTGGATATGGGGAACCGGGCTTTCCTATATCCTGTTGACGGCTTTTTTTGTAAAGGCCGCTCCGGATGCACGTTTTTTCCTCCCCGGATTGGCCTTTGTCCTGCTGCCGCTGTCCGAGGCTGTGGTGCGGTTGCCGAGGGCCAAGGTGATCATTGCCCTGGTGGCCACCATGAGCATCCTGCAGGGAGGCTACGTACTGGCAAAGACCACGCAGCTGCGCCGTGTTTCACCCTCCCTGCAGGCGGCGATCCGCTTTTTGGCCCAGCATCCGCCTGAACCCCGGAGAGTTTTTATGTATCCTGAGGGGAATTACCGTTTGTTCCCGGTACCGCATGAGTGGTATTTCAACTATCATCTAAAGGAGTTCTGGCATGCCGGCAATGACAGGCGCATAGAAATGCTCAACCATTTTAACATCGGGGCCATCGTCATAAAAAAGCATCTGGTCGGAAGAGCAGAGGGGGAAATAGTCAACCTGGGGATCTATCCAGAGTCTTTTGTTAGAGAAATCGCCTCGGACCCTCGTTTTAAAAAAATATTTGAAAACCGTTCGGTCGCGATTTTCAAAGTGCCGCCAGCTGACGGAGCTGAGCACCGGAAAAGGGATAGCGGGCAATGACACAAACGTTGTCGCCGCGGGAAAGCCGGCACTATTTTCATTTGTCGCTTGCTTGGCTTTTGATTGTTTTTTTCTTGATCGCCCACAATCTCTGCTGGCTGAATCCTTCCAGGAGCCGTCCAACAGTTTATTTCTCAATACCTTATGGGTGGGAGTACAACTCGGATTCCGGTTTGGAATTAAAATCGGCCATCGATTTTCCGTGGGGTATGGCCAAAGAGAAAATTCGTATCGACCGCCCTTTGAAAAATGCGGTCATCAGCCTGCTGATCGATTCAATCGGGATTTTCTACCCTCTCGATGCAAGAGCAAAGCTCGGTTTGTCCTATATTTTTCACCACCTGTTCAACCTGCTGGCCGCAATATTCGTTCTATACGCGCTCTTTTACCTGGTGCGATATTACCAGTTATGTGCAGAGGGAATGTTTATCGCCTGGATATGGCTCCTTTTTACCATCATCACGATATTGTTGTGGTCGCATACGTTTATTTTTCAGCTCGCCATACCTGCACTGGCGTTTCTGGTATGGCTGAAACTGAGGGCTGCCGAAACCCGGGGGCTTTTAAAAAGGTGCCTGACCATCGGCGGGTACGCCGTCATCTGCGGTTTGGCTGTTCTGATAAAAGAGGATTATGCACCTTTTCTGGCCATATTCCTCTATGCCCTGATAACCCGGAATTGGTGCCTGCTGGCGGTGGGCGGCCTGTTCTTCTTCCTTCCCCTGATGGGATATAAATTTTACCTGCATCAGATGGGCATTCCTTACCAGAACTACCAAGTTGAGCATTACAGACAGGGAATCGTGTGGCTGCCGGGACTTGTTGAAAAGGGATTTTTCTTTGCTGCGAAAAAAATGCTCGCCTGGCTCGGAAGGGCTGAAAATGCTTTTCTGTCGCGCTATGGCCTTCTGTTCACAGCGATCTGTGCAATCGGTTTTTACAAGCCTGCTGCAGCCAAACTGCAGGATAAGCGGCTCAGGCTGTTTGTCATCCTGTTTATCGCCAGCAATTTTGTACAAACGATTGCCGCACGCAAATTCGCCGGGAAAATGTTCCTGGACGCCTTTATCGTGCTCAGCCTGTTTTTTGCTGAAGGATACGGCAAATTACTGCGTGAATTTGCCGTATCCGCCAAGTGGTTCCGCAGTGGTGTTTACTTATGGATCGGATTGCATGCGGTGATGGCTGTCTTCAACTTGATGCATCTGCCCTGGATATCCCCTTTTGAACAGCTGAAGCTGCCGGTTTTTTAAACATCCAATGGTTACATGCACATAGAGGCATTTGTCTAAATCCCTTTGATCAACATAATAGCTGAATCTTGCACAGAAAATTTTGAAAATTTATAAAATTGTAATGTTATCTCATGGTTGTCTATGGATGCAGCGCGATATTTTTTTGTGTCATTGGTATGTTCGGAAACCTTCCATTTTGACTTCAAAATTGTCTGCCCTGCGGGAGCGCCGATTTTACCGCATCTAGTGTGTTGCAGGGCATTTGCGTCTGTATACCACAGCTGCATGCCCTGCGCCTTGTAATAGGTGGCAAACGCGACGCTTGCAAAATTTAGGTAATACAGTGATCCGCAGACATGCAAACTCCAATATGCATAGACGGGCGATAACAACAGCAGCTGGCTTATTTTTCATCTGCTGGAGCTTTGCATTTTTGGCTTTGATACACCATCAGAGTTTTT
>Ga0256841_1002924_pt1 | contig 13134 bp, 11 predicted proteins | sample 356308metaG_FD_185971 | JGI IMG/M metagenome (GOLD analysis project Ga0256841, IMG submission 185971) | Hydrothermal vent microbial communities from Mid Atlantic Ridge, Atlantic Ocean - 356-308 | ecosystem: Environmental > Aquatic > Marine > Hydrothermal vents | place: Atlantic Ocean: Mid...
TCCTGCTCCTGCAGGTCCCGGGCGGTGACGTCGTTGGCCAGGGTGTAGCCGAAGACGATGTTGTCCGCGTCCTGGGGGTTCAGGTAGCGGCAGCGCTTGCCGATGACCAGGGCCAGCTCCGCCTCGTGATCCACCCGCTTGCTGATGGAGGGCAGCACCACCGCCTCCTGGGGGCCGATGAGGGTGCTGGGCGACTTCAGGAAGACCACCGGCTCCGTGGGGATCTCGCTGCCCAGCTCCGTCGCGTGCTCCGCGTAGTTGCGCCCCACGCAGAGGATCTTTCGGGGCGTCACCGGGGGCAGCAGGTGCACGTCCTCCAGGAAGCTGGGCTCCCCGGCGATCTCCGGGACGAACTCCAGCCGCTGCCGGGGGCTTTCGTAGGGCGCTCGCCGCAAGGGATAGACCAGCTTCTCCAGGATCAGGCCCCAGGTGGGTTTGGATTGGTTGCTCTCTTTGTCTGGCAGGAAACGTACAATGCGCATGGCCACTTCCTGTAGCAGGTGGTTGGGTGGTTTGGCACTCAGGCCATTGGATTCAGGTCATTAGACTCGGGTCACTAGATGGACGACAGGCACGATTGCGCACCGGAGCCTGGAGATCCGGCCCGAGGGCTTCGCCTACTCCCTACCCCAACTTCCAATTTCTCACAACAATCTATGCATCACATCAATCTACGCATCACAACAATCTACGCAAACCGGGTGTCGTTAATGATCAGGTGGAACTCGCAGCCCAGGAACTTCACCGCCTGACGCACCATGACCATCCGGCTCAGGAAGATCTCGAAGTACTCGATCACCTGGGCGAACTGGGTGTCGATCTCCAGCTCCAGGGCGATGACGCCGGCCTTGGCGTCCACTCGGACGAAGCTGCGGGTGGCCGCGTAGTTCACCCGGTCGTGGATATCGAAGGTGGCCATGTCCGGGTTCTGGACCCGGCTGCGGTGCACGTCCGCCTTGTCCGCGATGATCACCGCGGCCGCGATGGGCGTGGTGGCGTCCCCTCGCTCCTCCTCGTGGTTGCCGATGGCCCCCATGACCAGCGCGCACTCGTCCGGGGGCATGCCCAGGCGGCGCAGGATGGGCCAGGCCATGAGGCTGCTGGTCTGGGCGTGGTGGTCCCGGTGCACCAGGTTGCCGATGTCGTGCAGGTAGCCGGCGATGTTGGCCAGCTCGCAGCTACGCCGGTCGTAGCCCAGCCGCTCCAGGACGTTGGCCGCAATGCTGCCCACCAACGAGACGTGCCGCTCCCCATGCTCCGTGTAGCCCAGGGCCCGCAAGGACTCGTTGGCGTAGTGGACAAAGGCGATCACCTCCGGGTCCTGGCGCACCAGGTCGATGGTGACCCGTTCCTCGGCCAGCTGCTCCTCCCCCGTCTCCGGGCCCAGACGCCGGATCACGTGGTGCTGGAGCCGGTGGGGCGATTTGTTCCGGACCATGTCCTCTGCCTCTCATTGACGGGCGCAGGCTCCGCGCCCCGGATGGGTCTGCTTGTGTGGATGTGCTCGCTCAGGCCGGTGTCTGCCCCAGGGCCATGCTGCTGACGAAGAGGGCCAGCAGCCACCAGAGCCGGACCTTGGCCAGCGGCTGCTCCTGGTGCACGGCCAGCCAGGTGGGCAGCCAGAGGACGCCCAGCAGAGCCAGCCAGAGAGGCGCTCGGGCCAGGATCAGGAGCAGGGCGATGCCCAGCTGCGCCCCGGCCAGCAGGACCAAACCCAGCCGATCCCCGGGCCAGGCCATGGCCCGGCTGCTCCCCCAGGCCAGCAAGGTCCACAGCCCCAGGAGAGCCATCTGGGTGTTCCAGGCCGGGTGCTCGCTGGTGAGGCCGAACTGGTTCAGCGCCAGGAGCCAGGGCAAGGTCACCCCGGTCAGGCTGTGGAGCAGGCCCACCGGGATCAGGTCCACTTGGCGGTGCAGGCCGGCGAAGAAGCTCAGAAGCACCACGGCCCCGGTCATCCAGAGCGCCGTAGCGCCCAGAGCCGCGGCGGCCAGGCTGGCCAGCAGGATGCTGGGGAGGACGCTGCGCAGCAGGCTTGGCAGGAGCCCCGGCGCGTCCATGCCGAAGAGTCGGGCCGCCGGCGAGCCGGGGTGCAGGTAGGGCAGCCAGATCCGCACCGGCGCGGTGGCCTGCAGGGTGGGGCCCGTGGGCGTGGTGTCCGCCAACATGCCCCAGATGCTCCCCCAGAGCAGATCCGTCAGCAGCAGGAGGAGCAGCAGGGAAGGCCAATCCACCTGGTTCAGCCGACCCAGCAGGCCTGCAGCCAGGCCAGCCGCCAGAACCGACCAGAACCCGCTCAGGCGCCAGGGGCTCTCCTCGAACCAGATCCGGGCGATGAACAGGGAGCTGTAGCGGACAACAGAGCGAGGCGGGCTGGTGGCATGGGAGCTGGGGTGGGCCATCCCGGTGGCCTGGTGGGGTGCAGAGGTGATCCGTTGGGCGTGCCGCGCTTCCTGGACAGGGGCGACAGAGGGGCGTTCACCGACCACGCTCAACCCTTCCCCTCGACGGCTCGACTCGTCTCCATCCTGATCCGGCCTGTTCCCCTGCGGCTGCCCATTTCGAACCTGTCCCAAGCGAGAAAAATCCAGGCAGGAAAAGCCCTGCACAGGGCCAGAGACCCTGACAAATTATACCAGACAAATCAGGCGGGAAAAAATAACCGGGGGAATCGCCCGGATGAGATTGTCGAGGGGAGGAGAGAGGGGTGGTTTTCCCGGGAGAAGGGCCTTTGCCAGAGGCGCTGGGAGGCGAGGCGGGTGGGCGTGGACCAGGGGCGTGCAGGATCCAGGATGGGCACAGGCTGGCGGGCTGGCTGTGCCCTCGGACCGGCGGGCTACGCTTGGACGATGACTTCCAGACGCCGAGGCTCCACCAGGACCTCCAGCCGACTGGCCGCCTCTGTGACCACCTCCCCGTCCGCGTGGACAGGCGCCGGCTGGGATGCGATGACCTGCACCTCCCGGCAGCGCACCAGGCGGATGGCCGAGCTGTTGCGGTGGAGGCCCATCATCACTTGGGGCAGGAGAAACAGGATGCGCGGGGTGCTCAGGGCCGCGGCGATGCCCATGTCCAGCAGGCCGTCATCCATGACCGCGTCGGGGGTCACGTAGAAGCCGCCGCCGGTGCGACGGCTGTTGCCCAGGCTGACCATGAGGGAGCGTTGGGCCACGTGCTGCTCCCGCCCTTCCTCGTCCACCCAGCGGATGTGGAAGAAGGGCTGGTCGTAGCGGCGCAGGGCCCGGAGCACCGCCAGGACGTAGATGGCCACGCCCCGCAGCCAGGTGATCTTGTAGCTCTCCACCGTCACCTGGGCCTCGAAGCCCATGCCCAGGTTGTTGTCGAAGTAGCGGCGCAGGACGCCCTCCCTCGTCTCGATGGTGCTGCGGCAGAGGTCCACCCGGCGGGTGGTCCGGGCTCGAAAGGCCGCCACGGCCGCCTCCAGATCCCGGGGGCAACCGGCCATGTCTGCGAAGTCGTTCCCCGAGCCGATGGGGAGGACGCCCAGGACGCCCACCGTCTCTCCGTCCGGGGTGGCCTGGGCCATGCCGTTCACCACCTCGCTTACGGTGCCGTCACCCCCCGCGGCGAGGATCAGGTCGTGGCTGGCGGCCTTGGCCTCCCGGGCCAGTTGGATGGCGTGGCCCGGGCCGCTGGTCTCCGACCAGTCCACTTCCATCCCGGCTTCCTGGAGGAGCTGGCGCACCTTGGGGGCGATCTTGGCTCCTTTTCCGCGGCCGGCGTAGGGGTTCAGGATCACTTTGGCAGTGGGCATGGACCTGTCCTTGCGGGCGGGTGGTGGGTTGATGAAGGGGGCGGTCAGCGGGAGATCAGCACCAGGGCGTCCCGGGCGGGGACCTGGAGCCCCCGCAGCATCTCTTCCTGGACCTGGTGTTCGCCCTGGTTCCAGACGCCGGTGAAGGCCATTCCGTCCGGCGCCAGCCCGGCCACGGAGACGTCCAAGTGGGCTGGCTTCCTGCCGGCATTGAGGGCCACCACGGCCTTCTCCCCGTCCAGGGCCCGGCCGTAGACGCAGAGCTCCCCCTCGGCGTAGAGGTTGTGGAAGCCGCCGGTGCGCAGGACGGGGTGGGCGTGGCGCAGGGCCGTGGCCCGCCGGTAGAAGTCCAGGAGCTGGTGGTTCCACTCGTTCTCGTGGCCCCAGGGGAAGGCGGCCCGGCAGTAGGGATCGCTGGCGCCGGTCATGCCGATCTCGTCCCCGTAGTAGATGCAGGGAGCGCCGGGCATGGTCATCAGGCAGAGGACGGCCAGGCGCAGCGCGGACTCGTCTCCCTGGACCATCCAGAGGACCCGGGCCGTGTCGTGGCTGTCCAACAGGTTGAGCTGGGCCAGATTGGCTTCCCAGGGGTAGGCGCCCAGCATCTGGGTGAGCTGGGCCATGAACTGGGCCGCGTCCAGAGGATGGAGCTCGTAGCCGCCTGGGCGGTAGTCCGTGCGCAGGGTCTCTCGGCCAACGAAGCCCAGGACGGCCCGGCTGAGAGCGTAGTTCATCACCGCGTCGAAGCGATCTCCCTGGAGCCATTCGGGGGCGGTGTGCCAGATCTCGCCGGTGATGTAGGCGTCGGGGTTGGCCTCCTTCACCACCCGGCGGAACTCCTGCCAGAAGGCCACGTCGTGGATCTCCTCGGGCACATCCAGCCGCCAGCCGTCCGCGCCGAACTCGATCCAGTGCCGGGCCACCTCCAGGAGGTGATCCCGAACCCCGGGGTTCTTGATGTTGAACTTGGGCAGGGCCGGCAGATCCCACCAGGCCGCGTAGTTGGGTCGTTCGTTGGCCCGGGGGTAGGGGTTCAGCGGCCAGTTGTGGACGATGAACCAGTCCACGTAGGGGGAGTTGTGGCCGCACTCCGCGATGTGGTGGAAGGCCCAGAATCCTCGGCTGGCGTGGTTGAAGACCCCGTCCAGGATGATGCGGATGCCCCGGGCGTGGGCCTGGTCCAGGAGCTCCCGCAGGGCTTGGTCGCCGCCCAGGAGGGGATCCACCCGCATGTAGTCGTAGGTGTGGTAGCGGTGGTTGGAGGCGGAGGCGAAGATGGGGTTGAGGTAGAGGGCGTTCACGCCCAGGGCCTGGAGGTAGTCCAGCTTGTCGGTGATGCCGGGCAGGTTGCCCCCCTGGAAGCCCTGCTCCTCCGGGGGGGAGCCCCAGGGCTTGAAGTGGATGCCTCGGGGCAGTTTGGCTCGGGGGCTGCGGGCGAATCGGTCCGGGAAGATCTGGTAGAAGACCGCGTGTTTGACCCACTCCGGTGTGTGCAGCGTCATGGGCGGAGGCTCTCCGTCTGTAGTTGGTCTGGGGAGGGAACGGCCGGGTGTGGCCTGGGCCGTCCAGGTGCATCAGGTGGATGGGATTTTGTCACAGGAGGAGGGAGATGTCAATCCAGGAAAAACGAGCGGGGCAGACCTCAGCCCAGGAGCAGGGAGCCGAGCAGCTGGCCGAGGATGAGCAGGAGCAGGGTCCAGGCCAGGAGCTCCGGCGTCCGGGAGCCGGAGGGCTTGGCGGGCCGGTTCCCCTGCTGCTCCAGGGCGGCGATGATCCGGCGGTTGGCCCACAGCTCCAGGCGCAGGCGGATGAACTGGATCAGCAGGAGGATCAGGGCCAGGCTCAACAGGATGAGCAGGATCGGGAAGCGGCTCTCCATGCCGGATGCTCCTTGGCTTCGTGTTGAAAATACACTTTCTGGGCTAAGTGTATCATGCACACAAAGTTGTGTCAACCCTCAGTTTAGCAGCAAGGCATCCTGTTCCTGGGTTTCTGGGCCTCGACTTTTGGTTTCTGGGCCTCGACTTTTTCTGGGACCTCAAGTTGAGCCCATGACGCCTCTGGCCTATAATGGAGCCAGCCACCCCTTTCGTCCGCCCCCTTCCCTCAGCCAGAGGAGGCCAGCCATGCCCGGCAAGTACTACGAGGATCTGGAGGTGGGCGCGGTGATCCAGCACCGGCTGGGCCGCACCATCACCGAGATGGACAACGTGCTCTTCTCCAGCCTGACCATGAACACCCAGCCCCTGCACCTGAACCAGGACTTCGCTCAGCGGGAGAGCCCCTTCGGCCAGCGCATTGTGAACGGCATCTTCACCCTGGGCTTGGCGGTGGGCATCACCGTGCCCGAGCTCACGGAGGGCACCATCGTGGCCAACCTGGGCTACGAGCGGGTGGTCCATCCCCGGCCCATGTTCCACGGGGACACCCTCTACGTGGAGACCGAAGTGCTCTCCAAGCGGGAGTCTCGCTCCAAGCCGGATCGGGGCATCGTGCGCTTCCGTCATGTGGGGCGCAACCAGCGGGGCGAGGTGGTCCTGGAGTTCGAGCGCACGGTGTTGGTCTGGAAGCGACCAGAGAACCAGCCAGAGCACCGGCCAGAGAGCCTGTCCGGGGACCAGCCTGAGGGCCAGTCCGGGGAGCAACCGGAGAGCCAGTGAGGAGGCGGCGGCCATGCAGCTTTCGGAGGAGCGTTTCACCCTGCGTCGTTCCCTGCTCTTCATGCCTGGGGACAGCCTGCGCAAGATCCAGAAGGCGACCAGCCTGGAGACGGACTGCGTGATCATGGACCTGGAGGACGGGGTGGCGGTGAGCCAGAAGGCCCTGGCCCGACAGACGGTGGCGGAGGCGCTCCGCACCCTGGATTTCGGCTCCCGGGAGCGGCTGGTGCGCATCAATCCACCGGACACCCCTTGGATGGAGGAGGACCTGGCCGTCACCCTGCCCGCCCGACCGGACGGCTATGTCCTGCCCAAGGTCCAGTCCCCGGAGGAGATCCGGGCGGTGAGTCGGCGCCTGGCCCAGGCTGAGGAGCATCACGGCTGGCCGCCGGGCTCCCTGGCCCTGCTGGCCGTGGTGGAGACGGCCCGGGGCATCCTGGCGCTGCCGGAGATCGCTCGGGCGGCGCCGCGGCTCCAGGCCCTCATGTTCGGCGCGGAGGACCTGGCCGGGGACGTGGGCGCTCGCCGCACCCGGGAGGGCTGGGAGGTCTTCCACGCCCGCAGCCGGGTGGTCCTGGTGGCCGCGGCCCAGGGCCTCCAGGCCATCGACATGGTCTTTGTGGACCTGGCTGACCTGGCCGGGTTGGAGGCGGAGTGCGCCTTCGGTCGGCAGCTGGGCTACACGGGCAAAATGGCCATCCATCCCCGTCAGCTGCCGGTGATCAATCGCCTTTTCTCCCCGGCTCCGGAGGAGATCCGGCAGGCTCAGGCCCTGCTCCAGGCCTTCCAGGAGCAGGAGGCCGCGGGCAGCGGGGTCTTCGAGTGGCAGGGAAAGATGGTGGATCGGCCCATGGTGCGGGCGGCCCAGCGGATTCTGGCCCAGGCTCGGGCCGCGGGGCTGATCTGACGAGGGGCCTGGCTGGGCTGTCCTGGAACGCAAAAAGGCCGGCGACGGATGTCCGTGGCCGGCCTTCTCTTTTGTGTGGATGTCCGCCGCTGCCCGGCGCCTGGTCGGGCGCTTGCCCGGTCGCGCCTACCCTGTCACTTCCGCACCGGGCGGATGCCCAGGTAGTTCTGTCGGCTGCTCAGCACCCGCAAGATGGTCTCCGGGGACTTCCAGGGCAGGAGCTGGTGTAGCTCCAGGGGGGTGAGAGGGGTGTTGTTGTTGGCCAGGAAGATGCGGAAGCAGGCGGCGAGCAGGGGCAGCCGCTCGTTGACGTAGTCGGGATCGCTGGCGCAGCGGGTGCGCAGGCACTCGAAGAGGGCGTCCGTACGGTGCACCTCGCCGGTCTCCGGGTCCACCCAGTCCACGTCCTCGGTGTTGCGGTGGTCCGGGAAGCGATCCCGGCACTCGTCACAGAGCTGATCTCGCAGGTAGATGCGGAAATCCCGGCCGCTCTTCTCCCACCAGTCGTAGTCGATGTGGAACTTGGTGTCCAGGGTCGGTCGGTACCAGGAGACTTTGGGTTTCTTCACGCTCACTGTCATGGAAAACTGTTCTCCCTAATCTGAAAACCCTATGCCAGGGCAAAGAAACCGCCGCCCATGTCCTTGAACTTGCGGTTGCTGATAAGCGAGTAGAAGATGGGGCCTGGCGGGCATCGGCGCACCATGTTCACCGCGCTGTAGATGGTCTTGGCGTGGGCCGTCCCCTGGGGATTGAGCTTGGTGAGCTCCGGCACCAGCTGCTCCACGATCTCGTTGAGCCCCACGCCGGCCTGCTCCATCTGGTCGTGGAGCTGGTCCAGGGCCTTGGTGTCGTCCGCGGCCACGATCAGGTAGTCGTCGTACTCGCAGGCGATCTGGACCTTGCTCATCTCGAAGGAGAGGCGGTTGTTCTCCAGGTCGGCCTTGGCCACCCGGGCCCATTCCCGCTTCATGCGCCGGGGGCGGTAGTCGATGACCACCTCGCCCGGGTTGTTGGTCCGCTCCAGGGTGATGTGGGCGCCCACAGGCAGGTTGTGTTCGTCCATCCACTCCTTCAGGCCGCAGACATAGCGCCCTTCGTGGACCACCCAGCCCGTCCGTCGGCTGCCCCAGCGGCCGTCGATGAAGGTGACCATGGAGCGGCCGCTCTCGGCCTGGGGGAAGAAGCTGCGGGTGCGGCTGCTCAGGGGAATGGTCCCGTAACGGCGATGGGGGTAGATGAGGGCGAAGCTGGTGCTGGGGATGGCGTTGTTCATGTCCCCGGTGAAGCCGCTCTCGCCCCATTCGTCGTCCAGCTCCCACTCCAGCTGGAGCAGCTCCACGCTGAGCAACGCCCGGTTGTAGCGGATGGGCCGATAGCGCAGCAGGGGCGGGATCTCCAGGGCCTCCTTGGGCTCCAGCCGTTTGAGGAACCAGAGGTGCTCCTTGTCCCCGCCGATGCGGTCGAAGCGCTGGTCTCGGCTCAGGGCGTAGTTGAGGCTGATGATCTGCATGGGCTTGCCGATGTTCTCGTCCAGCTCGATCTCCCGGAGCAGCTCCTCGGTGGTGAGGGGCCGTCCCTCCATCTCGATCATGGCCTCGGCGATGTTCAGGTGGCCCACGTGGACCTCGGCCAGCATGTCGGAGAGGAGCCAGTAGCCGTCCACCTGGACGAACTCATCGGCTCGGGGGCCCTCCTCCAGGGCGTAGAGGAGGGCGGCCTCGATCTCATCCTTGTAGAGCTCGTAGATCTCCTCCGCAGAGAGGAGCGCGCCCTCTTCCGTCAGGTGGCCGTTGCCCTGGTTGAGCCGGTGCGGGGTCTTCAGGTCCGCGGCGAACTCCCGCACCTTCTTCTCGCCCGGGAACTTCACCTGGATGGCGGAGAACTCGCCGTGTTCCGGGTTGTGGGCCGGCCGAGCGCCCACGATCTCCCCCACCTTGAAGTCCAGGGCGGGGAAGACCAGCTTCTGGCCCACCTCGTAGTGCTCGCTGGGCTGGTAGATGGCCCCTTTGGCCAGCTCCGACTCCATGCGAGCCGCCTCTCGGCGCAGGTATTCCTGGACCAGGGCCAGGGCCAATTCCGCGGTGGTCTTGGGCGCCTGGGTGTCCAGGATCAGGTCGTAGAGAAAATCCAGGTCCTGGGGGGTGATCTCAAACTGATCCCGCCAGAAAGCCGCTGTCTGGGTTTTTCGCTGCAGCACGCTTTCCTCCTACAGGTAGCAAATTTGGGTGAACGGCCCTGGGATGGATCCAGGGAGCCGTCGCGCGTCGATGGGAATGTTGCGGAACACGCGAACCTTGCGGAACAAACACGGAAGAACAGATCCGGAAGAACAGATCCGGGAGAACAGATCCGAAGGAATAAGGACGTGAGTTGGATGCTTCCATCCCTGGGTCGATATCCCTGGGTTGGCGCCGCAAGTTTCGGCATGTAGCCCGACCTGGGATTATAACAGTCCCAGGGGCAAAGTTCAAAAAGATATGGCCATTGTCAGGAGAGAATCGGGAATATTACGCCGAAGTGCGTAGGTTTTCGGGAAGGCTCCAGGGCCGGACTCGCCCGGAAAATGGCCCAGAAATTGCCGGTTTTCTCCGCGCTCCCAGTTGAGTTTTGGCCGCTTTTGCCGTAACATGGAGACATCCTCAAGCATTGGCCCAAGCATTGGCCCACCCGTCCACCCGGCCTCCTGGTCGGGCCCAGAAGGAGCGAGGGATGAGAACGCTAGCCATGATCCTGGCCGGTGGCGCTGGCACTCGGCTCACCGTCCTCTCGGAGAAACGGGCCAAACCGGCCGTCCCCTTTGCCGGCAAGTTCCGCATCATCGACTTCACCCTGAGCAACTGCGTGAACAGCGGCATCTACACCGTGGGCGTCCTCACCCAGTATCGCCCCCACAGCCTGAACGAGCACATCGGCATCGGCAAGCCCTGGGACCTGGACCGAGCCCGGGGAGGCGTGCGCCTGCTCCAGCCCTACCAGGAGCAGCGGGGCCAGCGCTGGTATCGGGGCACGGCCGACGCGGTCTTCCAGAACCTGGACTTCATCCTGGGCCACGACCCAGAGAACGTCCTCGTCCTCTCCGGGGATCACATCTACAAGATGGACTACACCCCCATGGTCGACTACCACCAGGAGAAGGGCGCGGACCTGACCATCGCTGTGATGCCTGTGCCCCTGGAGGAGGCCCACCGGTTCGGCATCATGGAGGTGGACGAGGACGGGCGCATCGTCCACTTCGCCGAGAAGCCCAAAGAGCCCAAGAGCAACCTGGCCAGCATGGGCATCTACGTCTTCAACACCAAGATGCTGGCCAAGCGGCTGAGCGAGGGCAGCGAGGAGTCCCCTCGAGAAGACTTCGGCAAGCACGTGATCCCCGCCATGCTGGGCCTGGGAGATGGGGTCTTCGCCTACCGCTTCCAGGGCTACTGGGTGGATGTGGGCACCATCGACTCCTACTGGGCCACCAACCTGGAGCTGACCAAGCCCGAGCCGGCGCTGGACCTCTACAGCCGAGACTGGCCCATCCACACCCGCTCCCAGGAGCGCCCCTCGGCCAAGTTCACCCCCCAGTCCAAGGTCACCTCCAGCCTCATCTCCAACGGCTGCGTGGTCCGGGGATTGGTGCACAACAGCGTGCTCAGCCCCGGCGTCTACGTCAGCCCCGGCGCGGTGATCAAGGACAGCGTCATCATGAACGACACCTGGATCGGCCCAGGCGCGCTGGTGGAGCGGGCCGTGGTGGACAAGCAGGTGGTCATCGGCGCAGGGGTGGAGATCGGCCAGGGGGACCCGTCCAAGCCCAACGAGGCCATGCCCGACCGCCTCTTCAGCGGCATCACCGTCATCGGCAAGGGGGCCTACATCCCCGACGGCCTTCGCATCGGCTGCAACGTGCTCATCAACAGCGACCGCACGGAGTCGGACTTCCCGCCGGACGAGGTCAAGGACGGACAGACCATCTAGCGGCCGGTTTCCGCGCCCAGCTTCCGACTCCCAGCTTCCGACTCCCAGCTTCCGACTCCGACTTTCCAGCCTTCGCCTCCCAAGGAGGAACCATGGCCCAAGCCTTCGCGATGATCATGGCCGGCGGCGCCAGCGAATACCTGAGCGTCCTCACCGAGATCCGAGCGGAACCCGCGGTGCCCTTCGGGGGCAAGTTCCGCCTGGTGGACTTCACCCTGAGCAACTGCGTGAACAGCGAGATCTACAACGTGGCCGTCCTCACCCAGTACCGGCCCCGCAGCCTGAACGACCACATCGGCATCGGCAAACCCTGGGACCTGGACCGGGCCAGCGGGGGGGTGCGGCTCCTCCAGCCCTACCGGGGCGGCAAGTACGGGGACTGGCAGAAGGGCTCCGCGGACGCGGTGCGGCGCAACCTGGATTTCGTCACCAGCCAGAGCGAGGACCACGTCCTCATCCTCTCGGGCAAGCACATCTACCTCATGGACTACCGCCCCTTCATCGAGCACCACATCCTCCGGGACGCGGACTTGACCGTGGCCGTGCGTCGAGTCAGCCCGTACGAGACCCACCGCTTCGGCATCGTGGACCTGGGGCCCGAGGGGCGGGTGGTGGACTTCACGGAGAAGCCCAAGCGCGCGCCCCGCAACCTGGCCAGCATGGGCATCTACGTCTTCAAAAAAGAGGTGCTGGTGGCGGTGCTGGAGGGGAGCGACTACGTGGATTTCGGCCGTCATGTCCTGCCCGCCATGCTGGCCGACGGCCGCCGGGTCCACGGCTACGTCTACCCCGGCTACTGGGCCGACGTGAGCACCATCCAGGCCTACTGGGAGGCCAACATGGGCCTCCTAGCCGAAGAGCCGGCCCTGGATCTCTACGACCCGGAGTGGGTGGTCCACACCCGCAGCCAGGAGCGGGCCCCGGTCAAGCTGGGGGAGAAGGCGGATGTGGACGGCAACCTCCTCTCCAACGGCTGTCGCATCGACGGCGTCGTGGAGCGGAGCGTCCTCAGCCCGGGCGTCTACGTGGCTCCCGGCGCGGTGGTCCGGGACAGCATCCTCCTCAACGACACGGTGATCGAGACCGGCGCGGTGGTGGATCGCTGCATCGTGGACAAGGAGGTGGTGGTGGGCAAAGGGGCCCGGGTGGGCCACGGGGAGAACAACCGGCCCAACAAGGACCTGCCCCACCGGCTCAACACCGGCCTCACCCTCATCGGCAAGGGCAGCACCATCCCGCCGGCCCTCACCATCGGCCGCAACGTGGTGGTCCATCCCTTCACCCAGGCCGAGGTCTTCGGCGAACGCAAGCGCATCATCAGCGGCCAGAGCGTGGGCCAGGACATCCGCTGGTGAGCCTCACGCCAGGAGCTCGGCCGGCAGCTCCGCCGCGGCAGGGAAGCTGGCCTGAGCCCCGGGCCGCTGCACGCTGAGGGCAGCCACCCGGTTGGCCCGCCCCATGGCCTCCTCCAGGGGGAGGCCCCAGGCCAGGAAGGTGGCCACGCTGCCGATGAAAGCGTCCCCGGCGCCGGTGGTGTCCACAGCCTGGGCCGGCGCGCTGGGGATGTGCAGGCTCCTCTCCCGGGTCACCAGCAGGCTGCCTCGTTCCCCCAAGGTCACGATCACCTGGCCCGCCCCTCGCTCCACCAGCGTCCGGGCAGCCGCCTCCGCTTCCTCCAGGCTCTCCACCTTCACGCCTGCCAGGCTTGCCACCTCGATCTCGTTGGGACAGAGAATGTCGCTCAGGGCGTAGAACTCGTCGGGCAAGGGCTCCGTCGGGGCTGGCGCCGGGTTGAAGAGGGTGAGCACGCCAGCCTCCCGGGCCATGTGCAG
>Ga0256841_1002925_pt1 | contig 13134 bp, 11 predicted proteins | sample 356308metaG_FD_185971 | JGI IMG/M metagenome (GOLD analysis project Ga0256841, IMG submission 185971) | Hydrothermal vent microbial communities from Mid Atlantic Ridge, Atlantic Ocean - 356-308 | ecosystem: Environmental > Aquatic > Marine > Hydrothermal vents | place: Atlantic Ocean: Mid...
GCATGGACCTCTGTCGACTTCCGAAGATTTAAGCACCTACTGGTCGGTACTGGTTACCATCTCTACCCGGGTCCGAAAGTTAATCAAAGAAGGAAAGACGCGAGAGGAAGTTCTGGCAGCTCATCCCAGTAAAGAATTTGACCCCCAATGGGGAAACGGCACTATCAAACCGGATGACTTTGTCGGATTTGTGTATGATGATTTAATCAAAACCCATTCTCCGGGCAACTAAAACGACTTGTTATGTTTAGAGAGTATCATTCCAAAAGAGGGGTTATAATGAATTGGATAAGCTCCGTTCAGAACCTGCACCGGCAAACAGATTTAACCCGCCCGCTTAAAAAGCTTTCCGGTCACAATGGCGGGGTTAATTCCTTTCTGCTCGTGTTATTCTCCGTTTTTCTATTGTTAGTTCTCCTGGGTGGATGCACCCCTGTCGTCTATACTGACGAAGAGACAACCCAACAAAGCAATTACCAGATTTGGGTAGATTTATCCTGGAACTCACTGGTACAAAAGAAGAAGACCCTGGAGAAGAAGGGTTTGCACCTGGTAAAGGTATCTCCTTACATCATTCAGGGGAAAAATTACTATGCCGGCATCTGGCACCCGGGAGATTTTGAAACCCGGCTCTGGAAAGCCAGGAGTTGGTCGGAGTTTCAGACCCAGTGGGAAACCTTTAAAATGGACGATTTTCGATTATTCGATCTGGAAATATTCGATGAACAAAAACGGCAACGGTTTGTGGGTGTCTGGATTGAGTCGGACCTTCCGCGCCGGGTAAAAGTGAATATCGATTGGAAAGCATTTCTGGTTTTGCGAAACACCCTGGCAACGGAAGGGTATCGGTTAATCGATATTGAGCCCTATGTACTGCGGGGAAAAATAAAATTCGCCGGCATCTGGGTAGAAAGCGATGCCGATCACCGGTTGTGGAAGACATCCAATAAGAAGGAATTTATCCGAAAATGGAAAGAATTTGACCAGCAAGGGTTAAAGCTGGTCGATCTGGAGATTTTCCGGGAAAGTGGCAGGAAAAAATATGCCGGGGTCTGGTTAGCCGGAGACGATGAACAACACCTCTGGATAGAAGGTTCGTGGAGAGAATTTCGGAATAAGCAGGCGGAATTCGATCGGATGGATATGCAACTCATTGATCTGGAGGTGGATATCGAACGAGGGAGAAAAGTCTTTTCCGGCGTATGGCGGGGCGTTGCCGAAGAAGTACTGACCAGCCTGGAAGGGATTCAATAAATTGCTGCTAACCGATTTTGAATTAAGGACTTTAAATCGGGGAGGCTCCGGCAAGCATTAATCTCCTCTGCGGTTATCCATTCCCCAAGGTGTGCCCCTTCCTTTAAAAGAATTGCCGGAAGTGTTATTTGCTCCACTCCGTATTGTTTCCTCAATTCATCCCGGTGAAGGAATTCTAACGGAATATTTAATTGTTCGACAAATTCCTTCCACTCCTCGCGCATCCCAAGTGGCGTATGGGTGATGGCACATAGATTACAGGCATAGGTTTGCGGTGATAACAATTTGTGGGCAATATCCGTTAAAGTGTTGAATAAACCGCTATTCGCGTTATAGACAAATACCAGGCTTGTCTCCATTATTTTACTCCTGTTCAGTGGATTGCTCTGATTGAGTCAGGTTCAATTCCAGCCTTCTTTGAAGGGGTTGCAAATATTTTTTTACCACATATTTATTAAGCCCAAAAATCCCACCAAACAGTATGATAACTAACACTGAAAACATAACTTTTGAAATGAAAGATACCGGGAAGGGAAGATAGAACATTAAAACCCCCACTGATAGCGGCAGCAAATACCACAGCCAGACCCGGTTCAGCAAAGAGATTTGCGCTTCAACCCTTTTCAACTGCCGTTTCATCTGTTCTTGTAGTGATTCTTCCACACCCTCATTTCCAGCAGTTTTACCGGTAGAATGGAGTTTGTAAATAATCCACAAACTGCTAAGCATAATGATAGCAGCACCGATTTTGCTCACAGGATAAGGGGTAAGAAAAATAGCAGTGCCAAAAAAACCGACAAGAAACAGGCTTACGATGGTTTCCCGCAAATCCCGGTGCTTAATTCGCCGATTAAATTGGGCTGATTGCGCTGTAATAGATTCCATCAGTTCCTCCTTTTTGATGTGGATGGTTTTATCAGACGGATAACACTGCCAGGCTTGCTTAATATCTTGCTCATTCATACCGATGCTCCTTTAAACAGGTAAAAAGTTGTTTTTTCAGGCGGTGAAGACGCACCCCGACATTGGATCTGGAAATCCCAACAACCCGGGCAATCTCTTCGTGGGATAAATCTTCCAGGTACAACAGCACGATTGATTGGTCGAGTTCACCAAATCGCATGATGCAATGATATAATGCCTCCAGTACTTCCCGCTGTTGCAACATTACCTGTGGATTACTCCGATTCATGTCTATAAATTCCAACCCATTCATCGGAACCAGTCGTTTTCGTCGTTTTTCCCCTTTCAAACAATGCTGCATACAGACATTCAAAGTGATGCGATACAGATAGGTTGAAAAAGAAGCCCGATTCTCAAAGCGGGGGAACGAACGCCATATCTGCAACAACACCTCCTGAAAGAGGTCCTGCCGGTCTGCTTCCGTCTTCCCATAGAGAAAACAAAGGCGCATTATTTTATCTTTGTTCTCCTCTAACAAGCGAAGAAATTTCCGTTCCTGTTCTTTTTCTTCAGTCATCAAATGCTCTCATCCCTGTCAGATTCATCTCAGATATCTTTCTCTACTATAATTAGTATTTTCCATTGAGGATATTTTACAAAAGAATTTGTAAAAAAACGGAATTATTAAGGCACTAGACCACATTGGGGAAACAATTTGAGAAACAAAGGATGGCGATTGAATTTTGAATGGTGAACGGAGAATTGGGATTTTCGCCATTGGCTTTTGGTACTAAAACTCTCCCCCCGAATAATTAAGCACCAATAGCCAACGGCTAACAGCAAGTTTAGAACATGCATTGCTGCTCATTCGAGACGCTTTTCACAGCTTGAAATACTCATCGTAATCCGGCGCATACCCTTTCAGATGGTATTCTCCCAGGAACGGGTCCTCCACATACTCCCCTTTCCATTCCTTGCGGACGATCCGGTTCAACACGTCTATAAACGCATCGATTTCTTCAATGGTATTATAAATACCGAAACTTGCCCGCACCGCACCGGGAATACCGGAACGATCATGCTGTAAAATTTTGTGTTCTAACTGTTTAGATTGTTCATCAGTGAGGTTCAGGAGGCATTTGATATAGGGATGGGCACAAAAACAGCCATTACGCACTCCAATACCCCCTTCGTGATTCAGGATGGAAGCAACCAGGGCATTGGGCAACCCGTTCACATTAAAGGAAATGACTCCCATCCGGTTTTCCACATCTTCCGGATCGTCCCCGCCGTAAATGGTCACTTCCGGGATGGCGCGCATCTGCTTCAGCATATAACGGGTTAACCGGGCTTCGTGAGCGGCAATGTTTTCCATCCCCAACTCCTCCATCACCATCAGGGATTTTGCCAGGGCAACGATCCCCACCGTATTGGGACTGCCGGCTTCTTCTTTCTCCGGCACTTCTGCCCAGTATGTATAATCAAAAGAGACAATACTTACCGTGCCGCCGCCAACCATATCGGGGTCGCCCTGTTCAAAAGCACTTTTATCACCAATTAGCACGCCCGTACCTAACGGAGCATAGATTTTATGAGCGGAGAACGCCAGGAAGTCGATGTGCCCGGGATCATCCTGAGGCAGCATATCCACTTTGCGGTGGGGCAGCAATTGGGCGGCATCCACCACAATCGGCACTCCATAGCGATGACTGATTTCCGCCAAACGATGAATATCATTTATCCAGCCGGTTACATTGGAAGCGCCGGTCACCGCAAACACCGCAACTCGTCCTTTGTGAGCTTCCAATTTGGCTATCAAATCGTCTTCCATCAGACGCCCCTTCCCATCGATGTCGATATGCACTACTTTAGCGCGGGAACGCCAGGGCAGGTCGTTGGAATGATGCTCCATCTTGCTCACCAGCACCACCTGGCTGGGAGATATGGGCAGCCGATGCGCCAGCTTATTTAATGCTTCTGTGGCGTTTTTGCCGAAGATGATGGTGTGGGTATCCAGGTCCACATTCACAAAATGGGCAACAATTTCCCGGGATTTGTCATGCATATAGGTAGAAAGCTGCGACTTAAACCCGGTTCCCCGGTGGATGCTGCTATACCATCCCATAAATTCATTAACCTTATCCAGCACCGGTTTCAGGATCGGGGTGCTGGCAGCATTATCAAAGTTGATGTACTGCTGCAGAGTACCATCGTATAAAGGCACCTGCTTTTCAATACCAACGATATGCTCGCGAATATTTTGTAAAGTGACTTTCGAATCCGTGGTTAAAATGCCCATTTCGAACTCCTTACCTTTAATGGGAAGCTCTATTAGATATTTGTATGCACCGGTCGTTCATCCCAAAATGAATCAATAACCATTTAACTTTATCGGATGCAATATAAATAATTTCTCGGAAATTGAGAAATGATGATTGGATTTTTCAAAAGGATTCCTGAAAGATGAAAGTAACCACTCCGGTTGTTCTACCGCAACGAACGCAACGTTCGCAACGACCAGCTGTTTATCTCTTTCACGTTGCAGCCGTCGCGTATCTGTTGCGATGATTGCGGTAAAGAAAAAGTTTTGATCACAAAAACAGATTTCTACAGGAACTCTTTCTTATCTACGTCCTAAATAGCTACTACCTGAGTAATCACGGTAACTCAATGAGAACAAAATGATCAAAAATCATATTTAAACATGATATGTATCATTGTTTTTTAGACATTCCGTTAAAAAATTAAGAGCGTTATTTAAGACCAATTTGTCGGAAATAGATCGGTGTTTTGAGGTCGCATTTAAAATTAAGTTATTCTTTAGGTAGTGAACCCGATGGGATAAATCCAAATCGCACAAAGACGGCCCGGTTTAAAATTTAAGCGGAAGTCTTTCAGGGGCTGGGAACCCGAACAGAAGTAGTAAAAGCAGAAATCCCTTAAATCAAATCCGTACCTTTTTACAGGTTGCTTTTTCTAAATATGCGTGAGTAAGGTTTCTTGGGGGAAATCCCTAAACAGTTTCATTTTTCTTGTTTTGTGAAAAAAATAATTAGGAGGCATTTATGCAAAGGGACAGCACTTTATCGAATAAATCTCCTGAAAAACAAACGGGAGAGACTCATTCCAGGCGAAATTTTCTGGCGAAAATCCTGATGGGAATCGGTCTCCTGTTTAGCTATGGATTGCTAACAGTAGAAGGCTTCCTTTTTATGCTTCCCAAACGTGTTAAAGCACGCACCCGAAAACTGTTCGCCGGAAAATTGGACCAGTATAAAATTGGTTCCATTCAGGCTTTTTACGATCTGGAAGGGAAGCAAATTTTGATCAAACGGGATGAATCCGGGCTAAAAGCCTTTAGTTCTGTTTGTCCGCATCTTGGATGTCGGGTGCATTGGGAAGGCGAAAAGCACCGGTTCTTTTGTCCCTGCCACGGGGGAGTGTTTACCGAGGATGGTGTTGCAATTGCCGGTCCCCCGGCAGATGCCGGTCAATCCCTTTTTAAAGTGCCGGTCCATGTGGATGAAGCAAGCGGTATCGTTTACATCGAAGTGAAAGATGCCAAAAGGAGAACCATGTCATGACACCCGAAAACAGTCCCTCTAAGAAATCATTTTCCCAAAAATTTGCCGAACTCTTTCCGTTTGATTGGGAACTCCTTCGCCATGCCGGATCGGAACCGGTGCCTTATCATTTGAAAAAATGGTGGTTTTGCCTGGGGGGAACCGTGCTCTACCTGTTTATTATCCAGGTGATTACCGGGATTGCCCTCACCTTCTATTATGTGCCAACACCGGCGTTTGCTTACCAGAGTGTTGCCCATATTACCAACGAAGTACGATTTGGATGGTATATCCGTTCTCTGCACCGCTGGTCTTCCATCTTTATGATAATCGCCGTTTTTTTACATCTCCTGCGGGTATTTTTTACCGGGGCGTACCGTCACCCCCGTCAGTTGAATTGGATGATCGGATTTTTACTATTAGGGATTACGCTGGTGTTTGGATTTACCGGCTATTCTCTGATTTATGAACAACTCAGTTTCTGGGGGGCAACTGTTGCTTCCAATTTAGCGGAAGCGGTTCCTTTGATAGGTCACTGGTTGGGTTACTTTTTACGGGGCGGTCCCGAAGTCGGGGAAAACACATTAACCCGCTTTTTTATCCTTCACATCGGGGTATTGCCCACCTTTGCCTTTCTATTGATTAGCCTTCACATTCTTTTAATTCGGCTGCACGGGGTAACGGAGTTGCGTTTCGAGGGAGAGGTGATCCCGGAAGAAGAACGGCATTTTCGTTTTTGGCCCGATCACGCCACCACCGAAATCATGATTGGGGTGCTGCTGATGTATCTGCTGACCATTTTGGCATTGATTTTTCCGGCAAGCCTGGGAGAGCCGGCAAACCCCAACGTGACCCCCGTTCATATTAAACCGGAATGGTATTTCTACTTTAACTATCGGATGTTAAAACTGACCTCTCTGAAATTAAGTGTGCTGTTAACCCTGGCATTGGGCGGCATTGCCTTTTTCTGGCCCTTTATTGAAGAATGGCTTGCCAGGAAATTTAAAATTGATGATAGAGTGCCGGTTGCTCTTGGCACCGTTGCTTTTTTGGTTTTTTTAGTGTTCACCGTATGGGAAAGTTTCTCCCACTAACCTGGAGGGTATCATGACACTTACGACGAAACGTTACATTGTTGCGGGTCTTTCCTTTTTGTTTCTGGCTTCGCTCTTGTTAGTGGCATATCAGGAATCCAAAATGAAACGAGTAGAAAAGAAAGAGGAAGCCATAGTTACCTCGGTTAATAAGGGTTGTGTGGATTGCCACAGTAAAGATTCCCCGGCATTGGTGATGGAATGGAAATATTCGCGTCATGCCCGGGTGGGCATTGGGTGTTTGGAATGTCATGGTGCTAAAAAAGAGGAGATCGACGCCTGGCTACATGAAGGGGAATACATCTCCTCCCTGGTAACACCCAGGGATTGTGCCAAATGCCATGTTAAGGAATATGAACAGTTTTCTACCAGCCATCACGCCAGGGCAGGGGAAATTTTAGCCAGTTTGGACAATGTGCTGGCAGAAAAAGTTGCCGGAACTCCCACGAACAAAGCGGATGCTGTAAACGGTTGTTGGCAATGTCACGGTAGTATCATCAAGTTTAAGCGGGACAAAGACGGCAAAATTCTGCGTACCGGGCAGGAGAACAAACCGGTGATTGATCCCACCACCTGGCCGAACAGCGGAGTGGGCCGCTTAAATCCCGATGGTTCAAAAGGCTCCTGTCATGCCTGCCATTCTCGCCATTCTTTCCAGGCAAAGTTGTCGCGTTCCCCGGAAAATTGCGGGAAATGTCACATGGGGCCGGACCATCCTCAGATTGAAATTTACAAAGAATCCAAGCATGGAATTGCTTTCTATGCCAATCGCGATCGAATGGCACTGGACAAGTCCGGCGACTGGGTTTTGGGTAAAGATTACTCGGCGGCACCCACCTGCGCTACCTGCCATATCGGGTCTTATATGACGCCCAAAGGCGAGAAAGTGGAGAATTCTCACGACGTCGGACAACGAATCAGTTGGACGCTGCGCCCCATCATCAGTTCCCGGTTAAACCTGGTAATTTACGAAGACGGGTTTAAAGAAGATTACCCGGAAACCCGAAAGCTCCCTCAAATCGGGGATGAGGTAATAACTACTGAGAAGGTTGTAGAAAATGAAAAATTGATAAGCAAAAAGGTGCCGCGCAAAGTGGAGAAAATTATTACCTGGCAGGAGCGCCGCCAGAATATGAAAGGCGTTTGCCTGAATTGCCATAACGATACCTTTGTGGATAATTTCTACAAACAATTTGATTCCCTGGTTGAATTGTATAATGAAAAATTTGCCAAACCGGCGAAAAAGTTTATGGACGATCTAAAGGCCGACGGCGTTTTAAACCCCAAATCTCCGTTTGAGAAAAAGGTGCAGTGGGTATTCTGGGAATTATGGCATCATGAAGGCCGACGGGCACGACATGGCGCCAGCATGATGGGTCCGGATTACACCCACTGGCATGGGATGTATGAAGTCTCCAAGCATTTCTACCAGGAGTTTTTACCGGCAGTGATTGAAGCAGCAGCCGAAACCAGTCCCGCCCTGGGCAGGAAATACCGCAACAGAGTGGCAAAGCTTTTACAGCAGGATGAACACCTCTGGCTTAAGGGCCTTACCCCGGAAGAAGCCCGGGCATTACAGAAAATGTATAAAGAACGGTATAACGAGTAATTGGTTTCCGGCGTTGTTTTGCTGCCCATATCCGTAAAAGCGCCTGCCGGTCCGCTTTTGGATTGAGCCGGCGCTCTTTCTTCAAGATTAAAAAACAAAGAGGGGTTATTATGGCATCCGAAATCACCCTGTCTCCCGAACAAAATGCCTTAAACAGCATGGAACGGTTGACCGCGGAAGTTCGTAGGGGAACCCCCCATGAAGTTACCGACCTGAAAGGAATGTTGGTGTGGGGATGGCATGTGGTGGATATTCTTGCTTATATGCGTCTTCAGCCTGCCAGAGATTCCTTTGATCCCTGGATGCAGGATTATTTGCACAAGGGAGAACCCATCCTGAATGTGGAACGTGACAGCCAGTGGGAAGCGGTAAGGCACCTGGGGCTCCTGGAATTGATCGATATGTTCAGTGAGGTCAACCTGCCCATCCTGAAACCGGATTTTTACCAGGGTTGGCAAGACCGAACGGTGCGCTGTCATGAACTTCGTGAACAAATCGCCGGAATTGTCGGGAGCAGCATCACCGGTGAGCAGCGGAAGGGCTTGCTTTTTTTACTGGCAGCCTATAATAGATTGTTTCACATCTCTGCTGCCGTTTCTCTCAATGTGAGTGAGATATGGAAGTCATTGCCTGCTATTTTTGACTTTATCGAATTGCTTATTGATCCCGCATGGTCCATGTCTGCTACTTTCATGCAATTGCTTCAGAAATGTCGGAAAGCGATTTAGGAAGTGAACCGGAAGTCCATTTCCGTAAAATGACCGGGGACCTTTGGGCGCCGGTCAAAATAGTTCCTTATTCACACAAGCACAGGAGGATTTGTTATGAAAAAAGTACTTACCTTTCTGTTAATGTTTCTTTTCTCGTTAAGCATGCTTGCCCAGGAAAAACCCAAAACCAAATTTACTTATGGAGGGGTATATACCGCCTGGGCCCAATCCCAACATGCGTTCCGTTTTAATTCCGATACTTATGATGACGATTACGTGGTGCAGATGTTTCGCCTGAAGTTAGGGTTTTCCCCCAATGAATACCTGAAAGCGATTACCCGTTTTGATATTGCCCAGGGATGGTGGGGAGTGGATAACGCCCGACGGAGTGTGCAACGGACTGCTACCACCGGCAGCGGCAGCGCCCTTTTCGATTTCAAAGATACCAATTACCTCTTCCATGTGGACCAGGCTTATATCCTCTTTAAAATACCAAATTCTCCGCTCACCGGTCGTATTGGGCGGATGTGGTATGGGCTGGGCAATAAAATGATGGTGGATAATAATTATGATGGGGTGCAATTCGATTTGAATAACGTAATCGGAAAAAAAGTTACTTTAAGCTGGGCGAGGGTCTCCGAGGGGCTGGATGGATTGACGGATTTGGATTCGGCCGCTGCGGACCGCTACGGGAACTCGGACGGACGAGATGCCGATTTGTTTATGCTGGATTTTAATAATAAAGCGGGCGGATTGGCTTACAACGTTTACGGAATGTATTACAAAGACCGCAGTGTCAATGATATGAACGCATACGTTCCCGATCATCTTCAATTCTTCAAAACCCGTTTTTCTCCCCAGGTAACCCAATTGACAGCCGTGGGATTTGCCGGCACCTACAAAACCGATAAATTGAAAGTGAAAGGCGAATTCGATTACTTAACCGGGAAAGATGATATTCAGAACACCACCCACGGCGCCAAACAAATGTGGGATATTAACAACGGTGACTTGAGCGGATATAACCTCTACCTGAATGGTACTTTAACCGTCACCCCGGCGGTCTCCCTTGGCGCAGTGATTGGCAGGGGCTCCGGGGATGATGATTTGACCGGCGGGAAGGGCAATGTGAACAAGTTGCGTACCTCCGGATTCTTTTATATTACCGAAGTCTGGGAAGATTCCATTATGCCGGACGAGGAGGGGATTACCCCCCAGGGATTGGGTGCCCCCAACGTGCGCGGCTACCGGGAATTGGAAAATACCACTGCCCTGCAACTGAATGCTACCCTTAAACCGGTAGACAAACTCAACCTTTTTGCCTCATTTACCCTTTTAAAGGCAACCGAACCCATCCACGCCTGGTCAACAGTGGCGGATTCCCTGGGCAACATCGTCGATGCCGCCATCGACCCGGCTGTTTCGGCCGATGACATTGGCAGTGAAATCGATTTTAAAATCTCCTACAACATGTACAAACCATTGAACTTCACCCTCCGGGGCGGCTATTTTATCCCCGGAGATGCCGCAGAATACCTGATCAATGGGAAATTAGCCGCCAATGCCGACCCTGCCTGGGAACTGAAAGGAACGGTGGCTTTAAAGTTTTAAGCGGTTGAGATTTATGGAAATTCCCGGGAAATGGTGAGAAGCGATGCCGGCAGCTTTGGAATCCTTTGGATTGCTTCTTTCTCTTACTCACCATTTCCCTTTAAAATTTAATGATTCACCCAAAAACAGAGGACATTTTCCATGATGAAGAACAACCTGAACCTATTTTTGGGGGTATTGGTGTTGTCGGCATTCTGGATATTTGCCGGTTGTGCTCAAAAAGTTGTGTTGCAGAGCGCCCCGGCAGCCGCGAAACCCCAGCCGAAGCAGATGAATCAAGCACAGGAACCGGAAAAACATGAAGAAGCAGATTTTTCGGTCGGCTGTGTGGAATGCCATCAGGAGGAAACCCCTGAGGAAGTGCAGGACTGGTCCATGGGAATGCATGGGCAGGTAAACGTGGGATGTTTTGTATGCCATGGTGACGGTGAAGAAGAATTCTATTCCGAACCCACCGGCGAGCAATGCATTAGCTGCCATTCCGGATATTTCAGAGAGGTCGCCAATTCCGGAGAGGAATTTACCTGTTTCACCTGTCATGACGGGCATACACTCAAGTTTCACTCTCCGGAGGCAGCAACCGGATTCGGGCAATTACTGCCTTCTCATTAACCTGCTTTTACCGACAGAAAACTGATGAACCCGGGAGGGACCGGAAGCGGATCTGAACCACTGCTATTGGTAAGGGCAGAAACAGACAACAAAACGTAGTGTAATCAATCCAATTCCATCAACTAAAATGGAAGGAGAGCTGTGATGGCAATCAGTCGTAGAGAATTTTTAAAACTCTCCGCAGCAAGCGCGGCAGCGGCAATGATCGGCAGCGTGTTACCCTTTGGGAATAAGCTGTATGCCGATTCGGAAATTCGCTGGGATAAATCGGTCTGCCGGTTCTGCGGTGTGGGCTGCGGGGTGATGTTGGGGATTAAAAATGGCAAAGCCGTAGCTGTTATGGGCGATAAGGAAAGCACTGTGAATCATGGCTTATTGTGTGTAAAGGGTTTTTACCTGCATAAGATTATTTATGGTAAGGATCGTCTGCTGTATCCGCTGGTACGCAAAAACGGCAAGCTGGAACGCGCCACCTGGGATGAAGCCATGACCCTGGTGGCAAATAAGTTCAAAGAAGCGATTGAACAACACGGTCCTAACGCGGTGGCGTTTTACGGCTCCGGTCAGGCGACAACCGAGGAAACCTACCTGGCGAACAAGCTGTTCAAAGGGCATATCGGAACCAATAACATGGAAGGCAATCCCCGGCTGTGTATGGCAAGCGCTGTGGGGGGGTATATAACCTCCTTCGGAGCGGATGAGCCGGTTGGAAGCTACGATGATATTGACCATGCCGATATGTTTTTGCTGTTCGGAAGTAATACTGCGGAAGCGCACCCGGTGCTATTCGACCGGATTGTTGCCCGGAAGAAAAAGGATCCCAATGTTAAAATTGCTATTATCGATCCCCGTAAAACCCCTACCAACAAAGTTGCCGATTTACACCTCCAGGTAATTCCGGGATACGACTTGGCAATTATGCACGCCATCGCCCGCATTTTGATTAAAGAGGGATATACTGACGAAAAATTTATTGCCGAGTCAGTGAAATTCAGCGACGGCAAAAATGCCATCTCCTATGACGATTATAAAAAATTCCTGGAAAAATTCACCCCGGAATACGCAGCCCAAAAATGTGGTGTAAAGGCGGATGATATTGTAAAAGTAGCGCGCATGTTCGGTGAGGCGCGTACCGCCATGACCATGTGGACCATGGGGGTGAACCAGCGCACCCGTGGGGTGTGGTTAAACAACCTGATGCACAACATCCACCTGTTAACCGGCAAGCTGGGCAAATTAGGCTGCGATTCTTTTTCCCTGACCGGGCAACCCAATGCCTGCGGCGGGGTGCGCGAAGGAGGTGGTTTGTGTCACCTGCTGCCCGGTCATCGCAAGGTGGCAAATGCGCAGCATCGGAAGGAAATCGCTGCCATCTGGAATGTTCCGCCGGAAAATATCCAACCCAAGCCGGGGAAACATACCGTTGCCATGTTTGAAGCGGTGGCAAAAGGCGAGATTAAAGCCATTTATATCATGTGTACCAATCCGGCGCAGTCCCTTCCCAATTTGAATAAGTACATTCCCGGGATGAAGGATACCTTTATGGTGGTAGCCGATGCGTTCCATCCCACGGAAACCACTAAGATTGCCGATGTGGTGTTACCGGCGGCATTCTGGGGAGAAAAAGAAGGGGTTTACGGTTGTACGGAACGCCGTTCTCAACACATGGCGCAGTCGCTGCAGCCCGCCGGGGAAGCCAAATGGGATGGGTTTATCCTGATTGACCTTGCCAAACGGCTGGGGTATGGGAAGAATTTCGAGTATTTCAAATCGCCGGA
>Ga0256841_1002926_pt1 | contig 13132 bp, 12 predicted proteins | sample 356308metaG_FD_185971 | JGI IMG/M metagenome (GOLD analysis project Ga0256841, IMG submission 185971) | Hydrothermal vent microbial communities from Mid Atlantic Ridge, Atlantic Ocean - 356-308 | ecosystem: Environmental > Aquatic > Marine > Hydrothermal vents | place: Atlantic Ocean: Mid...
CCTAGTGATCATGGGTTTAATAGTTGTTGTAGCTACCTATTACTCCTCCATCCAGAAAATACGTGACAAGGATGCCTTCATGAATCTCACGAAACTCGCGGACAAGACAAAAGATCCCCGAAAAAGAGTAGCACTGTATAAGAACTTCTTATCAAGATACCCCAAGAGTCAATTCGCACCGACGGTGAGGCAAAAACTTCACGAATTACCCAAGATTATTGATAAGTCCGACTATAAGAAAGCACTGGAAGCAGAAAAAAAGGCTGGTGATGACCTTGAAAAAGCCAAGCTGGCATTGGAGCATTACATTAAATCTCATCCCCGCGGGAGATACAAGAGGGAGATAAAAAAAGCTCTCAGGAGACTTCAAGAGAGGATGGACGAAAGGAGTTATCAACAAGCCCTCGTTGCCTGCGAAAAAGCAGGTGAAAAATACGAAGATTGCCAGGAGTACCTCGAATCTTACCTGAAAAAGTATCCGAAAGGACGTTATAAAGAAGAAGTTGAAGAAAAACTCGCTCATATACCGGATCTGATTTTCAGTAGATCTGTTAAAGAAATCGAAGGTTACGAAAAGGACGGAAAGTGGAAAAAGGCCTTGATTCTGATTGAAAAAAACATGGAAAAGTTCGGGGCGGATTCGCAAAAGAAGGCCAAGCTTGAAGAAATAAAGGCAAGATGTTTCGCCGCCCTGGATAAGGAGGATTTTGAACGTGCAAAGAAGAAGGCCGAAGAAGCGGCAAATGATTTGGACAAAGCCGAAGCCGCTTACAGGGATTATATTGCTCAATACCCGGAAGGAAATTACGTTCTTGCTGCACGGGAAGCTCTTCAGCAAATCGAAAAAAAACGTATAGATCAAAAGAAAAAGCTGGCCCAGATGGAAGCTCAAAAGAAAGATGATGCTACCTGGGAAGAATTAAACAGTCTTGCATCTCAAACCAAGAGTATTCCACGAGCACTACAAATTGTGAGCAAGTACCTGGTCAAGTATCCAAAAGGAAGACACGTAAAAGAGGCCAAGGCAAAAATAGTGGAACTCCACAAAAAGTGGTTCAGAGAGAAAGCTCCAATAAAGGATAGGCTCAATAGTAGGATCATTACGATCAAGGGCGGACAAAAGGTAGAAGGGGTTACTGAATTTGACGGGAACTACTATTACGTTAAAGGTAAAACAAGTTCTTACGTTCTATCGAAAACCAACGTAATCTCCGTTGAGTACTCGGAAGAATCTCGAAAGGCCGCAGAATACAACAAGCTCGTTAGCCGGGTCAATATTAACAATGCTGCCAGCCTGAAAAAACTTGCAAGATGGTGCGAAAAAAATGGATTCAAAGACAAGGCCCTACTGATTTATGAACTAGTAGCTTACCTTAACCCGAAGGACACAAAAGCCAGGGGAGTCATGGAATCAATGGGGTACAGGTACAGAAACGGTCTGTGGATAAGGTAAAAAAAGTGGTAAACGCAACAATTTTTCTTGCGTTTATGAGAGATTAAATGTAAATAGCTAATTATTATACTAATTCTATTCCTTCAATAACAACTCAATGGGGAAGGGTGAAGCTTGAAGTGGAAGGATATAACAGGTAGAAGCTTTTTGATGATTTTGATGCTCTTTCCCACCCTGTCCTTCTTAGTTCCAAGTCATGCCAAAGCCGCCGCACAGGTAACTGTCACCCCAAGGTTTTCACTTGAAGCTTATTACGATACCAATATAGACCTTGATCCCAACAACGAAAAAGATGACTTAATTATGGTCTATTCACCAGGAATTACGATTGACTATTTTGATGAGAGGCGAGGGCTGGAACTTGATTACGAGTTAGGGATAAACAGGTACCAGGATTACGATGAAAACAATACCACAACCCATGATGCAACGCTCAACGCATGGTATTTCCTGACACGGCACCTGGAGCTATCCCTGACAGATGATTTCAGGAAGGGAAACGATCCGAGAGACGTAAGAGAAGAAACTATCCAAACGCCGCTCGGCGAAATACCAACTTACGACATTCGTGAATCCCGAGGTCGCAACAAATACTGGCGAAACAGATTCAACCCTGATCTTCGCTGGGAATTTGGCCGAGACAGGTACGTTGACGTGGGTTACACGAATTCCAGATTTGAAAATGACCGGGAAGATCTAACCGACAGCATGGAAAATGTATATAGCACCACCCTTGGATACAGGTTTAACGTAAGACACAGCGTCGAAATAGAATATGAATTCACCGACGCCGAATTTGATCTCCCTGAAGATAACCAGCCATCGGAAGATTTTATCGGGCATGATATAAGCGCAACGTATAGCTACGCTTTCTCCAGGCATACTCACCTTGAGTTTACCGGAAGTTACACAAGTAGAATTTACGATAACGAGGAATATCGGCCTGACTATGACGTGGAGGACGTTAGCTTAGCCCTGTACCATTCATTTTCGCCAACGTTTTCTGCATATGCCACCTTGGGCTATTTCTGGAGAAATATCCAGGACAACCCACAGCAGACCAACCCTAGCTGGGAACTGGGTATCAGCAAAAGAGGCAGACACTGGACCTTTAATTCTGCCTTCGAAGGAGGTTACCGCGAAAGGTACATTGATAGAGAAAACCTCGGGTACGAAGAATTCTGGTCTGTGACAGCCGATTTTAGCCACAATTACCATGACAAGTGGATAAATACCCTTTCCTGGGATTTTGACCATGAACGAATTGGGGGAGAGTCAAGCAACACAAGATCAACAATAGATTTTACGTTAACTTCTAGGTACAACATAAACCGATGGCTTGCGACGGAATTCGAATACGACTACCTTCGCCGGATTGCGGACGTAGATGAAGATGAATATAGGGACCACCGGGTGTTTTTGAGGCTTATCGCTTACTATGACATTATACGGACTGGGCCCCGTTCTCCGAGGTAGCCCCAATGGGGCACTTCCCAAATATCGTATCAAACAAAAAGCTATAGCACAGTCATTGCGATCCCGCACCCACTTCCTGCGAACTGTGGGAGCAATGGCAAATAGTCGTATCTGAAGTAGGTGCGGGAGAAGCAATCTCCAACGCTATGATATTCTTATAAGATTGCTTTGTGTCCCGCACCCATTTTAAGCCATACATCTCGATATTAACTCGAAAACATTATCATAAAGTGGGTGCTGGATCCTCGCAACGACAGAACGTTGTAATGTTTTTTAGGTATTTCTCCACTAGGTATTCCATAATCCTATTTTTTATCGAAACATGAATCAGAAAGAATGTTCTGGCCCCGGGAATTTTCCCTCGCGCACCTCTTCAATAAACTCGTTTACTGCCTTCTTGATTGGCTTATTAAGTTCTACGTATCGCTTAACAAACTTTGGAACGAATTTTTCAAAAATGCCCAACAAATCGTGAGTAACAAGTACCTGGCCATCGCAGTAAATACCTGCCCCAATTCCGATAGTAGGTACGGAAATTTTCTCGGTTATTTCCTTTGCCAGCATTGTAGGAACACATTCTAGGACAAGAGAAAAAATACCGGCTTCTTCCAGTGCCATGGCATCCTTGATCATCTTTTTTGCGGTTTCATCCTCTTTTCCCTGGACTCCATAACCACCAAGCTGATGAATAGACTGTGGTGTCAGACCGAGGTGTCCCATCACTGGAATTCCTGAATCGACAAGTTTTTTTACAGTGTCAGTAATTTCCACTCCCCCTTCAAGTTTCACCGCATGGGCATCCGCCTCCTTTAGAAACTTTCCGGCATTTTCCAGCGCCTGTTCCACGGATACCTGGTAGCTCATAAATGGCATGTCACCCACCACCATTGCCCTGTTGGTCGCCCTAGCCACCGCCCTCGTATGATGTAGCATTTCATCCATGGTAACCGGTAAAGTGGTTTCGTACCCAAGGACCACCATTCCGAGTGAATCACCAACCAAGAGTATGTCAATCCCAACCTGATCAAGCATGGCTGCTGTGGAATAATCATAAGCCGTGAGCATTGTAATTTTTTTTCCGTCCTGCTTCATTTTTCTTATGGTTTGAGTTGTAACTCTTTCCACTTTTTTCTCCTTTGATCTTCAGTAGTTAAAAGTGTATTAAGGGCAAAATTCCCTTAGTAATTCATCCGCCTTCTCCCTCCCGATAGTTCCTTTTTCCAGGGCAAGTTCAACGGTATGTCTACCCAGCGTATCGTAAAAGTCCAGGAGGCTTTCAAGGTCTTCACGGAGCTTTTTCCTGTGGCGCCTGATTGTTTCAATGTCTCCACGGACAATTGGACCTGTCAGGGCACCCACGGGACCGTTTTTTTCTATGTTATTAAAAGTACCTCTCACAAGCGGCCAATACGCATCCAGTGCCAGGCGCTCAGGCAAACCCGCATGTACAGCCATTTTCTCCCCCAACCACATAAGGGTTACAAAGTAATTGGATAGAACGCACGCGGCAGCATGATACATCACCTTTTGATCATCAGGAACATAGATCGGTCTCCCCCCCAGGTCTTTAACAAAACCATTCGCCCATTCGATAATATGCTTGTCTGCAGTGACACCGAAAACGGTCCCCGGCAGTTGTTCAATTGCTCCCGACACCGTCGCAAAGGCCTGAAGCGGGTGAATGGAAAGGGTATTTGAGCCAGCTTTTCTGGCAGCACCCAGAACATCTAGGGAAGATGCTCCACTCATGTGAATAACCTTTTGTCCCTGGCGAAAACCTCCTTTTGCTGCGATTTCTTCGCAGACGATCTGTATCTGATCGTCACCAGTAGTTATAAGGACAACTTCAGCAAGCTTGGTTGCTTCTGCAGGGTCTAAAAAGGGTCTGCCACCGGTAAGCGGAAGGGCTTTTTCCAGCGATTCCCGGTGCCTGGCACAAATGGCAACAATCGGGTAGCCTTTTTCTTTTAAGAGAAATCCAACAGCTGTACCTACCTTCCCTGTTCCTATGATTGCTATTTTTTCTTTCACGTTAAACCCCTTTGCACCTTTCAGAGAAATAAAAAAGCCTCCCGAACTCCAGACGGAAGGCTCCCTTTTCGTAATAGTCTTTCATGGTATCTTCCTGTCTCGGTCCGGAAACGGATCCAAGCAGTTTATAACTAGCTACCACTCCATTCTTCCCATGTCAAGAAGGAAAGCAACCCGACACTGCCATACTCCTAGGAAATAAAAGTAATCGTTGATTTGAGCCAAAAATACTAATATAATTCCCGAAAATTAGACTCAGAGGAATATTATGGCGAGAATTGACGACTACAAGGAATCCTTCCGGCTGGCGTCGGAAAAACTAAAAGAGGCAAATCCCCATCGTTTAGCAAAATTGAGCGGTGCATCCGTGGAAATAGACGAAAACGGCAACCCACAAATAAAACTCTCTTTTTTTAACAAGGAACACGTGGTTACCATTGGTGAAGAAATAGACATTGTTTGCCCCAAGGCAAACAAGGAAGTTCCGTTACCGGAGAAAATAGTCATTTCCCATTACCTTCTAAATGCAAACGGGGCAAAGCTGACGGGGAATCTTATAAATTTCAGACAAATCCCCGATGGTCATTTTTACCATTCTGCTTTCCAGAAAAGAGCAACCGACCCGTTGCGAATGACATTCGGGAACGATCCCAAGTCTTTGCTTGAATGCGGTGTTGAGCTTGGAGCCGTGCCTTCTAAGTATGGTGATTATTCAATCCAGATCAATGTGCTTCCAAGAGTCCCATTGACTCTCGTGGTCTGGAAAGGAGATGATGAATTCCCTCCTGAGGCAAGTATCTTATTCGATGAGTCCATTGTGAATTACTTACCCATAGAAGATATAGCAGTGATAAGCGGAATGGCCGTATATAGGTTGATGGGTTTCAAGAGACAACTCCAGGCAAAGGACAATAGAAAATGAAAATAGCTGTAAGTGGTAAAGGCGGCGTAGGGAAGACCACTGTTTCTGCATTCCTCAGCACGTGGTTAGCTAACAGAGGACACAGGGTTCTGGCAATTGACGCCGACCCCGACTCCAATCTTGGGACTGCTCTTGGACTTCCGAACGCAAAAGACATTTTGCCGTTGGCTCACATGAAAGACCTTATCGCGGAAAGGACAGGTGCCACACCCGGCTCTTTCGGCGGCTTTTTTAAAATGAACCCTAAGGTGGACGACTTGCCAGAAAAGATAGCAGTCCCTGTCAGGGAGAATTTGAAACTTCTAGTTATGGGCGGTGTAAAAAAAGGCGGCGGTGGATGCGTTTGCCCCGAAAACGTCATGCTAAAAAACCTCGTTGTTCACCTAATCCTGGGCAGGGATGAAGTAATAATAATGGACATGGAAGCAGGAATCGAACACCTGGGTAGGGCAACTTCTTCCGGCGTGGATCTCCTCATCCTGGTTGTAGAACCCGGCAGAAGAAGCATTGAAACTGCCCTCAGAATAAAGGAACTTGCCGAAGACATAAACCTGAAACGTCTTGGAGTCGTAGCAAACAAGGTTAGAAACAAAGAAGACGAAGATTTTATCAGGGAAGCACTCGCCGATTTCGAGATTCTGGGATTCCTTCCATACGATCCAAAAATTATTGAGGCGGATTTGAAAGGTATATTCGCAGAAGATATAGGAAAAGAAACCCGTGAAGGCCTCGAAGTGATCGGCAGGTATTGCCTTAAGTTGAGCGGGAAGTAATGACATCTAAAGACATGCTTGATATCCAAAATTCTAAAGATTGCAGAAATATAAACATAGATAAAGTTGGGGTAAAAGACATAAGGTACCCCATCACCGTGATGAGCAAGACCCATGGGATTCAACAAACCGTTGGGTCCTTTAACATGTACGTGAACCTGCCTCGTGAATTTAAAGGGACTCACATGAGTCGCTTTATAGAAATAATAAACGAATACCATGGGGAAATCGACGTAAGAAAGTTCAAGTCTCTTTTGGAAGAAATGAGAAACAGGCTTCAAGCCCAGTCGGCTCACATAGAAGTATCCTTCCCCTATTTTATTGAAAAGTATTCACCTGTCACCAGCACTCCCGGCCTGATGGAGTACGGGTGTAGGATAATGGGATCGCTAAACAAAGAAAAGGGTTACGACCTGGTACTTGAAGTGCATGTCCCGATAACCACGGTTTGCCCTTGCTCAAAAGAGATAAGTGATTATGGAGCTCATAATCAAAGGGGAACCGTCAGCCTCCGGGTGAGGTTTGAAAAGTTCATATGGATTGAAGACCTTATAAGATTAGTTGAAGACTGTGCTTCCTGTGAAGTATACTCGGTACTTAAGAGACCAGACGAGAAGTACGTGACAGAAAAGGCTTACGACAATCCAAAATTCGTGGAAGATGTGGTTAGAGATATAGCGTGCAGGCTTAAAGGAGACGATAATATTAGCTGGTTTGCCGTGGAAGTAGAAAATTTCGAGTCCATTCATAACCACAGCGCTTATGCTTTTATAGAAAGGAAAAAATAGGAAGTGTGGACTTTGCTAGAAAGAAAAGACGCTAAAATACTTGCCTTAATTGGTTTAACTAGCATGCTGTTGCTCCTCAGTGGGTGTTTGGGGATGCAGGAGGGAGCACGAAAAGGTAACCTGGATTTTGCGGTCAACGATTACAACCAGAGCATAAGGTGGGGAATGCTTGGTAGGGCATTAGTTTACATTCCCGAACCGAACCAGGAAGAATTTATAAGAACTGCTGAAAAGGTATTCGACAACGTTTCCTTTGCCGATTTTGAAATAAGGGCCATTCTTCCTGATGCGGAAATTAAAACTGCCAAGGTTATGGTCAATGTCGGCATTTACACGAAGGATTCACTTAAATTGGTAACCGTTAAACAGGTCCAGAAGTGGCAAAAGGTCAACAAGAGGTGGTATATTCTCAACCCGGACTTAGAAGTATTTCTGAAGAAGCTAAACATTCAGTAATACCTGCCTTGATCTTAAAATGCTAATCATCGGTGGGGGACAAATTTACAGTTGACAAGACCGGGTTGAAGTTGTAGGTAGTTGCTTTAAAGAGGACAGAAGCGGGAGATAATATGATTCGGGCAGCTCAGAACACCGATAGCTATTATTACTACTATTGCTATTATAGTAAGCTGCCCACTGCCGCCCAGTGACAATAGACATCGAGGCCGTGGGCAGTAACCCAGCCCACGGCCTAGCGACAATTACTAAGCCGTGGGTATCAACCACGGCTTTTTTGCTATTTAGTTCCTGGGTAAGCTAAACGGAAGGAGGCGATACCCGTGCGAACTTACCGGCATCAGAACCACTAAGGCGATTAACCTTTATTAATCTGAAGAGGAGGGACAGATGAAAGTAAGTAAATGTTTGGGATTAATTCTGGTATTTATGTTTGTTATTGCAGGTTTTCAGGCGGTTCCCGCCATGGCAGAAGATGTGTATAAGATAGGAGCTGTGTTTTCTATCAGCGGTAGAGGGGCTTTTCTGGGAGAACCGGAGAAAAAAACGGCGGAAATGCTCGCAGAGCAGCTAAACAAGCAAGGTGGAATAAACGGGCACCCGGTAAAACTAATCATTTATGACGACGAAAGTGACGCTACCAAGTGTAATCTCGCAGTAAAAAAACTGATAAACAAGGACAAGGTTCCGGTAATTATCGGGCCGACCTTAAGCGGAACAACTCTTGCTGTGGTAAGGGTAGTCGAAAGGGCTAAAATACCCCTAGTCTCCTGCGCCGCCAGCTACAAAATAGTTACACCGGTTGAAAAAAGACACTGGATTTTCAAGGTTCCAGGTTCAGACAGACATGTTGTTTCAAAACTCTACCAGTACATGCAATCCAAGGGGATAAAAAAGGTAGGAATAATGACGGTTTCCACGGGTTTTGGAGCAAGCGGTAGGGAAGAATTATTGAGACTTGCGCCCAAATACGGAATCACAATTGTCGCGGATGAAAGGTACGGTCCCAAGGACACCGATCTTACCGTGCAGTTAACTAAGATAAAGGCAAGCGGTGCCCAGGCTGTCGTAAACTGGTCTGTTGGACCAACCCAGATTCTAGCCGTAAAAAACTGGCATGATCTTGGGATGAAAATCCCACTTTTCCAGAGTCACGGGTTTGGAAGCAAGAAGAACCTCGAACTTGCTGGCCCCGCTGCAGAAGGAGTCATGCTGGCTCTTGGCAAGGTTAACGTAGGTCCGCTTCTGCCTGATTCGGATCCCCAGAAAAAGGTTATCCTGGCTTACAAGGAAGCCTACGAAAAAAAATACGGTGAACCTATATCCTCTTTTGGTGGGCACGCATGGGATGCCTTCAATATCGTGGTCCAGGCGATGAAAAAAGCCGGTCCTAATCCTGCCAAAATAAGGGACTGCATTGAAAATACTAAGGGATTTGTCGGTCAGCACGGTATATTCAACTTTTCACCACAGGATCATAACGGGTTGTCGGAGAAAGACCTCGTTATGGTAGTGGTCAAAAACGGTGATTGGGCACTCTTGAAATAATAGGAAAACACGTCGCGAGAAGCGAGTTTTTAACTCGCTTCTTTTAATACAATTGAAATGAACGATACTGCTCAACTAGTCCAGTACATACTAACAGGTATTACCGTCGGCGCAATCTATGCCCTGGTGGGACTCGGTTACAACATAATTTATAACGTGACCGAGGTCATTAACTTCGCCCAGGGTGAGTTTGTCGTTCTTGGCGGGCTTGTCATGGTATTCATGACAAATACCCTTCACCTGTCTTTGCCGGTCGGTTTTTTTCTTACAGTTAGCGTGGTTACGATACTCGGCGCCTTGATGGACAAACTGACGATAGAACCGATAAAAGATGCAAACGTCCTTACACTTATCATTATTACGATTGCGGTTTCTATAATTTTCAGGGGGTTGGCAATGTTGATCTGGGGAAGAGATCCCTATGCGTTGCCGGCATTTTCCAAAGCACCTCCCTTTACCCTTTTTCATGCAATAATTCAACCTCAGGCACTGTGGGTGCTAGGGATTACAACCATAGTGGTTATTTTACTTTCCCTGTTCTTCCGTTTCACGATGATGGGAAAAGCCATGCTCGCTTGCGCGGACAGCCCCGAAGCATCGAGACTTATGGGGATACCGGTGAAAAAGATGGTGTTGATATCCTTCGTGCTAAGTGCTGCCATCGGTGCGGTAGCAGGTATCGTCATTACGCCTATTTCGCTAATGGAATATGACAGGGGAGCACTCCTTGGGCTCAAGGGATTCGGTGCTTCAATTCTGGGAGGACTTGGAAGCTTCTCCGGTGCTGTTATTGCCGGCCTAATACTCGGCCTGATTGAATCCCTCTGTGCCGGATACGTATCCTCCGGCTACAAGGACGCAATTGCTTTAATAGTACTCCTTCTCGTTCTATTCGTAAAACCTAGTGGATTTTTTGCGGGGAAAAGAGCCAGTTTGAAGAAATTCTGATGGGTTGCGAAAAGAAAAAAATACTTACTCTTGTTTCATTCCTGGTGATTTTTCCAGTATTGGTGAATTATATACCTGCCATTTCGAACTACCTCGAAGTAATGATTTTTGCAGGGATTTTCTGCCTGGTCACAATCGGACTATCGCTTCTCATGGGATACGCGGGCCAAATATCTCTCGGGCATGCCGCTTTTCTTGGAATTGGGGCCTACAGCTCTGGGATAATAACAGCGAAATTCGGCTTATCACCATGGATTGGGATTGCGGCCGGGATTGCCATATCATCTTGTATAGCCGTGGTGGTAGGCATACCTTCCCTTAAATTGAAGGGACACTACCTAGCCATGGCCACCCTGGGGTTTGGAGAGATCGTTTTTATTGTTTTCAACGAAGAAGTCAACCTAACCGGGGGACCATCAGGCTTTGCAGACATACCTTATTTACATGTCGGATCTTTTGAGTTTAGCAGTGAATTAACTTATTACATCCTAGTCTGGGCAGTAGTACTTATGGGACTCTTTTTTGCCCTTAATCTCATTCATTCAAGGGTAGGTAGAGCATGGAGAGCCATTCACGGAAACGAGATGGCGGCTGAAGCCATGGGAGTACCCACTTCAAGGTACAAGCTCAAGATTTTTGTTCTCAGTTCCATTTACGCATCGGTGGCCGGAAGTCTTTACACCCATTACATATGCTTTCTTAACCCCAGTTCTTTCGACCTTTTCTGGTCCATCAAGTTTGTTATGATGGTCATCGTAGGCGGCATGAGCAGCGTCTGGGGTGCCATCATAGGAACTATCCTTCTTACCTACCTAGGAAACGAATGGTTAAGCGCTTTCAAACATTTTGATGTTCTGGTATATGGAATCATCCTTTTATTAATTACAATGTTCTTGCCGGGAGGCATAGTCAGTTTACCCAGAATTCTCAGATCTAAACGGACAAACTCACGATAGATGACGTCACTACTTGAAGCTAGAGGAATAACTAAGCATTTTGGTGGGATAAAGGCCTTAAACGATATCACCTTCAGGGTAAAACCAGGGCAAATCAAGGCTATTATCGGACCAAATGGTGCTGGTAAGACAACCCTGTTTAACTGCATATCCGGGGTACTTAAGGCAGATAAAGGTGAAATTCGCCTAAACGGCGAGTCCATTGTGAAACTGCCGCCACACAGGAGAGCAGCCGCCGGTATCTCTCGAACTTTTCAGAATGTGGCAATTTTCCCAGAGATGACTGTCCTGGAAAATGTTCTCGTGGGACGACACTGTAGAAGCAAATGTGAAATGCTTAAAGCCGGTTTCCGAACCATGTCAATGAGGAGGGAAGAAAAAGACATAGAAGATAAGGGATGGAGTTTTCTCGAGTTCGTGGGTTTGGAAGAACAAGCCGATAAGTTGGCCAGTGAACTTCCCTTGGGAGACCAGAGAATGCTCGAAATAGCCCGTGCCCTTGCTACCGAGCCTAAAATAGTCCTTTTGGATGAGCCCGCGGGAGGTCTCAACACCAAGGAAACGGAAAGGTTGGCAGAACTCATTCACCAGATAAGGAACTCAGGAGTAACGGTATTGCTCGTGGAACATGACATGAACCTGGTCATGGACATTTCTGACGAGATCCTCGTGATTAACTTTGGTAAAAAACTGGCAGAAGGTGACCCAAAATCAGTAAAGGAAAATCCGGACGTAATAAATGCATACTTGGGTGAGGATATAGATTTTTCGGATCTATAATGCATAGCACAACAAGCGGATAAGACAACTATCGGGATTAAATAGAGAGACCACGCAGGACTTATGCTTTTTCTCAGAAGTGTACATACGTATTATGATAGCATTCACGCTCTTAAGGGAATCTCTCTCCATGTAAAAGAGGGTGAAATTGTTACCCTAATAGGTGCAAACGGAGCAGGTAAAACCACCCTTCTTAAAACCATTTGCGGACTGATAAAACCACGCAAGGGTTCTATTCAATTTTATGGGGAAGATATAACCAACCTTCCTGCAGAATCGATTGTCAGAAGAGGCATCTCGCTTGTTCCCGAAGGAAGAATGGTTTTCAGCACGTTAAGCGTTGAAGCCAACCTGGAAATGGGTGCTTTCAGCAGGAGGAAAGACAAAAACCAGATGAAACGTGACATAAAAAACTTGACCTCCAGGTTTCCCATTCTTAAGGAAAGGATGAATCAGCTCGCCGGGACGCTGAGTGGTGGTGAGCAGCAAATTCTTGCCATCTGCAGGGCACTCATGGCACATCCCAAACTTTTGATTTTCGATGAACCTTCCATGGGCCTTTCCCCTATATTGACAAAAGAGATTTTTAAGGTCATTGTAGGGCTAAGAAAAGAAGGGCGTACGATTCTGCTTGTCGAACAGAATGCTCGAGCGGCACTCCAGATTGCCGACAGGGGATACGTGCTTGAAACAGGAAAGATTATACTTGAGGGTGATACCGAGTACCTGTTGAACCATAAAGAAATTCAAAGGGCATACCTAGGTAAAGGTTACAGGGAAGTTTGGGAAGAGTAGCACTTTTTGATTTTTTGAAAGGTATTGGTTATGCCGATCTGGGACGCAAAACATGAATGCATATCGAGAGACATTCTTCAACAATTACAACTTGAGCGATTACAGGCTACGCTAAACAGGGTGTACAAAAATGTTGCCTTTTATAAGAAGCGCTTTGATGCTCTTGGCTTTTTCCCAGAAGAGGATCTTGAAAATCTCTCCGACAT
>Ga0256841_1002927_pt1 | contig 13130 bp, 14 predicted proteins | sample 356308metaG_FD_185971 | JGI IMG/M metagenome (GOLD analysis project Ga0256841, IMG submission 185971) | Hydrothermal vent microbial communities from Mid Atlantic Ridge, Atlantic Ocean - 356-308 | ecosystem: Environmental > Aquatic > Marine > Hydrothermal vents | place: Atlantic Ocean: Mid...
CCGCAGCGATGGAATCGGCACAGGACACCTGGCATCCCCACCCCTCCAGCACATCGCGCATGGCCTCGAGAATGGACGCCTCGTCGTCGATCACCAGCACCCGGCGGCCGCGCAGATTGTCGACCACCGGCGTCGCTTCGGCGCCGGCCACATCCAGCCGGCCCGGATCACCGGCCGGCAGCGCCAGGCAGAAACTGGCGCCGCGACCCGGCTCCGAGCGCAACTCGATGCCGTGGCCGAGCAGCCCGGCCAGCCGGCGAACGATGGCCAGCCCCAGACCCAGCCCCTTGCTGCGGTCGCGCTCGGGGTTGTTGAGCTGGTGGAACTCGTCGAACACGCGTTCCTGTTCCCGCGCCGGGATCCCGGTGCCGCTGTCCACCACCCACACCTGCACCCCGTCGCCACGGCGGCGGCAACCGAGCAACACCTTGCCGGAGGGCGTGTAGCGGATGGCGTTGGACACCAGGTTGCGCAGAATGCGTTCCACCAGTACCGGGTCGGAATACACCACCACCGAGGTCGGCACCACCCGCAGCTGCAAGCCCTCCTGCCGCGCCTGCATGTCGAACTCTGCCGCCAGGGCCTCGAACAGGTCCTGCAGCCGGAAGTGCCGGCGGTTCACATCCACCCGCCCGGCGTCCAGCCGCGAGATGTCCAGCAGCGCGTTGAACAGGGCCTCCAGGGCGGCGCTGGAATCGCGGATGCGGGCGACCAGGGCGTCGATGCGGCCGGCGTCGCGCTCACCCTCCAGCAACCCCACGTAGAGGCCCAGGGCGTGCAGGGGCTGGCGCAGGTCGTGGCTGGCGGCGGCCAGGAAACGCGACTTGGCCAGGCTGGCCTGCTCGGCCGTCTCCCGAGCGCGGTCGGCGGCATCCTTCTGGCGCCGCAACTGCTCGACCAGATCCATGTTCTCGAAGCGCAGTTCGATGGAGGCGCGCGTGGCACGGTGCAGGTTGCGCGCCCACACCAGACAGCTGGCGAGAAAAGCGATACCGGCCAGCCCGACGAAGGTGGAGATCGCCGAGCCCTCGAAGAAGAAGCGCGCCGTCATGGCCCCCATGATGGGAACGGCGAACACATAGTAGGTGGGGAGGTAGGCCGACAGCGAGCCGATGCCGGCCGCCGCCAGGCCACACATCAGCAGCACCATCAACATGGTCAGCCAGGGGCTGTCGCTGGGGAAGAACAGCACCGGCAGCACACCCCACAGCAGGCCGAGCAGGCCGATGGCAAAGACGAAGCGGCGCCGCCAGCGGCCCACGTCCGTCAGCTCATCCACCCGGGCCAGGTAGCGGCTGGCCACCACCGCGCGCAGCGCCACCGAGGCCGCCAGCGCCAGGCCCCAGCCCAGCAGCAGGTGCCGGTCGAACTGATGCCACAGGGCCCATGTGATGATCAGCATGACGACGAGGTTGCCGGTGAAGGCGGCCCGCGTCTGCTCGGCCAGCAGCCGCAGCTGGTCGATCAGGACAGAGCGGCGCAGATCGCCCGCCGCCGGCCCGGGGCGGGCGAGGAGGGATGCCGCCGTCGCGTTCAGGACCGCCGCTCCAGGCGGAAGGCGGCCAGCAGCCCGCCCAGCGCCGCGCCGGCCAGCGCCGCCAGCGCCGCAAGGCGGCCCGGCTCCAGCAGCGTCAGCAGCGCCAGCCCCGACACCGCGCCGACCAGCAGTCCCGCCCGTCGCGGCGCCCGCGACACCCGCAGGCCGACCACCATCCCCACGACCGTCGCCAGCGGCACCATCAGACTGAACTGTACCGCCAGCCAGTGGCGGTCGGCCAGGAAGGCGTGCACGACGCGGGTCGCGCAGTCGCTGCCGCGCGCCGCGTCCAGGCCGGCGCAGGGAGTCAACAGGCTGGCGTCGAAGCCGGCGGCACGGTAATAATTCAGGCTCAGAAAAACGGTCCCGACCAGCAGGGCGCTGCCCAGGCCGCCGAACAGGACAGGGATGACGGGAAAACGGGACTCGGACATGAACACCCAGCCGGCAGCGCGAATAACCGGACTGTACGCGGAGCACGCCGCTGAATTCAAGGGATTCGCCCCGGCAACCGCTATCCATGGAATTAACAGGCAGTTATTGGACATCACCCTGAGGAAGCCATGAGTCTGCGTCTTAAATTCAACCTGATCCTCATCGCCACCACCGTGGTCGGCCTGCTGGCGGCCGGACTGGTCTCCTGGCAGATCCTGCAGCGCGATGCCCGGGCCACCGTGCAGCGCTCCGCCGAGATGCTGCTGGGCGGCGCCCTGTCGGTGCGCAAGTACACGGTGGACGAGATCCGGCCGTTGCTGCGCCAGCTCGACAGCGCCGAGTTTCTGCCGCAGACGGTACCGGCCTACGCGGCGTCCCAGGTCATCCACAACCTGCAGCGGAACTATCCCGAGTACAGTTACAAGGAGGCGGCCCTGAACCCGACCAACCCGGCCAACCGGGCCGCCGACTGGGAAGCGGACATCATCGAGTGGTTCCGCTCCCACCCCGACGACAAGGAACTGAGCGGCGAACGCGCCACGGCGACCGGCTCGGCGCTCTATATCAGCCGCCCCATCCGCATCACCAATCCCAAGTGCCTGACCTGTCACGGCGACCCCGCCGCCGCGCCGGCCGCCATGAAGGCGCGCTACGGTACCACCAACGGCTTCGGCTGGAAGCTGAACGAAGTGATCGGCGCCCAGGTGGTGTCGGTGCCGCAGACCGTCCAGGAGGCGGCCGCCTGGCGCCAGTTCCTGGTCTTCATGGGCTCGCTGCTGGCCATTTTCCTCGTCGTCGGCCTGGTGCTGAACATCCTGCTCTACCGGTTTGTCACCCGCCCGGTGGCGCTGATCGCCGAACGCGCCGAAGCCATCAGCACCGGCAGCGGTTCCGTGGAAGAACTCGACATCGGCGGCAACGACGAGATCGGCTCGCTGGCGCGCTCCTTCAACCGCATGCAGCGCAGCCTCAACAACGCGGTCAAACTGCTCAACGAATCCATGCAATAGCGCGGCAGCACGCCAGGGAGCACAGGGGATGAACCTGCCGGAGAGATTGGGAAAGTACCAGGTCAAGGCGCTGCTCGGACAGGGCGCCATGGGCGTCGTGTACCAGTGTTTCGACCCCGACATCGAGCGCACCGTCGCCATCAAGGTGGTGCACCCGCACCTGCAGCGCGGCAGCAGCGGCGAGGAGAGCGTGGAACGCTTCCGCCAGGAAGCGCGCGCCGCGGCGCGCTGCCAGCACCCCAATATCGTCACCGTCTACGAACTCGGCCAGCAGCAGGGCAACGACTTCATCGTCATGGAATACGTGCAGGGCGAGGAACTGCGCTACTTCCTGGAGACCGGCCAGCAGTTCAGCACCGGCGAGTGCCTGCACATCGCCGGCGAAGTGCTGGCGGCGCTTGCGCACGCCCACCAGCAGGGCGTGGTGCACCGCGACATCAAGCCGGCCAACATCATTCTGCTCGACAATGGCGGCGTCAAGGTGGCGGACTTCGGCGTCGCCCGCCTCGACCAGTCGGAACTCACCCTGGCCGGCAACATGGTGGGTACACCCACCTACATGGCGCCGGAGGGACTGCGCGGCGAACGGGTCGATTTTCGCGGCGACCTGTACAGCGTCGGCATGGTGCTGCTGGAGATGCTGACCGGCTGCAAGCCGCAGCCACAGGAGCTGTTCAGCCGGCCGGTCGCCGAATTCGTCGGCGGCGTACTGGACGGAGAGCGCGGCCGCGCCCTGCCGGCGTCCCTGCGCGAAACCATCGCCACCGCCCTGGCCGACGACGCCGGCCAGCGCTTCGAATCGGCGCAGGCGTTCCGCGAGCGGCTGCTGGACACCGCCCGCAGCCTGGACGAGGAGCGTTCGGCGCTGGAGACCCTGTCCGAGACCGTGGTGGCACGCCGGCCCGTCGCCCTCGAGCACGCCTCGATAGACAACCCGCGCACGGAATGGCCGGCGGCCATGCTGGAGACGCTGGAACAGACCCTGGCCGGCTACGTCGGACCACTGGCACGCATCCTGGTCAATCACAGCGCGACACGCGCCGGCTCGGTGGAGGAACTGGGCCGGGTGCTGGCGGAAAAGATTCCCGACCCCGGCGAGCGCGAGGAATTCATGACCCGCTTCCGGCACTGTGCGCTGGCCCACCAGTGCAGCGGCGAGCACAGCCTGCCGTCGGCGGGCGCGAAGCGCGCCCCGGCGTCGTCAACCTGCATGGCCGAGCGGCTGAGCGCCGAACAGATGGAACAACTGTCGACGCTGCTGGCCTACTACGTCGGGCCGCTGGCGCGCAACCTGGTACAGCACAAGGCGCGCAGCGCCAGTGAACCGGAACAGTTCATCGCCGCCCTCGGCGAGTGCATACCCTCCGAGCGGGAGCGGGCGGAATTCCTCGCCCGGGCGCCGTCGCTGGCGGGCTGAGGCGGGCGCGGGCGACGGGCATGCGCAAGAAGTTCTCAGGCCTCAGACCCGGCACCGTGCTGGACAACTACGAGTTGCGCAAGGTGCTGGGCGGCGGCGGCTTCAGCGTCGTCTACCTGGCCCGCGAATGCGACAGCGGCAAGCCGGTGGTCATCAAGGAATACATGCCCAACAAGCTGGCGCGGCGCAAGCGCGATGGCGTGGTGACAGCGCGCAACCCCGAGTTCAGCACCCGCCTGAGCCGCGGCCGCAAGCTGTTCTTCCAGGAAGCCAGTACCCTGGCCACCCTCAAGCACCCCAATATCGTCAACGTCGTCAATTTCTTCCAGGCCAACGGCACCGTCTACCTGGTGATGGAATACCAGGACGGCGAGAACCTGCAGCACTACCTGCAGGGACGCCGCGGCGGGCTGTCGGAGAAGTTTCTGCGCACCGTGTTCCCGCCACTGCTGGACGGGCTGGAACTGATCCACGACAACGACCTGCTGCACCTCGACATCAAGCCGGGCAACATCCACATCTGCCGCGGCGGGCGGCCGCTGCTGCTCGATTTCGGTGCCGTCAACGGGTTCCCGCAGAGCCGCCAGGACACCCCCGGCCAGGTCATCAGCCCCGGCTTCTCGCCGGCCGAACAGTACGACAGCCGCGGCTACCTGGGCCCCTGGACCGACCTGTACGCCATCGGCGCCACCATGCGCGCCTGCATCGAAGGACGTCCGCCGCCCGCCGCCGCGCAGCGTCGCAGCAAGGACCCGATGCGGCCGGCCCGCATCGCCTTCCGCAAGCGCTATTCGGACGGCCTGCTGCGCGCCATCGACTGGGCCATGGACCCCGACCCCATGCTGCGCCCCCAGAGCGTGACCGAATTCCGCGCCGCCCTGCTGCGGGGGTCAGCCGCCGAAGCCGGCACCCCGACCTCGGCCCTCGGCCGGCTCGCCAGCAGCCTGCTGGGGAAGGACCCGTCATGAAGGCGATCGCCACCTTCAGCAACCGCCTCGGCAACCGCGCCAACAACGAGGACCGCTGCCTGGTGATCGAGAAACCCGGCCGCGTGCTGCTGGCGGTGGCCGACGGCATGGGCGGCCACGCGCGCGGTGAACTGGCCTCCCAGACGACGGTCGACAGCTTCACCTGGCAGTTCGAGCAGCAGCGCCGCCCCGTCAACGCGCCACCGGTGTTCCTGCAGATGATGCTGGAGAACGCCCATTTCGAGGTGGTGCAGGCCGGGCGCAGGGAACAGCCGCCGGTGCAGTGCCGCACCACCTGCGTGACCTGCCTGGTGCAGGGTGACCACGCCTGGTGGGCGCACGTCGGCGACAGCCGCCTGTACCTGCTGCGCGACGGCCGCCTGGTCACGCGCACCCGTGACCACACGCCGGTCGAGGACATGATGCAGTCGGGCCTCATCAGCGAGGCCGAAATCGCCACCCACCCGCTGCGCAACAGCGTCAGCCGCTGCCTGGGCGGCGCGGTGGCGCCCCAGCCGGTCACCTTCGACGATGCCGCGCTGCAGGCGGGCGACGTCCTGCTGCTGTGCTCCGACGGCCTGTGGTCGGCGCTGCCCGAGCAGGACATCCTCGACCTGTGCGCCGCCGACGACCTGGCCGCCGCCGTCGAGGCGCTGGCGGAACGGGCGGAGAAGGCCAGCTACCCGCACAGTGACAATATCAGCGCCGTGGCCCTGCGCTGGCTGGCGGCGGAACCGGGGGACGTCGACAGCGGGGAAGAAGGCGAACCGGTGACCGCCGAAGTCCCCTCCGAAGCCGCGCCGGCCACGCCGGAAGAACCGAAGGACCCCCTGGAGAAAGCCATCGAGGACATCGAACGCGCCATCCGCGAATACGCGCCGGAAATGAAAAAGTAGGTCGGCTATAATCCCGGCCGGTTTCCACTGTTCGAGGTCCCCCATGCGTCCAAGCAACCGCGCACCCGACGAGATGCGCCAGGTCAGGCTCACCCGCGACTACACCATGCACGCCGAAGGCTCGGTGCTGGTCGAGTTCGGCAATACCAGGGTGCTGTGCAACGCCAGCGTCGAGGAACGGGTGCCAGGCTTCCTGCGCGGCCGGGAACAGGGGTGGGTGACGGCCGAGTACGGCATGCTGCCCCGCTCCACCGGCGAACGCATGGGCCGCGAGGCGGCGCGCGGCCGCCAGGGCGGACGCACGCTGGAGATACAGCGCCTCATCGGCCGCTCGCTGCGCGCCGTCGTGGATCTGAAGAAGCTGGGCGAACGCACCATCACCGTGGACTGCGACGTCATCCAGGCCGACGGCGGCACCCGCACCGCCAGCATCACCGGCGGCTTCGTGGCACTGGCCGACGCCATCCGCCATCTCATGGCGAAGGGCAGGCTCAAGCACGACCCGCTCACCGGCCAGGTCGCCTCGGTGTCGGTGGGCATCTACCGGGGCACGCCGGTGCTGGACCTCGACTACGCCGAGGACTCCAACGCCGAGACCGACATGAACGTGGTCATGACCGGCGATGGCCGGTTCATCGAGATCCAGGGCACCGCCGAGGGCCACCCGTTCAGCGAAGAGGAGATGAACGCCATGCTGGCCCTGGCGAAGAAAGGCATCGCCGGGCTGATCGACGCCCAGAGACGGGTGCTGGAAGACTGACATGGACCAGCCCGACCGCATCGTGCTGGCCAGCAGCAACGCCGGCAAGGTCCGCGAGATCAACGAGCTGCTCGCCGGCAGCGGCCTCGAAGTGCTGCCGCAGACGGAGTTCGGCGTAGCCGACATCGAGGAGACCGGCCTGAGCTTCGTCGAGAACGCCATCCTCAAGGCGCGCAACGCAGCCCGGCATACCGGCCTGCCGGCCATCGCCGACGACTCCGGCCTGGAAGTCGACGCCCTGAACGGAGCGCCCGGCATCTACTCGGCCCGCTACGCGGGAGAAGGCGCCAGCGACCGCGACAACCTGGAGAAACTGCTGGACGCGCTGCACGACGTGCCGGAACAGCGACGCACGGCGCGCTTCCAGTGCCTGATGGTCTACATGCGCCACGGCCTGGACCCGACACCGCTGATCTTCCAGGGCACCTGGGAGGGCCGTATCCTGTTCGAACCGCGCGGCAGCGGCGGCTTCGGCTACGACCCGGTATTCTTCGTGCCGGACCAGGGCTGCGCCTCGGCCGAACTGCCCGCCGGGGTCAAGAACCGCCTCAGCCACCGCGGCCAGGCCCTGCGCCGGCTGGTGGCGGCCCTGGAACGGAAGGCGCGCTGACGAGCACCTCCATCACCATTCGGCGGCCACCCCGGCGAGGGAGCGGAACAGCGTGGAACATCCCACCCGGACGAAGCGACCGGAACCCGCGCCACCCTGCCCGGCGCAGCGGCGTCAGGCCGGCCCTGTTCCCGGTCCATGCAGCCCGACATTCCTTCCATGAGCGAATTCTCCTTCACCGCCCTGCCGCCGCTGAGCCTGTACGTGCACATCCCCTGGTGCGTGCGCAAGTGCCCCTATTGCGATTTCAACTCGCATGCGGTGAGGGACGAACTGCCCGTCGACGCCTACGTCGACGCCCTGCTGCGCGACCTGGAACTGGAGCTGCCGCGGGTGTGGGGGCGCACGGTGGAATCCGTCTTCATCGGCGGCGGCACGCCCAGCCTGTTCCCGCCGGACGCCATCGACCGGCTGCTGGCCGGCATCCGCAGCCGCGTGGCGCTGAAACCGGGGGCTGAGATCACCCTGGAGGCCAACCCCGGCACCGTGGAACAGGCGCGCTTCGAGGGCTACCGGGCCGCCGGCGTAAACCGCCTGTCGCTCGGCATCCAGAGCCTGGACGACCGCAGGCTGGCGGCGCTGGGCCGCATCCATTCCGCCGCCGAGGCCCGTGCCGCGGTGCGCGCGGCGCGCGGCGCCGGCTTCGACAACCTCAATCTGGACCTCATGTTCGGCCTGCCGGAGCAGACCCTGGCCGGGGCCCTAGACGACCTGGGCAAGGCCCTGGAGCTGGCACCCGACCACCTGTCCTGGTACCAGCTCACCCTGGAACCCAACACCCTGTTCCACCACGCCCCGCCGCCGCTGCCGGACGACGAGCTGCGCTGGGAGATGCAGGCGCGCGGCCAGGCCCTGCTCGAGGCCAGCGGCTATACTCAGTACGAGGTGTCGGCCTGGGCGAAACCGGGACGCCGCTGTCACCACAACCTGAACTACTGGCGCTTCGGCGACTATCTCGGCATCGGCGCCGGCGCGCACGGCAAGATCAGCACCGCCGCCGGCACCCCGGTACGCCGCAGCCGGCGCCGGCACCCGCGCGACTACCTGGCGGTGGCCGGCACCGCCGCTGCCCTCGATGCCGAGCGCCGGCTAAGGGAGGAGGATGCCGTGTTCGAATTCGCACTCAACCGGCTGCGGCTGCGCGAAGCCTTCACGGCGGCCGACTTCTGCGCCGCCACCGGCCTGCCGGCCGCCCGCCTGGAAGCGGGCGTCGAACGCAGTGTCCGCGAAGGTCTGCTGCAGTGGCGAGACGGCCGGATCCTGCACACGGAGCGCGGCTGGCGCTACCTGGACGACCTGGTGGCCCGCTTCCTGCCGGAGGACACACATGCTTGAGACCAGCGCCGCCGTCGCCTGCCCCTATTGCGGCGAACCCTTCGACATCGCCATCGACTGCACGGCGGGCAGCCAGTCCTGCATTGAAGATTGTCCGGTCTGCTGCCGACCCATAGAGATAGGCATAGAAATCGACTACCGGGGACGACTGCGGGCCGTATCCGCCCGCCGTGAAGATGACTGACTACGAACCGATCGACTGCGAGATCTACAGCCGCTACGAGGTGGCCATCCTGCACGGCAGTCGGCTGCGCCTGAGCTGGCGCGATGCCGATGGCCAGACGCATATCGAGGTGCTGCGCCCGCGCGACCTGCGCACCCGCGCGCACGCCGAATTCCTGGTCGCTGAAGGCGCGGACGGCACGCCGCTGGAACTGCGCCTCGACTACATCACACGGATGGAAGAGATCTGAAACAGGAAAGCCCCGGCGCCGGCACGGCCATGCCGGTGAACGACAGTCTCGGCGACCTGGAACTGCTGGTGCGCTCGCGCGTGCCGCTGATCGTGGTCGAGACCCGTGACGAACCACGCATCATCGAACTGTTCACGCGCCTGGCGCTGCGCGTCGCGCAGCCGGTGATGCGCTGGTCGGTGACCACCGGCCTGCAGCGCCTCGACCTGGACCTGGAACCGCAGGCCTTCGCCAAACCACCCGACCAGGTGCTGGGCCAGATCCGCGCCACCCGCGAGGCCGGTATCTACCTGCTGCTGGACTTCCATCCCTACCTGGAGGACCCCGCCCTGGTGCGCATGATCCGCGAAATCGCCATGGGCTACGGCGAGGCGCCGCACACCCTGGTGTTCGTCAGCCCGCGCTGCGAACTGCCGGACGAACTGCACACCCTGAGCGCGCGCTTCGAACCGGCGCTGCCGGGAACCGACGCCCTCAGACGCATGGTGCAGGAAGAGGCGCGGCGCTGGATGTCGGCCAACCGCGGCGGCCGGGTGCGCACCGACGAAGCCACCCTCGACCAGCTCGTACGCCAGCTGCGCGGCCTGACGGAGTCCGATGCCCGGCGCCTGATCCGCAGCGCCATCTACGACGACGGCGCCATCACCGGCGACGATCTCCCGGCCGTGATGAAGGCGAAATACCACTTGCTCGAACAGGGCGGCGCCCTGTCGTTCGAACTGGACACGGCCGCCTTCAGCGAAGTCGGTGGCCTGAACAACCTCAAGCGCTGGCTGACCCGCCGCCGCGCCGCCTTCACCGGCGCCGACCCCGGCCTGGAGCCGCCGCGCGGCATCCTGCTGATCGGCGTGCAGGGCAGCGGCAAGAGCCTGGCCGCCAAGGCAGTGGCCGGCCTGTGGAGCCTGCCGTTGCTGAAACTCGACTTCGGCACCCTCTACGACAAGTTCTTCGGCGAAACCGAGCGCAACCTGCGCGATTCACTGAGGAGCGCCGAGGCCATGGCCCCCTGCGTACTCTGGGTGGACGAGATCGAGAAAGCCATCGCCAGCGGCGACTACGACAGCGGCACCTCGCGGCGGGTGCTGGGCAGCCTGCTGACCTGGATGGCCGAACGCAAGGCGCCGGTGTTCGTGGTGGCCACCGCCAACCGCATCGACCAGCTGCCGCCCGAACTGATCCGCAAGGGCCGCCTGGACGAGATCTTCTTCGTCGACCTGCCGGATGCCCGCACCCGGTCGCGGATATTCGACATCCACCTGCGCAAGCGTGGCCACGATCCGCTCGGCTTCGACCTGGAGGCGCTGGCGGCCGCCAGCGAGGGCTTCTCCGGTGCCGAGATCGAGCAGGCGGTGGTGGCCGCCACCTACCTGGCGCGCGAACAGGGCCTGCCGCTGGACGACCCCCACCTGCTGGCCGAACTGGGCCATACCCGGCCCCTGTCCCGGGTCATGGCCGAGCAGGTCGCGGCCCTGCGCGACTGGGCCCGCGACCGCACCGTACCCGCCGACTAGACGGAAAACCGGCGCCCGCCGGGGCTGCTGCGGCAAGTCCTTGTTCCCTCGATGCCAAACGTTTGACAGCGGCGGGGAAAGCGGCCCCGACTCTTGTAGGAAAAAGACCACAAAGTGCCGAGGAACGCCCCAGGACACCCCGCCCGGACCCCGACATTTCCAGAAATTCATCCAATTATCAATCATTTGACTGCCACGCCCCGGTGATTGGGGGCAAGGGAACGCCTGTGCTATTCTCGGCCTCGAAACAATAAGAAAGAAGAAACGCGTAGCCGGAGGTAGACATGCCCGAGTTACACCCGACCTGCAGCGACTCCGCCACGCCCCGCGTCGACTTCGACCAGTGGGCCGAGCTCGCCCGCCGCGACCCCGAGGCCTTCGAAGCCCGTCGCAGCGAACTGATCGAAGCCGCCATCGAGCGGCTGCCCGCCGACCGTCGGCAGCGCATGCGCTGCCTGCAGTGGAAGATCGACCAGGTGCGCGCCCGCAGCGGCACGCCCATGGCGGCCTGCATCCGCATCAGCGAGATGATGTGGGACTCGCTGGTCGGCCCCGGCGGCCTCAAGGAAGCGCTGGAGCGGCTCGGCGACGACGGGGCCGGCCCGCTGCCCGAGGCGCGCGTGCTGGATTTCCCCGCCGCGCCGCCGGCCTGAGCCCGGCCGGGGCTTGTCCCCGTCCCGCCGATCCCGTATCATTCGCGGCCTTTCACGCCCGACCGGGGTCGGGCCGCGCGGACGCGCCAGTTTGAGGCCTTGAAGACATGAAACCGGACATCCATCCTGCCTACCAGGAAATCACCGTCACCTGCAGCTGTGGCAACACGTTCAAGACCCGTTCCACGGCGGGCCGGGACCTGCACATCGAAGTGTGCGCCCAGTGCCACCCCTTCTTCACCGGCAAGCAGAAGATGCTGGACACCGGTGGCCGGGTGGACCGCTTCCGCCGCAAGTACGGGAACATGAAAAAAGGCTGATGCGACCCGCATTGCGCTGCACCGGAAAGGCGTCCCTCGCGGGCGCCTTTTTCGTTTGCGCGGCCTGGCTGGCGCCGGCCGGCGCCGACTGCCACACCGACCGCAGCGACGAAGCGGTGCGGGTGCGGCAAGTCTACGACGGCGATTCCCTGACCCTGGCCGACGGCCGCCGGGTGCGCCTGATCGGCATCAACACCCCGGAACTGGGCCGCGACGGCGCCGCCCATGAGCCCCTGGCCCTGCGCGCCCGCGACCGCCTGCGCCAGCTCGTATTCGCCAGTGGCCAGCGGGTGCGGCTGCGCTATGGCCCTGAACGCAAGGACCGCCACGGCCGCACCCTGGCACACCTGTTCCTGGCCGACGGCGGCAACGCCGCCGCCCGGCTGCTGGAGGAAGGGCTGGGGTGGTCCATCGCCTTCCCCCCGAACCTGTGGGGCCAGGACTGCTACCAGCGGGCCGAACGGCACGCACGGCAGGCGCGGCGCGGGGTGTGGTCGCTGGCGGCCTACCGGCCGGCAGACGCCACGCGGCTGGCGCTCGGCCAGCACGGCTTCCGCCTCGTACGCGGCCGGGTGGCGCAGGTGTCGGACCGGGCCGGCAAGCGCCGCATCCGGCTCGGCCGGCTGGTGGCCGAGATCCCGCTGGCCGATCTGAAGTATTTCCCCGACCCGCCGGGCCCGGCCTGGATCGGCCGGCGCCTGGAAGTGCGCGGCTGGCTGCGGCCCGTGCGGGGCGAACTGCGTGTTACCATCCGTCATGCGGCGATGCTGCGCCGGCTGGACCCCGATCCCGGCACCGACGGACCCCGACAGTGACCCTGAAACACCCCCTGCGCCTGCTGCTTCTCATGCTGCTGACCGGCCTGCTGGCGGGCTGCGCCACCAACCCGGTGACCGGCCAGCCCGATTTCGTGCTCATGTCGGAAGACCAGGAAGTGTCGCTGGGGCGGCGCTACAACCAGGAGATCCTCAAGCAGAAACCGGCCTACGACGACCCGGAGCTGGCCGCCTACGTCGAGCGCGTCGGCCAGTCCCTGGCCCGGGTCAGCCACCGCCCCAACCTCGCCTACCATTTCACCGTGGTCGACAGCCCGGCCGTCAACGCCTTCGCGCTGCCGGGCGGCTATATCTATATCGAACGCGGCCTGCTGGCCTACCTCAACACCGAAGCCCAACTGGCCGCGGTGCTGGGCCACGAGCTCGGCCATGTCACGGCGCGCCATGCAGTACGCCAGCAGAGCGCCGCCACGGTCACCGGGGTGCTGG
>Ga0256841_1002928_pt1 | contig 13123 bp, 8 predicted proteins | sample 356308metaG_FD_185971 | JGI IMG/M metagenome (GOLD analysis project Ga0256841, IMG submission 185971) | Hydrothermal vent microbial communities from Mid Atlantic Ridge, Atlantic Ocean - 356-308 | ecosystem: Environmental > Aquatic > Marine > Hydrothermal vents | place: Atlantic Ocean: Mid...
CGGCATCGAGGAGGAGGTGACCCTCACGCCAACCGACGGGCTGGAGCCGCGCACCGTGTCGCTCGGCGACGTGGACGTGCAGGCGGTCAACCGGAGCCGCTCCGACATGCAGGCGCTGCGTTTCCGTTCCGAGGCGGCCCGGCAGGCCCTCCGGGCCGGACGGCTGCGCTTTCTGCCGCGCCTGAACCTCTTCGGGAGCTATGACCTGAACGGCGGCGCCCTCTTCGGCGCCAACGGCCGGAGCTGGACCATCGGCGCGACGCTCCAATGGAACCTCTTCGACGGGTTCCGGCAGATCGCCGGGGTCGAACGTGCGAAGGCCGAGCTTCAGAAAAGCCGGATCACGCTTCAGGATCAGGCCCTGAGGAACCAGGTCGAGATCGACGCGGCCCGGCGCGGCATCGAGCAAACGCGACGGCAACTCGAACGGGCGCAGGCCGCCGTGGCGCAGGCCCGCGAAAACCTGCGCATCCGCACGGACCGCTATGCGCAGGGGCTCGAAAAGACCACCGACGTGCTCAACGCCGAGGTCCTGCTCGCCAACCAGGAGCTGGCGCATCTGGAGACCCTTTATCGCTATTACGTGAACGTTTTTCAACTCGAACTTTTGCTCGAACGCCCTCTGTTGGCCGAATGAGTGCGCAACCTTCCATCCTTGACGACACAGCCATGAGAAAGACCACCTTCATCCTTTCCTCCCTCAGCCTGATCGTTGCCCTGGGCCTGACCGCCTGTGGCGGCGACGAAGCGCCTGCGTCCGAGGCGTCCGCTCCGACGCCGGTCCGCCTTCAAAAAGTGGAGCCGATGCAGACGGCCCCGGCTCATCGCTACCCCGGCACGCTTCAGGGAGAAAGCCGGGTGCAACTGAGCACCCGGATGATGGGCCGCATCGCCTACCTCCGCGTGGAGGAGGGCGACCGCGTCCGGCGCGGGCAGACGCTCGTGCGGCTCCGGAGCGAAGACGTGAAAGCGCAGAAGGAGCAGGTGCTCGCCAACCTGCGAGAGGCCGAGGCCGCCCTCGCCAACGCCGAGACGAACTACCTCCGTATGAAGGCCCTCTTCGAGGCGGAGAGCGCCACGAAGAAAGAGTTCGAGGACGCCGCCACCGGGTACGAGACGGCGCAGGCGCGAGTGGCGGCGCTGCGCGGCAAGCTCGACGAGGTGGAGGAAGCGCTCGGCTACGCCGTCGTCACGGCGCCCTTCGAGGGGTACGTGGTGCAGAAGCGGGCCGAGGAGGGCGACCTTGCCGCGCCCGGCGCGCCGCTGCTCGTAGTCGAGGACACCCGCCGCCTGAAGGTCGTCGCGCAGGTCCCCGAAGGCGACATCGACCGCCTCGCCGTGGGCGACACGGTGGACGTGGAGGTGGGCGCGCTCGGCGACCGGACGGCGCGCGGCGTCATCTCCCGCATCAACCCCTCGGCCCGTTCCGCCAGCCGCCGGTTCGAGGTGCACGTGCGGATGCTCGGAGACACCGCCGCCTTCAAGTCCGGCATGTATGCCCGTGTGGTGGTGCGTCGGGGGGCGCGCCCCGTGATCGCCGTGCCCGAAACAGCGCTTCTCCACCGGGGACAGCTCACCGGCCTCTTCACCGTAGATCCCGAAAACCGGGCGCTCCTGCGGTGGGTGCGCACCGGCAAACGCTTCGGCGACCGAGTGGAAGTGCTCTCCGGATTGCGTGAGGGCGAGCGATACGTGGCCGTTTCGGAAGGACGGCTCATCGACGGGCAAAAGGTCCGGATTCTGAACTGACGAAAAGAGGCGGCGGCGGGCGGGCGTGCCCGAAAGACGCTGCCCCTTCATCTATCGAAACATTTACCCGGTATCATGACGACGAAATCAGGTTTTGCGGGACAGATAGCCAGGCTTTTCATCAACTCGAAGCTGACGCCCCTGTTGATGGCGGCCTTCCTCGGCATCGGCCTCTACAGTGCCTGGCTGACGCCGCGTGAGGAAGAGCCGCAGATCGACGTGCCCATCGCCGACATCTTCGTCGGGTATCCGGGCGCGAGCCCGCAGGAGGTCGAGCGCCGGGTCGTCGAGCCGCTCGAGCGCATCGCCTCCAACATCGAAGGCGTCGAGTACGTCTACTCCACCTCGATGCCGGGGCAGGGGATGCTCATCGTGCGGTATTACGTGGGCGAGGACGTCGAGCGCAGCCTGGTCAAGCTCTACAACGAGATCGTCAAGCACATGGACCGGATGCCGCCGGGCGTGACCCTGCCGCTGATCAAGACGCGCTCCATCGACGACGTGCCGATGCTGGCGCTGACGCTCTGGAGCGAACGGTACGACGACTTCCAGCTTCGCAGGATCGCCGAAGAGCTGGCGGCGGAGGTCAAAAAGATCAAGGATGTGGCCGCCGTGCACCTGATCGGCGGGCGCGCCCGGCAGATCCGCGTCGCGCTCGACCCGGACCGGCTCGCCGGCTTCGGCCTCGACCCCATCGCCGTCACCGGCATGATCCGGAGCGCCAACGCCCAACGCGCCTCCGGGAGCTTCTCCGCCCAAGACACCGAGTTCCTCGTCGAGACGGGCAACTTCCTCTCCTCGTCGGACGATGTGGCGAACCTCGTGGTGGGCGTCCATGACGGCCGCCCCGTTTACCTTCGGGACGTCGCCGAGGTGATCGACGGGCCGGAGGAGCCGGTGCAGTACGTGGGCTTCGGCGCGGGCGCGGCGTACGCGTCTGCGGCCCGGCCCGAAGGCGTCGCGCCGGCGGTCACGCTTGCCCTCGCCAAACGCCCCGGGGCCGACGCCATGCGCCTCGCCGAGCAGATCCTCGGCAAGGTCGAGACGCTCGAAGCCTCGCTCCTCCCGTCGGACGTGCACGTGGCCGTCACGCGCAACTACGGCGAGACGGCCTCGGAAAAGGTGGGCGAGTTGCTCATGCACCTGCTCGGGGCGGTCCTCGCCGTCACGCTCGTCGTCGGGCTGGCCATGGGCTGGCGCGGCGGGCTGGTGGTCTTCCTCTCGGTCCCCATCACCTTCGCGCTGACCCTCTTCGTCTATTACATGTTCGGCTACACGCTGAACCGCATCACCCTCTTCGCCCTCGTGTTCGTCACCGGGATCGTGGTCGACGACTCGATCATCATCGCCGAGAACATGCACCGGCACTTCAAGATGCGTCGGTTGCCCTTCCTTCAGGCGGCCCTCTATTCGATCAATGAGGTGGGCAACCCGACGATCCTCGCCACCTTCACGGTCATCGCCTCCGTCTTGCCGATGGCGTTCGTCTCCGGGCTGATGGGGCCGTACATGAGTCCCATGCCCATCGGCGCGTCGATGGCGATGCTCTTCTCGCTTCTGGTGGCGCTCATGATCACGCCGTGGCTGGCCTATCGTTTCTTCAAGAACGAGGAGAGCAAGCCGCACAACCGGGAAAAGGAGTACCGGCTGGAGGAGACGCCGATCTACAGGATCTATGCCGCCACCATCCGCCCCATGCTCGAGAGCGCCCGCAAGCGGTGGGCCTTCATCGGCGGCGTGACGGTGCTTTTGCTGGCTTCGATGCTCCTGTTCTACTTCAAGCTGGTGGCCGTCAAGATGCTGCCGTTCGACAACAAGAACGAGTTTCAGGTGATCGTGGACATGCCCGAGGGCACGACGCTCGAACGCACGGCCGCCGTCACGCGCGAACTCGCCGCCTACCTCGCCGAACAGCCGGAGGTGACGACGTTCCAGACATACGCCGGGACGGCCGCCCCGATCAACTTCAACGGCCTCGTGCGGCACTACGATCTGCGCCGGGGCGCGAACGTGGCCGACCTTCAGGTGAACCTCCTCGGCAAAGGCGAGCGCGACCTGCAAAGCCACGACATCGCCAGGCGGGTGCGGCCGACCCTTCAGGCCATCGGCGCGCGGTACGGCGCGAACGTGAAGATCGCCGAGGCGCCGCCCGGCCCGCCCGTCGTCTCGACGCTCGTCGCCGAGATCTACGGTCCCGACTACGAGGCGCAGCGCGACGTGGCCCGGCAGGTCCGGGACCTCTTCGAAAGCACCGACGGCGTGGTGGACGTGGACTGGATGGTCGAGGACGATCAGGTCGAATACAAGCTTGAGATCGACAAGGAGAAGGCGCTGCTGGCCGGGGTCCCGCCGCAACGCATCGTGGACGCCGTGGCGCTGGCGCTCGGCGGCACGGACGCCTCGACGCTCTATCAGGAGCGGGACGTCGCCACCGTGCCGATCACGCTGCGCCTGGCCCAGCGGGACCGCACCGGCCTGGAGGACCTCGAACGCCTGCACGTGCAGGCGATGAGCGGTGCGCTGATCCCGGTGGCCGACCTCGTCACGATTCGGGAGCAGACCCGGGACAAGGCCATCTATCGCAAGAACCAGCAGCGGGTGATCTACGTGACGGGCGACGTGGCGGGCGAGCTCGAGAGTCCCGTCTATGCCATCATGGACCTCCAGAAAAAGCTTGGCTCCATCGAGCTCCCCGCCGGGTACCGGCTCGGCGAACTGTATACCCGGCAGCCCGCCGACGAGGAGAACTTCGCGCTCAAATGGGACGGCGAGTGGCACATCACGTACGAGGTCTTCCGCGACCTCGGCATCGCCTTCGCCGTGGTGCTGGTCATCATCTATATGCTCATCGTCGGCTGGTTTCAGGATCTGACGGCGCCCTTCGTGCTCATGGTGGCGATTCCGCTGTCGCTCGTGGGCATCCTCGTCGGGCACTGGCTGCTCGGCGCGTTCTTCACCGCCACGTCGATGATCGGCATGATCGCGCTCGCCGGGGTGATGGTGCGAAACTCGGTGCTGCTCATCGACTTCATCAACCTGCGGCTCGAAGAGGGCGCGCCGCTCAAGCAGGCCGTCATCGAGGCGGGCGCCGTGCGGACCATGCCGATCCTGTTGACGGCGGGCACGGTGGTCATCGGCGCGGTGGTCATCCTCTTCGACCCCATCTTTCAGGGGCTGGCGATCTCGCTCATGGGCGGCTCCCTCGCCTCGACCGCGCTGACGCTGCTGATCGTGCCGCTGATCTACTTCATGGTGCAGTCCCGACATTACCCCGAAACCCCGGCGCTCGAAACGCCCTCCGGCGACGGGCACGTGGCGGTCGCCGCGGAGGAACCTCCGACCCCGAGGCCGGGCGCGCCCGAAGCGCCATCGTCCGGGAACGCCGGGGAAACCGGGGAGGAAGCCTCCACGGAAGCGGCGCCTTCCGGCCATCCATAGCCCGCTTCCGCACGGGTTGCCCTGCCGCGCGCCCTCTGTGAGGCGCCATACCGACACCGTTTCCCCGAATCGCCCCCCCATTGCCCGACGTGAACCGGAAAGGAGGAACTCCGATGAAATTAGTCGTCATCATGAGCGTGGAACAGTACGCCGAGGTGCTCGAACGGCTCTATGCCGAACATCGCATCCCCGTCTTCAGTGAGACGGAGGTGCAGGGCTACCGGCTCGACGAGAACGTGCGGACGCCGTTGAACTGGTTCGGACGCGCGCACACGCCGATCTATTCGAAGCTGACCTTTGCCTTCGTCGATGACGACAAGGCCGCCGAACTGATCGACGCCATCGATGCATACAACCGCGAGCACGACCCGGAGAGCCCGATCCGCGCGTTCCAGATGCCGGTCGAGCGGAGCGTGTGAACCGTGGGGCAAGGCTTGCGCCTGACGAAGCGTCGGCGTTCCTTTGAACCTCTGCCCGCCACGAAACCCGCCGAGCCTCATGCCCCGATGGACCTGCGACGCTTTGCTTTTCGACCTCGACGGCGTGCTCGTCGATTCCTCGGCGTGCATCGAGCGGCACTGGCGGCGGTGGGCCGTGCGGCACGGCCTCGACGTGGAGGCGCTCCTGGCGCACCTTCACGGTCGCCGGATGGTCGACCTCATCCGCGACTGCGCCCCGCACCTCGACGCCGCCGCCGAGGCGACGCGGCTCGCCTTCGAAGAGGGCACGGACACCGAGGGCGTCCGCGCGTTCGAGGGGGCGGCGGAGATGCTCCGGTCCTTGCCTCCCGATGCGTGGGCCGTCGTCACCTCCGGCAACCGGATCACGGCGACCACGCGCCTGCGGCACACCGGGTTGCCGTGGCCGAAGGTGCTCGTCACGGCGGACGACGTGCGGCGCGGCAAGCCCGACCCGGAGCCCTACCTCACGGCCGCCGCGCGGCTCGGCGTCGCGCCGGAGCGCTGCCTCGTCCTCGAAGACGCCCCCGCCGGCATCGACGCCGCGAAGGCTGCCGGCATGAGCGCCCTCGCCCTCACCACCACCCATCCGCCCGGGGCCTTTCCGCACGCGGACGCCCACACCGCCCGCCTCACCGACATTCGCATGCGCCTCCTCCCCGGCGGCGCCCCCGGACGCCTCACGATCACCCTCGAATCATGATCACGCACAAGAAAACGCTCCTGTGGTGGAGCAGCGGCAAAGACGGCGCGTGGGCGCTTCACGTGCTTCGCCGGACGCCCGGCGTGACGGTCGCCGGCCTCGTCACCACGGTGACCCGTCCCTTCGACCGCGTGGCGATGCACGCCGTCCGGCGCGAGCTCGTGCACGCGCAGGCCGAGGCCGCCGGGCTTCCGCTCCACATCGTCGAGATCCCGTATCCGTGCCCGAACGACGCGTACGAACGAGCCGTGCGCGCCTTCACCGAGACGGCGAAGCGCGACGGCGTCACCCACATGGCCTTCGGCGACCTCTTCCTCGAAGACGTGCGGGCGTACCGGGAGAAGCTCTTCGAAGACACGGGCGTGGCGCCGCTCTTCCCGCTCTGGGGCCGGTCCACGCCCCGGCTGGCCCGCGCCATGCTCGCCGGCGGCCTTCGCGCGCTCCTCACCTGCGTCGATCCCCGCCGCCTCGACGCCTCCTTCGCGGGCCGCCCCTTCGACCACGACCTCCTCGCCGATCTCCCGCCCGAAGTGGACCCGTGCGGCGAGCGGGGCGCGTTCCACACCTTCGTCTTCGACGGCCCGATGTTCACCCGCCCGATCCCCGTCGAGACCGGCGAAAGCGTCTCCCGCGACGGCTTCGTCTTCGCCGACGTTCTTCCCCTCGAAACCGGAACTCCGGGACGATTCGAGACTATCGAATAACAGACGATTTCCAGGGTTTCAAACAGCTCAATGGAGGTATTGCCATGGCCAAAAAGATTCTCATGCTCGTGGGCGACTTCGTGGAGGATTACGAAGTGATGGTTCCCTTTCAGGCGCTTCAGATGGTGGGGCACACCGTGCACGCCGTCTGTCCCGACAAGAAGGCGGGCGAGACGGTGAAGACCGCCGTGCACGACTTCGAAGGCGACCAGACGTACACCGAAAAGCGCGGCCACAACTTCACGCTGAACGCCGCCTTCGATGAGATTGACGAGCGCGACTACGACGCCCTCGTCATCCCCGGCGGGCGCGCGCCGGAGTACATCCGTCTCAACGACCGCGTCCTCGAAATCGTGCGGCACTTCGACGTGACCGACAAGCCCATCGCGGCCATCTGTCACGGTGCGCTCGTGCTTGCCGCCGCCGGCGTGCTCGAGGGCAAGACGTGCACGGCCTATCCCGCCTGCGCCCCCGACGTCACCCGCGCCGGATGTCATTATGCCGACATCGCGGTGGACGAGGCCGTCACCGACGGCAACCTCGTGACGGCGCCGGCGTGGCCCGCCCACCCGGCGTGGCTCGCGCAGTTCCTCGAAGTGCTCGGCACGCGGATCTCACACGAAGAAGCCGTCGAAGCCTGACGCGGGATCTCGAACGGGCACACAAAAAAGCCTGCCTTCCGATGAGGAGGGCAGGCTTCTTCGTTTCGCAAAGCCGGATCGGCGGGTCTCATCCCCCGAACGTGTACGTGTACTTGAGCAGGATCGTGCGGTTGTCGGTCAGCGGCAGGCGCGGCCCCGGCCCCATGCGTCCGAGTTCGGTGTTGAGGTTCTCGTTGTACACGATCCACAGGTCGTTGCCCTCCCGGAAGTTGTACCGGAAGCGCACGTTGGCCGAGACGAGGTCGGCGGAGCTGTTGTACTGGAGGAAAGCGTTCGCCGAGACTTTCGTGTTCAGCGCCGCCTGAACGCGCAGACGCACGAGGTGCACGTCGAAGCCGGCGTCCCGGTCGGGGAAGCGGACGCGGTTGAACTGGTAGTCACCGCCGAGTTCGAGGTGCCGGGAAGCGTTCCACGTCGGGCCGAAAGAGGCCTCGAAGCGCCAGCCGTCGTAGAACGACCCGGCGCTCGCGCTGGCGTTTGCCCGGAGCAGGCGTCCGCTGTTCATCCGGTACGAGCCCTGAACGCGCGTGAACGTATACCGCCCGGCGGGCACCTCGGTGTCCTCGGGGAAAAAGAGCGTTCGCCTCAGATCCTCCACCTGAAGCTGCCCGCCGAGACTGAACTGATCGCCCGACTTCATCTCGACGCTCCACTGATGCGAGGCGAAGAGCGATTCGAGCGAGCCGTCCTCGTTTCGGAAATACACGGACGCGAAGGCCCTCGGCGTGACGCGACGGACCGGCGTGTCGCCTTCGGGAAACCAGCCGTAGGACAACGCGCCGAACGGCTGTGTAAAGGCGCGGCGCGTGACGAAGCCGATGCCGGGGTTATAATCCGCCCCCGAGCGGGTCAGCGCGGCCGTATACGTGAGTCCCTGCTGTCCCCTCCGCTGCCACCGGGCGCGAAAGAGCCCCGTGTCGAAGAAGTCGAACGCCTGCGCCCGCACCACGTCGTCCTCGATGGACTGCGCCCATTGCAGCGTGAGGTAATCCTGCCCGAACACGCGGAAGATGCCGTCGAGGCCGTAGGCGACGTTGTACGATCCGTCGTCGCCGATGCGGCTCGTCGCCATGCCGCCGGCGTACGAGTTCTCATTGAACACCTGCCGCCGCAGCCGAAGGACGCCGAAGTTTTCGGAGGGAATTGTGTCGAAGCCGTCGCTCGTCTCGAGCGTGGTGCGCTCGGTTTGCATATCGATGAAGCCAACGTCCCATCCGCCCACGCGCCCGACGAGCCGTGTGCCGCCGAGGATGCGGACCTCCTCGCCCCGGTCGAGCCCGATGCGGCGGCTGTGGAAGAGCCGGTCGACGCGGCCCGTGGAGAAGTCGAAGATGCCGGCGCGTTCCTGAAAGAACTGGCGTTTTTCGGGGAAGAAGAGGGAGAAGCGCGTGAGGTTGACCTGTTGATCGTCCGCCTCCACCTGCGCGAAGTCGGTGTTGATCGTGGCGTCGAGCGTGAGGTTGCTCGTGAGGCTGTATTTGACGTCGAGCCCGACGTTGCGCGTGACGTCGTTGTTGAGGCGATACCGGGCGCCCGTCGCGTCGAGCTCGGACGCCTGCCCGAGCCCGCCGAGGACGTACGGGGTGACGTAGAGCGGCTTCTGGCTGTGGACGCCTTTGAGCACGATGTCCTGCGCCTGCGACGGCTTGGCGAAGGCCATGCCCCAGTTCGGCGGGATCGCGGGGAAGATGTGGCGCTCGTTCTTCCGCGCGATGAAGCGGTAGACGATCATCCCCATCGTGACGTCGCCGTCCTGATCCTGAAAACCGAGGCTCGAATAGGGGATGCGCATCTCGGCGAACCAGCCCTCGTCGGTGCGGGCGGTCGCCACGTCCCAGAACGTGTTCCAGCTTGCATTGATGACGCCGCCGAAGGGGCTGCCGCCGCCGAACTCGGCGTCGTTCGAGACGGCCATGTCGAAGCGGACGCCGTTGGGCGTGGTGAAGAACCACAGGGCGTTCTCGTTGTCGTTGAACGTGTCGAGAATGATCGCGAACACGTCGTCGCCGGAGTACCGATCGCGGTAGAGGGTGTTGCCCCGGATGCCTTCCGGGTCGCTGTCGTAGAGGCGCCCGGAGACGTAGAGGTACTGATCGTCGTAGGCGATGCGGACTTCGGTGCGCTCGGTCATCTCGCCTCCGAAGACCGGCTGAAACATCGTCATCGGCAGCGGCTCGATGGCCTGCCACGCCGGTTCGTCGCTGAAGCCGTCGAGATGGATTTCCCCGTGGAGGCGCGGCAGCATGAGGGGATTTTGCGAAGAGGCGGTCGCGTTGCCGGCCCACACGGGCGCGAGGAGCATGAAGGCAAGGGCAAAGCGCAAGCGGGGGACGATTCGATGCATGGAGGGAGGGAAACCGGAACGGGAGGTGGCCCGGCCGCGAGGAGCCGGAACGTTGAAAAACGACACAGCCCCACCTATACGCCCATCCCTGCGGAAGGATGCATGCCTTTTGAAATGCCTCCCGAGCCGGAACCCGGTGAGCGAGCGGCCGCCCTTAGATGCGGATCGTCAACTCCTGGCCGGGGCGTATCATGCTCGAACGCAGCCCGTTCCACTTCTTCAGATCCGTGACCGAGACGCCGTACCGCTTGGCGATCTCGACGAGGGTGTCGCCCCGGCGCACGAGATGGGTCGTTTCACCCACATTGCCCGGATAGATCGTCAGGCGTTGGCCGACGCGGATGCGCGAGCCCCGGAGGTTGTTCCATTGCCGCAGTTTTTTGATCGAGACGCCGTGCCGCACGGCGATCTCACTGAGCGTGTCGCCCCGGCGCACCTTGTACGTGATCTTCTTCGGCGCGCGTTTCTTCGGCTTCGCCTCCGCCGTGGCCGGACCGCCGCCGGAGGTGTAGATGGTGAGCCGCTGTCCGGTCCTGATCCGGCTGCCGCGCAGCTTGTTCCACCGCTTGAGGCTGCCGACGCCGACGCCGTACTTCGCGGCGATTTCGCTGAGCGTGTCGCCCCGACGCACGCGGTAGACGACGCGCGTCTCGCCCTTGGCCGGCTCCGTGCGCTCGGGCGCGGGCGCGCTCGCCTTGACCACCGGCGGCGAGCTCTGCCGTTCCCGCATCGCCTGCGCGACGCTCTCCGAGACGGCGAGCGGGCGCAAGGTGCGCGTGCCGTAATCGACCGTCATCTTGTCCGCCGCCGTGAGCGCGGGCACGGGCACGGCGCTGTCGTACCTGGGCGCCGGCACCACGAGCCGCTGCCCGATGCCGATCCGCGTGCTCCGCAGCCCGTTGTCCCGCATGAGCCGGCTGACGCTCGTGCCGTACTGCCGCGCGATCTTGCCGAGCGTGTCGCCGCGCCGGACCACGTACTCGCCCGCCGTCAGGTAGGCGTCTTCGGGCAGGTTGGCATAGCCTTCGGCGAAGCGTTCGTACGTGCCGAGCGGGATTCGCAGATAATACGGCTGCGTGGAGGGGGGCAGGCTTCCGCGCCGGAGCTCGGGATTGAGCGCGCGGATCGTGTTCACGTCGGTCCCCGTCAGCTCGGCGATGGTGCTCAGCCGAAGCGCCCCCTGCACGGGCACGTAGTGGTAGGCATAGCGCGGCCCCGGACGCGCCGGCTCCAGCCCAAACGACGCCGGGTTCGACGCCATCAGCGAGGCGGCAATGAACATGGGCACGTAGTTTCGCGTCTCGCGCGGGAGATAGGGGTACATGTCCCAGAAGGTTGCCTTCCGGCCGGTCTTCGCCTCCGCCCGGCGGATGGCCCGCTTGATGCACCGGGGACTGCAATTGTAGCCGGCCAGCGCGATGTGCCAGTCGCCGTAGATCTCGTAGAGCTCGCGCAGATGCCGGGCCGCCGCGCGCGTGGCCTTCTCCGGGTCCATCCGCTCATCCACCCACGCATCGACGTGCAGGCCGTAGGCCCGCGCCGTGGCGGCGATGAACTGCCACATCCCGACGGCCCGCGCCCAGCTCCGCGCGCGCGGGTTGAGCCCGCTCTCGATCATCGCGAGGTACTTCAACTCGTCCGGCACGCCCTCCTCGGCAAAGATCTGCTCGATCATCGGGAAGTACGTCTCGGCGCGGCTGAGCCAGTGGTTGATGTGCTTGTCCGGCTCCTTCTTCAGATACGCGATGGACGATTCCACGAGCCGGTTCATCGTCATCGGGATCGTGGTCTCGAACCGTCGCACCTCGGGCCGGTCGACGTCTTCGAGCAACGGCTCGTCGAGTTCGTCCATGAGCGCGAACATCTCGGCGCGGATCCCGAAGATGTTGCCGTACGGAAGCGTCAGCGTGTCCGTGGAGCCGTAATAGCGCTCATACTCGGCTACGAGGGTGCGGTAGAGCTCGCGAAAGCGCGGGCGTTCCATGATGCCGGGTCGATGCATCAGCGCGCCCAGCTCGGTCATCGCCGCGTCGAGCAGCGATTCGGTCCGATCCGGGTCGCGCTCGGCCTGCGCCAGCAAAAGATCCGACTGATACCGGTAAAGACGCCCGATGAGGCGAAGCGTCTGGCGCTCCGAGAGCGTGTCGCCCGGCGCGTGCACGAGCATCGGATGCGCGTCGAGCGACTGAAGCGCGGGAGAATCCGGCGGCAAGACCTTGGCCCGCGTCACGGCGGAAGAAGACGCTTGCGGGGCCGGTTGCCCCTGAGCCGGCGCAAAGAGAAGGGGGGAAAGGCCTATCAGCAGCGCAAAAAACAAGGATCGGCGCACAGGCGGTCTCTCGGTTTGATGAGGAAACGGGCGAAAGGCGAAGTGATTAAAGCAATACCTTAGCGACCCCGGTCTTTGGGCATAAACAATAACAACTTCGGCGATATTTTACAAGACCCTCCGGCGTCCATTTGTTCAGGGAAGCGCCGGAGATCTTCTCCAGGAGAGAGACGTTCGCTCCGGAAGGGCAGCCGCCCGCGCTTCCGCTCTTGTTTATATCGCCTCTGTTCCGCCCCGGTTAAACGCCGGGCCGCCTCGGAAGCGGTCAAAGCGGGATGTTGCCGTGCTTCTTTCGCGGGTTCGGGGCAACCTTGTTCTTGAGCATCTCCAGGCCGCGGATGAGGCGGAAGCGCGTCTCGTGCGGCTCGATCACGTCGTCGATGTAGCCGTATTCGGCGGCGACGTACGGGTTGGCGAACTTCTCCCGGTAGTCGTCGATGAACGCGTCGAGGGCAGCCTGCGGGTCGTCGGCCTCGGCGATCTGTTTTCGGAAGATGATCTCGACGGCGCCCTTCGGTCCCATCACGGCGATCTCGGCGGTGGGCCAGGCATAGTTGAGGTCGCCCCGGATGTGCTTCGAGTTCATCACGTCGTATGCGCCGCCGTACGCTTTTCGCGTGACGACGGTGATCTTCGGGACGGTGGCCTCGCAAAAGGCATAGAGCAGTTTGGCCCCGTGCCGGATGATGCCGCGCCACTCCTGATCGGCGCCGGGCAGGAAGCCGGGCACGTCCTC
>Ga0256841_1002929_pt1 | contig 13119 bp, 10 predicted proteins | sample 356308metaG_FD_185971 | JGI IMG/M metagenome (GOLD analysis project Ga0256841, IMG submission 185971) | Hydrothermal vent microbial communities from Mid Atlantic Ridge, Atlantic Ocean - 356-308 | ecosystem: Environmental > Aquatic > Marine > Hydrothermal vents | place: Atlantic Ocean: Mid...
ACAAAGCGGAGCAAACCTCGTCCGGCGAGGAAACCGAAGCAAGTCCGGAAGACGAAGTTTCCGGTGTTGATGACGATATCGTCGATGCCGACTTTGAAGATCTGGACGACGACAAACGCGCGTAAGGCGGTAACCAACGCCATGGGCCGGCCTGATATAATGTCGGGTCGGCCTTGGCGTTCCCAAGGGATAACATAAATGTCAAAGCGCGATTATTATGTTGTATTGGGCGTCAGCAGAACTGCAACTGCTGAGGAAATCAAAAAGGCCTACCGCAAGAAGGCCAAAGAATTTCACCCCGACCGAAACTCTGACAACCCCGATGCCGAGGCCCAGTTCAAAGAAGTGAACGAGGCCCACGAGGTATTGAAAGACCCCGACAAACGGGCCGCTTATGACCGCTACGGTCATGGCGCCTTCGAGGGTGGCATTGGCGGCGGGCGCGGTGGGCACCCGGGGCAGGGTGATTTTGCCTCGGCCTTCTCGGATGTGTTTGACGATCTGTTCGGTGATTTCATGGGCGGCGGGCGTGGTGGCGGCGGGCGTCCACGCGCCACACGCGGATCCGACTTGCGCTATAATCTGCGCGTCACTCTGGAAGAGGCCTTTGCCGGCATTCAGAAAACGATATCGGTGCCAACCTCGGTGCCCTGTTCCGAATGTGCCGGCACCGGCGCCGAAAGCGGGGCCGAACCTGTCACCTGTCCCACATGTTCCGGCATGGGAAAGGTGCGCGCGCAACAAGGGTTCTTTACCGTTGAACGAACCTGCCCCACCTGTCAGGGCGCGGGCCAAATGGTCAACAATCCTTGCAAATCCTGCGGTGGTGCGGGGCGTGTGGAAAAGGAACGGTCGCTTTCGGTCAACATACCGGCGGGCGTCGAAACCGGCACCCGTATCCGGCTGGCCGGTGAAGGCGAAGCAGGCCTGCGCGGCGGGCCGTCCGGTGATCTATATATATTTATCGACGTCAAGGAACACGAACTATTCCAGCGCGACGGCGTAAACCTGTTCTGCCGTGTGCCGGTCAGCATTGGCACCGCTGCCCTTGGTGGCGATATCGAGGTTCCGACGATCGACGGTGGCCGCAGCCGCGTCAAGGTGCCCGCCGGGTCACAATCGGGCCGCCAGATGCGCTTGCGCTCCAAAGGTATGCCCGCCCTGCGCGGCAGTGCCACAGGGGACATGTATATCGAACTGGCCGTTGAAACACCGGTCAACCTGACTGCACGGCAAAAGGAAATCATGCGCGAATTCGAAGATACCAGTGCCGACAATAACCCCGAAGGCTCCAGTTTCTTCTCGAAGGTTAAAAATTTCTGGGAAAGCATGAAAAGCTAAAACAGGGGCGGGGGTCCTCCGCACCTGTTAACCAAATTTTCACCATATCGGTCCAGCGTGACCATATGGCACAGCAGAACCACTTTTCCGAAATGCCCCTACCCCTGTTTGACGGGGCGGACGAGGTGCGCGTCCCCAAATCCGGCCCGCAGCCGTCCTATATCCGCGATCACCGCAAACGGCTACGCGACCGGTTCCTGAACGGTGGTGCAGCGGCATTGCCCGATTACGAACTGCTGGAACTGGTGCTGTTCCGCGCTATCCCAAGGCAAGATGTGAAACCGCTGGCATGGCGTCTGCTGGATCGTTTCGGCGATTTCAACCGCGTGATTTCTGCCCCCCGCGAACGGCTGGTCGAAACCAAAGGTGTGGGAGATGCCGTGGTGCTGGAGCTGAAGATAGTCGAGGCCGCCGCCCACCGCCTTGCCCGCGCCCGCGTGATGCAGCGGCATGTGCTGTCCGGTTGGGACGCCTTGCTGGATTACTGCCGCACCACGATGGCCCACCGCGAGACCGAGCAATTCCGCGTGCTGTATCTTGACCGCAAAAACGTGCTGATTGCAGACGAGGAACAGGCCAAGGGCACCATCGACCATGTGCCGGTTTACCCCCGCGAGGTGGTGAAACGGGCGCTGGAGCTGAATGCCTCGGCGCTGATACTGGTGCATAACCATCCGTCCGGTGACCCGACACCGTCTGAATCCGATATCCTGATGACCAACCAGATACAGGACGCCGCCCTTGCCCTGAACCTGACGCTGCATGATCACCTGATCATCGGCAAGTCCCGCGAATTATCATTTCGGGCCGAAGGGTATTTATAGGTCTACGCCCTAACCTACTTCACCCAGACCTCGACCCGCCGGTTGATGCCACGGCCCCAGTCGTTGTCATCACAGGCCATCGGCAGGGCCTCGCCAAATCCCTCAACGCTTAGGGGCAATTCCGATGGCTTTAGCGTAGTCGCAACATTGGTGACGGCCGTGCGCACCGCTGCCGCGCGTCGTTCGGCGATTTTGCGGTTTACAGCCGCGTCGCCTTCACCATCGCTGAACCCGACAAACATCAATTCGCGTCCGCCGAAATACCCCGCCTCCAGCAACCGCGCCAGCAATATTACATTGCCCCGAGATTGCGCGTCCAGACGGGTTGAACCGGTTTCAAACCGGAACGTCACAGTCAACCGTTTTGCAGGCCGCAGCACTGTGACCATGCGTTGCAATTCATCCAGCGGCGTTTCCTCGCCCGCGAGGGCAATCGCATTGGCCAGCCGCTGCCCCTGCCGTTCAATACCGGTTTCGCCAACCTGCTGATCGACAAAACCGACGCGCCGCACCACCCGCTGTGCGGCAGGGGATCGCAGAAACGCCAGAAACTCGCGGGCGGTTTTGGGCAGACGACGGGCAGGAGTATACAGAAACAAAGGCATCGTCAGCGGGTAATCCTCGGTTTTCAGAGACTGCCGCGTGGCGGAAAAATCCATCCCGCAGGCTCCGCGCAACGCCACCTTACGGGCGTTGCCCAGTTCGGAAAATCGCGAAATACCAATGGCAAAAGGATCCCGCGCAACAGCATCAACCAGTTCAGCCGCCGCGCCGTGCCGCACCACGTTTCCGGACAGTTGCAAATCACTGCGCCCCATCACCTTACGCATAAACTGTTGCGCCAGACCCGAATCCGCCATCATCATGTGCAGATAGACCGGCGCATCCGGCCCGCCGATTTCCTGCCAGTTTGTAATTTGCCCCGCAAACAGCCGCGCCAGATCATCCAGTGATACAGCCCTGACGGGGTTGTCCGGCGCCACCACCGGTACCACTCCGTCCAGCCCCACAATCCGGTTGCGGGCCGGTTGGGTCATGTCGCCCAGTTCTGCTGCTTTCGCGGCCTTTGCCTCGGCTTGTGTCACTTCGCGGGTGGCCAGAACCAAATCCGCCTGACCCGCCAGCATATCTGCAAAACCACCGTCCGTGTTAGTCAGGCGAAACCCGATCCGCGCCACCGCACGGCCTGTGTCGGGCAGGGACAGAACATAGGTAAAATGCGCATCATCCGTAACGATACGCTGCAATGTCATGCTGCTTTGAATGGCAAAGCTTTCGATCAGAGCGGGCAGCAGGACGTCACCCATCGTCTTTGATCCGGCAATGGTGAACTCGGCCACAAAGCCCTGCAAATCGGGGCAGCCAACACCCGCACAGGTCACGCCGGTGCCATCCAGTGTCAGGGCGCCAAATTCTGAATCTATCCGGAAATACTCGCCATCATAGGTTAACAATTTACCGCTGATCGAGATTTTCCCGTCCCGCGAGGTCAGCGTCACATCCTGCGACACGGCGGGCAAACCCAGCCCTATTGCGAAAAGTGCAGCGAAAAACGCCACACGAAAAAGTCCCATTACCCATCCCCGGTGTTCAGTTTTGCGCAATCTTTAAGTCCCTGATTATATTTTTCAACACCAGATTGTGCACACCACTATCACAGGTGGGCATATTCAACACCAGATCAACCAGCGTATTGCGGCCATTCACCCCGGGTTGTAGGGTTTTTGCCAAAAGGTTCCTGCCACATGTTTCCGGTGTTACGGCGGCCGACAGATCCAACCGTACAATACCGGTTTTCCACATCTGCCGACGAGGAAAACTATAGATTTCGGCTTGTTTTGCCTCGGGAAAATCCGTGCTGCCCAAGCGGGTGACATATCCGCCACGCCCCTTGATGGCGATCGAAATATTCTGCGGGGCATTCCCCCAAACATGCGCACCGGATGGTTCATAGGCGTGAATTTGCAGGCCCGTGTTGCCAGACCACATCACGGCAACATGATCATAATCATTCGCCTCTTGCACGAGTGCCTCTGTGGAAATCATCGAGCCATCGGGCATCTCGACGCTAAAGATGGCCTGCCTGTTGAGCACAGGCATCTTTGCAGAAACCCGCCCGATGTCCGAGGTCACAACGGTAAAAAACAATCCTTCATGGCGGACAGTTACAGGCACACCCATCTGACAGGGGGCATCAAGTTCTAGTGTTACCAAGTCCCCCCGAAAATGCGTTACATCAAGGGATATACTACAGGAAAACCCCAAAAGGCTGTATTGCGCATTGTCGGGTTCAAGGGGTTTATAGCTTTGTTCAGATTGACCAACATGTCTGGCCAACGCCTGACCAACGGCTGGCAGGGCAAGTCTGGCAATATCGCGCGGGATGGGTTTGGGCGCGATCACTGCCGGTTCAACGGCTACAGGCTGTGATAGTTCAATGGCGCCGGGTAAGGGGACCGATCGGGTCATAAATTCGTATCCAACGATCAGAATAGCCAGTAATGCTATCCCGATCGCTGGATAAATTCGCTTCCCCGACATTGCAGCCCCCGTATCAAAACCCCTTTACAGTAACTGCAATACTTTCCTTAAACCAGCCGCCCGTGGCAATGTTTGAATTTCTTGCCCGAACCACAGGGGCATTTGTCGTTCCGGCCCGGATTTCCCCAAGTCGACTCGTCATTTTCGTCAAAACCTTCCAAGGCAACGCCCGTCGGTTCCTCTTGCGGTGTTGGCTGGATCAAGCCTGGCTGTTCGGCCATAGCCTGTTGCATCATGGCCTGCTGTTCTTCTTCGGATAGCGGGCGAATTTGCGCCAGTTGCTCGGTCACATCCTCGCGTAGGGAATCAAGCAGGCTTTCGAACAGTTGGAAGGATTCTGTTTTGTATTCATTCAACGGATCACGCTGGGCATAGCCGCGGAACCCGATGACCGAGCGCAAATGCTCCAGCGTCAACAGATGTTCACGCCATTTCTGGTCAATTGTCTGCAACAGAATCTGCTTTTCAATCGAACGCATGGTATCCGGCCCGAATTGCGCTGCTTTCTGCGCCATCATTTCATCGGATGCATCACACAACCGCTCAATAATGGCTTCGTCATCAACGCCTTCTTCTTTGGCCCATGCAATCACCGGCACATCCATGCCCAGACGTTGCAAGACAGCGGCATACAGCCCCTCTGTATCCCACTGGTCTGCATAGCTTTTCGGAGGAATATATGCATCCACCAGATCTTCGACAACCTGATGGCGCATATCTCGCACAATCTCGGACAGGTCTTTTGTTTCCATGATTTCACGACGCTGGGCAAAGATCACCTTGCGCTGGTCATTCATCACATCATCGAATTTCAACAGCTGTTTACGAATGTCAAAGTTGCGGCCCTCGACCTTGGCCTGCGCCCGTTCCAGCGATTTATTGATCCACGGGTGAACCAGTGCCTCGCCTTCTTTCATACCCATTTTGGACAGAACCACATCCAGTTTCTCGGACCCGAAAATCCGCATCAAATCGTCTTCCAGTGACAGGAAGAAACTGGAGCGCCCGGGGTCACCCTGACGGCCGGAACGACCGCGCAGCTGGTTATCAATCCGGCGGCTTTCGTGACGTTCGGTGGCAAGAACGAACAGACCGCCCGCCTCGATCACCTTGGCTTTTTCCTCGGCGTGAGCAGCCTCAACCTTGGCGCGCAACTCGTCCGGGTTGGCTTCGGGGTCGGTTTCCAATGCCTCCATCACAACCATATCGACGTTGCCGCCAAGCTGGATGTCGGTGCCGCGGCCGGCCATGTTTGTTGCGATTGTTACCGCCCCGAATTTACCCGCATCGGCAACGATTTTCGCCTCTTGTTCGTGGTGGCGCGCATTCAGAACATTATGCGTGATTCCGGCCGCTGTCAGCATATTCGACAGCTCTTCGGATTTTTCAATCGACGTAGTCCCGACCAGCATAGGCTGGCCTTTTGCATGTGCCTCTTGAATGGTCTTGACCACACCTTCGTATTTTTCTTTGGCGGTGCGATACACCTGGTCGTGGTCATCAATTCGCGCGATAGGGCGGTTGGTCGGAACTTCGACCACGCCCAGACCGTATATTTCCTGAAATTCCTCGGCCTCGGTTGCGGCGGTACCGGTCATGCCGGCCAGTTTGTCATACAGGCGGAAATAATTCTGGAAAGTCACCGATGCCAGTGTCACGTTTTCCGGCTGGATCGTTACCCCCTCTTTTGCCTCGATTGCCTGATGCAGACCATCGGACAAACGACGCCCCTGCATCATACGGCCAGTGAATTCGTCAATCAGCATCACTTCGCCATCGCGGACGATATAGTGCTGGTCCTTCAGGAACAGAATATGCGCTTTCAGTCCCTGATTGACGTGATGCACGATTGTGGTGCTTTCAGGATCATACAGGCTTTGATCCTCGGGCAGGATACCGGCGGCTTTCAGCCGTTGCTCGATAAATTCGTTCCCTGCTTCGGTGTAGGTTACGTTGCGGGTTTTTTCGTCCAGCTCGTAATGTTCATCGGTCAGTTCGGGAATCAGTTTGTCGATGGTGACATACAGTTCGGAACGGTCATCGGACGGGCCGGAAATGATTAGCGGTGTGCGGGCCTCGTCGATCAGGATCGAATCCACTTCGTCAACGATGGCAAAGTTATGCTCGCGCTGCATCATTTCGGACAGGTCCATGCGCATGTTGTCGCGCAGGTAATCGAAACCCAGCTCGTTGTTGGTGGCATAGGTCACATCGGCCAGATAGGCGGCTTTCTTTTCGGCATCGGGCATATTCGGGTAAACCACCCCGGTGGTCATGCCCAGCTGGGTATAAACCTTGCTCATCCATTCGGCGTCGCGTTTGGCCAGATAATCGTTCACCGTAACGATATGCACACCCTTGCCGGTCAGCGCGTTCAGATAGGCCGGAAATGTCGCCACAAGAGTTTTACCCTCACCAGTTTTCATTTCGGAAATGTTGCCCTGATGCAGGAATATCCCGCCCATCAACTGAACATCGAACGCCCGCAAGCCCAGCGCCCGATGCGCGGCCTCGCGGCAGTTGGCAAATGCTTCGGGCAGCAGATCATCCAGGCTCTCGCCCTTCATTGCACGGGTTGCCAGTTCTTCGGTCTTTTGCTTGATCTCGTCATCCGAGAGTTTCTGGAACTCGGGTTCAAGCGCATTGATCTTCTGGACCAGCGGAAGCGTCGCCTTGATTTTCCGGTCATTCGGGGTGCCAAAGATTTTCTTGGCGATGGTTCCGATACCTAGCATTTTATCTCTGCCTTTTGGTCTGTTTTAAAAAGATCGTGAGCGACTGTCCCTTGCCCCTGCCCCTTGTGCATCCTACATACGAACAAGAAGTTAAGTGCAGCCTGCGCCAAAGACCCTTTGGCGATGTAAGCAGCTGTTAAGGTAGTGTCAATGTTACGCGCCCGTGTAACCCGATCTGAGGACGAAATAGATGTTAAAACGCAATAAATTCTGGCTTTCTGCGGTACTGGTTGCAGGTCTGGCCCTACCCGCCCTGGCGGAAGAACCCACAGCTGACACCGTTGTCGCAACTGTGAACGGCGAAAAGATCACTGTCGGTCATGTTCTTGCGGTCAAAGGCAGCCTGCCGGAACAATATCAGGCCCTGCCAGACGATGTTTTGTTCCCCGGTCTGGTCGAGCAGTTGATTCAGCAAGTTGCACTATCGCAATCACTAAAAGGTGAAGTGCCATTGCGCATCAAGTTGACAGCAGAAAATGAATTGAACGCCCAGCGGGCCGGTTATGTGATGGACCAAAAACTGCGTGCCGCCATCACAGACGAGGCCATACAGGCCGCTTATGACGAACGCTATGCCAATATGGAGCCGGAAACCGAGTATAACGCCTCGCACATTCTGGTCGAAACCGAAGACGAAGCCAAGGCGATCAAAAAGCAGCTGGACGAGGGCGCCGATTTTGCCGAGCTGGCCAAGGAAAAATCCACCGGCCCGTCCGGCCCCAATGGCGGTAGCCTGGGTTGGTTTGGCAAAGGCATGATGGTCAAGCCCTTCGAGGATGCGGTTGTCACAATGAAGGCCGGCGAGATATCCGATCCGGTCAAAACCCAGTTCGGCTGGCATGTTCTGAAACTGAACGAAACCCGCCTGAAAGACGCCCCCCCTCTGGAAGAAGTCAAAGGCGAGCTTGAGACCGAAATTCAGCAAAAACTTGTTGAACAGATCATGGCAGACGCAACCAAAGGGGCCGAGATCACGCGCGCGGACGAAGAAACCGTTCCTGCATCGGTTCTGAGCCATCCTGAACTGATCGACAACTAAGGCCGGTTTTGATGGGCAAAGTCAAAAAACTGAAGAAGAAGATCAGGAAGTTGAAAAAGCAGTTGAAACAGGGGCATAGCCATGCCTCTGTCTCGCCGCTTGCCCCCAGGGGTGGCTTTCCTGATCTGCCTGTCATTGATGGCGTCGAATTTGCCGCGATCGAGGCAGGCGTGCGTTACAGCGGGCGCACCGATGTGATGCTGGCGCGGCTTTGCCCTGCAACCGCAATTGCCGGTGTATTCACCAAATCCGCCACCCGTTCCGCGCCTGTGCTGGATTGTCAGGCAAAAATCGGCGGTGACCCGGCCGCCGGAGCCGCGATTGTGGTGAACTCGGGCAATGCCAATGCCTTTACCGGCCAAAGCGGGGTGGATGCTGTGGCCGGTATTACCGCGGCCGTAGCCGATGTGCTGGACCTGCCGCAAAACCGCGTGTTTTCCGCCTCGACCGGTGTGATCGGTGAACCCCTGCCGTTTGACCGGATCACGGCCAAACTGGCCGATCTGGAAAACGGCCTGTCGCCCGAGCGCATCCATGATGCCGCCGCCGCAATCATGACAACCGACACCTTTGCCAAAGGGGCCGGTGCGGTTGTGCATACCGACAGCGGCGACATTCGGATTGCCGGTATCGCCAAAGGGTCGGGCATGATTGCCCCGGATATGGCGACGATGCTGGTGTATATCTTTACCGATGCCAAAATCGCCCAGCCTTTATTGCAGGATATGCTGGCCACGCTGACCGGTAAAACCTTCAACTGCATCACGGTGGATAGCGATACATCCACATCGGACAGCCTGATTCTGGCGGCCACCGGCCGCTCTTCCGCCCGTGAGATCACCGAAATGCACGGCCCCTTTTTTGATGCCCTGCACGATGTAATGCGTGACCTGTCGCATCTGGTGGTCAAGGACGGCGAAGGCGCGACCAAATTTGTGGAGGTCCGTATCACGGGTGCCGATACGGATGCCGATGCGCACCGTGTGGGCATGGCGATTGCCAATTCCCCGCTGGTGAAAACTGCTATCGCTGGCGAAGACCCCAACTGGGGCCGCGTGGTGATGGCTGTTGGCAAATCCGGCGCCATGGCCGATCGCGACCGCCTGTCGATTTCCTTTGGCGATGTGTTGGTGGCCGAAAACGGGCAGGTATCACCGGATTATTCCGAAGTAGACGCTGCCAAACACATGAAAGGCGATGAATTGCTGATTGCCGTTGATCTGGGGATCGGCACGGGCAAGGCCACCGTCTGGACCTGCGATCTGACCCACGGCTATATCGAAATAAACGCGGATTATCGCTCGTGAAAACGCTTCTGGTTTCTGCCGTAGCCCTGATTGACCGCGACGGACGTATCCTGCTGGCCCAACGGCCCGAGGGAAAATCCATGGCCGGCCTGTGGGAATTTCCGGGCGGAAAAGTTGAAACCGGTGAAACCCCCGAAGCTGCCCTGATTCGAGAATTGGACGAAGAACTGGGCATAAACACATGGTCCAGTTGTCTGGCTCCGCTAACTTTTGCCAGTCACAGCTATGATGATTTCCATTTACTGATGCCGCTTTTTGCCTGTCGAAAATGGGAAGGTACCCCGCAACCAAAAGAGGGGCAGACCCTAAAATGGGTTAATGTCAAAGACTTGCGCAATTATCCGATGCCGCCAGCCGATGTGCCTTTAATACCGGTGCTGCGGGATTGGCTTTAGGCTGGCGCTTGCCGTTTCCATTTTAGGAACAATTTAACCGATTTACTGGTGACTTCGTTTTTCCTCGTGTTAGGGTTGTCTTAACAAAATTCTTCGCCTGGGGAGGTATACGAAATGGTCAGAACAATCATTCTAGGTAGCTGTGTTTCTGTGCAGGGTATCTTTGTGCGCGCCTTGTCGAACGGGAAAATCGCGGTGCGTGTCGATAACAAGGTTTACGAAGGCAGGCCGGTAAACGCCGGCTGAAATACCATACCGCCAAATAGAAAAGGGAAGGCCGAGGCCTTCCCTTTTGTCATTTCAGCACATTGCCATCCTAGTCCAGATTGCGCTCGATCTCTTCGCGCTCGAAGATTTCGATCACATCATCCGGGCGAATATCGTCATAGGCCTCGAATGCCATACCGCATTCCTGCCCCGACTGAACTTCGGCCACTTCATCCTTGAAGCGTTTCAGCGTTTTCAACGTGCCCTCGTGGATCACCACATTGTCACGCAGCAGGCGCACACCGGCCGAACGACGGGCAACGCCTTCGGTCACGATACAACCAGCCACACGGCCAACGCCGGTTACCTTGAACACTTCTTGAATTTTCGCGTAGCCAATGAAATTCTCTCGAATTTCGGCACTCAACAGACCCGAGGCAGCGGCCTTCACGTCATCCACCAGATCATAGATGATCGAGTAATAACGGATCTCGATCCCTTTCTGGTTCGCTGCCTTGCGGGCAGATGCGTTAGCCCGCACGTTGAACCCGATCACCGGTGCACCCGATGCTTCGGCAAGGCCGATATCGGATTCGGTAATCGCGCCAACACCCGAATGCAGCACCCGGACACGCACTTCGTCGTTGCCGATCTTGGCCATCGCCTGAACGATCGCCTCGGCAGAACCTTGCACATCGGCCTTCACCAGAATTGGCATTTCGGCGACGTTTTCGTCTTCCTTGGCCTTTTCCATCAGCTGTTCCAGCGTCGTGGCAGCACCGGCAGCGGCGCGTTTTTCCTTGGCAGCGTGGGCGCGGAAATTGGCGATTTCGCGGGCCTGTGCCTCGGTTTCGACCACATCCAGAACGTCGCCGGCTTCGGGTGTGCCGTTCAGGCCCAACACTTCGACCGGAACCGAAGGGCCGGCTTCCTCGACACGATCACCCTGATCGTTGATCAGCGCACGAACGCGGCCATATTGTTCGCCGACAACAAAGATGTCGCCACGATGCAATGTTCCGTTCTGAACCAGAACCGTCGCAACGGGGCCACGGCCCACGTCCAGCTTAGCCTCGATCACGGCACCTGTTGCGGCGCGGTCGGGGTTGGCGTGCAGGTCCAGCAGTTCGGCTTGCAGGCTGATTGCCTCTAGCAGTTTGTCCAGACCGGTGCCGTTGATGGCCGAAACCTCGACATCCAGAACGTCGCCCGACATTTTCTCGACAATGACTTCGTGTTGCAACAGATCGGTGCGCACTTTGTCAGGGTCGGCGTTCGGGCGGTCAATTTTGTTGATCGCCACGATCATCGGCACACCGGCGGCTTTGGCGTGGTTAATCGCCTCGATCGTTTGCGGCATCACAGCGTCATCCGCCGCAACCACCAGCACAACAATATCCGTCACCTGCGCCCCGCGGGCACGCATCGACGTAAACGCCGCGTGGCCGGGTGTGTCAAGGAAGGTCAAAATCTGGCCATCGTCGGTTTTCACCTGATAGGCACCGATATGCTGGGTGATACCACCCGCTTCGCCGGTTACCACTTTGGAATGGCGGATTGCATCCAGCAGAGATGTTTTGCCGTGGTCAACGTGGCCCATCACTGTAATGACCGGCGGGCGCGGTTTCAGATCTTCGGGCTTGTCCTCGATTTTCTTAATTACGTCCTCGACGTCAGCGTCGGATACGCGGCTGATCTTGTGGCCGAATTCCTCGATAATCAATTCGGCGGTGTCGGCATCAATGGACTGGTTTTGCGTCACCATCATGCCCATATTCATCAGTGATTTGACCACATCGGCCACACGTTCGGCCATCCGGTTTGCCAGTTCCGAAACTACAATGGTTTCGGGCACCTTGACGTCACGGATCACTTTTTCATGCTCAACCGGACCGCCCATTGCCTTGAGGCGGGCGCGCTCCTGCTTGCGTTTCATCGCCGCCATCGAGCGTTGGCGTCCACCGCCACCCGAAAGCGCCTGATTCAGCGTCAGCTTGCCCGAGCGGCGGCCATCATTGCGGGCCTTACCACCCTTGTTCTGGCGGTCGCGGTCATAATCCTGTTTGCGCGGTGCAGCGGACGGTTTGCCAGCGCCCCCACGTGGTGCGGCGGCGGCCGGATCAGCAGCAGGCGGTTGCGCTGCTGCTACCTTGGCGCGGGTCTCGGCTTCGGCAGCCTCGGTGCGCTTGCGCTCTTCTTCTTCGGCTTTGGCTTTTATGCGGGCTTCGCGCTCCTGCTCTTCGCGTTCCTTGGCCTCGGCCTCGGCCTTGCGACGGGCACGTTCAGCGGCACGAGCTTCATCTTCGGCCTTGCGGCGTGCCGCATCTTCGACCTCTTGCGCCTTGGCCAGTTTCAGTGCCTTCAGGCGACGTTCCATTTCCGCATCGGATATACCGGCGGGCCGTTTGGAAGGATCGCTTTTGATAACCTTGTTCTTTCCGCCCACAGTTGGCTTGCTCATGCCCGGCTTGGGCACGACAACGCGCTTGCGTTTGGTTTCCACCACGACATTCTTGGTGCGCCCGTGGCTAAAGCTTTGCTTTACATTCCCGGGGCGGGCACCGCCGATGCCCAATGTCTTTTTGCCGTCATTCTCACTCATGTGGTCCTCAAACCCTTCTCGTCGGTGCTTTCACCAACATTTCCGCGCAAGCCTTTCAGCTTTGCTGCTTCCTCTACAACACGTTGTGTGAGTCCACCAGCCGCAAGCGCGCCATGTATCACATTTTC
>Ga0256841_1002930_pt1 | contig 13119 bp, 11 predicted proteins | sample 356308metaG_FD_185971 | JGI IMG/M metagenome (GOLD analysis project Ga0256841, IMG submission 185971) | Hydrothermal vent microbial communities from Mid Atlantic Ridge, Atlantic Ocean - 356-308 | ecosystem: Environmental > Aquatic > Marine > Hydrothermal vents | place: Atlantic Ocean: Mid...
GGCTGCGGCTCGGGGCCGACGGGCCGTTCGGGGTGATGGAGCTGGTGCGCCGCTTTCGCGCGGCATATCCCGGGGTGGTGGTGCGGCTGGAGATCGGCAACGCCGCCCATGTGGTGGAACAGCTCGCCCGAGGCGTCACCGATGCGGCGGTGGTGACCCTCGAACAGCCTCCCGAGCCGCGCTGGCACGGCCTCCATCTGGGCGACGAGCATCTCGCGGCCCTGCTGCCGGCGGAGCATCCGCTGGCGGCCCGCGAGCGGCTGGAGCTGGCCGAGCTCGCCGGCGAGCGGCTGGTGTTCCGGGAACCGGGCTCGGCCACCCGCACGCTCCTCGAGGAGGCGCTGGCCCGGGCCGGGCTGGAGCCCCGGATCGCACTGGAGCTGGGCTCGCGCGAGGCGGTGCGCGAGGCGGTGGCGGCGGGGCTCGGGGTGAGTGCGGTGCTGGCCGGCGAGCAGCCGCCCGATCCGCGCCTGCGCCTCCTGCCCTTGGCCGCCCCGGCGGCACGGCTCGGGCGTTGGCTGCTGTGTCTCGCCGGACGCCGCCGGCTGCGTCTCAATGAAGCGCTTTTTGCGCTGGCGCGGGGGCTCGCGGCTGGGCCGCCGGATCGAAGGCCAGGCGCACCCTGAGGCCGGGCGCGTTGTCGAGCATCTCGAGCTCGGCATCGTGGAGACGGGCCACCGCATCGACCAGCGAAAGGCCGAGCCCGTTGCCCGGCGCCGAGCGCTCGGGCTGCAGCCGCACGAAGCGCTCGAGAGCGTGGCGGCGCTGTTCCTCGGGGATACCCGGACCGTTGTCGGCCACCTCGAGAAGCGGCCGCGGCCGGCCGCGCACGCGGATCGTCACCTCGCCGCCGGGCTCGGTGTATTTCACCGCATTGTCGACGAGATTGGCCAGAGCCTGGGCGAGGAGCTGGGGATGGCCGTAGACGGTGGTACCCTCCTCCGAATCGAGCCGCAGGGTGATGCCCCGTTCTTCGGCCAGCGGCTCGTAGAGATCGAACACCTCGGCGGCGATCCCGCAGAGGTCCACCGGTTCCCATTCCGTGCGCAGGGCGCCGCTCTCCGCCCGGGCGATGGCCAGCAGCGCGTTGAAGGTGGCGATGAGCTGATCGGCCTCGCGCATGGTCTCCTCGAGCAGAGCCCGGGCTTCGGCGGGATCCAGCTCGCCCAGCAGCGCCACATCGATGCGCGAGCGCAGCCGGGTGAGCGGTGTGCGCAGATCGTGGGCGATGTTGTCGGTGACCTCCCGCATCGCCGCCACCAGGGCCTCGATGCGGTCGAGCATGGCGTTGAGGTTGCGGGCCAGCTCGTCGAACTCGTCCTCGGTGCCCTCGAGGCGGATGCGCCGCGACAGATCGCCGGCCATGATGAACTTGGTGGCGCGGTTGATGCCCTCGAGCCGGGCCAGGGTCCAGCGGCTGAGGGCGAAGCCGCCGAGCACCCCGACCACCACCATCAGCCCGCCGCCCAGGGTCATGGCGTTGAGCAGCAGCTTCTGGGTGGCGATGCGGTCCTCGACATCGCGCCCCACCAGGAGCCGCCAGCGGCCGGCGACGATGAAGCGCTTGCCCAGCGCCTGTCGATGTTCGATCTCGCCGTTCGGGCGGGGCCGCTCGAAGGTGAAGCGCAACAGCCCGTTCTCGTCGACCTCGCCCTCCGGCCAGCCCTCGATGTTGCCGGCCACCCGGCCGCCCCAGCGATCGACCAGCAGATAGATGCTGGCGCGGTTGCGTTCGGCCTCGGCCCGCTGACGGATGACCCGCTCCAGACCGGCCAGCCCGCCCAGCGCATACTGTTCGCGGAGCCCCTGGATCTCGGCTTCCACGGTCTCCCGGGTCTGCTGTTCCATGAAGGTGATGCTGGCCTCGTAGACGAAGGCGAACAGGGCCATCGCCGACAGGCTGAACACCCCGAGATAGGCCAGGGTCAGACGGAAGGTGGCGGATTTGAGAAGTCTAGTCAGCAGCACGCAACGTGTACCCCGCACCACGGACGGTGTGGATCAGAGGGGTGTCGAAATCGCGGTCGATCTTCTGCCGCAGGCGGCTGATGTGGACGTCGATGACGTTCGTCTGGGGGTCGAAACGGTAGTCCCAGACCTTCTCCAGCAGCATGGTCCGGGTCATCACCTGCTCGGCATGGCGCATCAGCACCTCGAGCAGCTTGAACTCGCGCGGCTGGAGATCGATCACCCGGCCCGCACGCTCCACCCGCCGGGTCAGCAGATCCATCGACAGATCGCGGTAGCGCAGCACCGTCTCGCGGGCCTCGGCCGAGGGCGCCACCTGGCGCCGTACCAGCGCCTCGAGGCGGGCCAGCAGTTCGGTGAAGGCGTAGGGCTTGGCGAGATAGTCGTCGCCGCCGGCCCGGAGCCCCTTGACCCGGTCATCCACCTCGCCGAGGGCGGAGAGGAACAGTACGGGGGTGGTGTTGCCGGTGGCCCGCAGGGTCTTGACCAGGGCCAGCCCGTCGAGCCCGGGCAGCATGCGGTCGACCACCAGCACATCATATTCGTTGCCGGCCGCCATCATCAGCCCGTCGCGCCCGTCGTGGGCGAGATCGACGACATGGCCGCTCTCGCGCAGGCCCTTGGCCATGAACGCGGCGGCATCGCGATCGTCTTCGATGACCAGTATGCGCATGCCGCAATATGTAGGGTGGAGAAGTGCGAAACAACAGGGGGGCGGATGCCCGGAGACATCCGCCCCCCGACCGGGAAAACTCAGGAGATGGCGAAGGGGACCGCCACGAAGCGGGCCTGGCCGCGGCGCAGGATCTCGAGCAGCACCGCCTTCTTGCTCTTGCCGTAGGCCTCCTTGACGGCGGCCGCGACATCCGCCGGGCCCCTCACCTCGCGGCCGTCGATGGCGGTGATCACATCACCCGGTTCGATCCCCTTGGCGGCCGCCGGCCCGTCCGGCTGCACGCGGGTCACCAGCGCCCCCGTCTCGCCTTCGAGGCCGAGCTGCTGACGGGTTTCCTCGTCCAGCGGTGCCAGCGCCAGACCGAGCCTGGGCTGGGCGTTCTCCTCGTGCCGCGGCTCGGCCCGGGCCATGGTGGTATCCGGCATCTGGCCGAGAACCGCGGTCAGGGTCCGCTCGCTGCCCTTGCGCAGGACCCGCATGGTGGCGGTCTTGCCGGGACCCGCCTCGGCCACCGCCCGGGTGAGGTCACGCAGCTTGGTGATCTTCTTGCCGTCGAACGCGAGGATCACGTCCCCGGGGGCGAGCCCGGCGGCGGCCGCGGGGCTGCCCTCGTCGACCGAGCTCACGAGCGCCCCTTCCGGCTGCGGGAGCCCCAGCGCCGCGGCGATGTCCTCGTCGACCGGCTGGATCCGCACCCCGAGCCAGCCCCGCTCGACCTTGCCGTCGTCCATGAGGTCGGCGATCACCTCCTTGGCGAGATCGGCCGAGATGGCGAAGGCGATACCGACATTGCCGCCGCTCGGCGAGAAGATCAGGGTGTTGACGCCGATCACCTCGCCATCGAGGTTGAAGGTGGGGCCACCCGAATTGCCCCGGTTGATGGGCGCGTCGATCTGCAGGAAGTCGTCGTACGGACCGGCGCCGACTTCGCGCCCCTTGGCCGACACGATCCCGGCCGTGACACTGCCGCCGAGACCGAACGGATTGCCCACGGCGATCACCTTGTCGCCCACCTGGACCTCGGTGCTGTCGCCGAAACGCACGAAGGGGAAGGGGCCGTCGGCCTCGATCTTGAGCAGAGCCAGATCGGTCTTCTCGTCGAGACCCACGAGCTCGGCCTCGTATTCCCTACCGTCGCTGGTGGTCACGGTGATGCTGGTCGCTTCCCTGGCGACATGGGCGTTGGTCACCACATGGCCGGCCTCGTCGATAATGAAGCCGGATCCCACCGCGGCCTGGGGTCGGCCGCGCCGTTCCGGCATGGGCGGCGCATCGGGACCGAAGAAGCGCTTCATGAACTCGTCCATCTGCGGCTGCGAAGAATGCTCTTCGCCGGCCGTCAGCACCCGACGCACCACCTTCACATTGACCACCGCCGGCACCACCGCCTGTACCAGGGGCGCGTAGGAGCGGCTGAAGTCGGTATTGTCGCCCAGCCTGCGGAGCTGGTCGTCGACCGGGTTGGCGTGAAGCGGCCCCGGTCCGCCGGCGACGGCGAGGGCGGCGAGGGCGACGAGAGCGAGGGCGGCGGCCGACCGGAATCGGACGCGATGAAGGCGACGGGTCTTGCACATGCTGTTTCCTTCGCGATGGTTCGATGACCACAGGGTCGGGTTCGGGGAAGAACCGGACGTCCGCATCGCCATCTAGTCCCAGCGTGTGGCGGGGCGTTTGCGCTCGCATGAAATCTCCGTCATGCAGGGATCCGCAGGTTCCACCGAGCCCGGACCGAGCATGCGCATCGCCCTGTGGCAGCCGCCCGCGCCTTTCGCCGATCGCGAGTCTCTGCTCGCGGATACCGACCGCATCCTGTCCCGGGCCGCGGCCGCCCGCTGCCGGCTGCTGCTGGCGCCCGAACGGCTGCTGGCGGGCCCGGAGGGCGCCTTCCCGGAGGCCGTCGCCGAGCCCTCCGACGGCCCGCTGGCACGGGCGCTCGCGGCCCGCTGCCGGGAGCATCGAATAGGCCTCGCCCTGGGCTATCTCGAACGCTTCGCCGGGCGATTCTTCAGCAGCCTGATGGTCTTCTCGCCGGCCGGTCTGGCCCTCGGCAACTATCGTCGCACGCATCTGCGGGAAGGCGAGGAGGGGGCACTGACCCCCGGCAACTGGCTGACCCTGGTACCCTTCGAGGGGCGGCGGTTGGGGCTGCTGGCGGGGGCCGATCTGGAGCTTCCCGAGCCGGCCCGCGCGCTCGCCCTGGCCGGCGCCGAGGCTCTGCTGACGGTGGCCGATGCGGCGGTGCCCGAGCCGGCCATGCTGCGCCATCTGCTGGCCACACGCGCCTTCGAGAACCGGCTGCCGCTGGTGCATGCCGGCTACGCCCCGCCCCGCGGCTCCGGTGTGGCGGCCTTCACCGCCGCCGGCATGACCGCGGAGATCGCGCTCTGTGGTCCCCTGCACATCGTCGCGCTCGGTCGGGGGCCGGGGCCGGCCGGCGGCACGCGGCGGCGCCCCGAGCTCTACGCCGGGCTGACGGAGATTGACGCCTGACGGCCATACCGGCACTGTCGACCGGTGCCGGAAGTGGAGGCAGGCAAGGCGGGAGAGGCAGCAATGCGCACGATCCTGGCCCATCTGGAGATCAGCCCCTCGCTGGACTCGGTGCTGGAATGCGCCCGCCTCGTGGCCGAACGGTTCGCCAGCTACATCGAGGGCTACCACATGCGTCCCGGCCAGCCCGATCTGATCGCCGCCGGCGCCGACGGTTTCGTCGCCGCCGCCCCCGATCTGGTGGCCGGGTTCGAGCGCGAGGCGCGGGAACGGGCCGAGCAGGCCCGCCAGCGTTTCGAGGCTTTCCGCCGGCGTCACGAGCTGCCGCGGCCCGAGGAGGCGGAACCCGGCCGTCCCTGCGCCGACTGGCGGGTGGAGACGGCCACCGGACAGGGGGCCATCGGCAGCCGCGGCCGGGTGTTCGATCTGATCGTCGTCGGCCGCCCGCTGCCCGAGCAGGTGACGCCCAGCATGGCCTCCCTGGAAGCGGCCCTGTTCGAGAGCGGTCGGCCGCTGCTGGTGGCCCCGCCGACTCCTCCGGAAGCCCTCGGCGAGCGGGTGGTGGTGGCCTGGAACGGCAGTACCGAGACGGCGCGCACCGTGGCCTTCGCCATGCCCTTCCTGAAGCGCGCGGCATCGGTGGCGGTGCTGCAGGTCGAGGACGGCATGGTGCCCGGCCCGGAGGCCGAGGATCTGGCCGCCAACCTCCGGCGCCACGGCATCGCCGTCGAGGTCCGCCATGCCCGCCGCGGTGGGCGCAGCGCGGGCGAGGCGATGCTCGCGGAAACCGCGGCCCTGGGCGGTGACCTGATGATCAAGGGCGCCTATACCCAGAGCCGCTTTCGCCAGATGATCTTCGGCGGCGCCACCAGCCACATCCTGGCCCGCGCCGAACTGCCCGTGCTCATGGCCAATTGAGGAGCGGCAATGCCCATCGCCCTTCCCCTCCACCTGCTGGCGGTGATCCTCTGGGTCGGCGGCATGGCCTTCGCCTATCTGATCGTGCGACCGGCGGCCGGCGGGCTCGACCCGCTCGACCGCATGCAGCTCTGGCTGCGCATCTTCGGCCGCTTCCTGCCGCTCGCCGGGGTCATGATCCTGATCATCCTGGCGAGCGGCTACTGGATGGTGCTGGGGCCCTGGGGCGGAGCGCGGGGGCTGCCGCCCTATCTGCATCTGATGCAGGCGGTGGGCTGGGTGATGATCGCCGTCTACCTCTATCTGCTGCTGGTTCCCTGGCCCCATTTCCGGGGTGCGGTGGCCGAGGCCAACACCGCCGAAGCGGCCCGCCATCTGGCCAGCATCCGCCGCCTGGTCGGCGCCAATACCGCCCTCGGGCTGCTCAATGCGGCGATCGGCGCCGGCGGAAGATTCCTGGTGTTCTGAGCCGATGGCAGCGAGGTTCCGCCGCAGCCGACACGGCCGGCGACCGGCCCGGCTGCTGCTCGTCGTCCTCCTCGGCGGTATTGCGACCGGCGCCCCGGTACGCGCCGCCGAACAGGCCGAGGGGGCGGCCGCACAGAAGAGCGAGCTGCCGGGGCTGGCGGCGTTCGAAGCGGCGCTCGATGCACTCGCCGAGACCGCGGCGCGAGCCGCGGGTGAACGACCGCCGGCAGAAGCCCGGCTGGAGGCACTGCGCCGTGAACTGGCGGCGCGCGAGGCGGCACTGGCCCGCAGGGAGGCCGAGATTGTCCGCCTGAAGGAGAGGGTGCGCCGCCTCGAAGCCGAGGCCGGGCATCTGAGCGAGGCGCTGGAGGCGGCCCGGGCGGCCCTTTCGACCCGCGACGGGAAGCTCGAGGGCGAGAGGCAGCGGCTCCTGCGCAGCCTGCAGGAACGCGAGCGCGAGCTGGCGATCCTGAAACGGGACAATCTGAGCCTCACCGAAAAGCTCGCGCGCAAGCGCGAGGAAAAGAGAAAGATCGCCGAGGAACGGGCGCGGCTGCGGGTCGATCTGGAGAATGCCGAGCGCCAGATCGGCGAGCTCACGGCCACTCTCGAACAGGCTTGGAAGGAGCGTGATGCCGCCGATGCCGAGGTGGAGGCGCGGGACCGGCAACTCGCCGCGGAAAAGACGCGCATCGCCGGACTGGAGGACCGGCTGGCCCTGGCCGAGGAGGAGCGCGACCGGCTCCGCAGCCGGCTCGCCGATCTGGAGGCGAGCCTTGCCCGTGCCGATCGGCGCGAGCAGACGCTGTCGGAGGAATTGGCGGGGTATCGCCGGGCGCTGGAGACGGCCACCGCGGCGCTGACCGATGCCGCCGCGCGGCTGCGGTCCGCGGCCGCCGAGACCGCGGCCCGCGAGGCGGAGATCGCCGCCCTGCAGGAGGCCAATGGGCAACTGTCGCAGGCCCGGGCCGAGGCGGAAGCCCTGGCCGCACGCTACCGGCGCATCCTGGAGGCGCTGCGCCTACGCTTCGAGGCGGCGCCCGAGGAAGCCACGACGGCCGCGCCGGAGCCCGCCGAACCCGCGAACAAACTGCCCGCGCCGGCGCCGGAACCGGTGCCCGAAGCCTCGCCGCCGAGGCCTGCCCAGGCGGCAACGGCGGCCAGCGCCGCCCCCTCGTCGGAACAGGCACCCGCAGCGGCTGCACCGTCCCCCGAGGCGGCGACCGGCGCCGGCGAGACGGCCGCGGCCGCACACCGCAGGACCATCCCGGCCGCGGTACTGCGCGGTCCCGCGCCGCCCGACCGGGAATCGGTGATCGAGGCCGCCGCGGCCCTCGGCTTCGGCTTGCGCGAGGACGGTCGGGACGGGCTGGCAATGGTACTGGAGAATGTGCATTTCGCCGTCGACAGTGCGGATCTCACGGCCGAATCGCTGCCGGTGCTGGCCCGTCTCGCCGCTCTCCTGCAGCGCTTCGAAGGCCTGCATGCGACGATTGCCGGCCATACCGACGCCGCCGGCGATGCCGAATACAATCGTTCCCTGTCGCAGGCCCGGGCCGAAGCGGTGCGACGGCTGCTGATCGAACGCCACGGCATCGCCGCCGACCGGCTGGAGGCGGTCGGTTACGGCGAGGAACGGCCGCTGGCTTCCAACGAAGATGCCGAAGGGCGCCGCCGCAACCGGCGGGTCGAGGTCCATTTCCGTTTCGGCCCGGCAGCAACCGCCGGCGGCGGTACCGGCGATTAGTGTCCGCTGCAGAGGCGGCCGCCCGCGGCCTCGGAGCATGCGATGGCACGGAACAGCCGATCGAACACCTGCTGCGCCATTCGCGGATGGCGCACCGATCGTGCCCGGCGGAGGTTGGGTGCGGTATCGCCGACGACGATCAGCCCCACCATGCCCACCGCATAGTGGGACGGACATTTGAAGCCGTAGACCCCGGGCACCGTGAGGGTGACTTCGAGCGGCTCGCCCATCTCCCCCCACCAGGGAGTGGCTCCCTCCGGCAGCATTCCCGGCACGCTCTTGGTGGCGTGGATCGGGTCGTGGGCGACGAAGCGCACCGTGTCCCCGGGCTGGATGCGGACGATCGAGGGCTCGAAGCGGAAGCGGCCGTTGGGTCCGTCGGTGACCATGGTCACCGTCACCACCGCCGCCTGGACCGCCATGGCGGAGAGCAGCGGCAGAAGGAGCACCGGCAATGCCGGCAGCAGGCGAGCGAGGACGGCGCGGGTTCGGGGCATGCGCATTTCCGGGTCGCTGGGGACGGGAAGCATTCTATTCGCACCGCGGGGAAAAGCAGCGCACGCCGATTCACATTCCCGTGCAGCGCCGCCGTCACCGCCGTCGGCCGCCGTCGATGACATGGTCGAGACGATGGTCCTCGATTCCCGCGGGCTCCTGGTGGATGAGGATCTCGGCCCCGGGAAACGCCTGTTCGAGCCGTTTTTCCAGGGCATCGGCGACATCATGGGCGGCACGCACGGTGATCTCGGGGTCGAGTTCGACATGCATCTCGATGAACACCGTCTGGCCGGCCTGTCGGGTCCGCAGATCGTGGACGCCGCGCACCTCGCGGTTGGCGCGCACGATCTCCAGGATACGGCGCCGGGCCGGTGGCGGCAGTTCGCGGTCCATCAGCACGTCGATCGCGCCCTGGCCGATCCGTCCGGCGTGCCAGGCGAGATAGAGGGCGATCAGCACGGCCACCACGGGATCGAGCCACAGCCAGCCCTCGAAACGGGCGGTGGTCAGCGACAGAAGGGTGGCGAAGCTGGTCAGGAAATCCGCCCGGTAATGGACCGCATCGGCGGCGATGGCCTGGGATCCGGTACGCGCGACAACGTGACGCTGCAGGGCCAGCAGGGCAATGGTCAAGAGGATCGCCACCACCATCACCAGCATGCCGAAGCCGCTCGCGCGGATCGGCTGCGGGGTGAGCAGGCGCTGCACCCCCTCGACCAGGATGAACAGGGCGGCGCCCAGCACCAGTGCCGCCTGGGCCAGCGCGCTCAGCGCCTCGGCCTTGCCATGGCCGAAGCGGTGGCTGCGGTCGGGCGGCTGCTGGCTGACCCGGACGCTGAGGTAGGTGACGCTGGATGCGAGGATGTCGGTGAGACTGTCGATGGTCGAGGAAAGCAGGGCCAGCGAGCCGGTGAGGATCGACGCGAGCAGCTTCAGCGCGACCAGACAGACGGCGACCGTGACACTGGCCGTGGCGGCCAGCCGCTGCAGGGTCGCGGGATCTTCGGGCAGCCATGCGTGCTTCATCGGGGGAATCCGGACTTGACCGGGATCGCCGGGTGGCCATTTCGAGGTTGACGAATGCCCGCCGGCCTCGCTTGTTCGCTGCACGGGAGCCGCCAGCGGAAAAGCTGCGGCCGGACCGCCGCCGGAGCGGGGCGCGCCTTGCGGCCAGCCGGCGAAGCTTAGCGAGATCACAGCCTAGCGGGAAGCACGAGATGGCGGTTGTCGACAAGGCGTTGGAGGAGACCGGCGAAGAGGAAAGGCTGCGCCAGCCGCTCGAAACCGCGGTGGTCCGCTTCGCCGGCGATAGTGGCGACGGCGTGCAGCTCACCGGCAGCCTGTTCACCCTGTCGACGGCGCTGGCCCATTACGATCTCGCCACCTTTCCCGACTTTCCGGCGGAGATTCGTGCTCCGGCCGGTACCACCTACGGCGTCTCCGCCTTCCAGATCCATTTCGGTGGGCGCGAGATCCGCACCATCGGCGATCGGCCGGACGTGCTGGTGGCCCTCAATCCGGCCGCGCTCAAGGTCAATCTCGCCGATCTGCGGCCCGGAGCGGTGGTGATCCTGGATGTCGGCAGCTTCACCGAACGCAATCTCCGGAAGGCCGGCTTCACCGAGGATCCGCGCGAGGACGGTACGCTGGACGCCTACCGGGTGGTGGCGCTGGACATCTCCGGCCTGACCAAGCGGGCGGTGGCCCATACCGGTCTCACCTCGCGCGAGCAGTTGCGCTGCAAGAACTTCTTCGCCCTCGGGCTGATCTTCTGGATGTTCGATCGCGATCTCGATCCGGTGATCGAGTGGACCCGCGAGAAGTTCGCGAAGAAGCCGCAGATCTGCGAGGCCAACATCGCCGCGCTGCGGGCCGGCCATGCCCTCGGCGAGACCGCCGAGCTGCCGCAGCTCCCGGCCTTCCATGTGCCGCCGGCGCAGATCGCCCCCGGCCTCTACCGGGCGGTGACCGGCTCCGAGGCGCTGGCCTTCGGTCTCCTCGACGGCGCCCGCAAGGCCGGCCTGCAGATGACCTTCTGCTCCTATCCGATCACCCCCGCATCGCCGCTCCTGCACGTCCTGGCGAAGCTCCGGGCGTACGGTGTCACCACCTTCCAGGCCGAAGACGAGATCGCCGCCATCTGTGCCGCCATCGGCGCTTCCTACGCGGGCGCGCTGGGGGTCACCTCGAGCTCGGGGCCGGGCATCTCGCTCAAGACCGAGGCCATCGGTCTCGCGGTGATGACCGAGCTGCCGCTGGTCATCGTCAACACCCAGCGGGCCGGCCCCTCGACCGGCATGCCGACCAAGACCGAACAGTCCGATCTGTTGCAGGCCCTCTACAGCCGCAACGGTGATGCCCCGGTGGTGGTGCTGGCCGCCGCCAGCCCGGCCGACTGCTTCGAGATGGCTCGCGAGGCGGTGCGCATCGCCGTCCAGCACATGACCCCGGTGATCCTGCTGTCCGACGGCTTTCTGGCCAATGCCGCCGAGCCCTGGCGCATTCCCGACCTCGACGCCTCCCCCGATTTTCCGGTGCGCTTCCGCACCGAGCCCGAGGGTTTCGCGCCCTACGCCCGGGACGACCGTCTGGTCCGACCCTGGGTCAAACCCGGCACCCCCGGCCTGCAGCACAGGATCGGCGGTCTCGAGAAACAGCACGAGACCGGCGCGGTGTCCTACGATCCCGACAATCACCAGCGGATGACCGAGCTGCGCTGGAACAAGGTCCTAAAGGTCGCCGAGGACATCCCCGAGCAGGAGCTGGAGCAGGGCGATCCCGACGACTGTATCTGCGTGGTCGGTTGGGGCAGCACCTACGGGCCGATCAGCCGGGCGGTCACCACCCGCCGCCGGCGCGGCGAGAAGATCGCCCATCTCCATCTGCGCCACCTCTGGCCGCTGCCGCGCAATCTCGGCAGGCTGCTCTCGGGTTTCGACAGGATCCTGGTGCCGGAGATGAACAAGGGGCAGCTCGTGCATCTGCTCAGGAGCCAGTATCTGGTGCCGGCCATCGGCCTGTCGAAGGTCAGCGGCCGGCCCTTCACCGTCACCGAGTTGGAGACGGCCCTCGATCGCCTGTGGGAGGAATGCCCGTGAACGCCCCGGTCCGTACCCTGCAGCCCAAGGATTACGCCTCCGATCAGGAGGTCCGCTGGTGCGCCGGCTGCGGCGATTATGCCATCCTCAAGGCGGTCGAACGGGTGCTCGCCGAGATCGGTGCCGATCCGGCGCAGACCGTGTTCGTCTCCGGCATCGGCTGTGCCGCCCGCTTTCCCTACTATGTGAACACCTACGGGTTCCACGGCATCCACGGCCGTGCGCCGGCCATCGCCACCGGCGTCAAGCTCGCCAATCCCGAGCTCGATGTGTGGGTGATCGGCGGCGATGGCGACATGCTGTCGATCGGCAGCAACCATCTGGCCCATATCCTGCGCCGCAATGTCGATCTCACCCTGCTGCTGTTCAACAACGAGGTCTACGGGCTGACCAAGGGCCAGCTCTCGCCCACCGCGCCTTCGGGCTCGCGCACCCCGAGCAGTCCCCTGGGTTCCGTCGAGAGCCCGCTTTCGGCCTGCCGCTTCGCGCTGGCCGCCGGGGCCCGTTTCGTCGCCCGGGCGATCGATACCCAGAAGGAGCTGGCATCCATCCTGCGTGCCGCCCACGACCATCCCGGTACCGGCTTCGTCGAGATCCTGCAGAATTGCATCGTCTACAATGACGGCGCCTTCGCCGACATCGCCGATCGCAAGCTGGCGGCCGAGCGCCAGATCCATCCGGTACACGGCGAACCGTTGCTGTTCGGCGCCGCCCGCGACAAGGGGCTGCGTCTGGCCGCCGATGGCAGCGGCCTCGAGGTGGTCGAGATCGGCGCCGATGGCGAAGGGCTCGATCAGGTGCTCCGGCACGACCGCACCAGCTTCAACCTGGCGATGATGCTGGCGGCGCTGGAGCCGCCCATGCCGGTGGCCATCGGCGTCATCTACGACCATCCGACGCCACCCTCCTACGAGCGCGCGCTCAGAGCCCAGGAGGAACGGGAGCGGGAGCGGATCGGCGAGGCCGATCTCGGCGCCATGCTGCGCAAGGGACCGGTGTGGATGGTCACCGCCTGAGCCGGGCGGCGCCCGACCCTCAGTGGAGGGAGGGGCGCTTGAGATAATCGGCGCGGTCGGCGCTCTCGATCTCGAAGGTCAGGAGCTTGCCCTCGCGCCGCACAACGAGCGGCACCAGGGTTCCGGCCGGACCCAGCTCCCAGACCAGGCGGTAGAAATCCGGCAAATCGCATACCGGGATATCGCCCACCCGGGCGATCCGGTCGCCGGCTTCGATCCCGGCCCGCGCCGCCGGCCCCC
>Ga0256841_1002931_pt1 | contig 13118 bp, 9 predicted proteins | sample 356308metaG_FD_185971 | JGI IMG/M metagenome (GOLD analysis project Ga0256841, IMG submission 185971) | Hydrothermal vent microbial communities from Mid Atlantic Ridge, Atlantic Ocean - 356-308 | ecosystem: Environmental > Aquatic > Marine > Hydrothermal vents | place: Atlantic Ocean: Mid...
GGCGAGGTCCTGCTTTTCACCGACGACGACGTTCGGCTCCCGGCGAACTGGCTCGAAGCCATGTGCGCGCCGATCCTCGCGGGAACGGCCGAGGTGGTGGGCGGCGCTTCCGTGCTCGCGGAGGACCTTCAGCGTCCGTGGATGACGGCCTTTCATCGCGCCGCACTCTCGAGCTCGGAGGATCGCTCGCCCGAGGAGCGGCCCGGCCCGATCACCATCAGCATGGCCTTTCACCGCCGCGTGCTCGAGCGCGTGCCCGCCTTCGACCCCGAACTCGGTCCCGGCTCGCGGTGTGGGGCCATCGAGGACGTGCTTTTCACCTCGCAACTGAAGGAGGCAGGCTTCCGCTTCGCCCGTGTGAACAACGCGCCCGTGGCGCATCATGCCGACGCTTCACGCCTGACGCGCCGGGCGTTTCTGTCGGCGGCCCGGCGAAGGGGACGGTCGATGGCCTATCTGAGGTATCACTGGCATCACTGGACGGCGGCGCAGTTCACCCATCGCAAGCGCCGGTGGGAGCTGTGGCGGCATCCGTACGCGGTGCTCGTCAAGCGGTGGATGCACCTGTGGCTCTGGCGGCTGCGGCATCCGGGGGAACTGCGGCGGAGCGAGGGGATCGTGCCGGAAGAGTTCGCCTTCGTCAACCTGTGGTGGCAGATGCGGCAATACCTCGTCGAGCGGAAGCGCCCGCGCAACTATGAGCGCCGGGGGCTGGTCAAGCGACGGGGGCTCCTTCCGGATGCGTCGCCGCGGAATGCGGGCGCGCGCACCGAGCCGCGTCGGCCCGTTTCCGCCCCGGAGGACTGAGGCATGGAGACGATCCGACGAAAAGCCCCGGCGCGCACGGTGCGCGGGAGGCGATGGCCCGGACGCCTCGGGTATGCCTTGCTCGGCGCGGCTTTCGTGTGCGCCTGGCTCGCCCGCTTCGTGCCTCCCGAAACACTGTGGGGGCTTCAACTCTTCGCCCCCTTCACGCCGTTTTTTGCGCTTGTCCTCGCGGCGGCGACCGTCCCCGTCATGCGCCGCGGCGCATGGAAGACGAAGCTTTTGCACGCGGCGCTTCTCCTCCTCATCGGGTGGCGCTTCGCACCGGACGCGATGCGCTTCGCTCGAAGGCCGGGGGGCATCCGCGGCGGCGCGGCCACGTCCGACACGCTCGTGGTGATGACGTTCAATGCCGGGTGGCTTTACGCCGAGAAGCACCAACCGATGACCGAGTGGCTTCGAGCGGTGCGCCCGCACGTCGTCGGCTTACAGGAAGCCACGATCCACTTCGTCGGCGGGACGAACATCTCCATCGGCGTGTTTCCCTTTATCGAGACGGAACTGTTCGACGTTCCACAGCCTGCGCAGGGGAGCAAGATCGTGCTTCGTCACCCGATCCTCACGCGCATTCCGGGGGGCGTCGTCGGGGAGTTCGGCCTCCGCGAGGAAGACGGGACGGAGCTGACGAACGCAGGGTGGGCGCAGTTTACGTGGCAGGGGCGGGAGGTGGTTGTGTACAACGTGCACCTTCATTCGTACCTGAGCCGGGGCGAGGCGTCCGACCGGCGGGGCGGCATCCTCGGGTGGATGAAGCGGGTGTATACGGCGCTTCGGGACGACGTCCACACACGGGCGCGGGAGGCACGGGCGCTCCGGCGGCTCCTCGACGCCGAGACGCATCCCTTCCTCCTCCTCGGCGATCTGAACGCGACGCCCCACGGCTGGGTATATCGCCATCTCTCCGAAGGCCTTCGCGACGCCTGGCGAAGCGCCGGATGGCATCTCTTCGGGACCTATCCGGCTCGTCTTCCGCTCACCCGCATCGACTATATTCTGGCGAGCCCGCACTGGAAGGTCGTCGCGGCGGAGGTGGGCGGGGCATTCGTCTCGGATCATCGCCCGTTCGTGGCGGCGCTCACCTTGCGCACGGAGGAGCCATGACGCGACACGAAGGAGATTCTGTGCAGACTTTTGATGCCGACGTTCGTCCGCCGCTGCCGAGGGTGGCGGGCGTCTATGCGCCGGGCCGTGAGGGGTGGGTCGGGCGCTTCCGTGCCTGGGCCGAGGGGCATCCCGCGTTCACGGTCGCGGCCTTTCCTTCCGAGGAACCCTGCGTGGCGGTGGCGGCGCGAAAGGGCGCGGCGGACCTCCACGTCGCCACGGCGGCGGACGGCTCCTTCGCGTGCGTCGACGGGGAGGTGTATAACCTGGCTGAACTCCGGGCGCGGGTGGGTCGGGCGGAGGGGAACGTCGCGGACGTGGCGCTCGCGCTGTGGCAAAAGGAGGGGACGGCGGGACTGGGCCGCATCGCCGGGCAGGCGTCGCTCACGCTGTGGGACGCCCGGCGTGGGCGGCCGGCGCTCGCGCGCGACCGGGGCGGCGTGCCGCCGGTCTTCTTCGCCGAGCACGACGGCGCGCTCCTCTGGGCTTCCGAACTGCAGACGCTCCTCGCCCTCGGCATCGACCGCACGCTCGACCCCCTCGCCCTCGATGCCTATCTGTCGATGGGCTACGTGCCCGCGCCGTGGACCTTCATCGAGGCGATCCGGAAAATACCGCCCGCACACGCGCTCATCCGCGAAAAAGGGCGTTCGACCCTGACGCCGTACTGGGCGCCGCCGCTTCAGCCGAAGCACGGGGGGGCGAAGGCGCCAACCGTCGCGGAGCTTCGGACGCGCGTCGAGGAGGGCTTGCGGCGCACCACCGAAACGGGCGGGCCGTTCGGCGTGCTCCTCTCCGGAGGCGTGGATTCCTCACTCGTCGTCGCGGGACTACGCCGGTGGCTCGACGTGCCCGTGACGGCTTTCACCTTCGAATACGAGGCGTACGAGGGGAAGTGGAACGAGTACGAGCGGGCGCGGAAGCTGACGAAGCACCTCGGCGTGCCGCACGAGAAGATCCCGATGGGGCCGGCGTGGGTGGCCGAGCATCTCCCCGCGCTCCTCGCCCGGCACGAGGAGCCGTTCACGTACGGGATCCACACGGCCCGCCTCGACGCCGTGCGCGCGGCGGGGATCCCCACGGTGCTCACCGGCGCGCTGCCGGGCTTCCCGGGACATTGGGAACTCGCGCGGACGGAGACGCTCGGGCTCCGGCTCGGCGGATGGACCGGCCTCCCGTGGAAGACCCTCGCACGCCTCACGAAGCCGTTTTCCGGGCGGGGGCCGCTCGACCGCCTCCACACCGTGGCGCGCCTCGCCGCCGGAAGCGCGGCCGAACTCTATGCTCGGAAGAGCGTGAACACCATCGTCGGAGAAAAGGAACGGCGCCGCCTCTACCGCGACCCGAAGCTTTTCCGCGAAGGACGCGACGCTCGTCTCGGACTCATGGAGCGCATCCTCGCGGACTCCGGAGCCGCGGACCGTTTCGACCGCCACGCGCTCCTCACGAGCCGTCTGCTTCAGGCCGAGCACAACCTGTGGTGGAATCACCGGTGGGGCCGCGCTCACGACCTGCGTTTCCGCTTCCCTTTCCTCGATCCCGAACTCACACGGTTCCTCGCGCGTCTCCGCCGCGCCGACGCTTCGAAGACGAGGTTACGCGAGGTGGCCGCCACGGTCATGCCCCGGGAGATCGCGTTCTTCCCGAAACTCGGGCAGGCTGCGCCCCTCTGGCAATGGCTCCGGCTCCCGCCTCTCCGCGACCTCGTCGTGGACACCCTCACGCCGGGCCGCATCGAAGACGCAGGCCTCTTTCGCACGGAGACCATCACGCGAGCCGTGGGCGAGCACGTGCGGGGCGAACGGGCGCATCAGTGGCTCGTATGGACCATGCTGAGCTTTTTCCTGTGGAAAGAACACGTTCTCGACACGCCGCCGGACGCGACCTCCGGCGTTCCTCGCATCCTTCAAGCTTGAGCCTTCGATCCCGAAGCCGATTCTCCAATCATGGCTGATTTTCTTCTCATCGCCGACCCCGATCCCGAACGCCGGGCGCGTCATCTCGCCGCCGCCGAGGCGGAGATCGCGCGCGGGCCGTATGCGTATCCGCTTCGGGAGGAGGTGCGCGCAGGCGACGGGACGCTCGTGGTCTGGCGTCAGAAACAGACGCCGTTCGAGGTCGCCGAAGGGCCGTCCGGCGCGAGGGTGATCGCCGTCGGTGCGTACGACGAGGCGGCGTTCCGCCCCGCGACCGCCGCGCCCGAGACCGCCACGCGCGACTGGCTCGACGCGACCGACTTCGGCTTCTGCGTATGGATGGACGGAGGGCAGGTCCGGCTCGCCTCGGACCGGCTCGGCCTCTTTCCCGTCTATGTGCTCCGGCGCGGCGACGTGTGGCTGGCGGGGAGCACGCCGTCGCTCCTCGTCGCGCATCCGGTGTGCGGCCGCGCGGTGGACCGGGTGGCGCTGGCGGGCATCCTCTCGTTCGGCTTCCCGAGCGGCGGGCGCACGCTGTGGGAGGAGGTGCGGCGGCTGCCCCCGGGGCACGAGGTCGTGTGGGAACGGGGCGGCTCACCGCGCACGCGGGAGGTGTGGAAGCCCGGCGGCGAGGAGCCGGAGCGCGGCATCGAGGCGCACGCCAGGGCCTTCGAAGCCCCGCTCCGGGTGTGGGCCGCCTCCCTCGAAGCTCCCGTCCACTTTCAACTCAGCGGCGGGCTCGACTCCCGGCTCCTCGCGGGCTTCCTTGCGGAACGTCCGGGCGCGGTCGTCGAGGCATGGACGTACGGGCGGCCGAACGACCTCGAAGCGCGCGCGGCGGCGAAGGTGGCCCATGCTTGCGGCTTCCCCCATCGCGTCATCGACGTCGATACGAGCCGCTATCCGGCGTGGGCGCGGGCGCACATCGACGGCGCGCACCTGACGAACACCGTCACCGACTTCGCGCCGTGGGCCGTCGGCGCATACGCCCGGCGCGCGGGCGGGCTCGTCGCCACCGGGCACCTCGGCGACATCATCATGGGCGGCAACCACATCGGACGCGGCATCCGGGCCGACGACCCCGAAGTCGCCTTCGCGCTCATGCTCGATCGGGTGAACAAAGGGTACGGTCTCCCCGAAGCCGCCCTCGCGAAGCTGATGCCCGGCGGCGAGGCCGTGACGCTCGTCGATGCGTGCGTCTCCGAGCTTTTCGAAGAGTACCTGCGTCGCGGCGACGGTCCGGATCGGCGCGGGTGGTGGTTCGACCTGTTGCACCGGGATCGTCTAATGATCGGCGGGCTCGTCGTGATGCTCTCGCGCTTCTCCTGGCCCTCGTTGCCCTACTGCCGTCCCGCCGTGCTCGACGTCGCCGCCGCCACGCCCCTCGCGGCAATGCACCGAAGGCGGCTTCAGCGGCATCTCGTGGCGGAACGCTTTCCCCGCCTGGCCGAACTGCCGCTCGACCGGGGACAACTCGACCTGTGGCCGATCCGGTATCGCTCGCAGGCGATGCGGTGGGGGTGGCGCGTGAAGGAGGCGCTCGGGCGTCGCGTCCGCAAAGTCATGGCCGCCCGTCTGGGCATCGAGCGGCGCGTCAACCATCGGATGTGGAACGTGAACCGGAACCCCGGCTGGCTCGCCATCCGGCGCGAGGCGCAGGCGATGCTTCCGGCGCTCGCGGATCTGCTCTCCGAAGACGAGATGCGGCGGATGCTCCCGCCCCCGGAGGTGCGGGCGGAGACGCCGGATGCGCTCGGAGGGGCCGGGCTGAAGACCCTCGCCGGGCTGGCCTTCTGGGCCGACAGGTATCGGCATCCGACGGATCAGACCAACACGGGGCGCCCTCATTGAAAACCGTCTTTCTCCATATCGGAACCCACAAGACGGGCTCGACGAGCCTGCAGTTCTTCCTCCATCGGGCGGATGCGGCTCTGAGGGAACGGGGCGTCCTCTATCCTCGGGCCGGGCGTTCGGAACGGCTCTGGTTCGCGCACCATGCCCTCGCTTGGGAGGTGCTGAAGACGGCAGAGGCTCCGAAGGAAGACGTGTGGCGGGCCCTGAAAGCAGAGATCGAGGCATGGACGGGCGAGAAGGTCGTCCTCAGTTGTGAAGACTTTTCCCTGTGCGACGACGCGCAAGCCGGGGAGGTCGTCGGCATGTTCGAAGACTTCCGGGTCGAGATGGTGGTCTACCTTCGCAAACCGACCGATTACGCGCTCTCGGCGTACAAACAACACCTGGCGTCGAACGGGCATCGGTCGCTGGCGGAGCATCTCCGGGATTTTGCCGAGCGGTGCGATTACCTCTCGCTCGTGCGGCGGTGGGAAGCGTGCGCGGGCGTCGATGCGGTGCGCGTGCGCCTGTACGACAGGGCGCGGCGTGCGGCGGGTGTGGAGGCGGACTTCGCGGAGATGATCGGGGTGGACTTCGAGCCGCTGACGCCTTTCGTCGGCGCGCCGGTCAACGTCTCGCACGCGGACGACGTGCTCCGGACCATCCGCGCCGTGAACCGGACGGCTCGAAACGTGGAGAAATACGCGAAGTCGCGCCGGATCGTGGCGGGGATTGCGCGAAGAATGCGCCGGTCGGTCTATAAAAACCACTACGCCGGGCGCGCGCTCGTGGCGGCCATGCGTCCCTGGTTTGGGCCCGATGCCCTTCAAGGGGAGGTCGACGCGCACGAATGGAAGCGATGGCGCGACGGGGTGCGCGAGCGGCATCGGGCGTTCCTCGAAGCATACGTCAAACCCGAAAACCGGCGGTATCTCAAACTTTGAGCTCCCGGAAACCCTGCCGGCCGAGTGGATCGAGCGCGTTCCATCCGTCCGACTCATCCCTTTATAACAGGAGTCCCTTGCGCGTTCGTTCGCGGGAGTAACCAACCCATCAATGCCCCGACTCATCTCCATCGCGATCCTTACCAAAAACGGAGGCGACGCCTTCCGTGAGGTGCTCGAAGCGCTCCGAAGGCAGACCGTGCCGGAGTCGTGGGCGACCGAGGTCGTCCTGCTCGACAGCGGCTCGACCGACGACACGCTGGCGGCGGCAAGGGAGGCGGGCGCGGTCATTCACGAGATCCCTCCCGAGGATTTCTCCTTCGGCGAGAGCCGCGACGTGCTCTTCTCCCACTGCCGGGGCGAGATCATCGCCACGCTGTCGCAAGATGCGTGTCCGGTGGGGACGGGATGGCTGGAGGCGATCACCGAGCCGATCCGCGCCGGGCGCGCCGACGTGGTGCAGGGCTGGGAGACGCTCTCCGACAAGCCCTTCTTCTGGGAACGCATCGGGCGGTTCTATGCGACGAGCGAATGGCGGCCCTTCTTCGAGCGATACGGCTGGTCCGACGTCCCCGGGCTCTCGACGGTCAACCTGGCCGTGCGCCGGAGCGTATGGGAGGAGACCGGCTTCGGCCCCATCCCGATGTGCTCGGACAAGCTCTTTCAGAAACGCGTCTTCGAGGCGGAGAAACGGGTGGAACTGCGCCGGGACGCCGTGGTGCGGCACGGCCATGAGTACCGCACGCGCTCGCTCTTCAAACGATGCGCGAACGAGGGGATGGCGCTCCGTCGCCTCGGCTTTCGGGTCAGCGCCCGCCGCACCGTGCGCGACGCGCTGAACCGTCGAAACTATGGCGCGTTGATTAGAGGCGTGGCGCGCGGAGAGGTGCGTTCTCCGGCCGAGGCGCTGTTTCCCGTGCTTCGCCCGCTCGGCGTCTGGTACGGCAACCGCTTTTTGTCGGACTACTGGCGGTGACGGGATCATTTCCGGAAAGAACTCATGAACCATACGACCAACTCACTGGATCAGGCGTCGCGTCCCGTCGAGGGCATGCGTGGAGAAGCGATGCGCGGCTCGGGGCGGCAACCCTTCGGCATGCGGGAGCGGCTCCTCGGGCTCGACGAGGAAATCCGCGTGGCCGTCATCGGCGCGGGGGCGATGGGACGGGGGCTGTTCTATCAGTGCCGCGTGACGCCCGCCTTCCGGTGCGTGGCGCTCGCCGACCTCAGGATCGAACGCGCCGTGGCATGCGCCCGGGAACTGGGGTTGCCCTATCGCATCGTCGAGGACGTGGCGGGGGTGCACGAGGCCGTGCGCGACGGCGTGGTGGCCGTCTGCGAAGACGCCGAACTACCCGCCCGCGCCGAGCCCGTGGACGTCTTCATCGACGCCTCGAACGCCATCCTGGCCGCCGGACGGTTCTGCGCGACGGCGCTCGAACACGGCAAACACCTCATCATGATGAACGCCGAGGCCGACCTCGCCTTCGGCCCCTATTTCATGCAACGCGCCCTCGCCAACGACGTGACCTACGCCAGCTGCGACGGCGATCAGCACGGCGTCATCAAACGGCTCGTCGACGACCTCACGCTCTGGGGCTTCGACCTCGTCATGGCGGGCAACATCAAGGGCTACCTCGACCGGTACGCCGACCCCACGATGATCATCCCGGAGGCGGACAAGCGCAACCTCGACTACAAGATGTGCACGGCCTACACGGACGGCACGAAGCTCGGCATCGAGATGGCCCTGCTCGCCAACGCGCTCGGCCTGAAGACCGCCGTGCCGGGTATGTACGGTCCCCGCGCGGGGCACGTGCTGGAGGCGCTCGACCTCTTCGACCTCGAGACGATCCGCTCCGAGCACGGCGCCGTCGTCGATTACGTGCTTGGCGCGGAGCCCAACGGCGGCGTGTTCGCCATCGGCTATTGCGATCATCCGTACCAGCAACAGATGATGGCGTATTACAAGATGGGTCCCGGCCCGTATTACGTCTTCTACCGACCTTATCACCTGTGCCACGTCGAGGCGATGGACGCCGTCGCCGCCGCTCACCTCGACGGTCGCTCGCTGCTGCAGCCGAGGTACGGTCTGCGCGCCGACGTCTACGCCTATGCCAAGCGGGACCTCCGGCGCGGCGAACGCCTCGACGGCATCGGCGGATACGCCTGCTACGGGTTGCTGGAAAACCGGTCCGACAACGAAGAGGCGCCGGGGCTCCCCATATGCCTCGCCGAGGACGTGCAACTCCGGCGCGACGTGAAAAAAGACGAGAAGATCCTGCTTGCGGACGTGGCCTATGATCCCCACCGGCTCGACTTCGATCTGTACCAGCGGGCGCAAGAGATCACGTGAACCTGCATGACGACAGCCAAACCGAACCAATGCTCCGGGAGAAGGAGGTCGAGAGTGACGACGAGATCGTTCAAGCAACGGGGCGACTGAAAAGACCTCGGAAAATGATAGGTATCCCCTTTCGTTTTTCTGTATCTTCGCCCGGTCCATCTTAAAAAGCGCGCTTCCGGATGCCCCACTTCCGGAAGCATCGGGCGCAAAGCTCGGTAGGCGCCTGGAGAAACATGGCTCCACAAGTCCAGGAAAATAGCGGCCCGGAATTCGAGATGGTGGTCCGTTGCGCTCGCACGCGACTGAGGCCGTCGGATCAGGAACACATCGGGCGACTTCTGGCCGGGGAACTGGACTGGGAATATCTCCTTCGGCTGGCCAATTATCACGGCGTTCGTCCTCTGGTGCATCGGACGCTGGTTACGGCGTTTCCCGAGGCGCTCCCCCAAGACATACGCGCCGGTCTGGACCGACAGGCACACGCCACTTCGGCGCTCAACCGGTTCCTCACGAAAGAGCTGGGGCGGCTGATGCGCCTCTTCGAAGCGAACGACCTCTGCGCCATTGCTCTCAAGGGGCCGGTGGTGGCCCAGTGGGCCTATGGCGACCTCGGCCTCCGACCCTTCATCGACCTCGACATCCTCATTCGAAAAGAAGATCTCGTTCGGTTACAGGCGCTTCTGGCGGAAGAGGGCTACAAACCGTTCGAACAGGTGACCCGGCGCAGGGGACTCAACCGGAAACTCTATCTTTGGCAGGGACGACAACTGCCCATGCAACGCGGCGGCGGCACGTTCAATCTCGACGTGCACATCGGCATCATGCCGCTGCTGTACTACTATGCGCCGGACTTCGACACGCTGTGGCGGCGGACGCGGATGATCACCATCGACGGCGAGAAGATCCCCAGTCTCGATGCGCCGGACCTCTTGCAGATGCTGTGTTATCACGGCGAGAAAAACCGGTGGGAGACGCTCAAGTACGTCTGTGACGTGGCGGAGTTTGTCGGAGCCAACCCCGAACTCGACTGGGAAGAGGTCATGGCGCGGGCGCGCGTCACGCACGGTGAGCGGATTCTGCTGCTGGGCCTCAGCCTTGCCCACCACTTCCTCGATGCAACGTTGCCTGTCCACGTGTCCGACGCGATCCGGGCGGATCGATACGTGGGCCGGCTCACGGATTTCTTTGCGGATCGCTTGCCGCGTCAGATCGACCTCGGCATCACGCCGCTGAAAGAGCGGGTGCGCTTGCACATGCTGTTGCAAAACACCCTGAAAACCAAGGCCCGGTACGGCTTCTTCGCGCTCCTGCGCAGGCTGATGGACGTGGAGGCCTGAACCGGACGGGCCGCTCCGGGCCGTGTGCTCCGGACGCCTTCGCCCCTCTGCTCCTATCCGGGGCGGGCGCTTCGCGAGAATGAGGAAATGAGGAAAAACGACTTTTCCCGGGCATGGTAGCCACGGCTGTGGTGGCACAAGAGCCTGCAATTTCCTAGCCTTCCTCCGCCTGTGGCATCAATCGGACAAGTACGCGTGAAGAACCGTGACTATGGGCCGCTCATGGCCCGGATGGCGGAGGAATATGCCCGTTGTGCGCCCACCTCGGCGGCGGTGCAGAAGCGCGCCCTCCGGGTGCTCGTCGATGGGGTGAGCAACGCGCTTCGGTGGGTCGAGCCGTTTCCGCCGCGCATCGCACGGGCGCGCGGGGCGTGGGTCGAGGACGAAGACGGCAACCGCATCCTCGACTTCTGGCAGGGGCACTATGCCAACGTGCTCGGACACAACCCGTCGGTGGTCACGGAGGCGCTCGCGCAGGCCTTTGCCGGCGGCTTCGGCCTTCAGACGGGCTTCGTGGATCGCGCCCAGGTGGCGGCCGCCGAGATCCTGTGCCGCCGGACGGGCGCCGAGCGCGTGCGCTTCACCACGAGCGGCGCGCTGGCGACGATGAACGCCGTCCTCCTCGCCCGCGCCTTCACCGGGCGCGACTACGTCCTCAAGGTCGGCGGCGGGTGGCACGGCGGGCAGCCGTGGGCGCTCAAGGGCGTCGCCTTCAAGAACGGCTTCGACCATGCGGACAGCCGGGGCTTGCCGCCCACGGTCGTCGATCACGTCGTCCTCACACGCTTTAACGACCCCGACCACCTCCACGACACCTTCCGCCGGTACGGCGATCGGCTCGCCGCCTTCATCGTCGAACCCGTCATCGGGGCGGGGGGGATGATGCCCGCCACCCGCGCGTACCTGCACGCGGCGCGCGAGCTCACGCGGAAGCACGGCGCGCTCCTCATCCTCGACGAGGTCATCACCGGCTTCCGTTTCCGCGCGGGGAACGTGGGCGCGACGTACGGGGTCTCGCCCGATCTGACCACTTTCGGCAAAGCCATCGGCGGCGGGATGCCCGTGGCCGCCGTCGCGGGGCGCGCCGACGTGCTCGCGCAGTGCGGGCGCGGCGGCACGGTGAAGTTCGAAGGCGGCACGTATGCGGGACACCCCGCCGCCATGCTCGCCGCGAAGACGATGCTCGCCCACCTCGTCGCCCATGAAGACGAGATCTACCCGAGGCTCGAACGGCTCTCCGCGCTCTTGCGCCGGACCGTGACCGAGGCGTTCGCCGGCGAGGGCATCCCCGTCCGTTTCGCCGGGGACCGGAACGCCGATCTGCCGAACAACTCCCTCCACATGCTCCTTTTTCCGTATGAAGAGGGTCGCGCGCTCGATACGCCGGACGAAGTGCTCGACCCCAATGTGTGCGATCACGAGTTGGGCGAGCGGGTGTTCCGGCTGGCCATGCTCCTCGAAAACGTCCACACCGTGCATGGCCTCGGAGCGACCACGGCGGCGCATACGGCGGACGACGTCGCCTTCCTCGGCGAAGCCTGTCGCCGCGCCGCCCGACGGATCAAACCCTTTTTGTGAAGCCGATTTCTGACAACCCTATCGAACCCCTGACGGAGGTACTTCATCGACATGACGAAACCCATTCGCGTCCTTCAGTACGGCCTCGGCCCCATCGGGAGCGCCGTGGCGCGCCTCGCCGCCGCCCGCGACGGCCTCGAGCTCGTCGGCGGCGTGGACATCGATCCCGCCAAGGCGGGCCGGGACGTGGGCGAGGTCATCGGCCTCGACGCGCCGCTCGGCTTCCCCGTGACGGGCGCCCTCGCCGAAGCGCTCGCCCGCACCGACGCCGACGTGGCGCTTCACACCACGAACTCGTACTTCGACCTCTTCAAACCACAGATCCTCGAAATCCTCGACGCCGGGCTCGACGTCGTCTCGACCTCGGAGGAGCTTTCGTTCCCGTGGCGCGACGACCGCGCCGACGCCGAGACGATCGACGCCGCCGCGCGACGGGCCGGAAAGACGGTCCTCGGCACCGGCGTCAACCCCGGCTTCCTCATGGACACGCTCCCGCTCGCACTCTCGGGCATCTGTCAGAAGGTCGATCACGTCGCCGTCACCCGCGTCATCAATGCCTCGACCCGGCGCGGACCGTTTCAGAAAAAGATCGGATCGGGCATGACGGTGGAAGCGTTCGGGCAGAAGATGGCCGAGGGACGCATGGGCCACGTCGGGCTGCCGCAGTCGATGGCCATGCTCTTCGACACGCTCGGGAAAGAGCTCGTGCGGTATGAGGACGGCGTCGAACCGGTGGTGGCGGAGACGCTCACCAAGACCGACCATTTCCGCGTGGAGCCGGGCCGGGTGAAGGGGCTCAAACAGGTGGCGCGCGGCTATGCGCCCGACGGCGAGTTCGCCGTGCTCACGTTCATCGCCGCGCTCGCCATGGACGACGACGGCGACACGGTCCGTCTCTCCGGCACGCCCGACCTCGAGGTGAAGCTCCACGGCACGAACGGCGACCTCGCCACGGTGGCCATCGCGGTGAACGCCGTGCGCCGGGTGCACGCCGCCGCGCCGGGACTCGTCACCATGCGCGACCTCCCCGTCGTGACGGTGTGGTGAATCATGGTTCGTAATGGGGAATCGCGCTCCCGATCACTTTGGCAGAGACGCTATGGATGTGGCGAACTCACGCTTCGCCTCGCGGAAGTCCCTCCCCATGCGAAGGGGAGGTGTCGCGGAGCGACGGAGGGGTAGGCCATGTTGGCGCATGTGGCGGGAATAGACCCCCATCCCCCCTTCGGGGTACTTC
>Ga0256841_1002932_pt1 | contig 13117 bp, 8 predicted proteins | sample 356308metaG_FD_185971 | JGI IMG/M metagenome (GOLD analysis project Ga0256841, IMG submission 185971) | Hydrothermal vent microbial communities from Mid Atlantic Ridge, Atlantic Ocean - 356-308 | ecosystem: Environmental > Aquatic > Marine > Hydrothermal vents | place: Atlantic Ocean: Mid...
CAGACTGTCACCGAAGGAGTTGAGCACCACCACCAGTCCCTCCACCGGTCCCGAGCCGGACGAACCCGTCTCCGCGGTCGGGCCGGGGGCCGGGGCTGAATCACCGGGGTCCCCGACCCTCTCGCCAGACCCCACGGTCGAGCCGCCCGACCCGCCACACGCCGCGGCCATCACGGTCAGGGACATCACCAGTCCGGTGATTCGCCGCCGAGCGAGCTTCCACTTCATAGTTCGTTCTCCCGTGACCGGACCCCGAGGGCCGACAATCGGCACCGGCGCTCCCCCGGATCGGCGGAGGTGTCCTCCGCGCTCCCGTCGACCAGTGGAGCCGCTTATTGCGGCGCCGGTCGTGAACGCCGCGCTCGCACACCGGTCGGACCGGGGGACCCGAGCGTCCGGCACCCGGACCTGACCAGGGGGACCCGAATCTGACCAGGGACCCTGGGTGTCCGGCAGGCGGATCTGACCAGGGACCCTGGGTGTCCGGCAGGCGGATCTGACCGGAACGACCCCGTGGTCCTAGTCTCGGCTCGGTCAGGGAAGTGGACCCAGGGGGCCGACGTGAACAGTGACGAGACGGTGGAGGAACTGAGCGGCAGCGTTTTCATAGACCCCGAACGGTGGGCGGACATGGACGCCTGGTACGCCGACGTTGACCGCATCCGCTCGCAACGACCCGTGGCCCGGGTGGACAGGGAGGGGTTCGCCCCCTTCTGGGCCCTCACCCGCCACTCCGACGTCTGGGACGTCTCCCGGAACAACGAACTCTGGATCAACACCTCCAACGTGGTGCTGGGCCGCGACGCCGACCGGGAACGGGCCCAGGCCGCCGGCATGCCCGAACCGGCTTCCCTGGTGCAACTCGACGGTCACAAACACCGCTCCCACCGGGCGGTCACCGCCAACTGGTTCAAGGCCGGCACCATCGCCGCCCGCCAGGGCCAGGTGGACGCCATCGCCGACGAGTTCATCGACAAGATGAGGGCCATGGGCGGTGAGTGCGATTTCGCCGCCGACATCGCCCAGCCCTACACCCTGCGGGCCATCATGAACATCTACGGGGTGCCCCGCCAGGACGAGGAGCTCATGCTGCGTCTCACCCAGGGGGTCTTCGGGGCCGCCGATCCCGAGTTCATGGGCGACCACGAGGATCCCCTCGAGGCGGTGGTGGCCTCGGTCATGGATTTCATCGGCTACTTCGACGCCATGACCGAGGACCGGCGTCGCTGTCCCGTGGACGATCTGGCCACGGTCATCGCCAACGCCGAGGTCGACGGGGCCCCCATGGGCGACTATGAGCGACTCTGGTACTACATCATCGTCGCCACCGCCGGTCACGACACCACCTCCTTCGCCCTGTCGGGGGGTATGGAGCAACTGGTCCGCCACCCCGACCAGATGGCGGCCCTGGCCACCGACCCCGCCCTGGTCAACAACGCCGCCGACGAATGCGTCCGCTGGGCCACACCGGTGCGTCACTTCCTCCGCTACGCGACCTCCGACACCTCGATCGGAGGGGTCGACATTCCCGCCGGTGGGAGGGTGCTGCTCTCCTACCCGGCCGCCAACCGCGATCCCGAGGTGTTCTCCGACCCCCACACCTTCGACATCACCCGACCCGACGCCTCCAAGCTCCTGAGCTTCGGGGTGGGCGCCCACTTCTGTCTGGGGGTGCACTTCGCCCGCATGGAACTTCGGGCCATGCTGGAGCGTCTCGCCACCCAACTCGATCACGTCGAACTGGCCGGGGAACCCGAGTGGGCCACGGCCAATTTCGTCTCCGGGGTGAAGCACCTCCCCATCACCTACCGTTTCGGAGACTGAACCGGGTACCGACCCCGGAGGCCTACCGGAACGTTCCCCCGGGCCGACAGGAATCCCGTCGGGTCGATGTCACCACGAGGTGCCGTCACCGGACACCGGGGAGATCGGTCGACCGGTAGCCTCATCCAGTCATCCCACCCCCAGGAGGCGGAGTCCTTGGACACGGCCGGACTCGCTGAGTCCCTCCTCACCCTCGCCCGGAACCATCATTGGACCTGGTCCCCGTCCACCCGCGACCTGTTCGGTCAACTTCCGGGCTTCAGCGGCGGCACCCACCCGGTGACCGTCGTCTCGGCCCTGAACCCATCCGAGCTGGCCGCCCTGGCCGCCGACACCTCATTCGTGGAGGCCGTGGAAAGGTGCCTCGCCGAGTTGAACTCGGTCACGTCGAGAACCTCGAGATCCCCCCGGATCGCCTACTTCTCGCCGGAGTTCGGTATCAGCGAGCTGGTCCCCCAGTACTCGGGCGGCCTCGGCGTGCTCGCCGGTGACCATCTGAAGGCGGCCTCCGACCTGGGCCTGGAACTCTGCGCGGTCGGGCTGTTCTACCGGGAGGGGTTCTTCCGCCAGGTGATAAGCGCCGGACGTCAGGTTGAGAGGTACGAGAGCCACTCACCCGGTGATCTCGGTTGTGTGGACACCGGCGTGGAGGTCCGGGTGCCCTTCCCCGGGGGGGACGTGTCGGCCCGGGTCTGGGAGTTGGGGGTGGGAGCGGTCCGCTTGTTCCTCCTCGACAGCCGCGTCGCGTCGAATACCCCCGCCGCCCGCTCCATCACCGACCGTCTGTACGGGGGTGACCGACGCCACCGCCTGGAACAGGAGCTGCTTCTGGGCGTCGGGGGCGCCCGGGCCCTCAACGCCCTCGGGCTGGCACCCCGGGTTCATCATCTCAACGAGGGACACGCCGGCTTCCTCATCCTGGAACTGCTCGACCGGGAGATCGCGGCCGGGGCGACCCTGGACGAGGCCCGGGCCGCCATCCGGCCCGGACTGGTGTTCACCACCCACACACCCGTCCCGGCGGGGATCGACCGTTTCGAACCCGAACTGGTGTCGGCGTACCTGCGGGCCTGGGCCGATCGGTGGTCACTCCCGCTGGCGGATCTACTGGCGTTGGGCGCCGATCCCGACGACGATCCACCGGCGTTCAACATGGCCGCCCTGTGCCTGAAGTCGTCGGGAAGGGCCAATGGTGTGTCCCGTCTCCACGGTGAGGTCAGCCGCCGGCTGTTCGCCCACGTTCCGGGGGGCCGGGCCATCACCTCGGTGACCAACGGTGTCCACTCCCGCACCTGGGCCTGCCCCGAGATCCAGAGGGTATTCGACCAGCAGGTCGGCCCCACCTGGGACGCCGCCGATCCCGGGGTGTGGGAGCGACTGGCCGGCCTCGACGACCACACCATTCGTGGCATCAGGGCCCGCTCCCGTAGGGCCCTGCACGACATGCTGACCGCCCGAACCGGGACCGGACTGCACCCCCGGGCCCTGACCATCGGATTCGCCCGCCGCTTCGCCACCTACAAGCGGGCCGACCTGGTGCTCGACTCCCCCGAGGTCCTGGCCTCCCTGCTCGCCGATGACGAGCACCCCGTCCATTTCATCTTCTCCGGCAAGGCCCACCCCGCCGACGAGGGGGGGAAGGCCCTCCTGGCCGAGATCGTGGCCTTCTCCCGCTCCCCCCGGTCGAGGGGACGCTTCACGTTCATACCCGACTACGACATGGGGGTGGCCCGGGCCCTGGTCTCTGGATGCGACCTGTGGCTGAACAACCCCATCCGTCCCCGGGAGGCCTCGGGCACCAGCGGCGAGAAGGTGGTCCTCAACGGCGGGCTGAACCTCTCCATAGCCGATGGCTGGTGGGCCGAGATGGCCGACGATCGCTACGGCTGGACCATTCCGTCCAGCGACTCCGACGATCCCGCGGTCCGCGACCGGGAGGAGTCAGCGGCATTGCTGACACTTCTGACCGAGTCGATTCTGCCTCTCTACCACGGCCCCGAGGGGCCGCTGTCAGCCGACTGGGTGGCGAGGATCCGCCAATCCTGGGCCACGCTCGGCCCGAACGTGAGTGCCTCCAGGATGGTCTCGGACTACCGCGACCGGCTGTACCTGCCGGTCGGGCCCGGGGCCGAGCGAAGATGAACATCTGGCCCGGGGACATGTACCCCCTCGGAGCCGTCCACGATGGCGTCGGCGTGAACTTCGCCGTGTACTCCGAGGTGGCGGAGATGATCGAACTCTGCCTGTTCGGACCCGACGGCACCGAGACCCGACTCCAGCTCCCCGAGGTCACCGCCTTCGTGCACCACGGCTACGTTCCCGGTCTGACCCCGGGCCAGCGGTACGGGTACCGGGTGCACGGACCCTGGGCCCCGGACCGCGGCCAGTTGTGCAACCCGGCCAAGTTGCTGGTCGACCCCTACGCCAAGGCCCTCACCGGCGACGTCATCTGGGGCGGGGAGGTGTACGGCCACACGCCCGACGACCCCGATCACCGCGACCCGCGGGACAGCGCCCCCTTCATGCCCAGGTCGGTCGTCATCGATCACTCCTTCGACTGGGAAGGCGATGTTCGGCCCGACATCCCCCTCAACGACACGATCATCTACGAAACCCACGTCAAGGGCATCTCGATGACCCACCCCGGGGTGCCCCCGGAGCTGAGGGGCACCTACGCGGGAATGGTGTGCCCGGCCGTGCTGGAGCACCTGACGTCGCTCGGGGTGACGGCGGTGGAACTGATGCCGGTGCACCACTTCATCTCCGAACACGCCCTGGTTCAGAGGGGCCTCACCAACTACTGGGGTTACAACACGCTCTCCTTCCTGGCCCCCCACGGCCCCTACTCCTCCGCCGGGGACACCGGCGGCCAGGTCAGGGAGTTCAAGTCCATGGTGAAGGCCTTCCACCGGGCCGGGATCGAGGTCATCCTGGACGTGGTCTACAACCACACCGCCGAGGGCAACCAACTGGGCCCGTTGCTGTCGCTCAAGGGATTCGACAACCGCACCTACTACCGACTCGACCCCGACAACCCCCGCAACTACGTCGACTTCACCGGTACCGGCAACAGCCTGAACATGAGACACGCCCAACCCCTGCAGCTCATGATGGACAGCCTGAGGTACTGGATCGGCGACATGCACGTCGACGGCTTCCGCTTCGACCTCGCCTCCACCCTGGCCCGCGGTCTCTACGAGGTGGATCGGCTGTCATCGTTTTTCGACCTCGTCCACCAGGACCCGGTCATCAACCAGGTGAAGCTGATCGCCGAACCGTGGGACGTCGGCGAGGGCGGCTACCAGGTGGGCAACTTCCCCCCCAAGTGGTCGGAGTGGAATGCCCGCTACCGGGATGGCGTACGCGACTACTGGCGTAGCGCCGATTTCAGTCTGGCCGACTTCGCCTACCGCCTCACCGGCAGTTCCGATCTCTATGAGTGGTCGGGGCGTCGACCCTCGGCCAGTATCAACTTCGTGACCGCCCACGACGGCTTCACCCTGGCCGATCTCGTCTCCCATGAGCGCAAGCACAACGAGGAGAACGGCGAGGACAACCGCGACGGCACCCCGGACAACCACTCATGGAACTCCGGTGTCGAGGGGCCCACCGACGATCCCCGGATCACCGAGGTCCGTTCCGTCCGGGTCCGTTCGATGCTGGCCACCCTCATGCTCTCCCAGGGCGTCCCCATGCTCCTCGGCGGTGACGAGATCGGACGCACCCAGCGGGGCAACAACAACGCCTACGCCCAGGACAACGAGATCTCCTGGTACGACTGGGCGGGGGCCGACGAGGAACTGACCGAATTCACCCGCAGGCTCATCGCCATCCGACGTGACCATCCCACCTTCCGGCGCCGGAGATGGTTCGAGGGACGGCCGATCCACGGTTCGGGGGTCACCGACATCGGCTGGTACCGACCCGACGGCTCGGAGATGGAGCCCCATGACTGGGAGGTCGGCTACGCCCGCTCGCTGGCCGTGTTCCTCAACGGTGAGGCCTTCCACGACGTGGGTCGTCACGGCGAACCGATCAGCGACGACAGTTTCATGATGTTGTTCAACGCCCGACCCGACGTCACCACGTTCGTCCTACCGGGCGGACTGGGGTCCGACGAGTGGATGATCGAGTTCGACACCGCCTCCGACACCGCCCCGGAACACGCCGTGTGCAGTGGTGACCAATGCGAACTCTCGGCCTGGGCCACGGTGTTGCTGCGGCGGGTCCCGGGCCGGAGGGCCGTCGACGCCCCGGAGGTGGAACGGTGAGGGTTCTCTTCGCCACCGCCGAGTTCGCTCCGGTGTACCGGGTGGGCGGCCTGGCCGAGGCCACGTCGGGCCTGGTGGCCGCTCTGCGCGCCGGCGGTGTCGACGTCAGGGTCGTGCTACCCGACTACGGCGGAATCGAACTGGTCGGGGAGGTGACCCTCGACGTGACGGCACCGGCGTGGCTGGACCATCTGCGGGTGCGGCGCGGCCACCTCCCCGGGGTCGGTGAGGTGACCCTCGTCGACGCCCCGGGGATGAGACGACCCCACCCCTACGTCGACGAGCACGGTCGCGGGTGGGCCGACAACGACGCCCGTTTCATGGGTTTCTCCGCCGGTGTCGCCGCCCTGTGTCGGCTGGAGAGACCCGATGTCCTCCACCTGAACGACTGGCACACCGCCGCCACCCTGGGTCTGCTGGCCGAGCGACCGCCCTCGGTGCTGACCATCCACACCCTCGGCTACCAGGGGGTCATGGACCGGTCCTGGTTGGACCGTCTGGTCACCGATGCCCACCACTTCGCCTGGTACGACGCCGCCAATCCCCTGGCCGGGGGTATAGAGCTGGCCGACCGGGTCATAGCCGTCAGCCCCAACTACGCCCGGGAGATCCTCACCCCCGAATTCGGCATGGGCCTCCACGACAGACTGAGGGCCCTCGGCGACCGCCTCATCGGAATCCGCAACGGGATCGACACCTCGGTCTGGAATCCCTCCGACGATCCCCACATCAGGGCCCACTTCCACCGGGGGGACCTCTCCGGTCGAGCCGAGTGCCGCCGGGACCTGATGGACATCGCCGGTTGGCCCGGGGACAACACCCCCGTGTTCGCCATGGTCAGCCGTCTGGTGGAGCAGAAGGGCGTCGACCTGGCCCTCGATGCGGTGAGGTTCCTCGAACACCTCCCGGCCCGCCTGTTCGTTCTCGGATCGGGGGATCCGGAACTGGCCCGGCATCTCCACGCCGCCGCGGCCGCGGCCCCGGACCGAATTCACTTCCACGAGGGCTATGACGCACCCCTGGCCCACCGTCTCTTCGCCGGTTCGGACCTGTTCCTCATGCCGAGCCGTTTCGAGCCGTGTGGTCTGGCCCAGATGCAGGCCATGGCCTACGGCTCGATACCGGTGGTGACCGATGTCGGGGGCCTCCACGACACCGTGACCGATGACGACGTCCACCGACGATCGGGTACCGGATTCGTGAGCTCCTCCGTCGACCCGGCCGGTGTCGTGGACGCCATGCACCGGGCCGTGAGGGCCTGGCGTCATCGGGCCCGCCGTGAGTCGATCGTGACCCGGGGGATGGGACGGGACTGGTCCTGGACCACACCCGCCGCCCACCAGGCCGAGATCTACCACTCCCTCACCGGACAGTGACCATCACGCCCCGGAAACCACCCGCCGCCCACCAGGCCGAGATCTACCACTCCCTCACCGGACAGTGACCATCACGCCCCGGGGATGACCTCCTGGCCCTTGGCCAGGACCACGACCCCGTTGTCGGAGACCGTGTAGTGGGCGGCGTCGTGATCGGCGTCGTAACCGATGCGGGCCCCGGGGGGAACCACCACGTTCTTGTCCAGGACCGCGTTTCGCACCCGGGCCCCCTCGCAGACGACCACGTCGTCGAGCAGGACGGAGTGATCGACCCGACCACCCCCGAGCACCCTCACGCCGGGCGAGAGGATGGACTCCCGCACCTTGGACCCCGAGACCACGACCCCGTTGCTCAGCAGCGAACGCCTCACCGAGGAGGATCCATGGGTGCCGTCGTTGACGATCTTGGCCGGGGGCAGGTTGCGACCCAGGGTGTAGATGGGCCACTCGGCGTTGTACAGGTCGAAGGCCGGGAAGTCCCGGATCAGGTCCATGTGAGCGTCGAAGTAGCTGTCCAGGGTTCCCACGTCCCGCCAGTAGTGGGTACCGGGAGTCTGTCCGGGGATGACGTTGTGGGTGAAGTCGTACACCGAGGCCAGGCCCCGTTCGACCATCATCGGAATCAGGTCACCGCCGATGTCGTGGCGGGTGCCCTCCGAGACCGCGTTCTCGTGGAGCATCTCGACCAGCACATCGGTCGTGAACACGTAGTTGCCCATCGAGGCCAGGACCTGTTCGGGGGCCTCGGCCAGGCCCACCACCTCCGAGGGAGGGGGTTTCTCCCGGAAGGAGCCGATGCGGGACCCCTCACCGGGCTCGATGATGCCGAACTGGTCGCTCTCCCCCCGGTCGACCCTGATGGCGGACACCGTCACCCCGGCCCCGTTGGCTATGTGATGATCCAGCATCTGGCGGGGGTCGATGCGGTAGATGTGGTCGGCCCCGAACACGAATATGTAGTCGGGCTTCTCGTCCTCGATGATGTTGAGGTTCTGGTAGATGGCGTCGGCCGAACCGAGGAACCACTGTGGACCCCGCCTCATCTGGGCCGGAACCGAGGTCACGTAGTTACCCAGGGAGGCGCTCAACCGCCAGGTCCTTGATATGTGGACATCGAGACTGTGGCTCTTGTACTGGGTCAGGACCACGATCTTGCGGTATCCGCCGTTCACCAGGTTCGACAGGGGGAAGTCGATCAGCCGGTAGTGACCACCGAAGGGAACGGCCGGTTTGGCCCGGTCGAGAGTGAGGGGGGAGAGTCGCTTGCCCTCCCCCCCGGCCAGGACCATGCTCAGTACCTTGGGACGGACCGCGACCTCGAGCATGACCCCAGGATGCCCCATATCGTGACCCGATGAACAATGGCCGCACCGAGACCGTCCCCCCTCTGGACGATCTGGACCTGTGGCGGTTCGGCGAGGGAACCCACGACGGGTTGGCCCATCTACTGGGTGCCCACGCCGACGACTCCGGGACCACCTTCCGGGTGTGGGCGCCCAACGCCCGGGCCGTGCAGGTGATCGGGGACTTCAACTCCTGGGACCCCCACCGCTCCGGACTCCATCCCTCCGACGCCGGCATCTGGTCGGGACGCATCGCCGGGGCCGCGGTCGGTGACAGGTACAAGTACCGCATCGTCACCGGGAGTGGATCGACCCTGGAGAAGGCCGATCCCCTCGCCTTCGAGTGCGAGCAACCCCCCGCCACCGCCTCGGTCGTCTGGGACCTCACCCACGACTGGAACGACGGGGAGTGGATGTCGGGACGGGGGGATCACAACTCGTACCGGGCTCCGATCTCGATCTACGAGGTGCACCTCGGCTCCTGGCGCTACGAGCCCGGTGGATACCGGGACCAGGCCCGGGCCCTGGTGCGCCACCTGGACCGCACCGGATTCACCCACGTGGAACTCCTACCGGTGATGGAGCATCCCTTCTACGGCTCATGGGGCTACCAGACCACCGGCTACTTCGCACCGACGTCCCGCTACGGCACCCCCCAGGACTTCATGTACCTGGTCGATCTCCTCCACCGCAACGGCTATGGCGTGGTTCTGGACTGGGTCCCCAGCCACTTCCCGAACGATCCCCACGGCCTGGCCCGGTTCGACGGCACCCACCTCTACGAGCACGCCGATCCCAGACTGGGATTCCACCCCGACTGGAAGAGCGCCATCTTCAACTACGACCGTGGTGAGGTCCGTAGCTTCCTGCTGTCCAGCGCCCGGTTCTGGCTGGAGCGCTACCACGCCGACGGACTCAGGGTCGATGCGGTGGCGTCGATGCTCTACCGGGACTACTCCCGCCCCGAGGGGGGATGGATCCCCAACGAGTACGGGGGACGGGAGAATCTCGGGGCGGTGGAGTTCCTCCGGGAGATGAACCGCCGGCTCTACCTGCACCATCCCGACACCATGACCATCGCCGAGGAGTCCACCGACTGGCCGGGGGTGTCACGACCCACCGACACCGGGGGTCTGGGGTTCGGGTTCAAGTGGGACATGGGCTGGATGCACGACACCCTGGAGTATCTCAGGCGGGATCCCGTCCACCGGCGCTGGCACCACGACGAGTTGACCTTCCGGATGGTCTACGCCTTCAACGAGAACTTCGTGCTGCCGCTCTCCCACGATGAGGTGGTGCACGGCAAGGGACCCCTGCTCGACCGCCAGCCCGGTGACGACTGGCAGCGGTTCGCCGGAATGCGGTTGCTCTACGGCTACCAGTTCGCCCTCCCGGGCAAGAAGCTGCTGTTCATGGGTGACGAGTTCGCCGACGACCGGGAATGGGATCACGAACAGGAACTGCCCTGGGAACTGCTCGAGGATCCCCGGCACTCGGGGGTCATGGACTGGGTGGTGGCCCTCAACGGGCTGTACCGGTCGGAACCCGCCCTCCATCGCCACGACCATGATCCGGTCGGCTTCTCCTGGGTGATAGGCGACGACGCGGACAACTGCGTCCTGAGCTTCCTGCGCCTCGCTGATGGTGACCGACCGGTGCTCGTGGTGGCCAACTTCACCCCCGTTCCCCGACCCGACTACCGGATCGGGGTCCCCGCCGCCGGGGTGTGGATCGAGCTGACCAGCGGCGATGACCCGGCCTACGGGGGAAGCGGCGTGCTGAACGGGACACTCGTCACCGAGGAGGTGCCCGCCCATGGGCACGGCCAGTCGATCGTGCTCACCGTTCCCCCCCTGGCCGTCAGTTTTCTATCGCCGGCGGGGCATGCGGATGGGTCCTGACCCCGGCCCCGATCTCCGGACCCTGGCCCGGTTCCTGGGTGTGGCCACCTCCTACACCGACGGTCTGGGCCGCCACGTCGAGGTGGGCGCCGAGACCCTGCTGCGGGTGTGCCGCGCTCTCGGGGCCGGGCTGGAACACGAATCCGACGCCGGGGTCGCCCTGGCCACGCTCAGGTCGGAGCGGTTCGCCGAGGTCATGGCCCCGGTCCAGGTCGCCTGGGACGGGCGCTTTCCCCACTCCCGGATTCCCACCACGACCGGGGTGGGAGTGGAGGCGGCCACGCTCACCCTCGAGAACGGGGAATCGTTTTCCCTCGACGTGCGGGAGAACCGAATCAGGTGTGATCGCGGCCTGCCCCTCGGGCGGCACCGGCTGACCGCCCGTGTCGGGGGACGGGACACCGCGGCCCACGTGATCTCCGCCCCCACCCTCACGTGGTCGGACACCACCGCCCTCACGGGTGGGTGGGGCGGGGATCGCGATGACGAACCCGGTGCAACCCGGCCGTGGGGGTTGGCGGTCCAGCTCCCCGCCCTGCAGTCCCGCCGCAGCCGGTCCGTGGGTGATCTCGCCGATCTCGCCGCCTTCGGCGAATGGATGGCCGCACGCGGGGGCCGGGTGGTGACGGTCCTGCCCCTGCTTCCCACGTTCAACGATCCCCCCGCCGAGCCCAGTCCGTACTCCCCGGTCAGCCGTCTGTTCTGGTCCGAGTTGATCCTCGATCTCGGGGCCGGACACCGGGGGGTCGGTCCGGTCGGGAGTCTCGACGTGGTCAGGGCCGCCGGGGAGGTGAGGGAGGCTCTCAGGGGGGCGGTCACTCCCCCCGAGGAGGACGTCGACCCCGAACTGGCGGCCTACGCCCGCTTCCGTGGGGCTCAGAGGGTCCTGGGCCGGGACTGGCACAACTGGCCCGAGCCACAGCGCTCGGGGCTCCTCACCGATGACGACATCGACCCGGCCGAACACCGGTTCCATCTGACCGCCCAGTTGCTGACCCGCCGTCAGATGGACACCACCGTCGCCCGCCTGGGGGCCGTTGGTGTCGAGTTGGGGTTGGATCTACCGGTCGGGGTTCACCCCGAGGGGTATGACGCCTGGTCCCGGTCGGGGCTCTTCGCCCATGACGTGACCGTCGGCGCCCCACCCGACGCCGGATTCCCCTCCGGTCAGGACTGGGGGTTCCCTCCCCTGCTGCCCCGGGCCTCACGGGCCGAGGGTCACGCCTACCTCGGGGCCACGATCGCCCACCAGGCATCACGGGCGGGGCTGCTCCGGCTGGATCACATCATGTCCCTCACCCGTCTCTACTGGATACCCGAGGGCCTCGATCGGGCCCAGGGCACCTACGTGGGGTACCCCCTGACGGAGCTTCTCGCCGTGCTGTCCCTGGAGTCGCACCGCCACTCGTGTCGGATCATCGGCGAGGATCTGGGTACCGTGCCCCCCGACATCGAGACCGCCATGTCGGGACACGGCATATCGGGGCTGTACCTGGCGGAGTTCGCGGCGGGATCGGGCCCGCACCTATCGGACCCCGGGCCCGACCGGGTGGCCATGATCGGCACCCACGACACCCCGCCACTGGCCGGGTGGGTGGCGGGCACCGACATCGACGAGAGGCTCCGCCTGGGCCTCCTGGCTCCCGGGGACGAGGAAGACGAACGCCGGACCCGGGCCCGGGCCGTGACCGTCATGGCCCGGACGGTGGGGGCCGACCCCGCTGACCCCGACGCCCTGCTCGATCAACTGCTGGAGTGGCTGGGTCGCTCCGAGAGCCCCCTGGTCGTACCGTGGCTGGAGGATCTCTGGTTGGAGGAACTACCGGTGAACGTCCCCGGTTCATCCTCCGATGTCCGCCCCAACTGGCGGCGGCCCGCGGGGAGACTCCTCGAGGAGATGGCCGCTGACCCCGGTGTCGGTGAGGCCCTCCGGAGGCTCCACCGGGCTCGCCAGGGGCGACGGCCGGGCGACGGCTAGCCCGGAGGGCAGGGGGTCACCTGGATGGGCAGTTCGGCGGTGGTCTCCGCCCCCAGTGTGTCCGTCGCCACCACCGTGAGTACCACGTCACCAGGGGTGACGAACGTGCCGACGAGGCCCCTGAAGGTGCCTCCCCCGTCGGCCAGGACGGTGGTCATGTCCTCAACGCCGTTGTTCCAGTGAACCTCGACACCTGCCACACCGTCGGAGTCGTCGACCGAGGCCAGGACCTCCGTCAGCCCGCCGCCGCAGCTCCCCTGGGAGACCTCGATGCTCGACGGTACGGCTGCGAGTCTCACGAACTCCGGGCCGGGGTTGGGTGGTACGGCGCTGGTGGAAGTCGTCGAAGGAGACTCAGTGGTGGACGACACCCCAACCGACGTCGACGGAACCACGCTGGTGGAAGTCGTCGAAGGAGACTCAG
>Ga0256841_1002933_pt1 | contig 13115 bp, 11 predicted proteins | sample 356308metaG_FD_185971 | JGI IMG/M metagenome (GOLD analysis project Ga0256841, IMG submission 185971) | Hydrothermal vent microbial communities from Mid Atlantic Ridge, Atlantic Ocean - 356-308 | ecosystem: Environmental > Aquatic > Marine > Hydrothermal vents | place: Atlantic Ocean: Mid...
TGCTCCTACAATTCGCAGGAAGTGGGTGCGGGATCGCAATGACAAAACAGGAGATTTTTTGCGGTACTGTCAGGATTAAGACACGCTAAAGTGTTACATGTTTATAGGGAAGTATTCTAAACAGCTAGGACGAGAACAATTGAAAATCCGTTATTCCGGCCGGAGCGAAGCGTAGAGCCGGAATCCATCTCCTTGGGTAATACACCTAATTTACTGATTAATATCCACACAGCCACAGTGGGTTATTCTTTACCTTGTCAAGGAATCTTTTTACGCCCTGCGGATTGTCCGCCCGCCCCGTATCTTCGGCGTCATCACCCGCCGGACATAGCGTACTATAGTCCGCCAGGCTCTTCCTTGCATCTGAGGCCCAGGTAAATGATCAAAACATGATATTCCAGGCTTGTTGAATCACGCAGGGCATGATGGTTGCCGTCGTAGGTTTGACCTTATCTACTTAAAGGTATTGCTTTGCAGGTACGACTTTTTGTCTTGCTCAAGATTTGGCTTCCGGTTCTCATGTTTTCTTACCAATCGTAGGTGCATTTCCTAGCATCTCGAGGTCTGAGAAGCCCTTTTGGAATTTCGTTTCTTGGCGAGGTTAAACTAAGATTTGCTATCACTGCAAACCAAGTTTTGACTTGACATCTATTAGCTTGCAATCTTTTATCTCGACCACTTTTTGCCGCCCCCGGTGACCTTTTCTTATTTCCAATTTGTTAGCCGCTACTTTTAGTTTCTTGGAGAGTAACTTTATAAGGTCCCTATTGGCTGCTCCTTCAACAGGGGGAGAGGTGAGACGCACCTTCAAGTGATCTCCATGTGCTCCTATAATTTCGTTTCTTGAGGCACGTGGTTGTACCATCACATGAAGAAGAACTGTTCCGGACTTGGTTTCTAAGACTATTTTTTGTTTACTCATGATTTCCCCATCGGCTGTGATTCCGTCGAAACGGCTTCTTTGCTCATGAATGCACCCTAAATCCTTGACGAAGCTTTATGGCTGATTTGTATAACATGTTTAAATTGCAAGTTATTGGCCACACAGCCACGGTGGATTATTTTTCACCTTGTCAAGGAATCTTTTTCCGCACTTCGGGTTGTCTATCTGTGTCCCATCTTTGGTTTCATTTCCAGCCGGAGATAGCGAACTGCGACGGGATCTCCCCTGCATCCTGCGGCCTGGGTGAACGATCACGGATTCAGGTTCACTTTCGGCCCGACTCTTATTCCTTCCCTTGTTGTGATTCGTTTACTTTTGTTCCACGCGTCCAAAATTCCGCATGTAAGTCCTTGTGGCATGAATATCATAACAACTATCAGTATCAGTCCAAATACTATAACGTCGTATTCCGAGAATACGTGTAGAATTTCGGGTAGAATCGTGATGGTTGCTGCGCCGAAAAGTGCACCCCAGATACTCGCCATTCCTCCAATAACAACCATGGTTACAAGTTTTATTGAAAACATAAAACCGAAGGAGCTTGGACTAATAAAAGATATATAATGAGCGTAGATGCTTCCTGCGATAGAGGCATAAACTGCGCTCAATACAAAAACCTTTAGCTTTAATCTGGAAGTATCAATTCCAAGGCTCAGTGCCGCAATTTCACTGTCGTGTATCGCTTTAAAAGCTCTACCCACCTGGGAATCAACGATATTCAGGCTCAACAATATAACCAAGCAGAGAAGTCCCCAAACGAGGTAAAAATACTCGCTTCCCGAGTCCAATGTCCATCCTGCAATTTTCAGCGGGGGAATACCAACTAGTCCGGATGCTCCTCCCGTGAATTGCCCCATCTCCCTGAACATGATGTAAACGATAATTCCGAATCCGAGGGTTGCCATGGCCAGGTAATAACCGGTGAGTTTCAGACTAGGTATCCCGATTACAAAAGCAATAAGAGCGGTTAAGAGGGCGGCTACCAAGAGTGCAGCAAGAGGGGGCCACCCGTGAGTTGCAGTAAGAATGCCTGAACCATATGCCCCGATTCCGAAAAAAGCGGCGTGGCCAAGGGAAATCTGGCCTGCATACCCCATAAGCAGGTTTAAACCCACGGTAAGAATGGAATGTATCCCAATGAAAATAAGAACATTCTGGTAATAAGGTTCCTTGATCAATATTCCTGCAAGGACCACCAAAGCTATGAGAAAAAGAAGTTCGTATAACCTTCTTTTCGGTATCATTGCCTATATCTTTTTCACCTCTTTTATGCCAAAAATTCCCTGTGGCCTCACGAACAACATTCCAAGGAGTAGTACGAAAGCAATGGCGTCCCTAAGGCTGGACGAGATTAAACCCGCGCCTAAGGCTTCTACGATTCCAAGGATAAAGCCCCCCACCACAGATCCCACGGTACTGCCGAGCCCTCCAAGCACAACAGCGCAAAAGCCCTTCAGCCCCAGGATCGTCCCCATGTCGTAACTGCACATGGTTATGGGGGTAATTGCAACTCCGGCGGCAGCACCAAGTGCCGAACTAAGCACAAAGGACAGCAAAACCATTTTTTGGGTCGGGATGCCTGCCAGACCAGCGGCACGCTTATTGAAAGCACATGCCCTCATTGCCTTGCCGGTGATAGTTTTCTGGTAAAAAAAATGTAGCAATAGGAGTATGCCGAAAGTAATCCCTAAGATCCAGAGACTCTGAGGATCCAAGGTTGAGCTACCAATGTGAATAGGGGGAGAAGAGGAAAAGGGGCGGCTGCTTAGGGTTTCCTTACCCCAGATAAACATCGCGACGCCTTTCAATAATATGGATACGCCTATCGTGATAATGATAATCCCGATTTGCGTGGGATTTTTCAGGGGGCGAATGGTGAAACGTTCAAAGAGTGCACCTATGCCAGAGACGACAAGTACTGAAAGTATAAATCCTACTGGGAGTGGTAGGCTTGTTCCATTGCTTAGGGCGATCATCACCATGCCGCCAAGCATGACGAGTTCGCCCTGAGCAAAGTTTATTACTTCCGTGGCGTTATATATGATAGTGAATCCAAGGGCTATAAGCCCGTAAATAGCTCCGTTTGTGATACCAGAAAATAGAAATTGTAGAATTTGAGTAACAAGATCCATGGGAGAATCATTTCACCATCACGGTTGTTATTTTATTATCTGCCACTTACCATTCACAATCTTAACAAGCACAAACGCATCCATGGTCAGTCCGTTATGATCTGATGGTGAGAAATTGAAGACACCGCTCACACCTTTATATCCCTTTATTTTTTCGAGTTCGTCTCTGATTTTAGCCTTGTCAGGACCTGCCTTTTTAAGAGCTATAGCGAGCAGGTTGAGACCGTCGTACGCATATCCGCCAAAACCCGATACGTTTGTTTGGTAGCGCGATTCATAGTCTTTTATGTACTTCAGCAGTACTGGTTTCTGGGGATCACTGTCGGGAATATCTTTGGCCACTAAAATCTTTCCCGTGGGTAAAATGATTCCGTTAGCAGCGTCGCCTGCCAGTTCGATAAATTTCGGAGACGCAACGCCGTGGCTCTGGAAAAGGGGTATTTTCATGTCCAACTGTTTCATATTTTTTGCCACAACCGCTGGTCCGGGATTGGTTCCCCAGCAGACTACTGCTTCTGCAGCGGTCGACCTTATCTTGGTAAGCTGGGGTGTCATATCTGTATCTTTTGGCCCGAAGCTTTCCTGGGCTACGATTTCTATCCCAAACTTTGGTGCTTGCTTAACCAGTTGCTCTTTTCCGCTTTCGCCGAAGGCGTTAGCCACCGTGATGATGGCAACTTTCTTAATATTGTTCTTTTGCATGTAGCTGTAAATTTTCTCAACGGCCATGGCATCGGTTTGGGGAGTTTTGAAGACCCATTTTTTTACCGGCTGAGTTATTTTTATGCCTGCCGCACAAGAGATCAGAGGAGTTTGGGCTCTCTGGGCAATGGGTATAACAGCCAGAGTAGTGGGAGTCCTGCTCGGTCCTATTACAGCGAGTACCTTGTCGTGAAATATGAGCTTGTTTATGTTAAGAACGGCTTTTGTGGGATCGCCTTCGGTGTCATAGATAACAAGCTTTATCGGATGACCGTTTATGCCCCCTCTCTTGTTTATCTGGTCTGCCAGCATTATGGCGCTTTTCTTTTCTGGGTCTCCAAGGAATGATGCCGGACCGGTAACTGAGAAAATGCAGCCTATTTTATAAGGTTCCGCTGCAAGTACAGGTGCCCTTGGGATGCAAAGAAGCACCAGGAAGATAATGCCCGTGATAATTGCAATCATTGTTTTCTTTTCTCTTTTCATCTCTTTCCCTCCCTCGGTAAAAAGTTAACCGGGTCCGATGATTCCCGTTTTGCCAAAAGTACTAATCCAACATTACAGTGTGTATACCTTACTTCCGTTGATTACTGTAACGCCATTTTCCTGAAGAACTTTTATGGCTTCGTCCAGGTTGTCAAAACGGAAGATTATTACAGCATTTTCACCGCTTTGTTGAACGAAGGCATACATATATTCTACGTTGATCCCTGCCCGGTAAAGTATGTCGAGTATCCTTGCCAGTCCGCCAGGCTTATCTTCGACTTCAATTGCAACGACGTTTGTTTTACCTACCGTGAAACCGTTTTCCTTCAGAATTTTCTTGGCCTTTTCGTTGTCATTGACAATAAGCCTCAGGATACCGAAATCTGTCGTATCAGCGAGCGACAGTGCTCTAATGTTAATACCTCCTTCTCCAAGCACCCTCGTTACCTCGGCCAACCGGCCGGCCTTGTTTTCCAAGAATACCGATATCTGTTCTACTTTCATTGTTACCCTCCTATTGCGAAGCCTTCCTGGTTTTTCATGACACCTATATTTTCCTGTTATCGATGACTCTTTTTGCTTTACCCTCGGACCTTTCAATCGTTTTAGGTTCTACGAGCTTTACAATTGTAGATATACCTAGCATATCTTTAATGTTCTTACGTATCTTATTTTCCAGTTGTTGCAGATTTTTGACCGTATCCGAGAAGATTTCTTCATTTACTTCAACCATAACGGTGAGTTGATCCATATGTTCAACGCGATCAACTATCAGTTGGTAGTGTGGGGATACTTCCTCCATTTCCATGAGGACACTTTCGATTTGAGACGGAAATACGTTTACACCTCTTATAATGAGCATGTCGTCGGTACGGCCGCTTACCCTTTCCATTCTTACGAGTGTCCTACCGCAGCGGCAGGGTTCCTTGTAAAGAGCAGAGATATCCCGGGTTCTGTACCTGATAACCGGAAAGGCTTCCTTGGTGATGGTCGTAAAAACAAGCTCGCCTTTTTCGCCATACGGAAGCGGTTCACCAGTGTCAGGATCTATTATTTCAGCTATAAAATGATCTTCAAAGATGTGAAGACCCTGCTTTGCTTCAATGCATTCTACGGCCACACCAGGCCCCATTACTTCACTAAGTCCATAGATATCCACTGCATCCAAATTAAGCTTTCGTTCAATTTCTTGCCTCATTTGTTCCGACCAGGGTTCGGCTCCAAATATTCCGGACTTGAATTTCAGACTTCTGAAATCTACCCCCATCTCCTCTGCAACTTCTGCCAGGAGAAGGGCATATGATGGAGTGCAGGTGAGTATCGTGGGCCCAAAGTCTTTCATTATCATTATCTGTCTTTTCGTGTTACCCCCGGAAATGGGGATAACCGAAGCTCCAAGGGTTTCAGCTCCGTAATGGAAACCAAGTCCACCGGTAAAAAGGCCGTAGCCGTAGGCGTTATGGATTATGTCTCCCTTTGTTGCTCCGCCCGCCATAAGTGTTCTTGCCATGAGCTCCGACCACGTTTTTATATCCCTGGCTGTATAGCCAACAACGGTAGGTTTACCAGTGGTACCCGAAGATGCATGGATACGCACGACGCTGTCCATGGGCACGGCGAACAGGCCAAAAGGGTAATTGTCCCTCAGATCCTGCTTCGTTGTAAAAGGGAGTTTGTGCAGGTCTTCCAAGCTCCTGATGTCGTCAGGCTTCACACCGTGCTTGTCAAAGTGTTTCTTGTAGAAAGGCACTGTGTGGTAGACTCTTTCCAGGGTGTTTTTAAGCCGCCTAAGCTGAATCGCTTCCAGTGCTTCCCTTGGCAAAGTTTCGAATTCTTCATTGTAAATCATCGATCTTTCCTCCTCCTCTTTTTTGTGTTTTTTGTTTATCGTAGCAAAAAATCATTTGCTTCCAGTGGGTCGTAAATCTTCTTTCTACCATCAATAATTACATAGGTTGATAACCGTGATTCTGATGGCTCATGAATAAGCCTGTCAATTGTGAGCATTGTTCCCCAGAAGGCTCCGTGTTTTTTGAGCGCCATTAAGCCGTAGCTGGAACAAGACGGGTAGCTTGGGCACTGCTTGTTATCAATGGGTGATACCATTTTTCTGAATGCTCTAATCCCTGCCAAAAAGAACCACGAAAACGGGGATCTCCGTTTTCTGGTTTTAACCCCGTGTTGTTCACGTTGTTGTGTTTCAGTGTAGAAAGACAGCGAGCCGATATCCACGAAAATGTCCTTCGAGTACCTGGAGAAATAGTTATTCAGCCGCCTTGATTCTTCTACCCTGTTGTGCTTACATGCCATATTGACTGCACTGAAAATATTTCCCGCATAAAATGTCGCTGCAGCCGTTCCTGATACCCCGGCCAGCCATGGATTATCATTTTTTGCGGCTTCCCATGAAATCGCCGCAAGAATGCTCGTGTAAAAAAAGGCCGTCCATGCGTCTCGTGGCCTCCCATCGTATACATGTCCAAGACCAGGAATCAAGGCTGCGCTAATTCCCGCTACCCGCGGATCCTTGTATTTGACCCCCGAGAGCTGATCCTTTTGTTCCGCAACATGTCTCGCCTTTTCGATGTCACCTTCAACAAGGAAACTTCGGCCGATGAGGGCTGAAATTTCCTTCTCGAGTTTTTCGTCTCGCCCCTTCCACTTCCGTTGCAGGGTGTTGAGTATACTAATAGCTTTCCGTGGCCTGCCGGTGTTAATCAATGCCTTTGCTTCCAACAGTTTGACTCTTGATAATAGTGGTTCTTTCTGAGAGCTATTTTGAAAGAGTTCGGCATACTTTAAAACGTTTTTCCAGTCATGCAAGTGGTATGAGCAATTTGTTATCCTGTACAGCACATGTGGTACCCTCCTGTGCTCAGGAAGAAAGAAAAGAAACCGCTTGTACTCGGTTACGGCATCAAAGTAATGGCCTCTTCTTTCAAGTGATCGGGCAATCCTGTACTGTTCCAACGCTTCTTTCCCGGTCACATGGGCCGCTGATGAGGTATCACACCACAACGGTGTGATTACTAAGATCAGCAATCCCACCGCGAGACAAGTAATGTATTTATTTGGTTTTAGAACTTTCATACGGTTATAGCTTGAAATAATAAAAAAAGCTGTGGTTGAGTTACCCACAGCTTTTTCTCAAATTAAAAAACCATGGGTAACCGGTCCGTCTACCCATGGTTCTGAGTGCTCTTGATTCTATATCAATCAACCCTCGGAACCTTGGGTAGACTTTTTAAATAAAAAGTACCCAAAAAACCGAGGGGCGAAAATACGACAGCTATAAACCAACTGAGGCATTTCCCTTTCCTCCTTTTCCCAAAATGCTAGATAATTTTGATGACTATGTCAAGAGATAAATACCGTTGTGCGGATAACATTAAGGAAAGCTCGTATTGAAGTTCTAGAGTACCTACCTATAAACATAATCTCGCAAAAGGTCTCTTTGTCATTGCGAGCGCAGCAAAGCTTCTCTTAGAATTGTCTATTCCAAGGGGATTACGTCGTTGTCTGCTTTAGGCAGACTCCTTAGAATGGCAGAATGATGCAGACGTTTTTTTACGAATCGATACACTAGTTACAGAAGTCCCCAAATTTATCAGGGTTTCCTTAAATATCAGGGGTTTCCATTCACATCATTTTCTGTATCCCATCTCATATATATGGTTCTTTTTGTTTCCGGAGTAACTTTTACCCTGTCATCAATTCTGTGGCCGATGATCCAGATTATTTTTTCCTTGTCTATGAGTATCGGGACGTAGGGTCTCATGTGGCGGGGTACTTTCTCGTCCACGAAAAAATCCTGCAGTTTTTTTGTTTTACCCAACCCCAAAGGTATAAAACGGTCTCCGGGTTGAAAAGATCGTATTCTTAAAGGAAATTTAACCTTGTCTGCGTCCATTATTGCTTCCTTCGATCCAAGTTCAGTGAAATTACGTGGGGCATTGTCTTGAATTTTAATGGTAATCTTGGCTTCAAAAGGCTGGGTAATGGTGTAAGTTCCGGGTTGTGGAATCTCGGCATCGAAACAAACATCTCCTGAATGCGGGGTGTAAACGAAGAGCTTCTTTCCTCGCCTCTCCACAATTATGCCCCCGTGCAGATGGATTGTTCCCGTGTTTTTATCTGTGTTGCACATACTCAGTATTTCTTCGATTCTGTCATAACCTATTCCCCATACCCTTCCCGCCAGGGTTGATATTGCAAACCTCAAGATACGCCTCTGTATCGCAACGTGGAGTTCTTGAAAGCTAGTTAAATCAATTGAAATAGTTCTTGTTTTCTGGTCCGATTTTAGAATCTTTCTTGCGAGCTTGCTTATGTAGGTCTCCCAGAAGGTCTCTTCATCTCGAAGAATCTCAGCGGTTTTGCTTAATGTTCCGATAAGCTGCGGATTAATTTTGAGCAGGCGGGGGAAAATGTCGTGTCGTATCCTGTTACGGAGATACTTTTTATCAATGTTAGTTGAATCAATCCGGAAAGGTATCTTGATTTTATTTAGATAAGCAATCAACTCGCTTTTGAAACACCGAATAAGGGGCCTTATAAAAATTCCGTCCCTGATGGGAGGAATACCCGAAAGCCCTGCTGGTCCGGCTCCCCTAATCAGGTTGAGGAAAACTTCTTCCGCTTGGTCATTCGCAGTGTGTCCGGTTGCAATCCTAGTTGCATCAAGATCCCTGGCAGTTTCCAGTAAAAAGTGGTATCTTACTTCTCTAGCTGCCATCTCGACGGACATTTTGTGCTTATTCTTATATTGTAAAACGTTCACTTTTTTCGTAACCAAGGGAATGTCAAGGATCGTTGCGAGCTTGCGGGTGAATTTTTCATCCTCGTCGGCTTCGACAACTCTTATTGAATGGTTAAGATGGGCTGCGCACAAGGTGATTTCAAGTTCAGGTTGGAGATCTTTTAGTATGCAGGTCAGAGCTACTGAATCCGGACCGCCGGAGAGAGCAACAACCACCTTGTCGCCTCGCTCAATCATCTGGTACTTGTTTATAGTTCCCAGTACCTTGTTGTATAAATTGCTTAGAGTCATAATTTAACTTTTCCGTTCTTGTTTATAGACCCGGGAGTTGGATGATGAAAGTAGCAGGAGAATATTATCAAACAATTTGGTTAGATCCTCAAGATGAAACTGTAGTGAAAATAATAGACCAAAGATTTTTGCCGTTCAAGTTCACAATTGAAAGTTTAAAAACGGTCTATGATGCTGTTCAGGCAATTTCAGAGATGAAGGTTAGAGGGGCAGGGCTCATAGGAGCCACAGCTGGTTTTGGTATGTACCTGGCTGGTCTGAATGCACCTGACGATTGGAAAAGCTTCAGGCGGAGTGTCCTGGAAAGTGCCGATCTGTTGAAAAACGCCAGACCCACGGCTGTGAATCTTTCTTGGGCCGTGGAGAGGCAGCTCGATGCGCTAAAGGAAGCAAGGGATTCAAATGAAGCACGATTGGTCCTTCAAAAAACAGCCCTTGACATTGCGACAGAAGATAAAGAAGCTTGCAAGATGATCGGGGAACATGGTTTTAAACTGATTGAAGAAATCAGCCGTGGGAAAGAAGGGGCTCCTGTGAATATCTTGACTCATTGTAATGCAGGCTGGCTCGCGTTTGTAGATTATGGGACGGCAACTGCTCCTATATACCTTGCTCACGAAAAGGGTATTCGGGTTCACGTTTGGGTGGATGAAACGAGACCCTGGAACCAGGGTTCGAGGTTGACCGCGTGGGAACTTGCTCAACAAGGAGTTCCCCACACGATAATTACTGACAATGCGGGTGGCCACCTGATGCAGCGGGAGATGGTGGACATGGTCATCGTGGGTTCTGACCGGACTACCTGTACCGGAGATGTTGCCAACAAGGTAGGTACGTATTTGAAAGCACTTGCTGCCAAAGACAACGGAGTACCGTTTTACGTGGCGCTTCCTGGTTCCACCTTCGACTGGAATCTCAGGGATGGAATAAACCAGATACCTATCGAGGAAAGATCCGGAAAAGAGGTTAAGCAGGTAACCGGTTGGCTTGATAACAGGTTCGTGGAAGTTTCAGTTGCTCACCCTGATAGTCCTGCGATCAACTATGTTTTCGATGTCACACCGGCAAGACTTGTTACTGCTTTAATAACGGACCGAGGAATCTGCGCTCCATCCCTTGAAGGTATTAGTAGCCTTTTCCCGGAGTACTCGGGACTTTTACAGTGAAATATTTTTGGATTTTTGGTGGGGCATTTCCTAAAGTGTGGCAAATAAAAAGTTAAAATCGAGTTATTGCGAACGTAGCGAAACAATCTATAAGATTTTGTATTCCAAGGAGATTGTTTTGTCACGGATTAAAGGGAGAAATAGACCGAGAAATAACGAATGATTCCTTAAATTTTAGGTTTCTCCGGCAATGTCTGCACCAGGAGAAGGATGTTTGCTTCCTCTTGGTTCCTTGGGGGGGGTAGGCAGTTTCTTTAGGGAGCCGTCAGCATCCATCGGCAACGCATCCTTCCAGTTTTTGCCCTTTATCAGAAGTTGTCCCTCCCTGTTTATCACAGTGTTGTCTTCGAGAATGATGAGCCCGAATTCTCTTGCGAGTTGAGATTTATACTGATAGTCCATTGATTTCTTTTTAAGCTTGTAATTGAGTATCAATATTATCATCCCGAAGATACTTGCTACTCCTAACAGGATGCCTCCCACCATCAATCCTATTCGGATGCTTTTTTCACCTACCACCTTCATAAAATGCATAATTGAATCTATGTTGTAAAAGGCAGCTACTCCAAGTCCCAGTAAAATGAGTAGCACAAGAAAAGGGGCATGTCTCATGTACTCAAGGAAGTGGAACAATTTTGGGTACTTCCCCTCGGGAACCCTGGTGAAATCAATCCCCCTGGTTTCAACCCCTTCTCCCTGTCCGAGATACCTGTTAAAACCGGCAATGACGATACCTACCAGGAAGGTCACGGCAATGGGAGCAATAAATGAAATTAAAAAGTAGACCTTCCATGGGAAGGGTGTTTCCACGGGGCCAAACCTGTCATAGCCACTATCACCGAGTTGCCATAGCCAGGTTACGAAAAAAATAATTACTTCCAGCCACCCAAGAAAGAAAATGTACTTTTTCAGTAACTGTTTCCTTTCATTATCGTCAAATAACGACGCGAAATTTTTCATGATTTGCCACCAAGGATCGAATATATTGTACTGTCTTGAAACTCTCCGTTTCCTCAATCTTTATACCAGCGACAACATAACAAAGCAAATTATTTGCTGTCAACTGTTGTTAGTGTCTCTTTTGGTGATTGCTTTGCTTCGAATTCTTCGATTCCGTATTAAACTCACCCCTGGGTAGCGTGCCGATTCCCAAAGAGATATTTCTGGACATTCTGTCATTGCGAGGAGCTTGCCAAGGGGAGACGACAAAGCAACGTCGCTGGAATATCCGAGTATTGGAAATTGCTTCGCTCCACTAGCAATGACTGTCTTCAGGTTCATGTTTGACACAAAAATTAGGAAGCTCCTGACTAGATCAGGAGACCGGCATGATAACCGGAGCAATCAGGCACAAAAAGTTGATTTTAATCAACCGTGACGAAATCCCACGTATTGTTGAGGAGTGTTACATAGTTTAGTGGCACGATTGACTTGTGGGGACGGAAGATTTAGTATGGGGCACTAGGAATTAAATTGGGTGCAAAAGGAGAAGTAAAATGAATTTACCCGGAGTTGTGGTTGAAACCAACATGCCTGAACTCAGGCTGTTGTCGAGAGGCAAGGTAAGGGATATTTATGATCTTGGGGAGTTCTTGCTGCTGGTTGCAACAGATAGAATCTCTGCCTTTGATGTTATTATGCCAACGCCAATCCCGGACAAGGGCAAAATATTGACCCAGTTGTCCGTCTTCTGGTTCAATAAATTTAAGGAAAGAGTGAAAAATCATCTTGTATCCAGTTCAGTTAACGATTTTCCGAGCGTCTGTCACCGGTACAGGGAACAGTTGGAAGGAAGAAGTATCCTTGTAAAAAGGGCCAAACCCTTGCCGGTGGAGTGCATTGTGAGAGGGTACCTTGTGGGTTCGGGATGGAAGGAGTACAAGGCCAGCGGCACCGTTTGCGGTATCAAGCTAAGGGAAGGCATGGTAGAAGCAGAGAAGCTTGATAAGCCTATTTTTACCCCTTCCACGAAGGCTGAAAGAGGGGAGCATGATATCAACATAAGTTTTGACAAGATGGTGGAATTAGTCGGCCAGGATACCGCGGAGAAGGTGAGAGAATTGAGCCTTTATCTGTACGAGGAGGGTGCAAGGGAAGCACTTGAGCGAGGCATAATCATTGCCGATACCAAGTTTGAATTCGGAGTATGTGGTGGTGATCTCTTGCTCATAGATGAAGTACTTACTCCCGACTCTTCCAGGTTCTGGCCTGCTGACGAATACATTCCCGGAAAAACACCACGGAGTTTCGATAAGCAATATTTAAGGGATTACCTGGTTGAAATTGGTTGGACTACTGACCAGCCGGCACCGGAACTTCCTGATGAAGTGGTAAAAAACACTAGAGCTAAATACATGGAAGCTTTTAGCCGGCTGACTGGACGGACCCTCGAAAATGATTAAGAAGGTGCCAGCGGAAATACGGCTGGATGAGATAAATTTTGCTAATGAGGAGTTTAGGTTTTCAGTCGGAGAACCGCCAAAGCTCCTGGCTGACTCGATCAAGAGCTACGGCGTGGTTGTGCCTCCGTGGGTTATTTCGCATTCTGACGATCCGGTCGGCTACAGGATACTTACAGGCTTTCGTAGGTTAGAAGCTGCGAAGCTGCTTGGGTTGGAAAAGGTGTTGTGCCTCCT
>Ga0256841_1002934_pt1 | contig 13113 bp, 9 predicted proteins | sample 356308metaG_FD_185971 | JGI IMG/M metagenome (GOLD analysis project Ga0256841, IMG submission 185971) | Hydrothermal vent microbial communities from Mid Atlantic Ridge, Atlantic Ocean - 356-308 | ecosystem: Environmental > Aquatic > Marine > Hydrothermal vents | place: Atlantic Ocean: Mid...
ACAAAATTAAATAAAGAGGCATATTGCCTCTTTATATCAAAATCTTCTCTTTTACTCTCTTTTTATGTTAAGATTTATAATACAAAAATCAGGAATATATAATGAAGAGTGCAACTGATATATTTAGTTCTATAAAAAATCTAGGCTATTGTAACGATCTAAAAGATAAGTGGTGGTGGCCAGATAGTGGTAGTTTTGAAGTTGTTATTGGAACAATACTGACACAAAATACAAAGTGGGAAAATGTAGAAAAATCATTAAACAATCTCAAAACAAGCAACAATCTTACACTTGAAAAGTTGTCTATTATAGATATCAATCAACTTGAGTTACTTATCAAACCAAGTGGTTTTTTTAAACAAAAAAGCAGATACATAAAAGAGATCTCTAACAATATTAGAGATGAGTTTAATGACTTTTCAAACTTTAAAGAGAGTGTAGATAGAGATTGGTTATTAAATCAAAAAGGGATAGGTAACGAGAGTGCTGATGCTATACTAAACTATGCATGTTATAAAGAGGCTTTTGTTGTAGATAGTTATACAAACAGATTGTTAAAGGCTTTTGGATATGAGTTTGAAAGATATGGAGATATCCAAGAGTGGATAGTAAGTGATATATATGATAGATATCATGAGATCTTTCCACACTCATCAAGATCAAATGCCTATGCTCTAATTCATGGAATGATAGTTGAGTATGTAAAAAACAACAGCAAAAGAAAAGTAGTTGATATATCTGATATATTACAAGCATAAAAGTTTATAAACTTCACTAAATCCTAAAAACTTATTAATACTTCTAAAACCACTATATATACATACCATCATTAGTCCTAATAACAATGCATAATAAAAATCTAGTAAATACACTCAAATATCAAAAAAATATGCTACAAAAAGTAGTATAAGCATAAAAAAATAAAAATAATTTTTACTCAAAAAATATTCAATAACTTAAAATAAAAACAATGATTACTAAAATAGTCAATATTTGACTTGTAAATATAAGTTGTATTATTAAATTAATATTAAATTATAAATATAAAATGACGATTATTTTGGCTAATCTAAAGTAAAAAATTATAAAAAAGGTATATAGTATGCAAGATAAAAACTTTATCAAAGCACTTATTGAAACTCTTATAATTACTTTAATCTATTTATCAATTGGATATTTTTTTTTCCCAAACAATCCACTGCTTTTAGATGCAAAAATACCAATTATTCCTATCTTACTTACTATAATAACACTCTATCATGGTTCTAAATTTGGACTTCTTTCACTATTTATAATAAGCACTACTCTTGTTGTTTTTTATCATTCCTTTGATATTTATCCAATATTATCAAACTTGGTTTTACTTCTTATATTAGGACAATTTTATCATCACTGGAATAAAAAGCTTGAGAAATTGGAAGCAAAAAATAAATATATAAAAAGTCGATTAGATGAAATGCAACATTCATTTTACACACTTAAAGTATCCCATGATATCATAAAAAGTAGCTATATTCTAAAACCAAAAAGTATAAGAAGTGCTTTTAAACAACTCTCAAAGATATCAAAGGTTGATAGTTTAGCATTTGAACATTTTTTTAATTTAATTTATGATACATACAATGTCCAAGAGGCTATTATAGCTGGTTCTAAAAATGGTAAATGGAGTACAATATCTACAAGAGGTGGAGATCAAAATCGAGAGTTTGATATAAAAGATCCTTTAGTGCAAGAGACAATTGAAACATCACAAACATCATATGTATCAACACTATCAGAAAAAAGTAGTAATTATCTAGCAGTTATAACATTTAAAGATGAACAAGACAATATCAAAGCTCTGTTGGCAATTGAAAAGATGCCATTTTTAAATTTTAATAAAGATACAATCATATCAATATCTATACTATTTACACATTTTTTACATACACTAAGAATGATAGAGTATCTAAAAACTAAAGATGATAGCTCCTTAACTCCATCACAAAAATTTACTTATAACTTTGAGAAACTTTTTGATCTATATCAAAAATTTAATATACAATCTTCTATCATTATATTTAAATGCAATGATGATCTTTGCTTACATAAACTACAAGATCAAGCAGAAAAATCATTGCGTTCATTAGATCAATTTGAAGTTCCAAAAGAGTATCCAAATAGTGCCATTTTATTATTGCCATTAACTACAACAGATGCAGCAAAAATTATACTTCAAAAAATCAATCACTCATTTGATAAAAAGTTCATAGAAACAATGATCTTCAATATAGATCAAAAATCACAAATGCTTAAATATATAAAGAAAAATTAAAATGATGATATACCTTTATATACATATTGCACTATCAGCAATTATTGCAATAATCTCATCATTAATATTAAAAGATCGATTTAAATATAACTTTATATTACTTTTAATATCTATTTTTATAATCAACTTTTGTTTACCTATTGTAGGATATATTGCAACACTTTTACTATCACCAATAATTACTTATACCTCTAAAAAAAAGTATCTACATCAAATTAAACATTTTAATAAAGATGAGTTTTTATCAAATCCATATCCAAAAGTAAAAAGAGTTTTTGGAGAGGGTGCAGTTGTATCTTTGGTAACAGACCCAAATAACCACTCTCCAAATAAAATGAAATCCCTTGTTTTTATGTCGCAACATCCAAATATACAAACACATAAACTAATAAGAGAGTTACTATCAGATAAAGATAACGAGATAAGATTATATAGTTTCTCCATACTTAACTCAAAAGAGCAACAACTAAATGATCAAATCAATAACCTATTAAAACAAATAAAACTTAGTAAAAATAAAGAGGAAAAAAGTAATTTAAAAGAGGAAGTTGCACAAAATTATTGGGAATTTATTAATCAAGGATTAACTGAGCCTAAAAATATACCAATAATAGTAGAGAGAATAAAACATTTTGCACAAAAAGCACTAAAAAATAGTAAAAATAAAGCACCTATATTACTTATACTTGCAAAAAGCTATTTTGCCATTAAAGATTATAGCAAAGCACTTGATTTTTTTAATGAAGCATTAAAAGCTGGTATTCCTAGAATAAAAGTATTACCTTACCTTGCTGAGATTGCCTATGAAAAAAGAGATTTTATTGAGGTTAAAAGATTGATGCAGGAATTAAAAACAAAAGAGACACACTCATCAATAATTCCTATCAAAAATATATGGAGCTTAAAATGAATTTACCAAAAAGTAAACTTGTTGACATAATGATAGTTGCAGAGGGAACATATCCATATATTAGAGGAGGAGTAAGTTCATGGATTCATCAACTGATCTGTGGATTACCCCAATATCATTTTGGTATTATTTTTATTGGGTCTAAAAAAGAGGATTATGGTGATATTTTATATAAATTACCTGATAATTTAGTTCATCTTGAAATTCATTATATATTTGAATCAAAAAAATATCTTCCTAAAAAACGAGAAGGTTCTAAAAAAGCATTCATAGCACTAAAAGAGTTTTATAAATCTATAAATCAAAAAGAACCAAAAATTCCAAATGAGATGAAAGAGATATCTTTTTATACAACAACTCTTAAGATGACAGATTTTCTATATTCAAAAGAGTCTTGGAAATTTATACAAGAGGTATATGAAAAAAATTGTCCTGAGATTCCATTTATTGACTATTTTTGGACACTTAGAAATATGCATACTCCTATATGGAAAATAGCATCCATCATAGAGAAAATGCCTCAAGCAAAACTACTTCACTCACCTTCTACTGGATATGCAGGATTTTTTTCATTTTTAGCATCTAAATCAAAAAATATCCCTTTTATACTAACTGAACATGGGATATATACAAGAGAGAGAAAGATAGATATGTTATCAGCAAAATGGATTACATTTCATATGCCAAAACTTTTAGAAGAGAGTCCACAAGAGATGAACTATGTAAAATCTATGTGGGTTAGATTTTTCGAAAAAATTGGACTTTTAAGTTATGTTGGTGCTGATAAAATTATATCACTATATCCTGGAGCTAGATCAATACAGATTGATTATGGTGCAAAAAAAGAGAAGACATTAGTAATACCAAATGGGGTAGATATGAAAAGACTTAATGCTCTTGTTGGTAAGAGAGAGCAAACTATACCTAATGTTGTTACTCTTATTGGTAGAGTTGTATCTATAAAAGATATAAAAACATTTATTCGTGCTATTGCAATTGCTAGGCAAACTCTTCCAACTATTGAGGGGTGGATTGTAGGAGATATAGACGAAGAACCAAGTTATGCAAAAGAGTGCCAAGACATGGTAAGTAGTTTCAACTTAGAAAATAGTATCAAATTTTTAGGTTTTCAAAAGATAGATGATATTTTACCAAAAAGTGGGCTACTTACACTAACTTCAATTAGTGAGGGGATGCCACTTGTTATCTTGGAAGGATTTGCCTCAGGGCTTCCATGTGTAAGCACTGATGTAGGAAGTTGTAAAGATCTGATCTATGGGGCATTGGATGAGGAGGATATTAGGATTGGGAGTGCTGGTGAAGTTACTCCAATAGCAAATCCACAAGCATTAGCAAAAGCATATATATCACTTTTAAAAGATAAAGATAGATGGTATGAAGCTCAACAAAATGGGTTAAGGCGTGTAAGAAAATATTATCAAGAAAAACAATTTTTATCACGCTATCAAGAACTATATGAGAGGTATATATAAATGGCAGGTATAAGTTTTTCACTCCAAAGAATGCTAAAATCAAACTCTATAGGCTCATTAGTCAAAACATATGGATACTCAGCCCTACTTAGTTCTGGAGCTTGGGTTAGTTCTATCATTGCTATTTTAATTATAGGATTTTTAAGTTTCAGTCACAAAAATGGTACTTCAAGTGCTATATCATATCAATTGGTCATAACCTATGCATTTGCATTTGCATCCTCTATTATGATAACAGGATTTATTCAACTGCCATTTACAAGATTTATAGCTGATAAAATATATGAAAAAAGAGAAGATTTAGTTCTACCATCTTATATATCTGCTCTTCTTATTAGCACAATTATAGGTCTTATTTTACTCATACCACTATCTTTATATGTATTTTCAGGCATATCAAAAACTTATATATTGGAAGTTATTTTAATATTTATAACTATGACATGGATATGGCTTGCCAATATCCTTGCTTCAAGCCTAAAATTTTATAAATCGATCTTTTTTTCATACTTTTTCATATATACAACGATAGTCGTGATATCGTATCTTTATGGAGATAGTATTGAAAAATTATTATTAATCTTTTTACTTGGCAATTCTTTTTTATTTGTTATACTAAGTGCACTTATTGTATTTTCATATCCAAGTGATAAACTATTGTATTTTGGCTTTTTTAAAGTTAAAAATTTCTACTGGTTTTTAGCACTTTCTGGTTTTTTTTACTCATTAGGTGTTTGGATAGATAAGTTTATATTTTGGTATCACCCTCTAACTGGGAGTGCAGTTTATGGTAAACTCCATGCATCTGTTGTTTATGATATACCAATCTTTTTAGCATACTTAACAATTGTTCCAGGTATTGCTATCTTTTTCTTCCGTTTAGAAGGTGATTTTGCACAAAGCTATAAAAAGTTTTTTGATTCAATAAAAGAGGGTGGAAATCTAAAAAAAATAGAAGAGTATCGTCAAGAGATGATATCAATTATTAGACAAACTATTAGAGAAGTTCTATATATTCAAACAATAATTACAATCCTGATATACATATATACACCAGAAATTTTCAAACTTTTACATATTCCACTATTATATAGATCTCTTTTTCATATTGATATGGTTGGAGCTCAGTTACAACTTGGATTTATAGCTGTTTTATCTTTACTATATTATTTAGATAAAAGACGATCTGCTATGTGGCTATCCTTACTATTTTTGATATTAAATGCAGGATTAACACTTTTATCTATATATCTTGGTCCATACTATTTTGGATATGGATATGCTACATCATTACTAATAGTATTTATACTAAGTCTATTTATAATAAACAAAACATTGGAGGATATCAAATATGAAACTTTCTTACTTCGTTAAGTTACTTGCCCTAATAGGTCTATTTACCTCTACACTTTTTGCATCTCTCCAAGATAAGAGTGCTATGATCTACTATGGAAATGATATATCTTATCCACTAGTTGGAGTTCATGACTACATAATAGTAGAACCTAAAAACATAGAGACCTACACTACCGGCTTTCAAAAGTACAAAAATAAAATTTATGCCTATGTAAGTATAAATGAAATGATTAAAAATTCAACAGAGTCAAAACAGATAAAACGATCTTGGATAATTGGTGATAATAAAGATTGGAAAAGTTATATATTAAACATAACAGATCCACAGTATCAAAACTATCTTTTATCCCATATACAAAAATTAAAAGATAGAGGATTTAAAAACTTCTTTTTTGACACAATGGATTCATATCAATTAGCACAAGTAAGTAATGAAGATAAAGAACAGTTACGATTAGGACTAATACAATTTATCAAAAGATTTTCCAAACGGTTTCCTAAAGCAAAACTAATAACAAATCGTGGATTTGAAATAATTGGTCAAATACACAAGCAAATAGAAGCTATGCTGTTTGAGTCATACTATAAAGGATTTAGTGCAAAAACAAATCAATACTATAATATACCAGATACAGATAGAAAATGGTTAGATACTCAGCTAAAAAAGGTATCTGATTATAATATACCTATTATCGCTCTTGATTATCTTCCTATCAATAAGCAAAAAGAGATAAAAGAAGATATTAAAAATTTAAAGAATAAAGGTTTTATACCTTGTGTAAGTGAACATACACTCCAATATATAGGGAAAAGTAGTAAAGATCTTATCAAAAGAGATATTCTAATCTTATACAACTCTCACCACTTAGAAAACGATCTAATCACTTCATCAAATGCTCATCTTTTTGCTTCTACCCCATTAGAGTATATGGGATTTGTGCCAGTATTAAAAGATGTTAATAAACCTCTACCAAAGCATACCATCAACCGATATTCAGGTATTATAATTTGGTTAGAGAATAAAGATACCGATATGTCAAAACTACTAAAATGGGCAAGAAATCAGATCTTAGAAGGTTCTAAAGTCCTATTTTTAGGTAACAATTCACTACCACTATCATCCTCTTTATCTAGCGAGTTAGGACTTAAAATATATCCAAATGATGCAGACAAAAATTCAGATAATAAAATCGTATATTTACATAAGATGATGAATTATGAAACAAAGCCTGTTATTAAATATCATAAATATATGATTGATCTAGCAAAGGATCAGCGACCATATCTTATATATAAAAATAGTAAAAATGAGAAATCTACTCTTGCTGCAAAAACCTCTTGGGGTGGATATGTTAGAGATGAAGCATTAATGAGTAGTTTTTTTGGAGAGTATGCACTTTGGATAATTGATCCATTTAAACTATTTCGTGATACATTAAACTTACCAACATTTCCTATACCAGATCCAACAACTGAAAATGGGAAAAGACTCTCTTTTGTACATATTGATGGAGATGGTAGTGCTAACAAAGTTGAACATGATACATCTATCTTTTCAATTGAACTAATAGAGAAAGATTTTGTATCTAAATATCATTTTCCACAATCTTTTTCAATAGTGGAGGCTGAAACGGCACCGTATGGAAAATATCCAAAATACTCTCCTCGTTTAGAAGCTGCCGCTAAAAAAATCTATGCTAAACCATATGTAGAAGCGGCTACACATACATTTACTCATCCATTCTTTTGGAGAAAAATAGAAAAAGACCCAAGTAACGACAAGTATAGAACAAACTGGAATTTAAAATATAAATTTACCCCTAAAAGAGAAATTTTAGGTTCTTTAGACTACATAAACAGACGGCTACTTCCTAAAGGAAAAAAAAGAGCTAAAACCATATTTTGGTCAGGTGATTGCTTACCTAGTCCAAATATAATTAGGTATTGCTATAAGCATCATATAACAAATATAAATGGTGGAGACACAATCATTACAAACGACAAACCATGGTTGCAACTTATACAACCATTGGGTATAAAATATAAAAACTACTATCAAATATATACTGGTGAACAAGATGAAAATGTCTATACCAATGACTGGTTAGGTCCATATTGGGGATTTCAAAAGGTATTACAGACTTTTGAACTCACTGAAAATCCTCGCCGTCTAAAACCAGTAGATGTCTATTTTCACTACTATTCTGCTTCAAAAACTGCATCATATAAGGCACTAAAAGATGTTTATGAATGGGTAAAAAAACAAGATCTATTTCATATATTTACAAGTCAATATCCTCCAAAAGTTACAGACTTTTATGATGCCTCTATCGCTAAAGATAAAAATAGTTATCTTTTGTGTGGATTTGACAATTTAAGAACAGTAAGAATAAATTCAAAAATGGGACTACCAGACATACAAAAAAGTTATGGAGTATTAGGATATAAAAGAAAAAATATGGACTTTTATGTTCATTTAGATGAAAAAAAGCAAAAGTATTTAACTCTATCTTCCGATCCAAATAACAAAGCATATCTAATTGATGCAAATGGAAGAGTTACCCATCATGATAAAAGCTTAATACACTTTAAAGCTTATATGCCATTAAAAGTAGATCTATATCTAAAAGAAGGATGTTTTGTAAAAAGCAGACCAAAAGCAACAATCAATAAACGATCAAAAAATATACTCAAATTAAGATACAAAAGAGCAAAGGAGGCAGATATTGAAATCAGATGCAATTAAACAAAATAATAAAATTATATCAACATTTGAGATATTTGCTCTTTTTATAGCATTTATAGCAATTTTTGTTCTACTGTTTCCAAAAGAAAAATTGGGAAAAGATGTCCTAACTGATAAAAGCAATGTAGATTTAACTATTGCCTATCTAAAAAACTTGGTAAAAATAGAACCAAAAAATAGAGACCTTCTTTTAGCTATGGCATCATCACTTCATCTAAGAGACAATAATCAAAAGGCTTTAAAACTTTTAAAAGAGCTTGAAAATAGTAAAGATATAAATTTACAAAGTAAAGCTACCATACTTCACATCCAAATTAATCAAGAAAAAATAGATAAACAGACTAAAGAAAAAGAGATCTTAAAACTAGAAAAAATAAACAGACAACTCTTATCTAACATATCCAACAAGCCTATCACTAATCTAAATATCAATAAAAAATTATACAATATAGCATTGTCATTACATGATAAAAAAAGTGCACTTCATTTCGTCCTTAATATCTTAAATAACAAAAAATTAAATAATAGAATTTATTGGCTAAAAAATGCACACTATATTTCAGATGCTCTAAATAGAGATCTAATAGATATACAAATACTTAAAGAGTTAACAAAATTAGATCATAATAAAAGTTCTTTATGGCTTTCAGTACTAATATATAAATTACCAAAAAATTATGATTTAGCATCGTTAATGAAAGAATTGTCACTAGAAAAAGGGCAAATAGCCTCACTATATATGATCAAACAACAATCTAAAAAGGCAGTTACAATATACAAAGATTTACTAAACAAAACTAATGACAAAAGAGAAAAAATATATCTTATAAAAAAGATTATAAAAATTTTACAAGCAAATAATCAAACTATACAAGCTGCAACATTTGCTCATGATTATGAGAGTTATTTTATTAAAAATAAAAACCTAAGAAAAAAAATTATTAAACTATATCTGGGGGCAGGTAAAACTACATGGGCAAGAGAATTCTCTCTCGCAATTTTGAAAATAAAGGATCAAAAATGAGAAAAAAACTCTTACTTTTATTAAACTTATCTTCAATTATATATGCATCAAACAGTATAGATAATGAAGAGCTTACTCTTATGTATAACTCATTTATATATAGTAAAGATCTCTCTCATGCATACAAGATCGCAAAACAAGGAGTAAAATCATTTCCAAATGATCTTTCTTGGCATAAAAGACTTTCTGATGTAGCACTTTGGAGAGGAAACACGAATGAATCATTAAATAATATGCTTTACATTTATAAACATACAAATAACTCAAAAATTGCTGCAAAACTAATAAAACAGATGCTTGCTACATACCAATATCAAAAAGCACTACCTATAATAAATAAAGAGTTTAAAAAAAATAGACAATCTGCTAAAGAACTTATTGATATATATAAAAAAGTAGGTGATCCCCAAAAAGCAATAGAGATACTAAAAAAGAAATTTATAAAAAACCCAGATCCTAAAATTTTAGCACAAATACTCCCACTTCAAATAGAGTTAGGGGATATTAAAGGTGCAAAAGAGAGTGTTCAAATAGTTGAAAAATACCATATATCATCATCACCATCCACAGCCCTTGCTATATCTAAATACTATTTTTTAAAAAAAGAGTTACAAAAGGCTTACAAGGCACTATTACAGGCTAAAAAAGATGCAACCTTAAATGATACTCCTTATCTTAAACGAGTTAGTGATTTTGCAAACTATATGGGTGATAAAGAAAATATGTTATATGCTTCATTGATGCTTTTTCAAAGTGGGAAATACAGAGTTGTTGATTTAGACAGGATAAATAAAGAGGCAGATAAAAATCAAATAGATCTACGAAAAACTATCTCTCAAAAGGCTCTTAAAAAATTTCATAACAAATTTATATTTATAAATACTGCTACAAAACTTCTTGAAGATAAAAAGTATAAAGAGCTCAAAAATATAATTGAAGATATTTTAAAAGATAAGAAAATGAGTCAATTAGTAAAAAATGATCCTAAATTATGGATTATAAAAGCAAGTTTAGATGAGTATTTAGGTGATATAAATGAAACAAATAAAGATCTTTTCAAAGCACAAAAATACTCAAATAACAATCCTAATATAGAAAAAACACTTCTATGGCATCTAATAAATCATCAACAATATAAACTATTAAAAGATACTATCAAAGACATAGAAAAAAGAGAACATATTGATGCTACTTTATACCATCCTTTATCAGCTGGATATTTTACTCTACAACAAAGCGATAAGGCACTATTTTATTTTCATAAAGCTTTTAAAGAGGATCCTAAAGATATATCATTACAATTTCTTTATAGTGAAATTTTAGGTTCAATTGGAAAAGATAAAGAAAAAAGAGAAATATTATCAATAATCTTGGAAAATCTTCAAAAAAGAGCTAAAGATAACCCAAATCTTTTTAAAGATCAGAAGTTCTTACGACAATATATACAAGCATCTATACCATTTATATCTATAGAGGATGCAAGTGCATTGCTAAACAAATATAAAAAAGTTCTAGATAAACAAGATTTTTGGGAATTACAAGTGCTTTTAGCTCTTAAACACAAAGATCTAAATAAAGCATTATATGCTTATAAAAAGCTACCAAGAAAAGATAAATTAATAGCACTAGATATAGCAAATCAAAAAGACGATACAAGTACAAAAAAAGCATTATTAAAAAATTTAGGAATTGCAGCACCAACTCTGTTAAAAATTCAACTACATGAAGATGAAAATAAAATACATCAGGCTATAAAATTGACCAAAGAAGCGATTAAAGAAAACAAACAAAGTATTACACTAAAAAACAAACTTGCATACTTGCAAAAAGAGTATGCTAACTGCTTTAAGGTTACATCAAAATATCAAAAGATAGGGAAACTAAAACACAAAGATATTATTTTAGAAAACTTCTACTATCTTGCAAAAGGTTATGGTCTAATAACAAAAGCTGAACTTATACAGTTTTACAATATACAAAAAAAAGTTGCATCTCATTTTGATTCCAAACAGACCAAACTTACATTGGGGTTAAGAAAACATATAAAAAATGGTAAGATTGAGACAGCCATAGAATATAATCAAAAAAGAAAAAAACATTTTGGTGGGAAAATAGCTATAACTAAATCTATTAATGAAAAACTCTCCATTTCAGGAGAAATATCTAAAAACATAAAAATAGATAATGTAAATGACAATTTAGTGGTAAATGCCAACAAAGATAGTATCGCTCTACATGCCAATTATCAACTAAATAATAGTAACCAATTAGACTTAATGGTAGAAAAGATACGATATAAAAATGACAAATCCTTAAAACTAGCCGATGCAATTAAAACAAACTTTACATGGAATTACCTCTTCAATAATAATTATGACATAAGATTGTTAACGATCTATCGTATGGGTCATTACAAATCTAATCATTCAGTAAAGTATATCTCACCAAGTGATTATCAAGATATTGGGATGGGTATATCTTACGGACAAGAGTATCAAGGATATGGAAAAACTGCACATCCATATCTTAATACATCTGTATTTTATGACACAAAACATCATAAATTGGCATCAGATGTATATGCTGGAGTTACATCTTCTTTTACAAAAGATGACTATTACAATCTATCTGCATTTTATCAAAACTCTATCAATGGACAAAACTATGAAAATTATGGAGTTAAATTTAACTACAATCATCTATATGGAGAATAATATTTACTCCATATACCTACTAATGAAATGAACCATCAAAGTAGTTAAATGTATATACTCCTCCACTCGTATAGATCTTAAAGTTACCATTTGGAAGTGCATCGATACTATCAATAGAGTAGCTTCTATTTAGTCCTACATTATAAAAAGATCTTTCAAGTTCTAATGATGAAGCATCAAAACGATAAAAAGAGTATTCACCATTTTTAGTTCCAATAGCAAAGATCCCTCCACCCTGATATGAGTATTTGTAAGTGATCAAGTTTTCTAATTGACTACTAAGTTTTTCTTGAACAGAAGATGAATTATCTAAGCATTAGTTCTATTTTTTACCTCAATCTGATCTTGATTTTTAACTATTGCACCACTCTCTTCAAGCAATCCTGCCAACTCTTTCTCTTCCAATTTTATACCTTCTGGCACCAAAGCAGAGTGTAGTTGCACGGCACACTGTTTGTAGTTTGGCTCAAAGCTTTTTGCATCAAACTCTGGCAAGGTAACATTGTTTATTAGTTGGGTGTTAAAGTGAAATGGCACAAAGATACTACCTTCTCTA
>Ga0256841_1002935_pt1 | contig 13108 bp, 9 predicted proteins | sample 356308metaG_FD_185971 | JGI IMG/M metagenome (GOLD analysis project Ga0256841, IMG submission 185971) | Hydrothermal vent microbial communities from Mid Atlantic Ridge, Atlantic Ocean - 356-308 | ecosystem: Environmental > Aquatic > Marine > Hydrothermal vents | place: Atlantic Ocean: Mid...
CGACGCGGGGGAGACGCCGCTCGACCTCGTCGCCACGGCGTCGGGGGAGTGGGTCGTCTCGCAGTTTCGCGGTGAGACGCTCATCACGCCGGACGGGAAGAAAGGGCCGTGGCGCGTGGGCAAAGGGCCGTCCCTCTTCACGCCGCAGACCGTCGCCGGGCGCGCGTACATCGTCTCCGAGTTTGCCGACACGCTCACCGTCTTCGATACCGCGCGCGAGCGGGTGGCGGGAGCCTATCGGACGGGCAAGCGCCCTTATCCCGCCGACGTGACGCCCGACGGCGTGCTCGCCTTCGTGCCGAACCGCACGGACAGCGCCGTCACGGTCATCGACCTCCTCAATGGCCGGGTGGCGGCGACGACGCGCGTATGCGCCCGTCCCGAGGGCGGCGCGCTCACGCCCGACGGCGTGTCGTACCTCGTGGCATGCGGCGGGGCGGACGAGCCGGCGTACGTGAACACGGCGTCGTTCGAGGTCACCGCGCGCGTGCGCGAGGGCGTCGGGCCGCGCCCGTTCTCGGTGGCCGTCACCCCCGACGGGCGCTTCGGCGTGGTCAACAATGCGGGCGGCGCGACGGTGTCGATCCTCGACGTGGCCGCGCGGCGGATCGTCGGCGCGCTCGAGACGGGCGAGCAGCCCATCGTCGTGCGGATGCATCCGGACGGGCGGCGCGCGCTCGTCTCGAACGAGGTCTCCGGCACGGTCACGGTGCTTCGCCGGCGCCGTCCGCCGCCGGAGCCGGAGGACGGCGCGAAGAATGAGGTCGTGGTCCTCGGCATGATCCATGGCGCTCATCGCACGAGCGAACGGTACGGCCTCGAAACGCTCCGCCGCCTCATCCGCGCCATCGACCCCGACTACGCGCTCACCGAGATCCCGCCGAACCGCTTCGACCGGGCGATGGCCGAGTTTCGGGCGACGGGCGTCATCGAGGAGCCGCGCGTGCGACGGTTCCCCGAATACGTGGACGTGCTCTTTCCGCTCACGCGGGAGATGGATTTCACCATCATCCCCACCGCCGGATGGACGGCGCCGATGAACGACTACCGCAAGGCCGCGCTCGAGCGTCTCAGCCGCGACCCCGCCCGCGCCTCCGACTGGGCGGCGTACCGGGCCGCCGTCGCTCGCTCGGAGGCGGCGCTCGAAGCGGGCGGCGCGCCGGACGACCCCCGGTGGATCCACACCGACGCCTATGACGCGGCGCAGGAAATCGAACTCGACGTTTATAACCGCCTCTTCAACGACGACCTCGGCCCCGGCGGATGGGATCACATCAACGCGGCGCATTATGCGAACATCGCCCGCGCGCTCGACGCGCACCGGGGGGAGGGGCGGCGGTTCCTCATCACGTACGGCGCCGGGCACAAGGGCTGGTTTCTCCGGGAACTCCGCAAACGTGACGACGTCGTCCTCCTCGACCCGCTCTCCTTTCTCGAATGAGGGGACGGATAGGGGTGCCTCCCCGGTTGAAGTGTATGGAGGACAGACGGGAGAACGAAACGGTTCTCCGAAGGTCCACAGTCACAAAAAGCACTTGAGGGACGATGATGAAAGACAAGATGCGTACCTGGATGTCGGGACTGCTTGCGCTGGTCGTAGTTTTTGCCTTCACGGCCTGCGACAGCCCGACGGCGGCGCTCGAAGAGGACGAGCCGGCGACGGAGACGACCGACGAGATGTCGGCGCTCGCCGAGGCGCTCGTCACGGATCTGAACCTCACGGCCTCGGAGGCGGCCTCGGTGACGCGCATGATGACCGGTCAGGACGAGCACGGGCGGGAGCCGGGCTTCCTGTGGTACGTGGCCGCCGATTTGCAGACCACGCTCACCGATGAGCAAAAAGAGCGGCTCTTCGATCTGGTCGCGCAGTACGGCGAGCGCGGCGGCCTGCTCGGCGAGCCGGGCTTCCCGCTCGGCGGCTACGGCATGGGACCGGGCGGCTTCGCCATGGGACCGGGCGGCTTCGGGACGAGACGAGGCGGCTTCGCCATGGGGTCGGGCGGCATGGGACCGGGCGGCTTCGGCGCTCCGCACGAAGGCGGCCTCTTCGACGGCATCCTGACCGACGAACAGATCGCCGCCGTAGAAGCGATCCGGGAGACGTATGCGCCGCAGTTTACCGAACTGATCGAGGCGCGGCGGGACGGGACGCTCTCGCACGAGGCGTTTCTCGAGGAGATGGCCGCGCTTCGCGACGCGGTCAAGGCCGAGATCGACGCGCTGCTGACGGACGAGCAGCGGGCGGAGATCGAGGCGCGGATCGAGGAGCGCCGGGCCGAGCATGAGGCCGAACGCGAGGCGATGCTCGAACAGGTGCGGGCGGCGATGAAAGACGCGCTCGCCCTGACGGACGAGCAGACGGCCGCCGTGGACGAACTCTTCGCCGAACAGGAGGCGGAGCGTGAGGCGATCTTCGATCAGCTGCGCGAAGGCACGCTCACGCCCGAGGAAGCTTTCGCGGCCCTCGGCGCGTTGAAGGACGCTCAGCAGGCGGCCCTCGAAGCCCTCCTCGACGAGACACAGTGGGAGATCGTCCTCATCCACGACGCGCTGACCATCCGCGGGCGGCATCTCGCCTTCGCGCGGCGCGGCGGCGCGGGACAGGGCGGCTTCGGGCAGAGAACGAACGGCTTCGGCTCCAACGGCATGGGCCACGGCCGGCGCTCGGGCGGATGATCCCCCGGTATGCTCGGGGGAGCGGGACGACGGCGGCGACGCTTCTTCGTCTCGCTCCCCCGCGCTTCGCCGACACGGTTTTTTGAACTCCTTTCGGGCACGCGCCCCTCGGAACGATGAACGACGAAACGATGCTTCCCGACGACGACCGGGACCTCCGGCTGGCCCGCCGCCTCGGCGAGCGGTCGGCGGAGGGGCGTCTTCCGGAGCCGTCCGCCGTTTCGTCGGATGCGGAGGAGGCGGCGCTCTTCGAGGCGCTGTTGCAGTTCAAGGCCGAGACGGCCGAAGAGGTTGCTCCCGAGATTTCCGAGCGCGTGTGGGCGAAGGTGATGCGTCGGATCGAGGCGGGGCGCGCGCGCCGTTCGCGGGAGCCTCGTCCGCTTCGCCTCGTCCGTCCGGCGTTCCACGCGATGCGTCTGGTCCGGCCATGGGCGGCGGTGGCGGCGACCGTGCTCGTGCTCGTCGCCGTGGGATGGTGGCTCGCGCGTCCGTCGGCGCCCGGGCCGGTGGCGGTGGCCGGGGCCGAGACGGTCCGCTTCGTCGCCGGCGACGGCTCGACGGTCACGCTCCGCCCGCACTCGCGCCTGTACGCCGTGCGCGTGGACGCGGCGGAGATGCGGTACCGGCTCGAAGGCGAGGCCTTCTTCGACGTGACGCCGAACCCGGCGCGCACCTTCGTCGTCGAAGCCGGACAGGGGCTGGTCTCCGTCCTCGGCACGCGCTTCGACGTGAGCACGTGGGGCCTGGAGACGACGGTGTACCTCGAAGCCGGACGCGTCCGCTTCGAGCGCCCGGCAACGGGCGAGGCGGTGACGCTGGAGCCGGGGCAGCGGAGCGCGATCACGCCGAGCGGCGCGCTCGAAGCACCCGAACCCGCCCCCCCCGACGAATACCTCGACTGGCTCCGCGGGGAGATGACCTTCACGCAGCGTCCCCTTTCGCAGATCCTCGCCGAGCTGGCGCACCATTACGGCATTGTCTTCGACGCGCCGCCGTCGGCGGCGCACGAGACGCTCACGGGGCGCATCCTCCTCGGCCCGCCGGAGCAGGCGCTCCGCGACCTCGGCGTCGTCCTGGGCGGGCGCTTCGAGAAGGCGGGTGAACACCTGTACCGCTTCGTGCCCGGTTCATCGGACTAAAACCAAGATCGTTTGGCGCATGCGCGGCGCATCATAACGACCCCGGATGCCCCTGCCGAACGCGCGGGGGGACGAACGGGAGGGCAGCCGAAGGCCGCCCTCTCGTTTCTCTCGTTTATCCCGGTCCTGCTCCTGCTCGTCGCTCTCCCGGTTCGCCCCGCTCCGGCGCAGAGCCGTCACGTCTTCGAAGCCGCGCCGCTTCGCGCGGTCATCGCGGAGGTGGAGCGGGTCACCGGCTATCGCTTCCTCTATCGCGACGCGCTCGTCGGAGGCAAAGAGGTGACGTTCACGGCGGCGACGGACGATCTCCTCGACGCCTTCGACCGGGCCCTTCGCACGCTCGGCCTTCAGCTTCGGGTGGACGCCGCGCGGAAGCAGGTTTTCCTGACCGAAGCGGAAGCGCCCTCGGCTCCGCCTCCCGCGATCCTCACGGGCGTAATCCTCGACGCCGAGACGGGCGCGCGGCTGTCGTTTGCCACCGTGTCCTGGCGCGACGGCGAGCGTTTGCGCGGGACGGCGGCCAACGAGGCGGGCGTCTTTCACCTCCGCCTCGACGGGCTTCCGGACGGCCCGTACCTCGACCTGACCGCCTCGCACCTCGGTTATGAGAGCCGGCGCATCCGCGTGACGATGAGCCGGTTGCCCGCCTCGTTGCCCATCCGGCTGACGCCGCAGCCGTTGCGCGGCAGCGAGGTGGTCGTCAGCGGCACGCTCCTCGCCGCCGACCTCGACACGACGTGGCGTCACCTCCTCCGGCCCGGTCTGTCCGCGCCGCTGGGAGAGCCCAACGTGCTGCGGGCGCTTCAGAACCTGCCCTCGGTCACGCTCTCGACGGCGCTCACGCAGGGCCTCAACGTGCGCGGCAGCAAAGCCGACGGCTTTCAGGTCCTGCTCGACGGCGTGCGGATCTATAATCAGAACCACTTCTTCGGCCTCTTCGATGCGTTCAACGAGGACGCGCTTCAGGCGGTGGCGTTCTATTACGGCATCGCGCCGGCGCGCTTCGAGGCTCCGCCGGGCGGCACGCTCTCGTTCGTCACGCGCACCGGCTCGCAGACGGGCTTCCGGAAGAAGGTGGGACTGAGCAATACGGCAATCCGGGGAACGCTCGAAGGGCCGTGGGGCGGAGGGCGCGGGAGCTGGCTCCTCTCCGGGCGGCTCTCCTACCTCAACGCCATCGACTGGTTCAACAACGCCGCGATCATCGAGCAGGGGCTGAACGTGGTTCGCGAGACGAGCCTCTCGGCGGAGACGACGCCCCTCGGCGCACGCGCCCTTGCTCCCGGCGCATCGTCGGCCCGCTTCTTCGACCTCCACGGCAAGTTTTATCACGAGTCGGAAAGCGGCCGGCGGACGACGCTCAACCTCTACCTCGGCGGGGATGCGGCCCGGCACGAGGCCCAGCGCTTCGTCGAGCAGGCGCCCGGCGGCGCGATGCCGCACCTCGAGCGCCGGACCGTCGAGACGCGGAACGACTGGGGCAACCTCGCCGTGAGCCTCCGCGAGCAGCGCGCCCTCGGCGACCGGGTCTTTGCCCGGACCACGCTCGCGCTCAGCCGGTATTTCAGCCGTTTCTCGAAAGACGATTTCACGTACGTGCCCATGTTCGGGGGGGCGGCGGGGATGAGGCCCCCCGTCGTGGCGCCGTTTGCGCAGAAGAACACACTCGTTGAACTCAAGCTCGCGCAGTCGCTCGACGCCGTTCCCCGCTTCGGCGGCGCGTTCTCGGCGGGCTATGCGCTTCATCGCTTCGACGTCGCCTATGAGGAAGACTCGGCCCGTCGGGCGCGGTTCGACGTGGCGCAAACGGCCGTGCAGTTCGATGCTTTCGCGCAGTACGACGCGCAACCGTTCCGGGCGCTCGAACTGGACGTGGGGCTGCGCGGTCATTATTTCTCGAACGGCCGCTTCGTCCGTCTCTCGCCGCGCCTGTGGGGGCGGCTCTTCCCGGAGCGCCGCGTCTCGTTCGGGCTCGGCTACAGCCGCAACCATCAGTTTCTCCACCGCCTCTTTCTCGAACAGGCCGACGGCTCCGACATCTGGATCATGAGCACCGCCGCCGAGCCGCCGGGGAGCGTCGATCACGTCACGGCGGGCCTCTACGTGAAGGCGACCGAGACGCTCTTTTTTCAGGCCGAAGGGTACCTGAAAGCTTTCGAAAACCTTCGGCAGCATGAGAATGGGCTGCTCCCGCCCCGCTCGCCGGATGAGAGCGTGCTCCTCAAGCCGTGGCTTCCCGACAACACGGCGCGGGCGCAGGGGCTCGAACTGATGCTCCGGTACCGGCTCGGCCCGGCGCTGTGGACGAGCAGCTTCACGTGGTCGAAGATGGAGATCCGGAACGATGCCCTCAACGGGGGCGAGCCGTTCTTCGCGCCGTGGGACCGCCGCCGGCAGTTCTCCACCCGCCTCGAATGGACGATGCGCCCCGGCCTCACGGGCAGCCTCGCGTGGCACTATGCCTCCGGCACGCCGAACGCGCTCGCCTTCTCCGACCCCGACGAGCCGCCCTTCCTCGGCGCCTATCACCGGATGGACGTGAGCCTCGAATACCGCCGCCGCCTGGGCGGGCGGGCGCTGGAAGCGCGCGTGGGGGTCTTCAACCTCTATGACCGGAACAACCCGTGGTATCGCGCGCCCGTCGCCGTCGTCGGACAGGGGCAACACCGGCAACGCCTCTCTTTCGTGAACGTCGACGTGTATGACCTCGGCTTTCAGCCGTCCTTTTCCCTGTCCTTCGCGTTTTGACGCCCCCTTCGGTTAACCGGCGGCGGTTCCGGGCGGCGCTCCGCGGGCTCCGGTCCGGCGCTCCGCCCCGGCCCTCACCCCGGCGCCTCGGCGAGGGAGTCTCGGCGCTCGCGGGGCACGATGACGAGCAGCCAGACGAGGCCGCACAGGATCTGCAGGAAGGCGAAGAGCCGGAAGCCCGAGCGCAGGTCGAAGAGCGCGCTTTCGAGCAGCAGGCTTGCGAGGAGGATGCTCACCGTGTCCGCGAGCATGACGAGCAGCCATTCGGTGGCGAAGACGCGCCCGCGGAAGCGGTCCTCGGTGCGTTCCTGAAGCAGGACCGTCGAGAGCACCCAGTTGGCTCCGCTGGCGGCGTGCGCGGCGACGACGACGGCGGCCACGGCGTACGTCCACGGCAGGAAGCCCACGGCGGCGTAGGCGAGCCCGCTGAAGGCGACGCCCGCCCCGATGAGCGCGGGCCAGCGCCGCCGGTCCTTGAAGAATGCCCGCGCCAGGATCGGGCCGACGCCCGTGCCGAAGCCGCGCGCGGCGAAGAAGATGCCGATGCCCATCGCGTGCGCCTCCGGCGCGACGGCCTCGCCGAGCAACGTGAGCATATAGACGAGCGCCCCGCCCGCCACGGCCCACGTCCCCTTCGCCAGCGCGATCCGGCCCACCCGCGGGCGCGCCCGCAGATGCCGCCAGCCGTCGACGATCTCCCGCACCACCGTGCGCACCCGAAGCGCGGCCTCCGGCGCGGCGGTGTCCTGCGGGATGACGGTGCGGAAGATGAAGAACGCCGACACCACATAGCTCAGGCTGTCGATGAGGAAGACCGCCTTGAGGCCGAGCCACGCCGCTGCGAAGCCGCCGAGCGCCGCCCCCAGCGTCAGCAACGCCGACCACGTGGCGGACATGAGCGCGTTCGCCGTCAGGAGCTCGCGCGGCGTGGTGAGGTTCGGGATCGAAGCGCTCTGCGCCGGGGGAAACACCGACCCGATCACCACCTGCACCGTCGTCAGCACGTAGACGAGGTACACCTCGCCCGGCTCGTCGATGACGAGGAAGCCGAGCACCACCACGGCCCGGAGCAGGTCCGAGACGATCATCACGCGGCGGCGGCTGAAGCGGTCCACGAGCAAGCCGGCAAACGGCGAAGCCAGCGCCCACGGCAGCATCTTCGTGATGAACACCGCCCCGAGCGCGAACGGCGAGCCGGTCAGGTCGGTGACGAGGCTGTAGAGCGCGATGGTGTTGAACCAGTCGCCGAGGAGCGAGACGATGTTGCCGAGCCACAGCCGCCGGAAAGACACGTTGCGCCGGATCAGCTCGAGATAGCCCGCCTGATCCGGAGCGTCATGTGGAGCGGAGAGCGGTTCGGGCATGGTTGGGTGCAGGATGAAGCGCAGCGGCCGCGCCGGGGGCCGGGTCGCCGCGCCGGACTCACGCCTCGTCGTCGATGACCACCTCCACGCCTTCGGACTGCGCCGCGCGCCGGGCTTCGGCGAGGGCCTCGTCGCGTTTGGCGAAGCGGCTGCTCTCGGTCGCCACGTCGTCGCGGACGAAGCGCCAGCCCCAGCCCTCCGCATCCCGGAAGACGTGCACGTTCTCGTCGGTCGCCTGTCCTTCGGCCGCGGCCGAGGCTTCCGGGCGGAGGAGCGGGAAGAGGATCACGTCGCGGATGGAGTACTGGTCGGTCATGAGCATCGCCAGGCGGTCGATGCCGACGCCGAGGCCGGCCGTGGGGGGCATGCCGTATTCGAGCGCGCGGAGAAAGTCCTCGTCGATTTGCATGGCCTCCTCGTCGCCGCCGGCGCGGAGGCGGGCCTGCTCCTCGAAGCGCGCGCGCTGGTCGTCGGGGTCGTTGAGCTCGCTGAAGGCATTGCACAGCTCTTTCCCGTTGCAGATCACCTCGAAGCGCTCCACCAGCCCCGGCTTCGACCGGTGCCGCTTCGCCAGCGGACTCAGCTCCACCGGATAGTCGATGACGAACGTCGGCCGGATCAGCTTCGGCTCGACGAATGCGCCGAAGATCTCGTCGATGATCTTGCCGCTGCCCATCGTCTCGTCGATCTCGAGGCCGAGCGTCTCGGCGGCGGCGGCCAGCTCGTCGCGACTCTTGCCGTAGAGGTCGCGCCCCGTCTCCCGCTCGATGGCTTCGAAGAGGGGAAGGCGCGGCCACGGACGGGCGAAGGAGATCGTGCGCCCGCCCACCGTCACCTCCGGCGCGCCGTGAAGCGTGACGGCCACGTGCTCGAGCATCTCCTCGACGAGGTCCATCATCCAGAAATAATCCTTATAGGCCACGTAGAGCTCGAGCATGGTGAACTCCGGGTTGTGGAAGCGGCTGAGCCCCTCGTTCCGGAAGTCCTTTCCGATCTCATAGACGCCCTCGAAGCCGCCGACGATGAGGCGCTTGAGGTACAGCTCGTCGGCGATGCGGAGGTAGAGCGTCATGTCGAGCGCGTTGTGGTGCGTGAGGAAGGGCCGCGCCGAGGCCCCGCCGTAGACCGGCTGAAGCACCGGCGTCTCCACCTCCAGATAGCCGCGCGCGTCGAGGAAGCGGCGGAGCGTGGTGATCATCCGCGCCCGGCGGCGAAAGACCTCGCGCACCTCCGGGTTGATGATCAGATCCACGTACCGCCGGCGATACCGGAATTCCTTGTCCGTCACCTCGTTGTAGACCTTGCCCTCGACCTCTTTGACGACGGGCAACGGACGGAGCGCCTTCGCGAGCAGTTCGAGCCGCTCGGCATGCACCGACACCTCGCCCATGCGCGTGCGAAAGACGAACCCCTCGATGCCCACGATGTCGCCGATGTCGAGCAGTTTTTTGAAGACCTGATTGTAAAAGCCTTCCGGGAGGTCGTCGCGGCGGATGTAGACCTGGATCTGCCCCGTGGCGTCCTGCACGTGGAAGAACGACGCCTTGCCCATGACGCGCTTCGAGAGGATGCGTCCCGCGATGGAGACGCGGAAAGGCTCCTTCGCCACGCCGTCCTCGCCGGGCTGATGCCGCTCGTCGTCGAACCGTTCGAGGATCTCGGCGGCGCGCGCCGTAACGTTCCACTGATACGGATACGGGTTGACGCCCCGTTCTTCGAGAAGGGCGCGCTCTTCGCGGCGGCGGCGCTCCTGTTCGGACATCGGTCGGTCGGTCATGGTTCGGATCGGTCGAGGTGAAAAGCAAAGACGCAGCCGCGCGGGCCGCGTCTTTTAAAATAAAGGTCGGCGGGGCTTCCGGGGCGGCGGCGGGGTTGTTTTTTCGAGAAACTTGCCGCGCCCGCCGGGGGAGGCCGCCTATTGCGGATACGTCTCCAGCGGGCGGACGGTCATCTCGACGCGTTCGAGCGGCTGGTCGGCGAGGGCCGGATGGACGCGCCGGCCGGAGCTTTTCGCCGTGGGGGTCGTCGCGATGCGGTCGAGCACGTCGAAGCCGTCGACGACTTCGCCGAAGACGGTGTACTGCAGGTCGAGGAAAGGCGCGCCGCCGTGGGCGAGATAGTCCGCCCGCGCCTCGTCGGAGAACCGGAAGTCGGGGATGTGCGAGGCTGCGCGGACCTGTTGTTCGATCTGCGCGAGCATCGCCTCGTCGATGGGGTTGCCGCCGTGGACGAGGTAGAACTGGCTCCCGCTCGAGCGACGCTCGGGGTTCACCGGGTCGCCCTGCCGGGCCGCCGCGAGCGCGCCGCGCTTGTGATAGCGTTTCGGGTTGAACTCCGCCGGGATCGTATAGCCCGGACCGCCCTGCCCGTCGTTGTACGGATCGTCGTCCTTCGAATTGGGGTCGCCCCCCTGAATCATGAAACCCGCGATGACGCGGTGGAACGTGGTCCCGTCATAGAAGCCCTCGGCGACGAGCTTCTTGAAGTTGTCCCGGTGCGCGGGTGTCTCGTCATAGAGCCGGATGACCATGCGGCCGAACCGCGTGTCGATCTCATAAAAATTGGTCTCGGGCAGGTTCGGCGTGTCGGTTTCGGAGGGCATGGCTTCGGTTTTTCGGGGAAGGTTTTCGGGGGGGGCGGGGGGCGTCTCGGCCTCGGAGGCAGCCGGGGCGTCAACGGAGGCTTGATTCGTTCGCGCTTCTCCGCAACCGAAGAGGAACGCGAGCGGAAGCGCACAGAGGAGGATTCGGGTTCGCAGGTTCATCATGGAAAAACGGGGAATGCGTTCGGTTATCGGGGGCGCGCGGCTTCACACACGTTCGGAGGCCGGCAGGGTTTCCTCAAAATACCGGAGGATGGCGAGGCGGAGCAGCTTCTCCTGAGCTTCGACGGAGAGGGCGGGCAGCGGGCGGATGCGCTCGCGGATCCAGAAGCCGTCGGCGTCCATCCCCACGCGCTCATAGAGGCCGAGGGTCTCGAAGACGACATAGGCGCCTTCCATGATGAGCGCCTGTTTGCGCGCCTTCGGCAGCTTCGGCTCGAAGCCCACCCCCCGCGCCTGAATGCCGATGAGGAAGAGCGTCGTCTCGAGGGTCGGCTCGCGGTCGAAGCGTTCCCGGAGCCACGCGGTCAGCTGTCGCCACCGCGCCTCGACGTCGGCGTCGTCGGTCTGAAGAAGGGTTTCGAGCGGGTCGGACATCATCCCATCCAGTGTTCGGCTTCTGCGAGGAGGGCGTGGTAGTGCCGCCGGAGCACCCGGGCGACGAGGGCGGCGAGGGTGCGCGCCGCGCTCGGCCTCGGCTGCCCGGCGACCATCGAGGCGATCTGCCGGAGGCCCGCTTCGAGCGCCTGAAGCGCCTCGGCAAGCGCGTACCACCACAGGCTTTCATCGACGTCCGGGGGCTCGGGTTCCGGGTCGAGGTCCATCATCTTCCACCCCGGCGCGCGGAGCGCCCCGCGCAACGCCTCGGCCAGGGCGTCGAGCGCCAGGATCATCTCGGAGAGCCGTTCCCGTTGCCCGAGCGACATCGTCGCGGAAGCCACGGCCTGCTCGCGCGCCCGTATGCGCGCCAGCACCCGCAGCACGGCTACGCCCACCGACTGGCAGGAGGCCGTGTCGAAGACGCCTTCGGCGGCGAGCGCCCGCGTGCGCGTCACCTCGGCGCACGGCGGCGCTTCCGCCACGGCTTCCGCCGCGTGCGCGCGCACCGGCGCGAGCCGCCCCCGCTTGCGCCGGACCACCGGCGCGCCGTGCGAAGGCGCTCGCTTCGACCTCAGGGGGAACGGAGGATCGCTTGCCATAGATGTTTTTCGGATCGCGCTACTTTCGTGAACAACCGCCCGCGTACCCGCTCGTTGCCCGCAGGTTCCATTTTCGGGCGTTCAGCCGATGGAAGCGCGAGCCCGACGTTTCACCGGTCCGCGCGTTAAAGGATCACCGGTCCGCGCGTTAAAGGAGCGGGTCCCGGGGCGTGTCGAGGGCTTTCTGAAGGAGCGCGAGGATGCGTTCGGCGTCGCCGGAGGCGAGCTTGCCGCCGCGCACGGCCACGCGCACGGTCTCGGTCGCCAGCGCGGCGTAGACGGGCACGAGGTGCGGCAGGGCGTCGGCCAGCGCTTCGAGGTGACGCGCCACGGTGCCGTGATCTCCGCGCGCGATGGGGCCGGTGAGCGCCTCCTCCGGCGTATGCGCGGCCAGGTTCCGCCACGCGCCTTCGACGAGCGGGCGCACGAGCGCCGCGCGCGCGTCCGCTTCGATCCCGGCGGCGGCGAGCGTCTCGGCGGTGAGCGCCATCAGCGTGACGAAGAAGTTGGAGGCGAGCGCGGCGGCGAGGTGATAGAGCGCCTTCGCATCCGGCGGGATGACGACGGCGTGCGCGCCGAGGTCCGCCGCCAGCCGCCTGCCGAAGGCGAGGGCGCGTGCGTCCCCTTCGAGGCCGACGTAAATGCCCTCGAAGGCCTCGGGCGGGGTGTCCTCGGTGAAGGTCTGCACCGGGTGGAAGCCAAGCGTCGTCGCGCCGAGGAGGGCCAGGGGCTCCAGCGCTTCGGAGGTGAGCGCGCCGGACGTGTGCGCCACGGTCGTCCCGGTCCAGTCGCGGGAGAGGAGGTACAGCCGTTCGGCCAGTCCGGCGAGGGCTTCGTCGGGCACGCAGCACAGCACCAGCGTCGCTTCGTCGGGGAGCGCCGCGAGCGAGGCGCCGGCGACGGGCGCGCCCACGCGCGCGGCCAGGCGTCGGGCCGAGGCCCCGGTGCGGCTGAGGACGGCGGCGACGGGGTAGCCGCGCGCGGCCAGGCGTCGGGCCAGCGCCGTGCCCAGCGCTCCCGCCCCGATGAGCGCGACGCGCGGAGGAACCCCGGATGTCTGAGGAGGAACGGCCACGATGCGTCCTCGCTGTGTGAACGGAAATCGGGCGTCAGGCCCGGCTGATGACGGCCCCCACGAAGCCCGGGCGTTCCTCCGTGGGCGGCTGCAGGCGCACGATCTCCGCGTGGTTGGCCCGCCGGTGAAGCGCCGCGATGAGCGCCACGAGCACCGCGCCCTTGCCCTCCATACGCACGCGCTCGCCGTTGAACAGCGCCATCAGGCGCGGCACGTCGAGCGCTTCGAGTGCCGCGCGCATTTCCTGGAGCGCCTCCTCCGAAGCCTCCACCACGTTGGCGCACGCCGCCACCAGCGTCCGCCGG
>Ga0256841_1002936_pt1 | contig 13106 bp, 8 predicted proteins | sample 356308metaG_FD_185971 | JGI IMG/M metagenome (GOLD analysis project Ga0256841, IMG submission 185971) | Hydrothermal vent microbial communities from Mid Atlantic Ridge, Atlantic Ocean - 356-308 | ecosystem: Environmental > Aquatic > Marine > Hydrothermal vents | place: Atlantic Ocean: Mid...
TCCGCCCGTCCCGCAGCTATTGCGCCCGGCCTGTAGCACGGCCACCGTCGCCGGGCCAGCACCCGCCGGACGCCCGCTGCGCATCCGCGGCGGTAGCGGGCTTGACCAGATTTCAACCTTTGGTTAAAATCTTTTCCGCGCTGGTACGCGGGGATTGAAACGGCGGCCAGCGTGTCAGACTGATGAGATGGGACCCTGGGGGGACTGTTCGCCCGAACAGTCCCCTTCCCGTCTGCGTCGACGGTCCGGCTAGGGTGTCTTCGCCCCCTTCAGCGCTCCCCCCAGTTCCTCGCGGACCACGGCCAGTTCTTCCTGCGACGGGGCGGCCAGCAAGAAGCGGATGTCGATACGCCGGTTGCGGCGCCGCGCGTCGGGCGTGTGGAGCCGCGATACCGGCCGCCGGTCGGCGTAGCTGCTGACCCCGAGCAGCGCTTCCTTGCGGGCATTGCGGAAGCGATCGAGTTCGGGTTCGTACTCCACCAGCGCCTTGAAGGTGTTGACGCCGCGCGCTGCACCCAACTCCCAGTTGTCGCGATAGGGGCCGCCATGGATCGGCTGATCGTCCGTATGCCCCTCGATGAGCACGGTTTCGAGCACCGGGCGGCGACCGGCCGGGCAGTCTGCCGTCGCATCCGCCGGACCCGCACTGTAACAGGGGAGAATGCGGGCCAGCACCGCGGCCAGCACCCGCAGCGCGCGTCTGCCCTGGGGCGTCAGTTCGGCCTGTCCGGAGGGAAACAGCAGCTCCTCGGGCAGACGCAGGATGCCGTTTTCGGGTTCCAGCGTCACCGTCACGTCACGCGCCGCCAGCTGCTGCGCCACGCTCTCCAGCATCTCCGTCCGCACGAGCTGACGCTGGGCGAAGCGAACCACCAGCTCCTGCAGTGCGGCCTGCTGCTCCACCAGCCGATCGCGCTGGCGCGCCAGCCGGTCCCGCTCCTCGGCCAGCCGCTGGCGTTCCGATTCCACCCGATCGCGCTCCGCCGCCACCTCCCCGAGCCGTGCCTGGAGATCGGTCTTGACGGTCCGGGCCTCCTGTTCGGCCGAGCGGAAATTGAGGGCGAAAGCCATCAGCATGATGATGAAGACGAACAGCAGCCCGATCAGCAGATCGCTGACCGAGGCCAGATAGCTGTCCTCGCCGCCTTCGGCATGCCATGGCCGAGGCGCGATCACGCCCCGCTCCCGGGGCTCCCGCCGAGGCTCTCGGCCAGCCCGGCCAGGGCCTGGCGCGAACGCCGCAGCCCTTCGTCCAGTTCCCCGAGCGTCCGGCGAAGCGCCGCGGGTACCTCCTCGCCATTGTCGTCATCGTCCCGATCAAGATGCTCGGCGAGGGCCCCGAGACTGTGCCGCGCCTCGCGGATCTGCTCGTGAAGATCGCCGACGATCGCCAGCAGCTCGCGCCGGCGTACCGCCACATCCGTACCGCCGCCGAGCCTGGCGATCACCGCCTCGACCGCCGCCGCCAGACGCTGCAGGCGGAACTGCAGCAGCCGCAGCCTTCCGCCGACGCCGACGGTCGCCTCTGGTGCCGATGCATCGGCCCGCGCCGGCATCGCCGCCGGCCCGGCCCCGCCCGGAGCCATGGGCCGCTCGGCCTGGCGCTCCAGGAGATTGCGGATGGCGCGCATCTCGGTCAGCAGCGCATGCCCGCCATCCCGCGGAGGGGTGCCGCCCACCGGCTCGAGGCCACCGCCGCGGCGGGCACGGCCGGCGGTACCGCCCCCGCGGCCCAGTTCCCGCCGGAATTCGCGCAGCACCGTCTCGTCATCCGTCAGCCGGTCGGCCAGACGCCGTACCGAACTGCGCAAGGGGGCGAAGGCGGCCGCCAGCTCTTCGCCCAACCGCTGTTCGGCGCCCTCGGGGAGTTGCACCAGCATGCCCCGACCGAGCCGCGCCAGTTCCTGGCGCTGCTGGCGCGCTTCCTCGAGCTGGGCGGCGGCCAGACCGGCCGTGGTGATCGGCACCGTGCGCGCTTCGAGAGCGTGGCAGAAGCGCGCCAGCCGGCGGTAGAGGCGGTGCAGATGGGCCTTTTCCCGCCAGGAGAACAGCAGCGAGCTGCCGAGACCGGCGATCGAGGTGACGAACTTGAAGGTCGCCGCTCCCAGCAGGTCGCGCAGTGCCGCCTGGGCCACCCGCACATTTTCCGCCGCCACGCCGCTGCTGGCGAAGTAGAGGGCACCCACCAGGCCGATGAAGGTGAAGAACAGGCCGAGACCGACCAGAAGATTGGGAAAGGCGTTGTAAAAGCGAAGATTGAGCCCACTCAGCGCCAACAGTCCATCGTTGAAATGCTCGTGCGGCCGCCGCACATAGCCGATCGCATCCTCGCTGCCGGGTGCCGGCCGCAAGGTGCCGGCATAGGCGCGCCAGGCTTCGCCCAGCACCGGGTTCTCGGCGAGGGCCTTGAAAATCGAGGTGAAGCGTTGCCGAAAGGCCGCCGGCCCCTCGGTTTCCTCGATGGTGGCGATGGCCCGGTCGAGGGCCTGCAGCACCGGTCGCAGACCCGCCCGGAAACGCTGCCAGACGAGCAAGGCGACGAGGGCGATCAGTGCCGACAGCGCCCAGGGCAGGATCGGGCTGGCCAAGGCCGCGAACAGGGTGGTCATCGGCGCGGCATCCATGTCATCGGCATCGGCGCGGCTGCATCCGCATACGAGAGGCCGCTCTTGCGTCGCTCCCGGCCCGTCCGATATAGTGGCCAATCGACCGAACAGCCAGATCGACACGAACGGAACGGCGGGATCCTATCTCTCCTGCGTTGCATACGAGGGGTGTTGTTCACCTTGCACTTGCCTCTGCTTTGCGCCTATCCTAAACATGCCGTAGAGCCTCGCAGTTCCTCGGCACCGAATCAGTCCTGTGCGGGAGACCCCGGAGCGCGGTGCGGGAAGCCATGTCGCATATAGTGGTCATCGATGACCGTGTGACCAACCGGAACATTCTTACGCGACTCGCCCAGTCCGTCGAGGAAGGTCTCCAGGTTCGCGCCTTCGGCAATGCCCGCGACGCCCTCGAAGCGATGGAGGCCGGGCCGCCGCCGGATCTTATCATCACCGATTACAACATGCCCGAGATGGACGGTGCCACCTTCATTACCTTGGTACGCTCCGAGCCTCGTTTCGAGGATGTTCCGATTATCGTCGTCACCGTCTACGAGGACCGGGACTTCTGCTATCGGGCGCTGGAGGCCGGTGCCACCGACTTCCTGTTGAGTCCGGTCGACCATGTCGAGTTCCGTGCCCGGGCCCGCAATCTGCTGACGCTTCGGCGGCAGCAGAAGCTCCTGGCGGCGCGCGCGGAACGGCTGGAACAGGCGTTGCGCGAGCACCAGGCGCCGTTCGTCGGCCCCGATCCGGGCATCGCCGAGATCCTCGATGCGCTGCCGGCGGGCATCAGCGTCACCGACCGCCAGGGCCGGCTGATCTACGTCAATGCCGCATACGCCCGGCTGTTCGACCGCAATCCCGAGGATCTGCGCGGCTCCCTGATGGCGGATGTCCACAGCGAGGATTACGCCACCCGCCACAGCGTCCTCAACGACAAGGTGCTGCAGGCGCAGCGTCCGCTGAACGTACCCCATCCCGAGACCCTCGAGGGACCCGAGGGGCCACGCAGCCTGCTCAGCGTCAAGGCGCCGCTCGTCAGCGAGACGATGGCTGCACCGCGGGTGGTGTCGCTGTCGCTCGATGTCACCGCGCTCGAACAGGCGGGCCAGGGCGGCGGTCAGGTGCACGACCCGCTGACCGGGCTGCCGGGGGCCGACCTTCTGCGCGAGCGTCTCGCCGAAGAGCTCACCCGAGCACGGCGCCATGGTCTCATGTTGGCGGTGCTGCTGCTCGATCTCGACCGCTTCAAGGGCATCAACGATGCCTTCGGCGAGCGCTTCGGCGACGAGCTGCTGGCCAAGATCGCCGAGCGGCTGAGCCAGCGCCTGCGGGAGACCGATCATATCGGGCGCTGGCGCAGCGATGAATTCGTAATCCTCCAGAGCGGCGTCCGGCGCACCGACGATGCGGCCGAACTCTGCCACCGGCTCGGCGAGGCGTTCGCCGAGCCTTTCCACAATGCGGGCAAGGAACTGCATCTCAGCGCCAGCATCGGCATCACCCTGTTCCCGAGCGATGCCAAGACCCCCGAAGGGCTGCTGAAGAACGCCGAGTTGGCCATGTATCGCGCCAAGAAGGCGGGGCGCGACACCTACCGCTTCTTCTCCGCCGAGATGAACGCCGCCGCCCGCCGCGCCGTGGCCCTCGAGCGCGAACTGCGCCAGGCTCTCGCCGCCGAGCAGTTCATGGTCTACTACCAGCCCCAGCTCGACCTGCGCACGGGCACCATCGTCGGCATGGAGGCCCTGATCCGCTGGAATCACCCGCGCCGTGGCATCGTCCGGCCGGGCGAATTCATCGGCCTCGCCGAAGAGATCGGCCTCATGGCGCCGCTCACCGCCTGGGTGCTCCGGACCGCCTGCGCCCAGCACCGGGCCTGGCTCGATCTCGGCTTCGAGGGCACCCAGCTCTCGGTCAATTTCTCGCCGGTCCAGTTCCGCGAGCGGGGCGTCGAACTGCTCATCGAGCGGGTATTGCAGCAGACGGGACTCGAGCCGGAGCGGCTCGATGTCGAGCTCACCGAGAACGCGGTGCTCGGCAACGATCAGGCGGCCCAGGCCTGCCTGCGCTACCTGCAGCGCCTCGGCGTGCGGCTGTCGATCGACGATTTCGGCACCGGATATTCCTCCCTTTCCTATCTGCGGCGGTTGCCGGTACACCGCCTCAAGATCGACCAGTCCTTCATCCGCAACCTCGAAGACGAACGCAGCGACGAGGTCATCATCCGCGCCATCATCGGCCTCGGCCACAGTCTCGGTCTCAGGGTCATCGCCGAGGGGGTGGAGACCGCCGGGCAGCTCCAACGTCTGGTCGAGCTCGGCTGCGACGAGGCCCAGGGCGACCTCATCAGCCCGCCGCTCAGTGCCACCCAGTTCGAGGCGCAGGCGGTGCGCGCGCCGCTGCGCCTGGCTAGCTGCGGCTGACGGCATGACCGACGTCGGCCACCCCGATCCGCCCGGCCCACGGCAAGAGGGAACCGGCCCGCGTTCCTCGCCGGGTCGTTGGGAGGCATGGGCCGGTCGGCTGCGCAGCCGCTTTGCGCAGCGCCAGGACAGCGAACACGAGCAGGCGCTGATCCGCTTCGGGGTGATCGCCGGCATGTACGCCTACATGCTGCTGGCACCGTTCCCGGAAAGCGAGCGTCGCGAAGTGTTCCTGTGGAGCTCGGTGCTCTTCGCGGGTGGCATGCTTTCGGCACTGCTGCTGTTCGTCGATCTCCTGCGCCGCCCGCAGCCCTCGCCGGTGCGACGGGTGGCGGGGATCTTCGTCGATACCACCGGGGTCAACGCCGCCATGCTCATCGGCGGCCATCTCACCACTCCCTTCTACCCGCTGCTCCTGTGGCTGATCTTCGGCCACGGCTTCCGCTACGGCCGCGCCTATCTGTTCACCGCCGCCGGGCTGTCGCTGGTGATGTTCGGAGGTGTCGTGGTGCTCAGCCGCGACTGGCGCACCTACTCGGTTCTCGACGCCTCGCTGATCCTCGCCCTCGTGGTGCTGCCGGCCTATGTCTCGGTGCTCCAGCAGCGCCTCGCCCAGGCCCTCGCCCGCGCCCACGAGGCCAACGAGGCCAAGGGCCGCTTCCTGGCCACGATGAGCCACGAGTTCCGCACCCCGCTCAACGCCATCATCGGCATGAGCGAGCTGCTGCGCACTACCCGCCTCGACCACGAGCAGGAGGAGATGGCGGCGACCATCCGCACCGCCGCCCACAGCCTGCTCGGTCTGGTCAACGCGGTGCTCGACCTCTCGCGCCTCGAATCGCGCGGCCTCGAGGTGGCGCCGGTGACCTTCGACCTCGACCGCCGGCTCGCCACCCTGCGGGCCATGCTGCTACCCGCTGCCGCCGAGAAGGGACTGTATCTGCGCCTGCGCATCGCCCCCGAGACGCCGTTCCGTCTGCGCGGCGGCGAGCAACCGCTGCATCAGGTGCTGGTGAATCTGGTGGCCAATGCGATCCGGTTCACCGAGCGCGGCGGTGTGGTGGTGGCCGTACGCCCGCTGGCTGCGGAAGGTCCCGGGCTGTGGCTCCGTTTCGAGGTACAGGACACCGGCATCGGTGTGTCCAGCGAGGCCCAAAAGCGCATCTTCGAACGTTTCGAGCAGGCCGATGACGGTACTTCCGGGCGCTTCGGGGGGACCGGTCTCGGCCTCAGCATCGCCCGCGAACTGGTCGAGCTGATGGGCGGCAGGATCGGCATGGAAAGCCAGCCCGGGCGCGGCTCCACCTTCTGGTGCGAGCTTCCCTTCACGCCGCTGCCCGAAGAGGAGCCGGAGCTGCCGCCCCAGACCTACGCGGTCTGCCTCGGCCATCCGCTGCAGGCGGTGGCCCTCGCCCGGCGGGTATCGGCCTTCGGCGTCCGCACCCGCGCCGTCAGCTCCATCGAGGAGGCGGTTGCCAGCGCCGGCCGCGTCGCCTGCCGACGGGTGGTGCTGGTGACCGGAGCGCAGCCGCCGATCGATCTCCCCCGTCTCGCCGGCGCCCTCCTGCCGCTGTGCCGGGCCGAGCCGGTCGACATCGTCTCCCTCGGCCTTCCGCCCCTCGAGGGGCATGCCTGCTGCCTGGCCACACTGCCGGCGGAAGTCGACGACCACACCCTGCGCCGGGTGCTGCGTGCCGCCTTCACGCCGGCCGGCATCTCGGACGCGCCCCAGGCCCCGGAACGGGCCGTCCCCCGTGCCCGCAGACGGGCCCGGCTGCTGGTGGCCGAGGACAACCGCACCAATCAGATCGTGATCGAGCGCGTGCTGGAGCACGCCGGCCACGAGGTGGTGCTGGTCGACAACGGCCATGCGGTGCTCGAACTGCTGGAGCGCGAGCGCTTCGACCTCGTCCTGCTGGACATCAACATGCCGGAAATGAGCGGACCCGAAACCGTCAAGCTGCTGCGCTTCACGCATGCGCCGGCGGATCTCCCGCCGCTCGTGGCCCTCAGTGCCGACGCCACCAACGAGACCCGCCAGCGCTGCCTGGAACTGGGGTTCACCGACTATCTGACCAAGCCGCTCGACGCCGCCGCCCTGATCGAGACCATCGATCAGCTCATCGCCGCCCGGGGCGGCGGAGTGGCTGCGGGCACTCCCCCGAAGACCGCCGCTCCCTCGAGGCCGATCGCCCCTCCGCAGGCCGCGGAAGGGGCGGTGATCGTGCCCCATCCCGCGACCCGGCGGGCACGGCATGTGGCGGTGCTGGACGAACGCAAGCTCGCCGCACTGGGCGAGCTCGATCAGGGAGACGGCTTCCTCGCCGGCCTCATCGACGAATTCCTCGCCGATGCCGAGAGCCTGCTCGAGGATCTGGCGACGGCGGCCCGGGCCGGCGACAGTCGCGCCTTCCGCGATGTCGCCCACGCGCTGCGCAGCAGTGCCGCGCATATCGGCGCCCAGGCCCTGTTCAATCACTGCCTCTCCTGGCGTAAGCTGGACGATCATGCGCTGGTGATGCGGGGGATGCAGGAGGTCACCCGGGCCAGGCAGGAACTGGAACGGGTGCGCGAGGCCCTGCAGCGGTACAAGGCGGGCCCGCGCAATGCCGGGATGCGGGCCCCCGGCAGTTAGCCTCGCTGCACTGCCGGGACCGTCCGACGGTCCGGCTCAGGCCGCCGCCTTGCGCCGCTGCTGATGGCGGGCCAGGCAATCCATCCGCCGCAGATCCTGCTCCTCGAGGGCCAGTGCCAGATCGACCCAGAGCTCGACGACATCGACGAGTTCGGACTTGGTCACCGGCTCCACGCGGCTGCGCATCCGGCGCAGGGCGAGCTCGGTGCGGAAGCGGCGGGGATTGCTCTGGACATGCTCGCGCAGGCGGTCGCGAGCCTCGCCCTTTTCGCAGACGATGTCGATCAGGCCGAGCGCGTGCAGCTCGTCGGCACTGCGCGTGCGGCCGTCCTCGATCAGCCGGCGCGCTTCCACCTCGCCGATGCGGCGACGGAGGAAGCTGTAGGCACCCATGCCCGGAAACAGGTTGAACAGGATCTCCGGCAGGCCGAACTTGGCATCGCGTTCGGCGATCACCAGATCGTTGGTCAGCATCGCCTCGAAGCCGCCACCCACGGCATCCCCTTCGATCACCGCGGCGGTCAGGATGGGCAGCTCGAGATTGCAGTAATTGTCGTAGAGAACGTCGATGGAAAGGTGCGCATAGGCCCGCAGAGCCTCGCGGTCCTGGTCGCGGATCAGAGCGGTGAACACGCTGAGATCGCCGCCGAGGCTCCAGGCTCCCTTGGCCCGCGACACCCAGGCCAGATAGCGGAAGGGCATCTCTTCGGCGCTGGCGCCCTGGTAGAGACGCTTGAGATAGAGCTGGAATTCGCGACCGTCGCGCATCAGCGGGCGGGTGAAGCAGGCGCGCTCGTGGTGATGCATCTCGGCCCAAAGGATGCCGGTCTCCTGCTCGAGGCTGGCCGTCAGATTGTCGAACGCGATGTCCGGCCGGCCCTGCTCGCGCTTGAACGGGAGGATCGCCGCCGATTCCGCTGCTGCGGGGCGCGCGAAGCCCTGCTCCACCTGGCCCAGAAGCGCCCGAAGATCCCGCCGTGATACCGCCATGACCGCTCTCCTTTGTTTCGTGCGCCGCCGCTTGTGACCCGCCGAGGGCGACGACCGGTGTCCCTCTGAGTGCTGTACAAGACAAAGGTTAACGTTACTTTAACGATGGCGCAATATGGTAAATGGTTAAAGAAGAGTTACTTTAACCTACAAGACGAGATCAATTGCCGGGTCATTTAGATAAAAATTTCCCGAAAGCGGTCGCAACTTGGTGGGAACGGGCGCCTTCACGGCGCCGGGGGATCTCCCGGCCAGCCGGCGAACTGCAGGCCGTAGAAGGCGACCGCACTCAGCAGCAGCACCAGAACTCCGGCCAGCAGCAGGTCGAGCAGCAGGCCGGGCGGGCCTTCCGGCGCACCCCGGGAGATGCGCCGCCGGGTGAGGAGAAAGCGGATACTGGCCGCCAGGACGAGAAGCGTACCGGCTACCACCAGACCGCCGGCCGCATAGGACAGCGCCGGCCCGGCCCGCGCCGATCGGCTTCCCCAGTCGAGCCGCTCGAGCACCAGACCGAAGCCCATCACCGTCACCGCCGTCCGAACCCAGGCCAGATAGGTGCGCTCGTTCGCCGCGTGATCGCGGAAACGTTCGATCATCGCCCTGCCCCCCACCGGCTCCATCTTCTGTGGCTCCTCCCGACGGTTCCTGCTTCCCGTTCCTCCCGGGCGGTGCTTCCCATCTACCCCCACGGCCCCCGACGGTGTGACACTCGCGGCCGTCGCGGGCTCCGCTTCAGAAAGAAGGCGACCAGCGCGCCGAAGGCGAAGCCGCCGATATGCGCCCACCAGGCGACGCCGCCCGCACTGGCGGGTGTGCCGAGCGCGCTCAGGATCTGGAACAGGAACCAGAAACCGAGCAGCCAGCCCGCCGGCAGGGTGTAGACGAACAGGAAACCGACCGGAATCAGCACCAGCACGCGGGCGCGCGGGAAGAACACGAGATAGGCGCCCAGCACTCCGGAAATGGCGCCACTGGCCCCGACCATCGGGGTCTCGGCGGCCGGGTCGGGGAGGATCTGCAGAGCCGCCGCGGCGAGGCCCGATGCCAGATAGAACGCCAGAAAGCCGCCATGCCCGAGGCGGTCCTCGACATTGTTGCCGAAGATCCAGAGATACAGCATGTTGCCGATCAGATGCATCCAGCCGCCATGCAGGAACATGGAAGTGAACAGGGTCATCCAGGGCGCGACCATCACCAGCTCGGGAACGAGCTCGGCCCTGCCGGTGAGTACCGCCGGGATCATCCCCAGCCCGTAGACCGTGCGCTCGAAGCCCCGCGCCCCCTGGCCGATCTGCCAGAGAAAGGTGACGACGCAGAGGGCGATGAGGGTGACGGTGACGACCGGCCGGCGGGTGGTCGGATTGTAGTCCTTGAGCGGGATCATGAAGCTCGCATCCTTGCCCGAACGACGGCCTGCGAGAAGATGGCGGAGCGACGGGAAAACGCCGCCGAATGCAGCATAGAAGCCGCGAACGGAGGCGACCAGTCCGGTTTCGTCGAGCCGGTGGGATGCGCGGCCGGCACCCCGCTCCGGCGTCGGTCGCCCGCTGCCGCCCGGGTCTCAGCCGCCGAACACGCGGCGCAGGAGCTCGGTGCTACGCGCTGCCGGATTGTCGCGGATACGCGCTTCCTCTTCCGCGAGGCGCGTGAAGAGAGCCCCGCGGGCGCGCCGCACCACATGATCGGTGAGGCTCGTTTCCGGCTCGCCGAGAAACGGGAGATCCGCCGCCTCACCCAGCAGACGCCGATAGAGGGCGAGCGCCCCGGTGTCGGCGAGCTGCTGCTCGACGATGGGTCGCATGCGCGCTTCCAACGCTTCCCCGGTGCTCCGCTCGAGATAGCGGGTGGCGGCGTCCGCCGGCCCGCGCAGGATACCGAGCGCATCCGCGAAGGTGAGGTTGCGGATCGCCTCGACGAAGAGGTCCTCGGCGACGGTCACCGCCTGCTCCGCGGCACGGTTCATGCGCCGCTCGAGATCCTCGGCGACCGCCGACAGCCCCACCAGACGCAGCATCCTGCCCGCTTCGGCGAACGGGCTCGGCAAGGGAATATGGAAACGGCGGCTGTCGAGAAACCCGCCGGGGCGCCCGAGGCCCGCGACCACCCTCCGGATCCCGACGACCAGCGCTTCGCGCAATCCGGCCTCGGCCTCGCTACGCCCCGTGCCCTGCCCCTCCGTTCCTTCGTCTCGCTCACCGAGCAGCGCCGCACCCTTGCCGATCCAGTCGCCGAAACCGCCCTGGGCTCGAACCGGCACCATCGGGGCGGCTGCGAGAAGGCTCGACAAAAGCAGCAGGAAAGCGATGCGGTGCATGTCACCAGCCATTCATCCGAGGGACGACCGAAGGACATGCTAGTGGGAGCCACCGTCTCGTCCAAGCCCTTTCCCCCACGGTGGTGACCGCATCCCACGGTGCTGCTATTCCTTGCTCGCCCCGCTCCCGGAGCCGCTGCGGGGAGACATTTGCAGGAGGTGGAACGCCGTGGGCCAGTTCGGTCTGGGACAAGCCGTCACACGCAAGGAGGATGCCCGCCTGGTCACCGGGCGGGGCGTTTTCACGGGCGATCTGCAGCCGCCCGGCTGCGCCCATGCGGTCTTCCTGCGCTCGCCGCACGCCCATGCCCGCATCACCACCATCGACTGCAGCGAGGCCCGCAACATGCCGGGCGTCCTCGCCGTGCTCACCTGTGCCGATCTCGATGCCGCCGGGATCGGCCCGTTGCCCTGCGTGACCCTCTACAAAAACCGCGACGGCTCGCCGATGGCGGCGCCCGAACGCCCGGTGCTGGCCCGTGACCGGGTGCGTTTCGTCGGCGATCCGGTGGTGGCGATCATCGCCGAGACCGCCCATGCCGCCCGCGATGCGGCCGAGGCGGTGGCCATCGACTACGAGCCCCTGCCGGCCGTCGTCGAAACCGGCCGTGCCCTCGAAGCCGATGCTCCCCGGATCTGGCCGGAGGCCCCCGGCAATCTCGCTCTGGATTGGGAAACCGGCGATCCCGCCGCGGTCGATCGCCTGTTCGCCGCCGCCCAGCGGGTGGTCGAGCTGACCTTCGTCAACAACCGGATCATCGTCAATCCGATGGAAACCCGGGCCTGTCTCGCCGAATACGATGCCGGGGCCGACCGGCTGACCCTGACCGTCGGCAGCCAGGGCGTGCACAGCATGCAGCGCATCCTCGCCGAGAGGGTGCTGCGCATTCCGAAGGAAAAGCTGCGGGTGGTCACCCGCGATGTGGGCGGCGCCTTCGGCATGAAGATCTTCGTCTTCCCCGAATATCCGGTCTGCCTGCACGCCGCCCGCATGCTCGGGCGTCCGGTCCGCTGGATGGCCGAGCGCACCGAATCCTTCATCGCCGACACCCATGGCCGCGATCACCTGACGACCGTCTCCATCGCCGTCGACGGCAACGGCCGGATGACCGCCATTCGCGCCTCGGCGATCGCCAATCTGGGCGCCTATCTTTCCCAAGTAGGTCCGTTCATCCCGACCGAATGCGGCGGCTACATGTACAGTGGCGTGTACGGCTTCGAGGCCGCCCATTACCGGGTGCGCTGCGTCTTCACCAACACCGCTCCGGTCGATGCCTATCGCGGCGCCGGACGTCCCGAGGCGGCCTATGCGGTGGAGCGGGCGGTCGACTACGCGGCTCGCGAACTGGGCCTCGATCCGATCGCCTTCCGCCGCCGCAACTTCATCCCCGCCGCGGCCATGCCCTACCGCACGCCACTCGGCTACACCTACGATTCCGGTGATTTCCATCGCCTCCTGGAAGCCGCTCTCGCCCGCGCCGATGCCGCCGGCCATCCGACGCGCCGCGAGATCGCGCGACGGCAGGGCCGCCTGCTGGGTCTGGGCATCGCCTACTATATCGAACGCTGCGCCGGCGGTTCCGAGGAGGAGGCCCGGCTGGAGCTGGCCGCCGACGGCCGGGTCCGCGTCTATATCGGCACCCAGAACAACGGTCAGGGACACGAGACCGCCTATGCGCAGATCGTCGCCGACCGGCTCGGTCTGCCCTTCGCCGATATCCAGGTGATCCAGGGAGACACCGAGCTGGTGGCCACCGGCCGCGGCACCGGCGGCTCACGCTCGCTGCCGATCGGCGGTGCGGCGGTGCTGCGGGCCGGCGAGAAAATCGTCGAGCGGGCACGCGAGCTGGCCGCCGAGATGCTGGAGGCGGCGAGCCAGGACATCGCCTTCGCCGAGGGCAGTTTCCGCATCATCGGCACCGATCGGCGCCTGACGCTGACCGAGGTGGCGGCCGCCGCCGGCGGCCTCGAGGAAAGCGGCAGCTTCGCGCCGGAGGCGCCGACCTTCCCCAATGGCTGCCATGTCTGCGAGCTGTCGATCGACATCGCCACCGGTGTGCCGCGGATCGAACGGTATACCGTGGTCGACGATTTCGGCGAGATCGTGAATCCGGCGCTGCTGGCCGGCCAGGTCC
>Ga0256841_1002937_pt1 | contig 13104 bp, 10 predicted proteins | sample 356308metaG_FD_185971 | JGI IMG/M metagenome (GOLD analysis project Ga0256841, IMG submission 185971) | Hydrothermal vent microbial communities from Mid Atlantic Ridge, Atlantic Ocean - 356-308 | ecosystem: Environmental > Aquatic > Marine > Hydrothermal vents | place: Atlantic Ocean: Mid...
GGCTGGCCGCCAAGGAGAACGCGGCAGACCTGGTGGGAGGCGTGAGCCTCGACGACAAAGACGACGTCCTCGCATCGGTGCTGCTCGATCTGGCCCAGACCGGCACCCTGGCCGCCAGCATGCGCGCTGCCACCCTGGTGCACCATGAGATGGGCCGGGTGGGCAGGCTGCACGGCGACCACATCCAGAATGCGGGGTTCGTGGTGCTCAAATCGCCGGACATTCCTTCCATGCTGGTGGAGACCGGTTTCATCTCCAACCCCACCGAGGAGCGTCTTCTGGCCAGTTCGAGCCATCAGGAGAAGATCGCCAAGGCCATTTTCCGGGGCATTCGCAACTATTTCCGGCTGGAGCCGCCTCCAGGCACCCGGCTGGCGAAAGAGAAGCAGGAGCGGCTCGAGCGGGAGGCGCGCCGCTACGTCATCCAACCGGGCGACACCTTGTCGGCCATCGCCGCGCGCCACCGCGTGAGCGTGGCTTCGCTGCGCGACGAAAACCGGCTCAAAAGCGATCGCATCCGCGTGGGGCAGGTGTTGCGCATTCCCCGCACCTGAAGGCTGTCGGCCGAAAAATTGCCTTGTCTTTCTCCATCTCGTAGAATCCGCTTCGTGCAAGATACATAACTAGAGAGGTGGAGGATCCCCAATGAAAATCAGAAGAGTACACTGGGCGGCGCTCGCCGCGGCGGCCTTGCTGGCCATCTCCCTGCCCCTGTCGGCGGTCGCCAGCGAGTTGACGGACAAGTGCGACAAGTGCCACGGCAAGAACGGCAACAGCGAGGATGAGAAGGTGCCCACCATCGCCGGCTTCTCGGCGGCGACCCTGGAAGACATCCTGCACGAATACCAGGACGGCGACCGCCCCGCGGTGAAATACAAGCCCAAGGACGGCGATGAGACCGACATGGTGGAGATCAGCAAGAAGCTCTCCGACGACCAAATCAAAGAGGTGGCCAAGCACTACGCCGCGCAGAAGTTCATTCCCCACAAGCAGTCCTTCGACGCCAAGCTGGCCAAAAAGGGCGCCAAGATTCACAAGCACAAGTGCGAGAAGTGCCATTCCGACGGCGGCTCCAATCCCGAGGACGACGCCGCCATCCTCGCCGGCCAGTGGCGCGCCTATCTGGAGCACCAGTTCAAGCTCATCGCCGAGCACAAGCGCGAGGTTCCCAAGAAGATGCGCAAGAAGTTCAAGAAGCTGAAAGAGAAGCACATCAAGGCGCTCATCGAGTACTATGTGAGCCAGCAGTAATCGCAGTAACCCGAGAAGTTGAGGAAAAAGACGCTGCTTCGGCAGCGTCTTTTCGTTGTGACCCCATGTCCCGCCGCATCCACCCCCTTCCCTCGGACCTGGTCAACCAGATCGCCGCCGGCGAGGTGGTGGAGCGCCCCGCCTCGGTGATCAAGGAGCTGGTGGAGAACAGCCTCGACGCCGCCGCCCGGCGCATCGAGATCGAGGTGGAGGGGGGCGGCATCCGCTCCATGCGGGTGCGCGACGACGGCATCGGCATGGCGCCCGACGACCTTCCGCTGGCGCTCTCCCGCCACGCCACCAGCAAGATCGCCTCCCTGGAGGATCTCGACGGCATCGTCACTTTGGGGTTTCGCGGCGAGGCGTTGCCGAGCATCGCTTCGGTGTCGAGACTGGTGTTGACCTCCCGGACGGCCGACTCGGAACACGCTTGGCGTGTGGCTCCCGGTGACGATGCGCCGGAGCCGGCGGCCCACCCCCCCGGCACCAGCGTGGAGGTGCGCGATCTCTTCTACAATGTGCCGGCGCGGCGCCGCTTCCTCAAGAGCGAGAAGACCGAATTCCGCCACATCGAACAATTGGTGCGGCGACTGGCGCTGGCGCGCTTCGAGGTGGGATTCAGCCTGCGCCACGAAGGAAGGGAGCGTTTCGATCTGCGGGCCGTCTCCGACCGGCCGGGCCAGGAGCGGCGCCTCGCCGCCCTGTTGGGGAGAAGCTTCGTGGAACAGAGCCTCCATCTGCGGCATTCCGCCGCGGGGCTGACCTTGTGGGGCTGGATGGGGCTGCCCACCTTCTCGCGCAGCCAGGCCGATCTCCAGTATTTCTACGTCAACGGCCGGCTGGTGCGGGACAAGCTGGTGACGCATGCGGTGCGCCAAGCCTACCAGGACGTGCTCTATCACGGCCGTCACCCGGCTTTCGTCCTCTATCTCGAGATCGATCCCCGGCTGGTGGACGTGAACGTGCATCCCACCAAGCATGAAGTGCGTTTTCGCGACGGCCGGCTGGTGCACGATTTCCTCTTCCGCACCCTGCACAAAGCGCTTGCCGAGGTTCGCCCCGGCGGGGAGGCGCCTTCCCCTTCCGCTTCCTCCGGCGAGGCCCTGACGCCTGCGGCCGCCTTGCCGGGGGGATGGGCGCCGCCTCGCCAGTCCTCGCTCGCGCTGCCGGTGCGCGAAGCGCCCGCCGCCTACAAGGCGTCCTACGAGTGGCAGCGGCCCGGCCCCCGGCAAGAAGGGTTGGGGGAGGATGAAAACGGTGAGGCGCCGCCCCTGGGTTTTGCGTTGGCGCAGCTCCATGGCGTCTACGTACTGGCGCAGAACCGCGAGGGGCTGGTGCTGGTGGACATGCACGCCGCCCACGAGCGCATCACCTACGAACGGTTGAAGCGCGCGCTGGAGAAGGAGGGGATCCGCAGGCAGCCGCTGCTGGTGCCCCTGACGGTGGAGGTGGCGCCGGCGGAGGCGGAGCTGGCCGACCAGCAGCGGGCGGTGCTGGCGGATCTGGGGCTGGAGGTGGACCGGATCGGCCGCGAAAGCCTGGTGGTGCGGGCCATTCCGGCGTTGCTGGAAGGAGCCGACGCGGCGCAGCTCCTGCGCGATCTGTTGGCCGAGCTGGGCGAGTTCGGCACCAGCGACCGCATTCGCGCCGCCATCCATTCGGTGCTGGCCACCATGGCGTGCCATGGCTCGGTGCGCGCCAACCGCCGCCTCACTCTCGAGGAGATGAACGCCCTGCTGCGCGACATCGAGGCCACCGAGCGCAGCGGTCAGTGCAACCACGGGCGGCCCACCTGGGTCCAGCTGCGCATGGACGAGCTCGACCGGCTGTTCCTGCGCGGGCGATGAAGAGCCTCCCCCGCGCCATCTTCGTCATGGGGCCCACGGCGTCCGGCAAGACCGACCTCGCCGTGGCGTTGGCGCGCGAACTGCCGGTGGACGTGATCAGCGTGGACTCGGCCCTGGTTTACCGCGGCATGGACATCGGCACCGCCAAGCCGGAGCCGGAGCTCCTGGAGGAGGTGCCCCATGCCCTGGTGGACATTCTCGACCCCACCCAAAGTTACTCGGCGGCCCGGTTCCGGGCGGATGCCCTGGCGTGCATGGAAGCGAGCCGCGCCGCCGGCAGAATTCCCCTGCTGGTGGGGGGAACCATGCTCTATTTCCACGCCCTGCAGCACGGCCTTTCCGATCTTCCCGGAGCCGATCTCCGGGTGCGGGCGCGGCTCCAGGAACGACTGGCGATGGAGGGGGGTGAGCGCCTCCACCGGGAACTGGCCCGCCTCGACCCCGAGGCGGCGTCCCGCATCCATCCCAACGATCCCCAGCGGCTGCTGCGGGCGCTGGAGGTGATCGAGATCAGCGGCCGGCCCCTTTCCGAACTCCAGGCGGCGCGGCGGGGCGAACGGCTGCGGTGGCGTCTTCTCAAGCTGGTGCGGGCGCCCCAGGAGCGGCGGGTACTGCACGAGCGCATCGCCCACCGTTTTCGGCGGATGCTCGAACGCGGCTTCGAAGCGGAGGTGGCGGGGTTGCTGGCGCGCCCCGGCGTCCATCCCGGCCTGCCCTCCATGCGGGCGGTGGGCTACCGGCAGATGGCGGCCTACCTCTCGGGGGAATGCAACCGCGCGGAGATGGCGGAGCGGGCCGTCATCGCCACCCGCCAACTGGCCAAGCGGCAGTTCACCTGGCTGCGGCGGGAGCGGCAAGCGCTCTGGCTGGCGGACGGAGAAAAGACGACCGAGCGGGCGCTCCGCCTGGCGGCGGAGTTCATTCGCAAAGGGGGGGCGTGAGCGGGCTGCCGCCTGGATGAGCGCAATCCGAGCGGCTCGGGCAAGGCGCCTTGCCGCTGCGAATCAAAGAGTTGGAAAGCCGAAAGGCGTGGTTCCGCCAAAACGGGCGGTGCCGAGGTGGCCCAATTTCGGCTGATCCGAGTATAATCATCAGCCCGGCACTTCGACCCGTGCGGTGGGGGGAACCGGCGGACGCCGGGACGAGCGGTGGAAATTCACCCCAAGCGGAAATCGGTCAAGGAAAAAACAGAGCCGCTTCCTTCCGCCGCGATCATCATAACAACATCCTGATCTCAAGTAGGAGTTCCATCATGTCTAAAGGGCAGACCCTGCAGGATCCTTTTCTCAACGCGCTGCGCAAGGAGCGTATTCCTGTATCCATCTTTCTCGTCAACGGCATCAAGCTGCAAGGCACCATCGACTCTTTCGACCAGTTTGTGGTGCTGCTCAAGAACCAGGTGAGTCAGATGGTCTACAAACACGCCATCTCCACCGTGGTTCCGTCGCGCAACGTGCGCCTCAATCCGCCCCACGAAAAGCAGCAGGAGAACATTGAACCGGGCAACTTCTGAGCCTCTCGCGCGTTTCACGGCGCTCTCGGGACGCCTCTTTTCCGCTGTGGAAAAGAGGCGTTTTCGATCCCGTCTCCTTTCCCCGCCGGCCACGCTCGCCCATGTTTGAGCGCCCCCGCGCCGGAGAGCGGGCGCTGCTGGTCCATGTCACTCCGCGCGGGCGTCCGGAAGCCGAGGAGATCGAAGAGTTCCGGGAGCTGGCGGCCTCCGCCGGAGCCCGCATCCGCGGCCTCGTCACCGCGGTGCGGATGGCGCCGGACCCCCGTTATTATGTGGGCCGTGGCAAGGCCGAGGAGATCCGCGAGCGGGTGGAAGCCGAGGAGGCCGAGCTGGTCATCTTCGATCACAGCCTCACGCCCAGCCAGGAGCGCAACCTGGAAAGGCTTCTTCAGTGCCGGGTCTTGGACCGCAACGGCTTGATTCTCGACATCTTCGCCCAACGGGCCCGCTCCTTCGAAGGCAAACTGCAGGTGGAACTGGCGCAGCTTCGCCACCTTTCCACCCGCCTGGTGAGGGGTTGGACCCACCTGGAACGGCAGAAAGGGGGGATCGGCCTCAGAGGGCCGGGCGAGACCCAGCTGGAGACCGACCGCCGCCTGCTGGCGCGGCGCATCGACCAGATTCGCCACCGGCTGGCCAAGGTGGACAGTCAGCGCGAACAGGGCCGGCGCGCCCGCCGCCGGGCCGAAGTGGCCACCGTCTCCCTGGTGGGCTACACCAATGCCGGAAAGTCCACGCTCTTCAACCGGCTCACCCACGCCCATGTCTACGCCCGCGACCAGCTCTTCGCCACCCTCGATCCCACTTTGCGCCGGCTGCGCCTGCCCGAGGGCGAGGAGCTGGTGCTGGCGGACACCGTGGGCTTCATTTCCCGGTTGCCCCACGAACTGGTGGCCGCCTTCCGTTCCACCCTTCAAGAGACGGTGGAGGCCGCGCTGTTGCTGCACGTCATCGACGCCGCCAATCCAAGGCACGCGGAGCAGAAGGCCGAGGTGGAGGCGGTACTGAGCCAGATCGGTGCCGGAGGAGTGCCGCGCATCGACGTCTACAACAAGATCGACCTGCTCGAAGGCGGCGAAGCCGAACCGGCGATCGAGCGGGACGAGAAGGAAAGGGTGGTGAGAGTCCGCTGCTCGGCGGTCGCCGGCCGGGGGCTCGATCTATTGCTGGGAGCGTTGCAGGAGCGTTTTCACCAGCCCCATGTGCGCCGATGCGTGCGGCTCGAAGCGGAGGAGGGACGTCTCAAGGCGCTGTTGCACGAGAAAGGGCAGGTTCTCCAATGCCGTGACCTGAAGGACGGCGGCTGCGAAATCGAGGTGGCCTTCACCCAGGCGGCGCTCGCGCGTCTGCAAAAAAAGGAGCCCGAGTTGGCGCGGCGATTGCGAATCGAGGAGTCTCTCCCCAAGCCCGGGTAATGGGGGCGTCGCAGGCGAAACCGTCCCGGCCGCCGCCGGGGTGATCGCATGAATCGGCTCTTGGATCCGTCAAAGGAGCCCGTTTCGGCGGGGTCCGTTCGTGCATTCGTCCCGCGGTTGCCGGCCACCGGCGTTGCGGTTTGCATAGCACTTTTCCAGCAACTTGGTAAAATCCCCCCTTTGCAAGCCGACGCGCCCTGCGGGTGCGCGGCACACCCAGTCTGGACAGAGGACCGATTTCATGGCCTGGAACGAACCAGGCGGCGATGACCGCGACCCTTGGGGAGGCGGCGGCAGGAACCAGCCGCCCGACCTCGACGAGGTGGTGCGAAAGCTGCAAGAGAAGATGAGCGGCCTGTTCGGCGGGCGCCGCGGTGGCGGCGGCGGTTCGGGCGGTGGCCGCATTCCGGCGGGCGGGCGGCGGCTGGTGCCGTTGCTGGTCGGCGTCGTGATCGTGGCCCTGCTGCTGATCAAAGGGTTCTACATCGTGCAGCCCGCCGAGCGGGGCGTGGTGCAGCGGTTGGGGGCGTTCCACTCGGTGACCCCTCCCGGGCCCCATCTCCTGATCCCCTTCATCGACAAGGTGACCGTGGTCAACGTCGATCAGGTCAACAAGTTCGGGCACCGGGCGCAGATGCTCACCAAGGACGAGAACATCGTGGACATCACGCTCACGGTGCAGTACCGCATCCAGGACGCGGCCGCTTTTCTCTTCCGCGATTCCGATCCGGTGAAGACCATCTACAACGCCGTGGAATCGGCGCTGCGCGAAGTGAGCGGCAAGAGCACGCTCGACGCGATCATCACTCAGAACCGAAGCGCGGTGGCCGCCATGGTGAAGCAGGAGACCCAGCGGCTGCTCGACTTCTACCAGACCGGATTGATGGTGACCAACGTCAACATCCAGGACGCCAAGCCGCCCGAAGAGGTGAAAGATGCCTTCGACGACGCCACCCGCGCCATGGCCGACAAGGAACGGGTGCAGAACGAGGCTCAGGCCTACGCCAACGACATCGTGCCCCGCGCACGGGGAGCGGCGGCCCGGCGCGTGGAGGACGCCAAGGCTTACATGGCCAGGGTGGTCTCCGAAGCCAAAGGGGAGTCGAAGCGTTTCCTCGAGCTCTACAAAGCGTACCGCAAGGCGCCGGAAGTGACCCGTCAGCGTCTCTATCTGGACACCATGCAGGAGGTGCTTTCGCGGACCGGGAAAGTGATCCTGGACGTCAAGCAGGGCAGCGGAAACCTCACTCTGTTGCCGCTCGACCGGCTGTTGGGCTCCAACAGCGCCCTGGTGCGGCGACCCCAGGTGTTGCCGGGGTACGAGAGCCTGGAGGCCGAATCGACGGCGCGCAAGGTGAAAGAGTCCACCGCCCGCGAGCGGGAGCGCAGGCGTAACGTCGAACGCGCCAGGAGGAACCGTCGATGAATTCACCCAAGGCAATGTTGCTGGCGGCGCTCGCCATCGTGGCGCTGCTGGTGGGTTCCTCCTCCCTCTTCGTGGTGCAGGAGTACGAGACCGCCCTGCTGCTGCGGCTGGGCAAGATCGTCGCTTCCGACTTCAAGCCGGGGCTCCATTTCAAACTGCCGGTGATCCAGAGCGTGGAGAAGTTCGACGCCCGCCTGCAGACCCTGGACGCCAAGCCGGAACACTTCCTCACCAGCGAGAAGAAGTTCGTGGTGGTGGACTCCTACATCAAGTGGCGCATCGACGACACCGCCCAGTACTACCGCTCCACCCGCGGCAACATGGCCACCACGGCGCGGCTGCTGGGAGAGCGGATCAACGCCGCTCTGCGGGACGAGTTCGGCAAGCGCACCATCAGCGAAGTGGTATCGGGAGAACGCACCGAGATCATGGAGCGGCTTACCCGCAAGGCGGACGAGAACGCCTCCGACCTCGGGGTGGAGATCGTAGATGTGCGCATCAAGCGCATCGACTTTCCGCCCGAGATCAGCAACCGCGTCTATGAACGCATGCGCACCGAGCGCGAGCGGGTGGCGCGTGAGCTTCGCGCCCAGGGAGCCGAGGCGGCGGAGCGGATCCGCGCAGACGCCGACCGCCAGAAGACCGAGATTCTGGCGGAGGCCTATCGCAAGGCGGAAGAGATTCGTGGCCGGGGCGACGCCGAGGCGGCGGCCATCTACGCCGACGCCTTCTCCAAGGACGTGGAGTTCTACAACTTCTGGCGGAGCCTGAAGGCCTATCGCAAGGTGTTCCAAGAAGGCAAGAGCCTCATGGTGCTCGATCCCGATTCCGAGTTCTTCCGCTATTTCCGCAACCAGCAGGGTGAGCGGTAGGCGGGCGGCTCGGCAAGGCGTTGCACGGGCCGGGGATGTCCCCGGCCTTTTCGGGTGAGGAGAAAGGAGATGGCCTGGCAGGATCTTTGGGCGGCTCTGGCGCTGGTGCTGGTGATCGAAGGGATCCTTCCTTTCCTCAATCCCCGGCGTTATCGCGAGTTGATCCGGGTGCTCGATCGGATGGACGACGCCACCGTGCGCCGCGTCGGCTTGATCAGCATGTTGTTGGGACTGGGGCTGCTCTACCTGGTGAGATGAAGACGCAACAGAGACATTGGCTGCTGCCCGACGGGGTGGACGAACTGCTGCCGGAGGAGGCGGGGCGGTTGGAGCGCCTGCGCCGTCGGCTGCTGGATCTCTACGCCAGTTGGGGCTACGAACTGGTGATCACCCCTTTCGTGGAGTATCTGGATTCTCTGCTCACCGGCGTCGGGCGCGATCTGGAGCACCAGACCTTCAAACTCACCGATCCCCTCGGCGGCCGCTTGCTCGGCATCCGGGCGGACATCACGCCGCAGGTGGCCCGCATCGACGCCCACCAATTGCAGCGAGAAGAGCCGGTGCGGCTCTGTTATCTGGGCAGCGTCCTGCGCGCCTTCAGCGACGGTTTCTCCACCACCCGCAGCCCCTTGCAGATCGGCGTGGAACTCTACGGCCATGACGGCGTGGAGAGCGATTTGGAGGTGCTCTGCCTGATGATGGCCACCCTGGAGACGGCGGGCGTGGGGAATCTCTTTCTCGATCTGGGCCATGTGGGCATCTTTCGCGGCCTTGCGCGGCAGGCGGACCTGGATGTTTCCCGGGAACGGGCGCTGTTCGATGCGCTCCAGCGCAAGGCGGTGCCGGAGATCGAAACGCTGGTGGAGAACTTCGGCCTCGACGAGGAGAAGGCGGGGTGGTTTCTGGCGCTCGCCGGACTCAATGGCGGCGCCGGGGTGCTGCAGAAAGCGGAAACGGCGCTGGCCGGCGCCTCGGCCGAGGTGCGGGGGGCCCTGGACCGTCTTCGGGAGGCGGGAAAGCGCCTCCATGCCTGCCTGCCGGAGCTGCCGGTGCACTACGATTTGGCCGAGCTGCGCGGTTACCAGTACCAGAACGGCTTGGTGTTCGCCGCTTTCGTGCCCGGTTCGGGGAAGGAGATCGCGCGCGGAGGCCGTTACGACCGCATCGGCGGGAAATTCGGCCGGGCGCGGCCGGCCACCGGCTTCAGCGCCGACCTCAAGACCCTCATGCGCTTTGGAGCGCAAGCGGCGGAAGCTCCCAGGGAACGGGTGTTCGCTCCCTGGAAGGAGGATCCCGAGCTGGACTCGGCCATCGCGGAGCTGCGCCGGCAAGGGATTGCCGTGGTGCGCGAGCTCCCCGGACAGCGGGGCGATGCGCGCACCATGGGCTGCACCCATCGGCTGGTCCGGGGCGAGAAGGGCTGGCGCCGGGAACCTTTGAAGAACACCTGATCGATTCAATTTCAACTTTCAATCCTAGAGAACTGAAACCAATGGGAAAGAACGTAGTGGTCATCGGCACCCAGTGGGGTGACGAAGGCAAGGGCAAGGTCGTGGACCTGCTCACCGACAAGGCCGACGCCGTGGCGCGCTTCCAGGGCGGGCACAACGCGGGCCACACCCTGGTCATCGACGGGCATCAGACCATCCTCCACCTGATCCCTTCGGGAATCCTGCGCGAGGGGGTGCGCTGTCTGGTGGGCAACGGCGTGGTGCTCTCGCCCGCCGCTCTTTTGGAGGAGCTGGACGGCCTGGAGAAGGCCGGCGTGGACGCCCGCTCGCGCTTGGGACTGAGCGAGTCCTGCACCCTGATCCTCCCCTACCATGTCGCCCTCGACCAGGCGCGCGAGCTGGCTCGCGGAAAGAAGGCCATCGGCACCACCGGCCGGGGCATCGGCCCGGCCTACGAGGACAAGGTCTCCCGCCGCGGAATCCGTCTGGGCGAGATGCTCGACGCCGATCACTTCGCCGAGCGGCTGCGCGAAGTGATGGAGTACCACAATTTTGCTCTGGAGCACTATTTCAAGCAGCCCAAGGTGGACTACCAGGAGGTTCTGGAGGAGGCGCTGGCCCAGGCCGAGCGTCTCCGTCCCATGGTGGGGGATGTCACCGGCGAGCTCATCCGCCTGCGGCGCGAAGGGAAGAGCGTTCTCTACGAAGGGGCTCAAGGCGCGCTGCTCGACATCGATCACGGCACCTACCCCTATGTCACCTCCTCCAACACCACTGCCGGGGGCGCGGCCACCGGCACCGGCACCGGGCCGCGCGATCTCGACTATGTGTTGGGGATCGTCAAGGCCTACACCACCCGCGTGGGTGCCGGCCCTTTCCCCACGGAACTCTTCGACGAGAACGGCCCGGGCAACCACATGGGGGTGAAAGGGCATGAGTTCGGCGCCACCACCGGCCGCAAGCGCCGCTGCGGCTGGCTGGACGCGGTCGCCCTGCGCCGCTCCCTCGCCATCAACAGCGTGTCGGGCATCTGCATCACCAAGCTGGATGTGCTCGATGGATTGGAGACGTTGAAGATCTGCGTCGCCTACGAGTTCGAGGGTGAGCGCATCGACTATCCGCCGGCCGGCGCCGACAACTTCGAGAAATGCAGGCCGGTCTACATCGAGCTGCCCGGCTGGAGCGATACCACCCGAGAGGCCGCCAGTTTCGACGAGCTGCCCGAGGCGGCGAAGGACTATCTGCGCAAGATCGAAGAGCTGTGCGAGACCCCCATCCACATCGTCTCCACCGGCCCGGACCGCGACGAGACCTTGGTGTTGCGCCATCCTTTCGACGATTGAAGGGCACCCGTCGGAGCGATCGAAAGCCTGGATTCCCTCCTGTGCGGGAATGACGGGGCTGAGCGCTGTAACCGTACCCGCTGGCGACCTGGATTCCCGCCTGCGCGAGAATGACGGGGCTGAGCGCTGTAACCGTACCCGCTGGCGACCTGGATTCCCACCTATGGGGGAACGACGAACTTTTGCCCTTCGTCATTCCAGACGGAGCGGATGTCCGGGATCCAACGGGCCTGTTGGTCTCGGTGGAACCGTTGAATCTTCTGGCAGTGTCCCCTCTTGGTATCCTGGGGCTGGAGGGGGCATGGAGCACGTTGGCAGAGCGACTTTCCTTTCGCACGGGAATGACGTGCCCTTCGTCATCCCGGACGGAGCGGAGCGAAGATCCGGGATCCAGCTTCTTCTAGTGTGTTGGTCGGCGCGACGTTTTCTGGTCAGCGCTTTTCCCGGCCGTACTCGTCGTCGAAGCGGACGATGTCGTCCTCGCCGAGGTAGCTGCCCGACTGCACTTCGATGAGTTCCAGCGGAATCTTGCCAGGGTTCTCCAATCGGTGCAGCTCGCCCACGGGAATGTAGGTGGACTGGTTTTCGGTGAGCAGGAAGCTCTCTTCTCCCCGGGTCACCAGAGCGCTGCCCTTGACCACGATCCAGTGTTCGGCGCGATGGTGGTGTTTCTGCAAAGAAAGGCTGGCGCCGGGTTTGACCGAGATGCGTTTCACCTGGTAGCGCTCGGCGCGGTCGATGCCCTGGTAGCAGCCCCAGGGACGGTGCACCTGGGCGTGGATCTCGATCTCTTCCCGCTGTTCGCCGTCGAGCCGCTCCACCAGCTCCTTCACCCGCTGGGCCTGACTGCGGTGCGCCACCAGTACCACGTCCGGCGTGTCCACCACGACGAGGTCTTTCACCCCCAGCGCCGCCAGCAGGCGGCCGTCGGAGCGCAACAGGCTGTCCTTGCAGTCCACCGCGACCACGTCTCCCTGAAGGAGGTTCCCTTCGTCATCCTTGTCGCCGATCTCCCAGAGCGCCGACCACGAGCCCACGTCGCTCCAGCCCGCTTCCAACGGCAGCACCACGCCGCGGTCGGTGTGTTCCATCACCGCATAGTCGATGGAGTCGGAGGGACAGCGCTCGAAGGCTTCGGCTTCCAGACGGATGAAGTCGAGGTCGCGCTTCGCCCCTGCGCAGGCCGCGCGGCAGGCCTCCACCATCTCGGGTCGCTGTTTCTCCAGCTCTTCCAGGTAGACCGAAGCGCGAAAGAGAAACATGCCGCTGTTCCAGTAGTAGTCGCCGGCGTCGAGATAGAGACGGGCGGTGGCGAGATCGGGTTTCTCCACGAAACGGTCGATGCGGCGGGCGCCGCCGTCTTCCGACAGAGGGGCGCCGCCCTGAATGTAGCCGTAGCCGGTCTCCGGGTACTCGGGAACGATGCCGAAGGCGACCAGATGCCCCTGTTCGGCCAACGCCTCCCCTTCGGTGACGGCATCCCGGAAGGCGTCGAGGTCGCGAATGACGTGGTCTGCGGGGAGGATCATCAGCACCGGGTCCTCGTCGTCCCGCAAGGCGTGAAGCGCGGCCACCGCCGCGGCCGGGGCGGTGTTCCGCCCCACCGGCTCCAGCAGGATGGGGGCTCCCTCATAGCCGGCTTCCTGGAGCTGTTGGGCCACGAAGAAGCGGTGTTCGCTGTTGCACACCACCATGGGGTCGCATTGGGCCAGTGAGCGCATCCGGGCGCAGGTCTCCTGCAGCATGGAGATTTCGGAGATCAACGGCCAGAACTGCTTGGGATGGGTCTTGCGGGAAACGGGCCACAAGCGGGTGCCCGAGCCGCCGGAGAGGATCACGGGAATCATCTGCGGACAATCTTCCTTTACAATCGCTGGAACCCGAGCATAGCAATTCCACTCCAAACTCTCATCCTCCGCCGTCGTTTTCCGTGAACCGGAACGGATCGCAACCTCGGTGGCCGCAAACGAACTCATGGCGACGCGC
>Ga0256841_1002938_pt1 | contig 13103 bp, 15 predicted proteins | sample 356308metaG_FD_185971 | JGI IMG/M metagenome (GOLD analysis project Ga0256841, IMG submission 185971) | Hydrothermal vent microbial communities from Mid Atlantic Ridge, Atlantic Ocean - 356-308 | ecosystem: Environmental > Aquatic > Marine > Hydrothermal vents | place: Atlantic Ocean: Mid...
CACTTACATGGAGTAAAAATTACTCCATTACTTCTCCTTTTTAAACCAGTTTGTTACTCTATCTACTATACCCTCAAATAGATTTTCATGTGGTGTACTTTCATACCCAAACGAATCTCCTAATTTTACCAATAACTCTTTTTGTTCTTCGTTTAACTTTTTAGGATAGATGATCTTAATCTGAGCTATTAAATCTCCCTTACCTCTGCCATGAACATTTTCAACACCCTCACCACGCAATAAAAACTGCTCTTTATCTTTTACACCGATTGGAATATTAATCTCTTTTTCACCTCTGAGTGTAGGTACTTTGATACTACCTCCAAGTGCTGCTTGTGTGAAAAATATAGGAACTTCGATATAGATATTGTCACCATCACGCACAAAATGTTCATCTTCCTGTACAAGGATTAAAACATACAGATCACCACGACGACCATGTTCATCTATATTTCCTTTTTGTCCTACACGAATACGATTTCCATGATCTATACCAGCTGGGATCTGTACTGTTGTAGTTGCTTCTTCTTCTACATATCCTTTACCTTGACAATCAGGGCATTTGTTAGCAACTACACTTCCCTCACCATGACAAGCTTCACATGTCTGAGCAAATGTCATAAAACCTTGACGATAATAGACCTCTCCTTTTCCACCACACTCTGGACAAGTAGAAGGTTTTTTATCCTTATCTCCTGTGCCATCACAAGTTTTACACACTGTTTTGTAACTATAATGAATCTCTTTTTCACATCCAAATACAGCTTCATTAAAAGCTAGAGTAATCTCACTCTCGATATCCAAAGGATACTTTTGCGAAGATCTACGACCTCCACCGTGATTAAAACCACCAAAACCTCCACCGCCAAATACAGATTCAAAAATCGAACCTAAATCACCCATGATATCTTCCATATTCATGTCACTATAATGATGAAAACCTTGACTTTCTAATCCTTTTACACCATATCTATCATATGTTTGTCGTTTTTGAGGATCACTTAATACTTGATAAGCTTCATTAACAAGCTTGAACTTATCTTCAGCTTCTTTATCACCTGCATTTCTATCTGGATGATATTTGAGTGCCAATTTTCTATATGCTTTTTTAATCTCATTTCCATCGGCATCTCTACTCACTTCTAATAATTCATAATAATCTATCTGCGTTGCCATGAAAATATACACCTTTTATTTAATTTTAATCTAGCATATTAGCCCAAATTAACTAAAAAATCCATATAAACACAGATTACAAAGTATTTTGTGATAAAAATCTATAAAAAAAATATTTATGATGACGATACTATGTCAAATGAAAATTTGGTTAAAACCAACTAGAAGGAATGACTGTGGATGTTACTACTCTCAAAATCATAACAGATGATACACTAAAAGCGATCCGAAAATATGATGTTGTTACACCTGATCTATTTAAAGATACATTTGTCACACAAGCTAAAAAGCGTAATGTTCCTATTGATTTAGATGAACTCTCTGATAAAACGGTAGAAAATACCTTGCATAAAATTTTTTCAATAGAAGAACAAACTAAAGAAAATACGCAAATATTACAGGAAAATCTAAATCTTGCTACAACAGCTATCAAAGAACAAGATGAAAAACTGCTTGATATAGTACAAAGTCAAATGCAAGAATTAACTAAAAAAATATCACACCTTGAAGAACAAGTATATCTTGATGAACTTACAAAAGCATACAATAGAAAATGGCTTTTTGAAAAAGTTCTATCTTATGAAAAATTTAATAATGACGGTACAATCATATTTATAGATGTTGATAAATTTAAGACAATAAACGATACCTATGGACATATCACAGGAGATAAAATTCTTGCTTTGATCACCAAGATCTCTAAAAGTATTGAAAATGCAAATACTATTCGTTATGGTGGCGATGAGTTTATTGTTATTGCCAATAATGCAAATAAAGAAGAGTACTTAAAAACTATGGAACAATTGAGTAATAACCTTTCCAAAAAACTATTTAAAATACAAGACAAAACATTTCATGTTGGTATCTCTTATGGTGTTGTAGAGTTTAAAAAAGGTGACTCTTTTCAAGAAATTTTAGAGATGGTAGATGAACTAATGTATACGCACAAAAAAGCAAAAGCTTAATGAAAAAAAGCTTTTGTCTGTGCAATATCTTTAGAAATCTGTTTTTTCAATAACTCCAGAGTATCAAACTTTCTGTTTTCTCTGATAAAATCATAAAAAGCTATATCTATATTTTTTACATTATCAAATTTTTGCTTATCTAATATATGCGTTTCAACTGAAAATTCGCCATCAGTACTAACCCTCTTTCCTATAAAAGAGACAGAAGGAAACCATGTTTGGTCTATTTTAGTTTTAGTAACATAAACACCCTCTTTAGGCAATAAAAATCTTCCCGTTTGGATATTAAAAGTAGCAAACAACTCTTTTTTACCAAGCCCTTGACCAGAGATAACTTCTCCAGATACTTCGTAAGGTCGTCCTAAAAGTTTATTTGCTTTACTAATTTGCCCACGATAGAGCATCTCTTTGATCTCTTTGGAGTGAATTGATATACCATCTATAGATTGTTCCTCAATCACAATAATTTCACCATCATAAAGCTCTTTTAATAATTTTGCATCACCTTGTCGATGCTTACCAAAACGAAAATCATACCCTATTATAACCTTTTGAACACAGGGAAACTCTTTTTTTAAAAATGTGATAAATTCAACAGCTGTATCGTTTTTGATAGCATCAAAATCCAAAAATATACAAGGAAATGTACTATATTTGCAACGTACTAAATCAGGAGTTAATGCAAAGGGTGCTTTTTTTTCAATTACTATCAAAGCACCTAAAGGAGATAAATGCGATAAAAGGTACTGATGAGCTATATGTAAACCATCAAATCCCCCAATAGCAATAGAATCTATTTTATCTTTTTGTATAGTGGTAGAAAATTTCAAGATTCCCCTCTTTTCCTTCAACTTTTGATGGTCGTTTATCACAAAGTTTCCATCCTATACTTTGACAAAGTGCTTCAAATTTAGTTTGTGCTAATTTTATAGCAGTTTGATTTTTTACAACACCCTTTTTAGTACGTCTAACTTCACGTCCCACTTCAAACTGAGGTTTAAAGAGTATAACGATATCCAAAGAGGCCAATCTATCTATATCTTTGATAATATACTCTATACCCACAAAAGAGACATCACAGGTAACTATATCAAATCGTTTTTGTGTTTGATATGATCGAATATCCGTCTCTTCTACACTTTCTACTCGTATATCATTACGAAGACTCTCATCTAGTTGATCACGCCCTACATCAACACCAACAACACTTTTTGCTCCATACTCTAACAAAACTTGAACAAAACCACCTGTACTACTTCCTATATCCAGACAACTCTTGTTTTTTATATCCAAAGGATATTCCAAAAGCCACTCTTTTAGTTTATCTCCTGCACGTCCGACATATATACACTCTTTCAATATATCAATTTTATTAGCTTCATTCTTATTTATATTAAAGGATGCTTTAGTTATTATATTACTGTTTACTAATACTTTTTTATTCAGGATAAGTTCTTTAGCTTTATTCCTACTGTTAGTATAACCGTTGTTGTACAGATAAGTATCTAATCTCATGTTCTTTACATTCTATAGTTTTTCGATATTTTAGCATAAATATATCATATGTAACAAATCGTGATAAAATACAGCATATAAAGTAAAATATCACTGAAATTTATACTATTTATCCAAAAACGCTAAATAAATTTTGAAAGATTACGATCTAGGAGTATAACAAATAAAACATAGGACTAAATATGAAAGTTTCAAATAAAGAAATTGCAGCGTCAATTAACAAAACTCCATCCGCGATCTCATACCTGAAGAAAAACAATTACGAAGAGTATCAGATCTTAAAACTAGGTGTGCTTTGCAAGAAATTAAACCTTGACAATGAAGACCTTTTAGCAATGTATACGCTTAAACAAATTGAGCTAAAAAGAATTGCTTCATAAACTAGCTGTTTTTTGGTATCCCGCAATACCAGATTCTACTAAGATATAAACCATTTGGATCAACTAAATCACTAACATGACGATGTTTGAGATTTAGTTGATCTTTCAAATTTTCTACACTAAACTTATCTCTGCCAACATGAAGTAAAAAAGCTACCATCATTCGTATTTGAGAACGTACAAATCCATTGGCTTGAAATGAAAAAATATAAAAATCTTTATGTTTATAAAACTTTGCCTGATATATCTCTCTGATTGCATTATCTACATCACTATCTGATTTCATAAAAAAACTAAAATCATGCCTACCTTCAAATAGACAAATAGCATTGGAAATTTTGTCAGGATCAAAAGGTTTTGTATACAATACATAAGAGCTTAGAAAAACATTTGGTTTTTCCATAGAGACGATATAACGATAAGATCTTTTTTTTGCACTATATCTAGCATGAAAATTATCATCAACTCTTTGAATATTTTCGATATATATATGAGGAAGTGCTTTATAATTTATATATCTTTTTAATTTTTCTAAATCAAGCCAAAACGAAGGTAAATCAAGACTAAGTACTTGCCTAAGTGCATGAACACCCTTATCTGTACGTCCACTGACATCTGCTTTGGTATCAATACCAAGAGAATGAAAAATCTCATACAATGTATTCATGACTGTTTTAACACCACTATTTTGTGCCTGTATCCCAAAAAAATGACTGCCATCATAACTAAAAGTCATCATTACACGCATCAATGCCCTTTAAAACCGTTCTAATACACGTTTTTTAAATACAATCATGCCTACAATACTAAAAAATACAAAGATTCCAATCGTACCATAAAAAGGAAATTTATGAGCTAATTTATAAATCGCTACATAATAGAGTAAAACAACTATCATGGTATTTAGATAAACATTTGGTTTTTGATGACGCATATGTGCGATACCAAAAGATAAAGCATACAAAAATGTAGCCAAAGGAAAAAGACCAATTAAAATTGAAAAAGCTAATTGAGTAGCACGTTTAGGGTCACTTTTTGCTTTTTCCCAATAATCAATGATCTCACTGGATGTAAGCTGGTGCATCTTAGGATTATAACTCATTTTGAGTTTTGCATAATCAACCTGTGTCAATTTTTCTTTTGATAACGAAAAAACTTTTCCATCATAAAGTCTAAAATTAACCAAAGCATCTTTGCGATCAAGTCTAGCTTCTTTAGCTAAAATGAACTTATCCTCTTTACCATCCACTCCTCTTTGATACAAAACGATATTGTTATAAACATTTTTGGTATTACTCTGGACAAATACATGCCAGTTTGCAAACTTTTGTCCAAATTCACTCTCTTTAAAATTAAGTTTAGCTTCCATCTTTTTAAGAGCAATAAAATTAGAACTTAGTTGTTTAGAAAGAGGCATGAAGAAAATAACATTTAGCAATAAAAAAATTGATGCAATGATCGAAAGTCCCAAAAAAAGACGTGCAATTTTTGCAGGATTCATAGAAAGTGCAAAAAGGACAATCATCTCATTATCTTTAGAAAGAGAAAAAACAGTCATAGCAATAGCGATGAAAAAAGTGATGGGAAATGTATAACTGATGATTTCAGGAATAGCATATAAAAAGATTTCACTCAAATCCCAAAAACTAACACTAATAAGTGCAGTCAATCTCGATAAAGTGATAAAAAATATCACAGATACCAGGAAAAACAGAGTAAAAAAGAGTGATGAAAAAAGTGGAAAAAAGTTTGATAAAATATACCGACTGACTCTATCCATAAAGATTTATCAACACTCCATTAAAAAAATCATCTGCCATATAAACGATAAAAAGAGCCAATGCCAAAAATGGGATAAATGGTACTTCATAATCTTTTTCTCGTATAAATATAAAAACAGGCAATGCAATAATAGCAGACAAAAAGATAGCAACCGCACCAAGTTTCAATCCTACCATCGCACCAATAGTCGCAGCGATCATGATATCTGCCTCTCCTAATGCCTCTTTTTTAGCAAAATAAGAGACATAAAAACGAAGTAGTGAAAATCCACCAGCGAACAAAAGAGCATTTATCAAATTTCCAAGGATTAAATTGGATGAAAAAATAGCTAAAGTCAATGCAGATAAATTTAAACTATCAGGTACAGCTTTATATCGTAAATCTATCACCGATAATCCAAGTAAAAGTGCAAAAACTAACCCAACGATAATAGCATAAGTGATATTTCCAACTTTCCAATACGCTAAAGCAAAAATAACAGCTGTTATTATCTCGATTAAGGGATATTGTTTTGATATAGGTGTTTTACAAAAATAGCATTTACCGCCAAGTAGAAGCCATGAAAGTACAGGTATATTATGCCACCATTTAAGTTTATGATTACATTTTGGACAATGCGAACCAGGAAAAACTATACTCTCCTCTTTTGGTATACGCAAGATCAATACATTTAAAAAAGAGCCAAATAATAACCCAAACAACGTGATAATACCACCTTCTAAAAGAGTTTGACTCATTTAATACCTCCAAATCTTCTCTCTACACCTTTAAATACTTTGATAATCTCATCAAGCTTTTCAACCGTAAAATCAGGCCAAAGAGTATCTGTGAAAAACAGTTCACTATAAGCTGCTTGCCACAGAAGATAATTTGACAATCTTTTATCACCACCTGTACGGATCAAAATATCTACAGGATCCATCCCCGCAGTATCCAGCAAATCATCAAAACTATCCTCATCTACCTCTTTGCCAGTTTTAACTGCTTTATTAACAGCACGTACTATTTCATTTTTAGAACCATAATTTACTGCCAAAACTTGAGTCAAACCTGTAAAATGTGCTGTTTTTTCTTTTGTATATGCGATACGTTCCTGTAAACTTTCTGGCAGTTTTTCAATCTCTCCAATAGTTTCAAAACGAACATTGTTTTCCAAAAAAAGACTTAACTCATTTTTAAGATAACGATCCATCAACTTCATCAAAAAGCTAACTTCACCCTCAGGGCGTTTCCAATTTTCTGTACTAAAAGCATAAAGTGTTAGATATTTTACACCTATATTTGAAGCATGGATTGTAAGTTCACGTACCCTTTTGGCTCCTTCTTCATGTCCTACGATACGTTTTAAAAATCCCTGTTTCTTTGCCCAGCGACCATTTCCATCCATGATGATTGCGATATGATTAAGTTTATTCATGAAAATCTATCCTTTTAAATCCAAAAGCGATGAAACAGGTTCATACAAAGGCGAAATTTTACCTTTTTTGGGATAAAGCTGACCTTGAAACTCCAATAAAGATAACTCATTTCGTAAAAATTCTAAACTCTGTTCATAGTACAAATATAATACAAGCCTCTTGATATCACCACTGACTTCAACCACACCTTCAACAGGTCCGATATGTTCAAAAGCTGCATAAAAATCTATCATACCATCATTTGTTGAAGTTTTGCTTTTTGATTTTCTTTTTTTAAACTGGAACATTGTACTTTTTTCATTATGCTTTAGTACCATTGAGAATACATCATTATTTAAGGCAGCTATCATGTTAGATAGTGTCATAAACTCTTCTTTAGTATTTGTTTTTGCAAGATGCTCCAAAAGTTGCATTTTCAACTCTGACTTAGGAGACTCTTTGGCAAGAGTCTGCAACAGTTTTTCAGCTGTAAATTCTGGAATAAAAGATAACTTTGCGTGTTGTAAAAACTTTGGTTTCAAAAGTAGTTTAGAGAGTGAAACAGCGTGTGTTTTTGGCTCTTCTTTCATCATCCCCCAATACTTTTTCCCAACTTCAAGTTCAAGATTACTCTTTGTATTAACTTCTTTTTTGCCTATTTGAAGTAGATATTTTTGAGTATCTTTCTTTTCAAGTACATCAATATTTACAGGTAAAAGTGCATTAAATCTTGTAGTACTTAACTTTGCAAGAAGTGAATCTATCTTTGCAAGTTGACCAATCTGAGAAATCATGTAGCATCAAGTTGTGCCAACTTATCTAAAAGATTTAAAGACACATGTAGTTTATCAGCTTTGGCTAAAGGATATTGCCCACTTTTTGTAATCAAGGTAATCTCATTTTCATCACTGCCAAAAGGATTTTTTGAAATATTATTATAACAAACACCATCAAGATCCTTTTTTGCTAACATATTAGTGGCATTGTCTAAACCCTTTTCACTATCACTTTCTGCTTTAAATCCAATAGAAAAGATACCCTCTTTTGATACAGAAGATAAAATATCCTCATTTTTAACCAACTCTAAATTCCAAACATCTCCAATAGTATCTTTTTTTATTTTTCCTTCTTGTGGATATTTTGGTACAAAATCACTCACAGCAGCTGCCATAAATAGATAAGGCTTTTTTTGTATCAATTCAGGTACAGAGTCATCCATCAATGTAGCTTTAGTCAATACACCTTTTTTTGCCACACGAATAGCATCGACAAGATACTCTTTTAACTCTTTAGAATTTTCAACATCGATTAAATAAACTTCACCAGGAATATCTGAAATTTTTTGTGTTGCCAATAAACAAACATCTGCACCTTTGTAATATAGAGCTTTACTCAAAGATGCTGCCATTTTACCACTAGAAAAGTTTGAGATATAACGCACATCATCAATCTTTTCAACTGTTCCACCACCTGTTACAACAACACGACGATTGATCCAGTATGGATCTTTTAAAAGCATCTGAGCACTTTTGTGAAAGATCTCTTTAGGTTCTGCCAATGCACCTATACCTTCATCTCCACAAGCAAGTTGTTTTTTTTGCGGCACTATCTCCTGAAAATTTAAAATCTTCAACATCTTCAATGAAGCTTTTGTGGTATTATTTAAATACATATTAGTATTTGCAGCTGGAGCCAATAAAATCTCACCCTTAAAAGCTAATGCAATTTGTGTGATAAGATTATCAGCGATACCATTTGATAGTTTGTTGATTGTGTTGGCTGTTGCTGGAGCAATCACATAAAGATCAGCCCATTTACCTATATCAATATGATTATTATCATTTGCCCAGGATTCTGTTTTTTCACACAAAACTTCATGTGTGCTAATTGCTTCAAATGTCAAAGGATTTATAAAACGTTTGGCTGACTGACTCATCACAACACGCACCTCTGCTCCCTCTTTGATAAAAAGACGAATCAACTCTAAACTTTTGTAGATAGCAATACTCCCCGTAACGCCAACTACGATCTTTTTCCCCTCTAATAACATGATGTTATTTCCCCTTTTTATAACTACTCTTTAAAAAACTTATCAAAAAAGCCTTCTACTGTTTTAAGATTTGTTCTACTAATTGCAAGTGAGCCTTTTTTGACATCTTTATTGACTGTTGTACCTGCTGCAATTAATACATCATCTTCGATAACTACTGGTGCTACAAGTTGTGTATCACTTCCAACAAAAACATTTTTACCGATAATGGTTTTGTATTTATTTTTTCCATCATAGTTACAGGTAATCGTACCCGCACCTATGTTACTTCCTTCATCTATCTCACAATCACCTAAATAACTTAAATGACCTGCTTTAACACCCTTTAAAATAGATTTTTTTACTTCAACAAAGTTTCCAATATGAGTATCATAAAGTTCACTTTTTGGGCGAATTCTAGCTATTGGACCAACACTTGAATCAACTATTTTACTATCTTCTATAACAGAGTTTGCTTTTATATGACTATTGATAATTTTGCTTCCATGAAGAAGGGTAACTCCGTGTTCAATCACTGATTCACCTTCTATTTCTACATCAGAATGAATATAAATAGTATCAGGTAAATGCATTGTTACACCAGAGAGCATGAAGTTTTTCTTTATTCTTCTTTGCATTATCTCTTCTGCACAACTTAGATCATATTTTGAATTGACACCTTTAAAATTTTCTTCTTTAACATACAGTGGAGCTACTTTATATCCATCATTTTTTGCCAATTCTACAACATCAGTTAGATAGTATTCTTCTTGTGCATTATCATTACTAAGTTTTGGTAGATATTTTTCAAGAATATCTCTTTTAAAAAGGTAGATACCAGCATTTACTGTTTTGATAGCTTTTTCATCATCTGTAGCATCTTTCTCTTCTACAATCTTAACAACTTCATCACCATCTATAACAACCCTGCCATATCCACTAGAATCATCCATTTTAATAACACTCATAACAATATCAGCATCAATTTGAGAAAACTTTTCTAATTCATCAGCTTCAATCAATGGCATATCACCATTTAAAACTAAAACCTTCTCATGTTTGACATCGATATTCATCACTGCACCACCCGTTCCTGGATAATTTTGATGATCCTGGATTACATAATTGATCCCTTCAAAATACTTTTCCATAGTCTCTTGAACAAGTTTGGACTGATGAAAAAGTACAACTGTAATATCATCGCTTAACTTTTGTGCATCTTTGATAGTATAATACAACATAGGAAAACCAGATATTTCATGTAAAACTTTTGGACGAGAAGATTTCATCCTTGTGCCTTTTCCTGCTGCGAGAATAATTACAGAATTATTTGCCATTTTAAACTTTCCTTTTAAAAATTTAATATTTTATATTTTTATAAAAATATTATAGTATGATAATACTATAAGAACTACATATTAATAACAGTCTTTAAGTATATCGTTTAAATATTAAATAAATTTACATATCTGCCGATATTTGTATAAATCAATATTTTAATGAAATATTTTTAAATATCAAATCAAGGATGTCTTTGTCATGGATTTAGCTAGTGTCATAGGTCTTGTTTTAACCCTTGCTCTACTTTTTGGTGCAATGGCAATGGGTGTGGGAATTGGTCCATATATCGATGTACCTTCTATTTTGATCGTTTTTGGTGGAACAATCGGTACATTGATGATTGGTTTCAAAATGGATCATGTCAAAAGTTTTGGGAAAATGTTCATGGTTGCTATCAAACCAACTACAACTGACCCAAAAGAATTGATAGCAAAACTTGTCGAATACTCAACAAAAGCTAGAAAAGAAGGTGTTTTAGCACTTGAGGGTGATGTTGCAAATGAAGAGAATGAATTTCTAAAAAAAGGTTTAGGTATGGCAATTGACGGTAATGAACCAGATATCATACGTGATCTTTTAGAAATAGATATGGAACAAACAGATACACGACACAAAGTCAATGCCTCATTTTTTGGTCAAATATCAGGATTTGCCGGAGCAATGGGTATGATTGGTACACTTATCGGTTTGGTTGCTATGCTTTTAAATATGGCTGATCCAGCTGCGATTGGACCTTCTATGGCTGTTGCACTCCTTACTACTATGTATGGTGCTATGCTTGGAAATATCATCGGTGGTCCTGTAGAAAATATTTTAGGACTTAGAAATACAGATGAAATGGTTATAAAAACATTAATCATCGAAGGAATCATGTCTATACAGGCAGGAGATAATCCTAGAACACTTGAAGCAAAACTATTAGCATTCTTACCACCAAAAGAACGCCAAAGCCAATTTGATTAGGATATAAAATGGGAAAAAAATGTCCTCAACAAGATTGTCCTAAATGTCTGCCAGGATGGCTAGCTGCATTTGGTGATCTTATGTCACTACTATTGTGTTTTTTTGTTTTACTACTATCCATGTCTACGATGGATGCCAAAAAAGTTTCAGAAGCCGCGGCCTCACTCACAGGAGCACTTAGTGTACTAGAAGGCGGTACAAAAGTAAAAGTATCCCCCGAAAGACAACAAGAAACAACCCCAATAGACGAAAATGATGAGAGTGCCCAAAAGATGAAAACACTCCAGCGAACAATCATAGAAATGAATGAAATGTCTAAAGCAGGAGAAGGTGCAAAAGCAACTTTAGAAGAGGCAGAAGATGGTTTTATGATTCGATTACCAGCAAAATTACTTTTTGCCAAAGGAAGTGCTAAAATACAAGGAGATGATGCCCTGCTTTTTTTACGAAGAATTGCACTTATCATCGCAAAATTACCCAAAAATATGCGTATTTATGTCACTGGACATACAGATGATAGCAAACCAGTATTTAGTCCATATCCAGATAACTGGTCACTCTCTGCAGCCAGAGCAATATCTGTCACAAAAATTTTGATTAAAAACAGTGTTGAACCAAAACTTCTCACAGCTTGTGGTAAAGCTGAATTTGATCCAATTGCATCAAATCTAACTCCAGAGGGTAAGGAAAAAAACAGACGAGTTGAGTTATACTTTTTTTCAAAAGATGAGGATGATAAAGAGAGTGCTAAAAAAAGTATTCTTGATACACAAAGCGGAGGATAAAGATCAGAGCTATAGCACTTTTATTTTTGCTGTTTGCTTCTGTACTATATGGTGCTGATGCAACTGCTATCCCCACTGTCAATCTCTCCCTCTCAGCTCCATCAACTCCTAAAGATTTAGTCAGTTCACTAAATGTACTTGTTGTTTTAACTTTACTTGTACTAGCTCCTTCACTTTTACTTGTGATGACAAGCTTTATACGTTTGATTGTCGTTTTTTCATTTCTAAGACAAGCCCTTGGTACACAGCAAATGCCACCTAGCCAACTTATGGTTTCACTTGCTTTGATCTTAACATTTTTTATCATGGAACCAGTAGGACAAAAAGCTTATGATAATGGAATCAAACCATACATGGAAAAAAAGATTTCATATGAAGAAGCATTTAAAAGAGGTACTAAACCTTTCAAAGCGTTTATGATTAAAAATACAAGAGAAAAAGATTTGGCTCTATTTTTTCGTATCCGAAAACTAAAAAATCCCAAAAACTATGCCGCTGTTCCATTGACTATCGCGATTCCTGCTTTTATGATCAGTGAATTAAAAAGTGCATTTGAGATTGGTTTTTTGCTCTATTTACCTTTTTTGGTTATCGATATGGTTGTTAGTTCTGTTTTGATGAGTATGGGTATGATGATGTTACCACCAGTGATGATATCTATGCCTTTTAAATTACTTATTTTTGTATTAGTTGATGGATGGAATCTATTGATCGGAAATTTGATAGCGAGTTTTAAATGAAATGTGAATATTTTGGAAAATGCGGTAGCT
>Ga0256841_1002939_pt1 | contig 13103 bp, 13 predicted proteins | sample 356308metaG_FD_185971 | JGI IMG/M metagenome (GOLD analysis project Ga0256841, IMG submission 185971) | Hydrothermal vent microbial communities from Mid Atlantic Ridge, Atlantic Ocean - 356-308 | ecosystem: Environmental > Aquatic > Marine > Hydrothermal vents | place: Atlantic Ocean: Mid...
TTCCGAAATTATTATTTTGAAAATAAAATCTACCGTCTAATCTTTGTACCGAATTTATTTTCTTTTTATTCAAAAAATAAATTATAATTCCCAATATATTTTGTGGTAGTTCCCAAACAAAACGGATAACATACAAAAATTGTTTAATCATTAACCTTTTTTAAACCCAAAGATAAACCCAATAATTGCCGCAATTGAAAAAGGTACGTTCTTCATAAAAATATCTTTTATGGAATCGGTTGAAACATTAGCATTTTTCACCGTATTCTTTACAACATCAACAGCAGTATCTTTCCACGATAACCAATCTATATCAATAAAACCTTTATATGCGGCTATTTGCAAAACAACAACAATTAATAGTGCAAAAAAGATTATTAGTTTAGAAACTTTTTTAGATAAAAAACCTACCACCAAACCGGTAACAAGACCAATTAAAGCGGTTTTCAGTATAAAAGGTAATGCATCCATAATAAATCCCTATATTATTTGAACTTTAAATTTTAAGTATAATATTTTATTGCTAAAAAGAAAAGCCCGATTCAATTATAAATTGTCCGTTTCCATATTCGTCCAGAGCATATTCGAAACGAAAAGCATTGTATGGCAGTATAAGCAATGTTACCCCAAAACCGTAACCGGAATCAAATTTGTTTAAAGCAAGTGGTTGCTTATTATTATATGTAACACCGGCATCCAAAAAAGCATTTGCATAAAAAGCTATTCTTGCCGAAGTTAATTGTTTTGGCAGCAAAGGAAGTTTGATACTGAAATTCCATTCTTTAATCAAAGGATAATTCAATTCGAAAGAAGTTAAAATAGAATTGTTCCCTTCTCTTCGCTGAAACTTATGGCCACGAATATTCAGTTTATCGCCTAATAATGATAGTTCGTAAAACGGTACTGTTGCACCGAATGTATGTCTATATAGAAATCGCCATTTACCGGAAAGATTACCGAACAACATTTTATAATGTCTAAAATCAATAGAAAAAATATTATATGAAATATTATTTAATCCGAATCCTTTATGCACAAAAAAAGCTTCTCCGAAAATTCCGTCGTTCGAATATTGTTTTAAATTTCTGCTATCAAAAGAATATAAGATTCCTGCTGAGAGAATTCTATCTATATTTGTTTTCGAGGCGGTTAAATTTGCTACCGCCGAAGGAAACCGGTAATATTCATACGATGTAATTCCAACAACGGTATTAAACAAATCTATTCTATAACCGAGTTTAACCGAAGACAATGCAGTTACATAGTTGAAATCATTATTAAGTTTTTTTTGATCTACCAAATTCCTATTTTTAATTGTGGAATAAAGTAAATCAATACCTAACATAAAATTGCTTCCGTTACTAATAACAGGATTGAAATAAGAAAGTGCATAAGCAGGATTATAACCAAAAGTTGCAATGCCTTTTAATGTTTCGTTTCTACCTCTAAAATTTTTATATAATAAAATAATTCCGTACGAAGCACGTTTTATTGTTTTATCTCTTAATGTCAAAAATGGTAAAGGATATATATACCAGCTTTCGGCAACATAAATATTTAATATGATAATGTTTCTTTTCTCAATTATATTCAATTCCACTTTGTTAAATAAACCCAAACTGAATATTCTTTCTTTATTAAAGTCCAATACTTTTTTATTAACAATATCACCGGCTTTAAAAGTAAGTTCTCTAAGAATAACAAATTCCTTTGTAACTTTATTGCCGGTTATCGAAATCGAATCTACACGAACCGAATCGGAATTGCTTAAAATAACATTTGATTGTTTTGCAAAATTTATTTGAAATGAAATTAGAAGAATTACAAATATATATTTATACATTAAAATAATATCCGTGATTGATTAGCAAAAACTATGAACAACTTTTATGCATTTATTTTGAATTGTAATTATTCCTTCTTTAATTACTTTTTGTACGGCCGAGTCGTTCCTAATACCAAGTTGCAACCATAAATATCCAGGTTTAATTTTTATAACATCGGAAATAAGCAAAGGAATATCTTCGGAACGGCGAAATACATTTACAATGTCAATTTTATGCGGAATTTCCAAAAGACTGTTATAAACTTTTATTCCGTTTGCATCATTAAAATTTTTATTTGGATTTACTCCCACAACATCAAAACCGTTTGCGACAAGATAATCGGCAATATCTCTACTTGTTCTCATCGGATTGCTGGAAATACCAACAACTGCAATTGTTTCGGATGTTTTTAATATTTCACAAATATTTATGTTCATTTTTTACTTTCTTTAACTTAAGTTAACAAATTAAAATTGATATAATTTAATTTTTCAATATATAAACTTTAACAAAATAAACTCCGTAAAAAAGCCGGATAGACAAGCGATTCGCGTCCGGAACTTTTTTTGAAAGCTTAGCATCTATATTTTTTTCTTATGTCTTTATACTTTATTCTTTATATTCTTCTATCGGTAAACAACTGCAAACTAAATTTCTATCGCCATAAGCATCGTCAACACGTCCTACAGCCGGCCAAAATTTGTTATCTTTAATCCAATCAACCGGAGCAACAGCATCTTTTATAGAATAAGCATGAGTCCATTCGGAAGTTACATCATCCAACGTATGCGGAGAATTTTTTAACATATTATCTTCTTTATCCATTTCCTCTTTTTCTATTGCAGTTATTTCATTGTAAATTAAATTCATCACTTCGCAAAATTTATCCAGTTCATATTTCGATTCACTTTCTGTAGGCTCTACCATTAAAGTTCCGTGAACGGGAAAAGAAACTGTTGGTGCGTGATAACCGTAATCCATTAATCTCTTTGCAATATCAATCACATCTATGTTAGCTCTTGTTTTAAATTCACGCGTATCTAAAATCAGTTCGTGTCCAACAAAACCGTTACTGCCTGTATAAAGAGTTTTATACAAAGGTTTTAATTTTTCCTTTATATAATTGGCATTCAAAATTGCAATTTTACTTGCTAATGTTAAACCTTCTGCTCCCATCATTCTAATGTAAGCATAAGAAATTGTAAGAACTCCGGCGCTTCCCCAAGGAGCTGCGGAAACAGCATTTATTGATTTTGATTTGTTAATATTTACAACGGAATGACCCGGTAAAAATTCTTTTAATTTTTCATTAACTGCAATCGGTCCAACACCTGGTCCGCCGCCACCGTGAGGAATAGCAAATGTTTTATGTAAATTAAGATGACAAACATCGGCACCGATTTTGCCCGGACTTGTTAAACCGAGTTGTGCATTTAGATTTGCTCCGTCCATATAAACCAAACCACCGTTTTCGTGAATTATGTTCACCATATCAACTATACTTTCTTCGAATACTCCGTGTGTGGAAGGATAGGTTACCATTAAAGCTGAAAGATTTTCTTTGTGCTGTTCGGCTTTTAATTTCAAATCATTTAAATCGATATTTCCGTTTTCATCACAATTAACAATAATAACTTTGTTTCCTGCCAATACCGCACTTGCAGGATTTGTTCCGTGTGCAGAAGATGGAATAAGAACAATATTCCTATGTGCTTCACCTTTATCTTTTTGATATGCTTTAATAACCATTAAACCGGTAAATTCACCTTGCGCACCGGAGTTTGGTTGTAAAGAAACCGCAGCAAATCCGGTTAGTTCTGCAAGCTGCTTTTCCAATCTGTCAAACAATTCCAAGTAACCTTCGGCTTGGTCTAAAGGAGCAAAGGGATGAATATCACTAAATTCCGGCCATGTAATAGGAAACATTTCGGTAGCTGCATTTAGCTTCATTGTACACGAACCAAGCGGTATCATTGATGTTGTTAAAGACAAATCTTTTTTCTCCAATGATTTTATATAGCGCATCATTTCGGTTTCGGAATGATAACGATTAAAAACCGGATGTGTGAGATATTCACTTTCTCTTTTAAGATTACCGGGTATTCCAATTTCAGATTCAATAATATTTTTATTTTGACTATCACCAAATTTTTCAAACAAGGAAATCAAATCTTTAATATCACTTTCGGTTACATCTTCGCCTATGGAAATACCGATATGTTCATCATCAAAATATCTTAAATTGATTCCTCTTTCAATTGCTTCCGTTCTAAGTTGATTTAATTTATCATTGGAAATTTTAATTTTAAGGGAATCAAAAAAATGTGTGTTAATAATTTCATAACCGGAACTTTGTAATTGTTCGTAAATATATTTGGCAATAGAGTTTATACGCTTGGCAATATTTTTTAATCTTTTCGGTCCGTGGTAAACAGCATACATCCCGGCCATTATAGCAAGTAAAACTTGAGCTGTACAAATATTACTGGTAGCACGTTCACGTTTAATATGCTGTTCTCTTGTTTGCAATGCCATACGTAAAGCACGTCTTCCCTTTTTATCAACGGAAACACCTATAATTCTTCCGGGCACGGCACGCTTATATTCTTCTTTTGTAGCAAAGTATGCCGCATGAGGACCGCCAAAACCAAGCGGAACACCAAAACGTTGTGTAGTTCCAACAACAACATCAGCTCCGAACTCAGCCGGTGGTTTTAATAAAGTAAGACTTAATAAATCGGCGGCAACAATTTTGAATATTTTTTCTTCGGTAGCTTTTTCAAATAATGTTGAGTAATCCGAAATGTTACCATCATTACCGGGATATTGAACAAATATGGCAAAAACATCTTCGGTCAACTCGAATTTATTTTCACGTGTAATTCTTAATTCAATACCGTAAGGAATTGCACGCGTTTTAAGTACATCAATTGTTTGCGGGAAAATATTTTCCGAAACCAAAATAACGTTAGCTTTTTTCTTAGCACCTTTTCTTAGGGAATGTACCATGTGCATAGCTTCGGCTGCAGCAGTTGCTTCGTCAAGTAAAGAAGCGTTTGCCAAAGGCAGACCGGTTAAATCGGAAACCATAGTTTGAAAATTTAATAATGCTTCCAATCTACCTTGAGAAATCTCAGCTTGATATGGAGTGTATTGTGTGTACCAGCCCGGATTTTCCAATATATTTCTTTTTATTACGCTAGGAAGAATTGTAGTATTGTAACCTTGTCCTATAAAATTTTTATACAATTTATTTTTCGATGCAATGCTTTTTAATTCCTCCAGTAATTCCATTTCCGTTAATGGTAAATCCAATTCTACGTCTTTATTCAACCTTATATTTTGCGGAATTGTTTTATCAATAAGTTCGTCCAATGAATTTAGACCAATAACATTTAGCATTTTCTTAATATCATTATTATTGATACCGATGTGCCGTTCAAAAAATTTTTCTGGATATGCAAGAGTGTTCATATTATTTCTCTTTAACTTTATTAAACTTTAATTTATAATAAGAAAATTTAAGAAAATAGAATGAGAATAAATATTTTTTATTTTACACTCGGAAAAGTTTTTAATTACGGAAAGCAAAAAATACAAGTATTTAAATTTATATTATAAAGAGTTTAATTCTTTTAACACCTTTTGTGCGGCTTGTTGTTCGGCTGCTTTTTTATTATGACCAACTCCTTCGGCAAAATATTTTTCGCCCACTTTAACTCTAACTTTAAAAATTTTATTGTGTTGCGGACCAATTTGTTCTACGATACTATATTGAGGCGGTGAAAGTTTATGTGCATGTGAATATTCCAACAACTGTCCTTTGAAATTTTTATCATGTTCCAAAAATCCGTTGTTTACCAAATATTTTATTATATATTTATTTATAAAATCGGTTACTTTAGCTTCGCCCAAATCCAAGTAAATTGCTGCAATAAAAGCTTCCACAGTATCGGCAACAATATTACCCAGTTTCCTTTTTTCATTAGAAAGATATTTATCATTAAGAAAAATATATTTATCCAAATGTAAATGATAACCAACTTCTTCCAAAGATTCTTTATTTACAAAAGAAGACCTTACTTTTGTAAGGAATCCTTCTTTCTCGTTGGGATATTTACGGAATAGATATTCGGCAACTATTTTACCGAGTACTGCATCGCCCAGAAATTCCAACCGTTCATTTGATTTAACATGAAAATTTGTTTTTTCCAAATATGAACGATGTGTAAAGGCTTTAATAAAATAGAACGAACGATTAGGTTTGGTACCAATCAAATTTTCAATCATTATCAAAAGTTTATTAACTTTTTCGGGATTAAAATCCGGATTGAAATTAATATTTTTTTTACCAAAAAAACCAAAAATTTTTTTAAACAAAATTACTCTTCAAATTTTTTAAACAATAACGAAGCATTATGACCGCCAAATCCAAACGTATTGCTAAGAGCATATTTTAAATCTTTTTTAACAGGTTTATGCGGAGTGTAATCAAGATCACAATCGGGACTTGGTTCGTCCAAATGCATAGTTGGTGGTACAATGCTATTTTTTATAGCAAGTATAGTTGCTATACTTTCAATTGCTCCGGCAGCGCCAAGCAAATGACCGGTCATAGATTTTGTAGAACTAATGCTTAATTTATATGCATGTTCACCAAATAAATTTTTGATTGCAGCAGTTTCATTTTTATCATTAAGTAAGGTTGAGGTACCATGTGCATTTATGTAATCAACATCAGTTAATTCAATTCCGCCGTCTTTAACGGCTTCTCTCATAGAACGAAAAGCACCTTCACCTTCCGGTGCGGGAGCGGTAACGTGAAAAGCATCGGCAGTTAAACCAACCCCAATAATTTCACCGTATATTTTAGCTTTTCTCGTTTTGGCATGTTCAAGTTCTTCAAGAATTATGGTTCCGGAGCCTTCTCCCATAACAAAACCGTTTCTATCTTTATCAAAAGGTCTTGAAGCCACTTCGGGTCTGTCATTCCAAGTGGAAAGTGCGCGAGCCGAATTAAAACCTCCTATTGCCATTGGAGTTATTGAAGCTTCGGTTCCCCCGGTTACCATTAAATCTGCTGAACCTCTTTGAATCATAATAAAAGCATCGGATATTGCATGAGAAGAAGTTGCACATGCTGATGTGGTAGCATAGTTTGGCCCTTTTAATCCGAAACGAATTGATATATGTCCGGCAGCAATATCGGAAATCATCATAGGTATAAAGAACGGACTGATTCTTCTGGGACCACCTTTGATAAAATTTCCGTGTTGGGTTTCCCAAGTATCCATTCCACCAATTCCGCTACCGTAAATAACACCCATCCTTTCGGTATTGATTTTTTCCAAATCCAATTCGGAATCTTCCAAAGCCATTTGAGCCGTAGCCAATGCATAATGAGTAAAAGGATCCATTCTTTTAAGTGCTTTGGGAGTAATATATTCCGAAGGATCGAAACCTTTTACTTCGCAAGCAAATTGTGTAGCAAAATTTTCAGGATTAAATTTTGTTATTCTTGCGGCACCGCTTTTACCATCAAGAAGTGCTTCCCAAAATTCTTCAACGTTATTTCCAATAGGTGTTAATGCACCTAAACCGGTTATTACAACTCGCCTTTTACTCATTATTTATTTTCCCAAGTATTAAAAATAATTAAAAAATATTCCGCACGAAATTTATGCGGAATATTAAAAAAATATAAACCAAATAGTATTTTTCTTATCCTTGTTTCAATTCGGTCAAATATTTAATTGCATCACCAACTGTGGTGATTTTTTCAGCGTCATCATCAGGGATAGAAATATCAAATTCCGATTCGAAGCCCATAACCAATTCAACTATATCAAGAGAATCGGCACCCAAATCGTTTGTAAAAGAGGCTTCCGGTGTAATTTGACTTTCTTCAACACCTAATTTATCCATAATAATTTCTTTTACTTTTGCTTCAACATCCATAGGTCAACTCCTTTATTTTGTTTACGATGTATTTTAAAATATCACATTACCATTCCGCCATCAACGGAAATTATTTGTCCGGTTATATAATCCGAATTTTCACTGCACAAAAACTTAACAAGTTTTGCAACGTCTTCCGGTTGTCCCATTCTTTTTAATGGAATATTTGTTAATAGTGCTTCTTTTTGTTTATCATTTAATGCCGCTGTCATTTCGGTTTCTATAAAACCCGGTGTAACGGCATTTACTTTTATATTTCTTGCGGCAAATTCTTTTGCGGTGGACTTGGTAAAACCAATAATTCCAGCTTTTGAAGCGGCATAATTAGCTTGCCCGGCATTACCGATAATTCCAACTACTGACGAAATATTTACTATATGTCCGTTTCTTTGTTTCATCATCGGTTTGAAAACAGCTTTTGTATAATTGAATACACTTTTCAAATTAACATTTATTACGTCGTCAAAATCTTTTTCACTCATCCTTAATAATAAGTTATCTCTTGTAATACCTGCATTATTTATAAGTATATCAATCTTTCCAAACTTTTCTATTGCCAAATTTACAACTTCCTGAGCTTTTTCAAATGAAGTAACGTTACTCTTAATTCCAATTACATTTACATCGGAATCTTTGAAATGTTCCTCAATTTCTTTTGCACATGAATGGCAGCTGTTATAAACGAATAATATATCGGTAGCAAAATTCTGAAATTTTTGGTCGGCTAAAATTTCAACTATTGCTTTGCCTATTCCCCTTGTTCCGCCTGTTACTATTGCACTTTTATTTTTCAACATAAATTATTTTAGTAAAGATTTCAGTTTATTAACATTTAATATAATATTTCTTTTATTTTTTTTCCACAAGTTATAAATATGAATTGCTCAGTTGAGTTTTTCCAAATCTTCATATTTATCAATACCGGTAATTTTCACATCTGGATTAATACGTTTAATTAACCCTTGTAAAACTTTACCGGAACCAATTTCAATAAATTCTTCCACACCGTCTTTAATCATATTCTCAACGGATTGTTGCCATTTAACAGGCGAGGTTAATTGTTTAAGTAAAAGTTCCTTTATTTCATTATTATTTTTAACCTTGTTGGCGGTAACGTTTGCATAAATTGGAATTTTCGCATCGGCAATGTTTACGTGGTTGAGAGTTTCGTTAAACATATCTGCTGCATATTGCATTAGCGGAGAATGGAAAGCACCGCTAACAATTAGCTCTTTAACTAATCTTGCTCCGTTTTTTTTAGCTAAGTTCATAGTTTTTTTCACACCGTCCGAATTTCCGGAAATAACTATTTGACCGGGTGAATTAAAATTAGCACATTGAACAACAACGTTATCGTTGTTTGAAAGATCCGAACAAATATTTTCTAAAATTGATCCGTCCATACCTATTACCGCTGCCATTGAACCTGCTTCTTTTTTTCCTGCTTCAAGCATAGCTTCTCCGCGTTTTCTGATAAGTTTAAGAGCATCGGAAAAACTTAAAGCTCCGGCCGAATATAAAGCTGTAAGTTCCCCTAACGAATGACCTGCAACAACATCCGGAAGGACATAATTTAATTCGTTTAAAAGAACAGCACTATGAAGAAACAATGCCGGTTGAGTAACATCGGTGGATTTTAATTGTTCTTGAGGACCTTCAAACATTATTTTTGAAATATTAAAGTTTAAAGTATCTTCCGCTTGTTCAATTAGTTGCTTTGCTTTATTCGAATTATAAAAAATATCTTTAGCCATTCCCACATACTGAGAACCTTGACCCGGAAAAACGAATGCTTTTTTACTCACTAATCCAAACTCCACTTTATGTAAATAGCACCCCAAGTAAATCCAGCACCAAAAGCTGAAAGAATTAAATTATCTCCTTTTTTAATTTTTCCGTTTCTGTAATATTCGGTTAAACAAAGCGGAATAGTTGCAGCGGTAGTATTTCCGTAACGATCAATGTTTAACATTGCTTTTTCCGTAGGAATTCCCATTCTGTTGGCTGTAGCATCAATAATTCGTTTGTTTGCTTGATGAGGAACCAAATATGCAATGTCTTCGGAATTAAGGTTGTTTTTCTCCATAATTTCTACGGAAACATCGGCCATGCCTTTAACGGCTTCTTTAAAAACCGTTTTACCATCTTGAACCAAATTATGATAACCTTTATCCAAAGTTTCGTGAGAAGGAGGATATAAACTTCCGCCACCTTTCATATATAAAAATTCTTTTCCTTTGCCATCGCAATGAAGGATGGAATCGATATATCCGTCGTTAAGATTTTCCGTAGGCTCCAAAAGTACTGCAGCAGCGGCATCTCCGAAAATTATACAAGTATTTCTATCGGTATAATCGAGTATGGAGCTCATTTTATCTGCACCAATAACAATTACTTTTTTATGTCTGCCGCTTTCAATTAAACTTGCACCGCTTTCCAAAGCAAATAAAAACCCTGAGCAAGCTGCAGATAAATCGTAACCCCAAGCATTTTTTGCTCCAACTTTTTCTTGTACGAGGCAAGCTGTTGCAGGAAAAAACATATCCGGAGTAACGGTTGCAACAATAATAGCATCAATTTCTTCGGCAGATAAATTTTTGGATTGTAGTAAATCCGTAACAGCTTTAGCTGCCATATCGCTTGTAGCTCCGTTTTCTTCTTTTCTTCTTTCTTTAATACCGGTTCTACTTACAATCCATTCGTCATTTGTATCAACGATGGTTTCGAAATAATGATTATCCAAAATTTTATCCGGAACATACATACCAACACCGGTAATTTGTGCATTAACTAATTTTTTTTCTCTTCTAGATATTTCCATAAAGTTTTTTACCTTCTTTGAGTTTTTGTATTAATTTTTTTTCGAACATTTCATCGGCTTTAAGAATCATATTTTTAATTGCCAAGGGCGAACTGGCTCCGTGTCCTATAATACTAATTCCGTTAACACCTAGCAACGGAACACCACCGTGTGATTGGTAATCCATATCTTTTAAAGATGCTTTTAATACTTTTTTTGTTATTAAAGCTTTTATTTTATTGGAGAATCCTTTTGAGGCATAATTTTTAATTCTTCCTTTTACAAAAGTTAAAAAACTTTCACCGAATTTAAGCATTATATTTCCAACAAAACCGTCGCAAACAACAATATCCGTTTTACCTTTTAATATATCTCTTCCTTCAACATTACCAAGAAAATTAAGACCGGATTTTTCCAACATTTTAAAAGCTTCGAAAGTTACATTGTTTCCTTTGCTGTTTTCTTCGCCAACGCTTAACAAGCCGACGGAAGGGTTTTTAATATTGTCCATTTCTTCGGCATAAATTGTACCCATAATTGCATAGTCCAATAAATGTATTGGTTTGCTATCCACACTGGCACCAACATCATAAACCGTACAATTTTTTCCGCTGTTTGTGGGAAATTGCGCTCCGATTGTAGGTCTTCCGAAACCTTTAATTCTACCCATAATTAAAGTGGAGGCAGCCATCATTGCTCCGGTATTTCCCGCACTTACAAAAGCATCTGCTTTGTTTTCCTGTATCAACCTGGCACCTTTAACTATTGTAGAGTCTTTCTTTTTTTTTATAGCAACAGTTGGCGAATCATGCATGTCAATTACTTCATTTGCATGTATGATTTTTGACGTATCAAATTTCAAATTATTTTTGTTAATAAAACTTTTTATTTTTTTTTCATCTCCAATTAAATATAGTTCCAAAGAAGACTTTTGTTTAAGTGCTTCGATAGTACCAAGTATGGGATTTTCCGGAGTATAGTCTCCCCCCATTGCATCAATTATTATTTTACATTTATTAACAAAGGGAGACATCACAATTTATAATCACTAAGATTCGGGAACAAATTGGGAACGACCGGCATAGTAACCGCAATTAGGACATGCTCTATGACTAAGTTTCATTTCTCCGCAATTTGAACATGTTGTTAAAGACGGAGCAGTTGCCTTATAATGAGTTCGTCTTTTGTCTCTTCTACTTTTCGATATTTTTCTTTTCGGATGAGCCATTTATTTTCCTCTTTTTAGTTTAATTTTCCTTTCAAACTTATTAATTTTTCCCAAACCGGATTTACAGAATCTGTTTCACAGTTACATTTTTTTATATTTAAATTAGCTCCGCACTGCGGACACAACCCTTTACAGTTATCATCACAAAGTTTTTTCATTGGAACGGATAAGTATGTATAATCGATTACTTCTTTTGTAAGGTCCAAATTTTCCAAATTTCTTGTAATGTATTTTATATCGGTATTATTATTCCCTTCTATATTTTTATCGTATAAAAAAACAATTTCAAAATTTGTTTCGAGAATATCATTATATTTTTTATTACATCTATCGCAAGAAAAAACAGCATTAATTTTCAATTGGCAATCTACAACAATTTGATGTAAAGATTTATCTACCTTACAATTAAGTTTTATTTCATCCCTAAATTGTTCGTCTAAGTTAAGCTCCGAAACGTTTTTGGTTAATTCAAATTTATGAATTCCTTCCGGAAGATTACTTATTTTAATTTTCATCTTTTAAAATCTCGTTTCTTTTTAGTTAGTTTTTGAAACAGACCAACTAAAAAAACGGGATAAATTATATTGATCGAAAACAAATTTTATTTTTATTACTACAGTATTTATAAGTTATATTTATTCAAATTAATTTTGTAAAAATACTTAAAATACCGCCTGTTCTACTTTGAAAATATTTTAAAAAATATAATTATGAAATATATAAAGGCATTCATTTATAAGCAAGAAATGTTAATTGTGTCAAAATTGGGATAGTTCTTACATAATTACATAATAAATGTTTAGCTTAAGCGAAAAATTGTCGATTATTAGTATTTAACCTTATCTGATATTTATTTAATTTTTAATTATCATATTTATATATATTTGATATTTAATTATCTGTTTTTAAATTATTTTCGGTCCTTCTCAAAAAAACATCGGTAGGTAAGCCCGGATAAGCATTTGAACTTAAAGTGTATGTTTTTCCCGCCTTGTAATATTGCATTCCTCTATAAGCTATCATTGCGGCATTATCTCCGCAATATTCTATTTTAGGTATAACAATTTTAATATTTTTATGTTGACCTATTTTATAAAATTCATTTCTTAGCTTTTTATTTGCGGCAACACCTCCAACAAGTGATAAAGAATTTATTTTGTTTTCATCTAACGCTAAGTTCACTTTTTGAATAATTGCTTGTGTAGCGGCTTTTTGAAATGAAGCGGCAATATTGCTTTTGTCTTTTTCAGAAATTTGTTTATCGAAATTTTTTTTTTGAATATAACGCAAT